>Ga0134125_10002746_pt1 | contig 20695 bp, 15 predicted proteins | sample KB31751_FD_96464 | JGI IMG/M metagenome (GOLD analysis project Ga0134125, IMG submission 96464) | Terrestrial soil microbial communities with excess Nitrogen fertilizer from Kellogg Biological Station, Michigan, USA - KB3-175-1 | ecosystem: Environmental > Terrestrial > Soil > Unclassified ... | reverse complement strand
CGCCTTACCGTTGATTAAATCAATCACTTCCGATCCATCCAGCACCTCACGCTCGAGCAGGGCTTCCGCGACGCGCACCAGGGCATCCGAGCGTTCTTCGATGATTCGCCGCGCTCGCCCATATCCTTCTTCGATCAACCTGCGGACCTGGTCATCGATCCTAATCGCCGTCGCCTCGCTGTAATCACGATGCTGAGCGATCTCGCGGCCCAGAAATATCTGCTCATCCTGCTTACCGAAGCTGAGCGGACCGAGTTCGCTCATACCCCATTCGCATACCATTTTGCGGGACATTTCCGTGGCGCGCTCTATATCGTTACGAGCACCGGTCGTGAGCTGATGCAAAAAAATCTCTTCCGCGATCCGGCCAGCCATCAAAATCGAGAGCTGTGCTTCGAGATAGTTCTTATCATGCGACAGCTTATCGTCAAGCGGCAGTTGCATCGTCAAGCCGAGCGCCATCCCACGCGGAATAATCGTTACCTTATGAAGCGGATCTGCATGTTCCATAAGGGCTGCTACTACCGCGTGCCCGGCCTCATGATATGCCGTTGTGCGCTTTTCCTTATCGTTCATGATCAGGCTCTTGCGCTCGACGCCCATCAGAACTTTGTCTTTGGCAAGCTCGAAATCGGATTGCGTCACAACTTTTCGGTTCTGGCGCGCTGCGAGCAGCGCCGCCTCATTCACCAGATTCGCGAGATCCGCGCCGGCAAAGCCCGGAGTGCCGCGCGCGATCACCGAAAGATCGACGTCATCGGACAGCGGAACCTTTTTGATGTGAACCTTAAGAATGCTTTCGCGGCCCCGTACGTCTGGGCGATCCACCACAACCCGCCGGTCAAAGCGCCCCGGCCGGAGTAACGCCGGATCAAGTACGTCAGGACGGTTTGTGGCAGCCACCAGAATGACGCCCTCGTTGGATTCGAAGCCATCCATTTCAACGAGTAATTGGTTTAGCGTCTGCTCACGCTCGTCGTGACCACCGCCCAAACCGGCGCCACGGTGGCGGCCGACTGCGTCGATTTCGTCGATAAAGATAATACAAGGGGCATTCTTCTTACCTTGCTCGAATAGATCGCGAACGCGACTTGCGCCGACGCCCACGAACATTTCGACGAAGTCAGAACCGGAGATAGAGAAGAACGGCACATTCGCTTCGCCCGCAATGGCGCGGGCCAGCAGCGTTTTGCCCGTTCCCGGAGGGCCAATTAACAGCACGCCTTTGGGAATGCGTCCTCCCAACTTCTGGTACTTCTGAGGCTCGCGGAGGAATTCGATAATCTCCTGTAGTTCCTCTTTTGCCTCTTCGACGCCAGCTACATCCTTAAAAGTGACCTTCTTTTGCTGAGACGAGTGCAAACGCGCACGACTCTTGCCAAAGCTGAGAGCCTTGTTGCCGCCGCTCTGCATCTGCCGCATCATAAAAATCCAAAGCCCGAGCAGAATCAGAATCGGTATCGCATTGAAGAGTATGCCGATCCAGCCGTTACCTGCCGAATCCTTCCAGGTGAACTTTACGTTCTTATCCTGCAGGATCTTCCAGATGTCCGTGTAATTGGGGGGGATCTGGGTATGGTAAGCGGTGCCGTCCACCAGGGTTCCCTGAACTTCGGTTCCCGTGATGTTCGCATCCTTGACCTTATCTTGTTGAACAAGGTTGACGAACTCGGAAACGGCCAGATTCTTCGGCGTGGGACCACGACCGGTGCGGACGGCCATCCACACGAGTACGACGGCGCAAAGGATGACAATCCAGAAGACCGCCGTTTTTACATTTGAATTCATTAACTCACCTTTCGCTGGACAGCTCCCAGTCCGCCAGCCCGGATAGTCAAAATCCGGTTACTACAAGACCCTTATTACCTAGACGTTCAAATCGCACTATTCGATTCACACGCCATCCGGTAACGCAGAAGCAACAATGGTCCACTGGAACTTCTTGCGGCGAATTGATGCGCAGGCCCGAAGCGTCGGCCCCACACGATCTCACCGTTAAATTCCAGAATCGGCCAATGACGGCGCTCCCACAGAAAAACTTTCTCCTGCTGAAATAATGCCTTTATCTTGTGGCTGTCGAGATGCCCCGCCCGCCGGTATTCGTCACCTGGTTCCCAGTTGCGGACAATCAAGTCATCGAGCCCGGCCAGCCCCCCGATCGCTTCCACACTTAATTCTGCCGTCTCGATATAACCCGTCTCACCCTTGACGTTAACATAAAATGACTGCGTTTCGGAGAGTTCCTGAATCAGATCCAAGCGAATCGAGCCGGCGTTGAACGGCAACTCCGTATTAATGCCTGGCCGGATCGGGACGCGATAATGCCGCTTCTGATCGTTCGGCCCGAGGGGCGGCGCGAGGCGTATTTTCCCGTATGATCTCAGGGCATCCACACCTGGGATTAAAAGGCGGTTATTACCTTCCACTGATGCGCAGAGCGCGAGAAGGGCGTCGATATGGCTGCCGTCAAGTGCCCGCAAATTTCCCTTTACCGCTTGACATGCCCGCCTCAACAGCCGGCGCCTCACCGCAAGATGTTGATCCTGGAGGAATAAAACGTCGCCAAGGATGCCACGTTCGAAGGGCTTGGCAAAACGAGAGAACAGCGGCTCGATGACGTCGTGCCAGTAGTCCTCCTCTGCCTGGGCGCGGAATGCTATTCCTGCCAGAACCCGTTCCAGGTTCGGATTCAACTCCGTCCGAATTCGCGGAATCAGTTCGTGGCGGAGGTAATTCCGGCGGAATCGCGTATCGGCATTCGATGAATCCTCACGCCAGGCTAAGTCATTTGTTCTCAGCCACTCTCGGATCTCTTCACGTGTGAAAAAGAGGAGCGGCCGAAGGGGTCCGTCCCCACTCACCGCTCGCATTCCGGCCAACCCCGTCACGCCGGTGCCTCTGAAAAGGCGGAAGAGGACGGTCTCGGCCTGATCGCTAAGAGTGTGCCCGGTTGCGATACGATCTACACTCATTCGGGCCACTAGCGAACCGAAAATCGACCGCCTCGCATCGCGTGCGGCCTGTTCCAGATTGCCGTGCAGGTCTGAAACATCGGCATCGTCTCGAAGGAGGTCTACGCTAAGCCGTGCCGCCAGTTCGCGAACGAACACTTCATCGGCATCCGATTCCGTTCCGCGCAGGTGATGGTTGACATGAACGGCCACGATTTCAATGCCGAACTCAGGAGCAACCCTCGTCGAGAGATGGAGGAGAGCGACGGAATCGGCGCCCCCAGAGACAGCAACTCCGATTCGGTCTCCGCTGCGAACCATTTGGCGTACGCGAAGGATTTCCGCAAAGCGATCCAGAAGATCTCTCAATGACCACATTTTAAATTACTTACATCACATGGAGTCCAGGAATTCCCCTCGTGCCGAGGGGGTCCGTCCCCATCCGAACTGCCCCAACGAGAGCCGAATACGGCTTCTTCCGCCAGGCGATCATCATGCCGCCAAACGGGCGCCGCGTACCCTAAGCTATATGCAACTGAATCCGCGAGTAAACCGCGAGGAATTCGAGAAGAAAGCAGCGAACGTGAAGCTGCTGCTGATGGATGTAGACGGCGTGCTCACGAACGGAAAGCTCTACCTGGTCCCGGATGGGCAAGGCGGCATGGCCGAAACCAAAGGATTCGACTCGCAGGACGGGATCGCGCTCCGCTGGCTGAGTTGGTACGACATCAAGACCGGCGTCATCAGCGGGCGGAATTCGCCCGCAACGGCTGAGCGCGCCCGCCAGGTGGGCATGTCCTATGTATTCCAGGGACACATAGAAAAGATCCCGATTCTCGAAAAGATCCTGGCAGATTCTCGCATTAACGAACAAGAAGTTGCTTATGTTGGCGACGACCTGACCGATGCGATTATCATGCGGAGAGTTGGGCTGACGTTTGCCTCCGCCAACGCGCGCCGGGAAGTCAAAGAAGTCGCCATGGCGACCACCGACGCGTCGGGCGGCTCGGGAGCCGTGCGCGAAGTGATTGAACTACTGTTGCAAACAAAAGGCATCTGGAACGAGTTGCTGAAAAAGTATGGAGTCATCGAATGACAGACAGCGCCAGCGGCAGGGCCGGCCTCGTGATTGTCGCGTTCAACAGACCGGGCGTTCTGCATCAGTTGACCGGCGTCATCGCTCGACACAACGGCGATATCCACTCGGTTTCGATCATTGATGAGGTTGCGCCGGACACACGAGTCTATTTCGAGCTTGATTTGCCTGGTTCAGCCCAAGAGCTCGCCGGCGATCTTGCAAAGCTGGAGGTGGTTCGCTCGGCGGACGTCGTGGAGACGCTTGAGAAGATCTACGGCAAGCGCATCATCATCATCGGCGGTGGCGCACAAGTCGGTCAAGTTGCGCTGGGCGCAATCGCGGAGGCCGACCGCCATAATATCCGAGGTGAGCACATTTCCATCGACACCATACCTCTGGTTGGGGAGGAAACGCTGGCGGCCGCGGTCCGCGCAGTCCGGCGGCTCCCCCGCGTACGAGCGCTGGTTCTTGCCGGTTCTCTTATGGGTGGTGACATCGAAACGGCGGTGCGTGAAGTTCGATCGCAGGGCACCCTGGTCATCAGTTTGAATATGGCGGGGAGCGTCCCCGAGGCGTGCGATTTGGTTGTCACCGATCCGGTGCAGGCCGGCGTTATGGCCGTGATGGCGGTAGCGGATACGGCCAAGTTTTCCATCAGCCGGCTCCGCCGACGCGTTTTCTAGCCGGTATGCCGGCGCCGTCAGATTAGATTTTTTCGAGCAACAACACCGGCGCGATCGCCAATGGCGACGTGACTCCGTTCGAGGCGGGGCGCAGCACCGCCGACGCTCCATGCACTTCTCCTGCAAACACATGCGGGTGAACTGAAATCTGCATCTCGCGCATCTGCAGATCCCCATACTGATAAATCGGGAAAATGCCTGTGAGCGCTGGCGAATATTCCTGGACGACGTAACGCGATTGAAGCGCGAGTTGTAGCGCTCGACCCCACTGCCGCCGATCTGTTTCAAGACCGACAAACGTTGGCTCTTCGCTGGAATGTTCGTTGGGCCGGAGTGCGAGCCGTTCCCGATTATTCAAAACAAAGTCCGGAAGATCAATCGTTGTGCCACGGTACCTTGTTTTGACGTGGGCCATCACCCGGGTCCATGGCGCCATTTGCGAGAGAACCTTCCGATGCACCGCCGCAAGCTTGGTGGTTATTGCTTCATCCGTAAGCAATTCGAAAAACGCCAGACGGTGTGCGAGTTCGGACCGGAAGCCGTTCACCATGCAGACGGCCCGATCACGGTAGGCTTCGAGCAGCGGATGCGACAGATCGTGCCGCACGAGCAACTGTTGCGCGGAAGTGCGTCGAAAAACGATATCAATGTCGAAATCGCCGGAGTGCAGCGTTCGGTTTTGGTACTCGAGCTGGTCTGGCGAAAGGACGCGCGCACATAGGCCTCCTCGTGCGAACAACTCGGCGAGCAGTAGGCTTTCTGTGGATTCGCCTGAAAATTGCTGCTTCAGCTCCAGAATGGCGATTCGAGGCGCGGTTTTACCTCCAAACTCCTTCCATGCCTTCAAAACGGCGAGCAAGAGCTGCTTCGGATTGCCCATTTTGGATATTCGGTAATGTCCACGCCTGAATTCCTTTAAAATGGGCAGATCGAGAAAGAGGTCGGACAAAGCCCCGGAATATGCCACCGCCGGGAGCATGTTCGGTCGAATGCCGCCGATGCGTACAGAACCGTTAGTCAGATGCGCATCCATTACGCTGGTTATGCTGAACCTCGATTGCCCGGAGGGTATCTGGGCGAGGAGCTTCTCTGCCGGCAGCATCTGCAAGCGGCTCATGAGTGCCGGGCTCCCTGTGATGATCGGCTCGATCTCGTCCAGCGCCGCGGAAAAGGTTTCAACGGCGCGGATCAGCGTGGTCTGCTGATGCTTGGCAAGGAAGTGGGGGCGCAAAATTGGAGCGACGAGACGGCCCGATTCCACTAATCGCGCCTCCCGCATTCGTTCCTGCAAAGCCTCGGCCCAACCAAGATCCCGGGCGCCTTGGCTCTCGAAAAGCTTGTGATAGCGGGCAACAGCCTCATTAAGCTGTGCCACTTCGGTTCGGTTTGCCAGACCTACAGTTTTACATCACGCTTCAAAGTTCGCTATGTTCGCGCAGCCGCCTAGGTTTTCAAACTCAAGGAAAGCGAAAACGAGCGTTCAGAGCCGATCAAAATAGAGGGGTTCGTTACGAAACCATAAAATATAACCAACAAAACAACGCGAAAAGAGAGGGTCCGTCCCCACAATAGTGCCCGGAAAAGGGGTCCGTCCCTAAGGCGGGCAGTAGATTGGGCCGGAAATTCCGAGGGGAATGCCTCCAAAGCATTTGCGATTGGAATGGTGGAGATAACGGGGTCCGTCCCCGTTGTTGCTGGAGTAAGCTGGTGCGAGGCCGACGCGGGGTGACCATTCGGCGGGCATGAGCGAACTATCTGGTGAGGAGTCAATATCGCCTCTCGATGACGCACCTCCTGTGCTTGAGCAGTTGATGCGGCGGTATCAGGAGGCGGATAGGGCTGCCGCAGAGTCACTGATGCAGGCGCTGATGCCAGTTTTAATCCGATTCTTCCTTAGTATGCCCGATGGCCGGCTTGCGGCGGACGATCTTGTTCAGGAAACGCTGTTGCGTATACACCGGGCACGGCACACCTACCGGCCGGGCGAGCCTGTGCTGCCCTGGGTATATTCCATTGGCCGCCATGTACGCGTCGACCATTACCGGAAGCTGCGCCGGACGGTCCATCACGAGGAGGCCGTGGACCCGGATATCCTCCAAGCGCGGGCGATCTCCACACAATCGGAGGCCGAAGGCTCCCCTGATTTCGATACATTGATGAACTATCTCCCGGAATCCCAGCGTGAGGTCTTGACGATGCTGAAAGTGCTGGGAATGACTGTCGAAGAGGTGGCCCGTGTGACTTCCTCAACTACGGGCGCGGTGAAACAGAAGGCGCACCGCGCATACGACCGGCTACGTTCCCTGCTTGAGAGGCCGCCAGCCGGACCAACGGCGGTAGGTGACGAATCGTGACCTGCCAGGAGATGAATATCTACCTTGATCGAACGGGAGATTCACTTCTGCCGGCCGAAGCACAGGAGCACCTTACGCGATGCAGCCGGTGCCGGAATCTCTATATTCGGATGGGGCCGATGCGGCAGCTGACTGAACGCGGCCACCTTGCCTCGTCCGGCATTCCCCCCGAAATTCTGGACGATCTTAAACCGGTTCGGCCCGTGCCACCCGGACCTGTGCTGGCGCTGCTCTACCTGATACCTGTGGTTATCGCGTTGGCTCTGGGGGTCTGGATGTGGGGCGCCGGTGGATGGCAGGCGCAGGCAGCGGTGACCAGGGTAGCGCTGTTCGGTGCGATTTGTGTCGCGGCCGCGCTTGCCGGATATTCGCTTTCCCGCGAAATGATACCCGGCTCACGGCGCCGTATCGCCGTAAGGCCCGCCGCCGCAGTCGCCGTTCTCGTGTTCGTAGGTGTTGTCGCAATCAGCTTCCATCGTCAATACAACATCGATCTCGCCAGCATTTCAGAGAGTTGTTTCCTGCGCGGCTTGGAGATTGCGGCCCTCACCTTCCTGCTCGGGTTGGGCATTGCGAGACATGGGGCCTGGCTCGATAGGGCGGCGGCGGTGAGAATTATCGGCTTGCTCGCGGCATCTTCCGCTTTGCTGGTTCTAACCACCTATTGCCCGGTGTTGAACGCAGCCCACGTATTCGGCTCTCATCTCGCCGCGGTCACCGTCGTCATTGCCGCATCTTGGCTCCTCGGTCGCGTGGTGCGCTGAGCCTGCGAGCCTGCAAGTAGTTTGTCCGCAAATGTTGTCTGCCTTCTTCAGGTACTAGGCCGACCTGAAACTTATCGAGAGCCGCCGCCGCCGGCAAGGACCAGGAATTTGCTATATAGGTTTTGGGGAGGTACGAGCGAAGACATGCGAAACGTGTCGCGAAGCTGGAAGCTCACTGCTTCGATAGCCAGTCTTTTGCTCACGGCGCACGTATGCTACTCCGCGGCGCAACAACCCAATATCGAGGAGATCGTCAAAAAATCGGTGGCGGTCAACGATGCGTCGTGGAAAGCGGCGCCTAACTACTCGTACAACGAACAGGACATCAGCATGAAGCTGGACGATTCCGGCGGCATGGTCAGCAAACAGGAAAAGATGTACCGCGTGCTGATGATCAACGGTTCGCCTTATAACGAGCTGATTCGTCTCAATGGCGAGCCTCTCTCAACTCTTCAGAAATCCCAGGAGCAGAGCAAACTCAAGGCTGAGGTAAAGCGCCGGAATCACGAAACAAAAAGCGCAACTCAGGCACGTATAGAGAAGTATAAAAGCGGGCGCGCGGAGGAGCATTTGCTGATGAGTCAGATGACGGCAGCGTTTCAGTTCCAATATGCCGGTGAGGAAGTAGTCCGAGGTCACACATGTTACGTGCTGGATGCGCTCCCGCGGCCCGATTACCAACCCCCGGTAGAAAAAGCCCGAGTTTTGACCGGAATGAACGGGCGCATGTGGATCGATAAGGCCACGTATAACTGGGTGCGCGTGACGGCCAAAGTGATCAAACCCGTGGAGTTCGGCTACTTCATAGCGAAGGTTCGCCCGGGGACCCAGTTCGAATTAAATCAGGATCCGGTCGAAGGAAACGTATGGCTGCCCGTTCATTTCTCGCAAGCAGTGAATGCCCGTGTGCTCGGCTTTTACGGCATTCGCACGCGAGAGGAAGAGCACTATTCCGATTACCAGCACGCTGATGCGGTCGTGCTTAGTGGCCCTCAAGCGGCCGGGCGATGATTCTTAATTGGCCGAAGGACTGTCAGCCCTTATTGATGTCGCGGTGTGTTTCCTTCACCTGGAATCCGGCGTTTGCAAGGCGTTTCCGAATCTCACTCGCAATCAATACCGACCGGTGGTGGCCGCCTGTACATCCGAACGAGATCGTCAGGTAGCTCTTGCCTTCGCGCATATAGTGGGGAATCAGATAAATCAATAGATCCGAGATTTTGTTGATGAACTCCGTGGTCTGGGGAAACGATCGGATGTAGCGCGCAACGCTCGGGTGCCGCCCGCTCAGCTTCTTAAATTCGGGAATGTAGTTGGGATTGGGCAGGAAGCGCACGTCGAAAACGAGATCGCTGTCGGCGGGAACACCGTGCCGGAATCCAAAGCTGTTCACCTGAATCAGGATCTTGCCTTCTCCATCGCCGCTTCGAAACTGCTGGAAAATCAGCCCGCGTAGTTCGTGAACGTTCAGCTTGGACGTATCGATTGTCACGTCCGCCAGAGCCTGGATTGGCGCCAGTTGTGCCCGTTCCTCATTGATGCTGCCCATGACGGGCGCCTCAACGCCGAGCGGATGCGGGCGGCGTGTTTCGCTGAAACGGCGCTGCAACACATCGTCCGCCGTATCGAGAAAGAGCAGGCGTGCGTTAATGGTGCGCCGCAGCTTGCGATACATCGCAGGAAACTCCCTCAGCGACTCTCCTTCGCGAATGTCGATCACCAGTGCGGAGCGCTTGGCGCTCTTTGAATCGTGCGTCAGGTCGGCGAATTTTGGAACCAGCGCGATAGGCAGATTGTCGACTGCATGAAAGCCGAGATCCTCGAACGCCTTCAACACGGTCCCTTTTCCCGATCCGCTCAATCCTGTGATGATGACGAGCTCCGGAATAGAAGCAGGCAGTTTGCCCGCGAGAGTTTTTTTCGTTCTAGACGAGGCCATTTGTGAATGAGATTGAAGTGGCTCTGAGTACAGCGTGCTCTTAGTGTACTGAGTCACAGCGTAGTAGTGTTCGGGCACCGAACGGCCCGTCGGCACGACAAATCGTGCGCTACAGCGCTTTAGGCTACCGCTACGCGGGCATCAACTCGACTGTGGCAAGGCGGTTAACACGCGGACCAGGCAGAATGATGCCGGTGAGATTTAACGGATCGGCGTTTCCGACATGAGTGGCCGCATTTCTGTCCGGGTCACGGCGGATCATGCGCAGAAGCTCGATCGCTTCAGGCCGGGCAAACTGTTCGCCCGTGAAGCCCGAAACGAATCGCCCTCCCCGAATTTCTCCGCGGGCTTCCATCCGTCGCAATACGGGCAGCAATTCCCGCCATGGCGGAGCAAGCGTTTCCCGAACTAGTAAGTCACGCAGCAGCACTCCCCACCTCAGGAGTAACTGGCGGGCAAAGCGCTCAGCGCGTTCGTCGCGGGCGATTCCAATGCCATTGTTGTGCAACAACGCCCATCGTCCCGCGGCATGGCGCGGCCGCTTCTTATGGCCGCGGCCTTCACCGCGCCGCCGTTTCGGATCGATCAGCGCGCGCAGATTATCAAATCCATCGCCCGTAACGAATCCTCCGGCCAAAAGTTCCCACAGGGCATCCTCCACTTCGCTCGGCAGCCGCCCGGTTTGCCGCGCCAGGTCGATGAAGAAGCTGGCGCCATTCCGTTCCAGGGCAAGTAAGACATCGCGAGCCGCATGCGACAGCGCCGACGAATCGGGCGCCGCCCGTCCGGTCATCAGCCAACCGGCGTCTTCTCGCAAGAACAAGGCAACCGGCGCAATCCTGGTCGGCCGGACGCGGCGGTTCTCCGCAATGGCGGGATGGGGCGACACGCGCGCCCACATCACTTCGCCGGAGAAGCACAGCTCGTCGAGAAAATCGGGATCGTATTTCGCGACCCGCCGCGCCAGGATTTCCGATTCCCAGGCCACAGCGGGAATTTCGTATCCCTGCAGTTGCCGGATCACTTGCAGCGTTCCGTCGGCGCGGTGCAGTTGCGCTCCCGGTGAGACGTGCTGCCATGCTTGCAGGAACTGTTCGAATACGAGGGCAGTTACGGGTTCGATTTCCCGCCGTAAACGACCGAGCGTTCCGCGATGAATACGCGCCAGAATACGACGGTTGCACCACTCGATTTCCCCGGCTGTATTACGGAAATGCCCGCGCAGCACTTGCCCTTGCAACTCAAGTTTCAAAAGTGCTGTTTCGATCGTTTCGAATGGAAAGGCGAGTTTGCCCGCCAACTCCGACGCCCTCACCGGTCCAATCGATTCCATCCAGCCGGAAACGACTACGTCGGGTTCACCCGTAGTCGACGCGCGTTCGGTGGCGACCCAGAATTCCGTATTCGCGCGATTGATAACGGAAGCCCGCCCGGCTGCCGCCAGTTCATCAAAGAACTGCCGCCATTCCCGCACCGGCGGTAAGCAGATCAACGTTAGCAGGGCGTCGTGCAGTTCATCGGCGTCGCGCGGCTCCGGCCAAGACGCGGACGATACCTCGTCGATTACCGCCGGATCAAGAATTCCTTCGCCAGTGATATCCGTCCCGAGAGTTTGCCTCAGTTGAACCGCCCGCGTACGCCGCTCTTCGAGCGGGGCATCGTCCAGAAACGCGTATGGGTTCGCGTTCAGAATCTCGTGCGAAAACTGGGAGGCTTGCGCGGTGTCCACCGCGAGGACGCCGGTACGCCCATCCTCGATCTGCCGAAGAACCTCGCGCAGACCGTCGAGGTCCATGGCCTCGTGCAAGCAATTCTCCATCGTTTCCTTTACAAGCGGATGATCCGGAATGCGAATCGGACCCGTGAGATTCTCGGCGCAAGCAACCTGGTCCGGGAAAACCGCCGCGAGCAGATCGTCCGCCCGCATGCGTTGTATGGGCGCGGGTACTCGCGCTCCGCTCCGGAATCGGAGGATGGCCAAAGCTCGCGTTGTATTCCATCGCCAGCGGGCGCCGAACATCGGCGCGGCCACCAGCGCTTGCCGGAGCACGTCCTCCACCGTCGCGGCTTTCAGAAACGCGAATACGAGATCGAGCGGAAACGAGTGTTGATCGCTCAAAGAGAGCACCAGGCCGTTATCGGTTGCGGCGGCCTGCAATTCGAAGTTGAATGTGCGGCAGAAGCGTTTCCGAAGGGCGAGTCCCCAGGCTCGCGTGATGCGTGAGCCGAACGGCGCGTGCAGCACCAGTTGCATTCCGCCGGATTGATCGAAAAACCGTTCCGCGACGACGGTCGTTTGCAAAGGCAATGCGCCCAGTTCGCGGATCCCAGTCCGGACGTACGCGGCGGCCTGCCTCGCGCCTGCTTCATCCAGGCCGCAATCGGCAATGAGAAACGCTGGCTCGGGTTCCGGATCGGCGGCGATGCGCTCGCGAACGTTTGCTACTTCGGCCGACAGCTCGCGTGAGCGTCCTGGCGCCTCGCCCAACCAAAATGGAATGGAAGGCGCCGCGCCGTGTGCATCCTCCACTCGAACGCGGCCGGGTTCGACGCGTTTGATGCGCCAAGAGTGAGTGCCGAGCAAGAATACGTCTCCGGCGAGGCTCTCCACGGCGAAATCCTCGTCCAGAGTCCCGACGGTTTTGCCGTCCGGTTCCGCGATCACAGCGTAGTTTGCGTTCTCCGGAATCGCTCCTCCGGAGGTGATGGCGGCGAGGCGCGCACCGCGCCGGCCCTTGATACGCCCGTTCACCTGGTCGCGGTGCAGCAGTGCCCCGGTTCTTCCACGCGACGTCGTAAATCCTTCGGAAAGCATTTCGACAACATCAGCGAAATCCTTGCGAGCGAGATTGCGGTAAGGGTAGGCCGAACGGAATCGTTCATAGAGATCGTTTTCCGCCCAGCTGTCCGCGGAAGCCGCGGCGACGATCTGCTGCGCGAGGATATCGAGCGCATTTTGCGGAATTTCGATGCATTCGAGATGGCCCTTGCGAATCGCTGAAACGACTGCGGCGCATTCAACGAGTTCATCGCGAGTGGTTGCGAACAGGCGGCCTTGCGGCGTTGCCCCCACCCAGTGTCCGGAACGGCCGATTCGCTGCAGGGCGACTGCAATGGACCGTGGCGAGCCAATTTGACACACCAGATCGATCGTTCCAATATCGATGCCCAGCTCAAGCGATGCCGTGGCAACCACGGCGCGTACCTCGCCTTTTTTCAAACGGGACTCAGCGTCAAAACGCATTTGACGCGATAAACTTCCGTGATGCGGCAGTACGGCGCCCGCGCCTAAGCGCTCTCCCAGCGCATGCGCGATGCGCTCCGAAAGGCGCCTCGTATTTACGAAGACCAGCGTGGTCCTGTGGGCCAGAATGAGTTCCGCGATGCGGTCGTAGATGTCGTTCCACGTTTCCGTGCTCGCGATGGACGACAGCTCGTCACGCGGGATCTCGACCGCAAGCTCCATTTCGCGCCGGTGGCCAATGTCGACAATTCGTGTCGCCGGGCCAAGCAGAGAGGCGACCTCTTCGATCGGCTTGACGGTCGCGGAGAGTCCGACGCGTTGTGCCCGTTTCGCCGTCAGCGCATCGAACCGCGCGATCGATAGCGCCAGGTGAGAGCCGCGTTTGTCGTCCGCCATGGCGTGAATCTCGTCGACAACGATGGTGGATGTCGTTCGCAACATTTCGCGCGATTTTTCGGCGGTGAGGAGAATGAAGAGCGATTCGGGGGTTGTGACGAGAACGTGCGGAGGCTTGGCGAGCATTTTCGTGCGTTCGCCGGCGGGCGTGTCGCCCGTCCGGACCGCCGTTCGGATCGGCATAAATGGAACGCCCTCCCGCGCGGCCAACGCGGCGATTTCCGCGAGCGGCATCTCCAAGTTGCGGTGGATGTCATTGCTAAGGGCTTTCAGCGGCGAAACATAGACGATATGTGTCTCGTCCTTCAGAGTTCCCGCCCGCCCAGCGCGAATCAGCCGATCCAGACAAATAAGAAACGCAGCCAGAGTTTTGCCCGAACCAGTGGGCGCGGAGATCAGCGTATCGTGGCCCGCGGAAATTTCGCGCCAGCCAGCGGTTTGCGGCGCCGTCGGTGAGCCAAACCGGTTCGTAAACCAGCGCTCGACAAGAGGATCGAATCCGGCTAAAACCATGCGCAGTACCTAGTACTAGAATGCCGCATGTACTGTCGGCGTCTGGCAATAGAATGGCGCGCAATTATCAGTGTCGTTTACTTCATGCGAAGTTTCGCAAATAGAGTACGCACGCCGAGGCGCCGGCGGCTCAGTTCCGGCCCAAGGCCGCCAGGGAGTGGTCCTGTGCAATATGTGTTCGTATTTACGAACGCCGTACTTGGTTAGGTGACGCAAACCGGGCTGCTTTTTTTCGTAACAAACGCCCGCACTCCACGTCCACCGATTGCTGCACCCAAAGGAGGCCCTTATGGCTACGCAGTCGCTCCAGCCGCCCTCCGCACCCAAGTCCGCCGTTTCCGAAGTTCACATCCTCTGGATCACAGCAGGTCTGAGTTGTGATGGAGACACGATCTCGGTCACAAACGCGGAACAGCCCAGCATTGAGGACGTCGTGATGGGCGCGATCCCCGGACTGCCCAAAGTCCACCTCCACAATCCGGTGCTGGCGACCGAAGTCGGCGATGAGTTTATGGAATTTTTCTATCAAGCTGAAAAGGGCCAGCTCGATCCGTTTGTTTTAGTGGTGGAAGGCTCGATTCCCAACGAAGGAATTAAGCGCGAAGGTTACTGGGCCGCGTTGGGCACCAATCCCAATACCGGGCAACCGATCACCACCTGCGAATGGATTGACCGCTTGGCGCCGAAGGCTTGGGGTGTGATTGCGGCCGGCACGTGCGCTACTTATGGCGGCATTCATGCGATGGCCGGAAATCCCACCGGCTGTATGGGGCTGGCCAATTATCTCGGCAAGTCGTGGCGATCGGCCGCGGGTCTGCCGGTGGTGAACGTTCCCGGCTGTCCCGTGCAGCCCGACAACATGATGGAGACCGTACTCTACTTGCTCTATCAAGCGGCTGGCCTGTCTCCGATGATTCCGCTGGATGAACAGTTGCGGCCCACTTGGTTGTTCGGCAAAACGGTTCACGAAGGGTGCGATCGCGCCGGGTATTACGAACAGGGAGATTTCGCGCACGAATATGGATCGCCCAAATGCCTGGTGAAGATCGGCTGCTGGGGTCCAGTAGCGAACTGTAACGTGACGAAGCGCGGTTGGATGCGCGGAATCGGCGGGTGTCCCAATGTGGGAGGCATCTGCATTGCTTGTACGATGCCCGGTTTCCCCGACAAATTCATGCCTTTCATGGACCAGCCTCCTGGAGCGAGTCTCTCCTCCGTGATCGTCGTCAGCTACGGATCGCTCATCCGGAGTCTCCGATCCATCACCAACGCGAGCGGAAACAAAGAACCGCGGTGGCGCCACCGCAGGCCGAAATTAACCACCGGCTATCAGCCGACAAGCTACTGACGAAAGAGGGATGAAATGGCGACAGCGACGGAACCTTTGACCGGCACGGAGCGAAAGAGCAGAAACCTGGTCGAAATGAATTGGGATCCGATCACTCGGATCGTCGGCAGCCTCGGCATATTTACCAAGATCGATTTCGATAACCAAGAGGTGGCCGAGTGCTACAGCACATCATCCATTTTTCGCGGATACAGCATCTTCATGCAGGGCAAAGATCCGCGCGACGCGCCCTTTATTACGAGCCGCATCTGCGGTATCTGCGGAGATAATCACGCGACCTGCGCTGTCTACGCGCAGAACATGGCGTTCGGGTGTAAGACGCCGGAACTGGGCGAGTGGATCATCAATTTGGGCGAAGCCGCCGAATACATGTTCGACCACAACCTCTATCAGGACAACCTGGTCGGAGTGGATTTCTGCGAGCAGATGGTGAAGCAAACAAATCCGAGCGTTCTGAACAAGGCGGAAAATACGCCCGCTCCGAACGCGGATAAACATGGGTATAAGACCATCGCGGCAATCATGCGGTCGCTGAATCCGTTCACCGGGGAGTACTACCGCGAAGCGCTTCAGATGAGCCGTCTCACTCGCGAGATGTTTTGCCTCATGGAAGGCCGGCACGTTCATCCGTCGACTCTCTACCCGGGCGGCGTAGGCACGGTCCCGACGATTCAGGTTTTCACCGATTACCTGGTCCGCCTGATGAAGTACATCGAGTACGTAAAGAAAGCAGTCCCATTGCACGATGATCTGTTCAACTTCTTCTATGAAGCGCTGCCGGGATATGAGCGGGTAGGACAGCGCCGGATTCTGCTCGGCTGCTGGGGTTCTTTCAACGATCCCGCTGCCTGCGACTATAAGTACGAAAACATGTCGAACTGGGGCCGAGCTATGTACGTAACGCCCAGTGTGATTGTTGACGGCAAGGTCGTGACCAACGATCTGGTAGATATCAATCTGGGCATGCGAATCCTGCTCGGCAGTTCCTACTACAACGATTGGGAGAATGCCGGCGAGACATTCGTCAAAGCCGATCCGCTCGGGAACGCCATCGATAAGCGACATCCGTGGAATCAGACCACGACACCGAAACCGCAAAAGCGCGATTTCAAGGGAAAGTATACCTGGGTAATGTCGCCGCGCTGGTTTGACAAGAATACGGGTGATCACCTTGCCCTTGACACCGGCGGCGGCCCAATTGCGCGGCTGTGGGCGACGGCGCTAAACAATCTGGTGGACATCGGCTATATCCAAGCCACGGGTCAGAGCGTCAAGATCAATCTGCCGAAGACCGCGCTGCTGCCTGAAACGCAATTCGAATGGAACATCCCGCAATGGAGCAACGCGATTGAACGCGACCGGGCGCGCACCTATTTTCAAGCCTATGCGGCCGCGGCAGCGTTCTATTTTGTGGAGAAGGCTCTGAACGCGGTTCGCGGCGGACGAACTCAAACATGGTCGGACTTCAAGGTTCCGGACGAGGCCATCGGCTGCGGCTTCCACGAAGCCGTGCGCGGAGTGCTGTCGCATCACGTGGTCATACGCGATCGGAAGATCGCGAACTACCATCCGTATCCGCCAACTCCATGGAACGCGAGCCCACGTGATGTATACGGCACGCCGGGGCCCTACGAGGACGCGATTCAGAACACGCCTTTGTTCGAAGAAAACGGCCCGGAAAACTTCAAGGGCATCGATATCATGCGAGCGGTGCGAAGCTTCGATCCCTGCCTGCCTTGCGGAGTTCACATGTACCTGGGGAATGGAAAGGTGCTCCGGCAGGAGCACTCGTCGATGCTGGGCGCTCACTCCTAGTTGTGGAGTCGTCGTCCTTGGGCTTTCGGAAGTTGAGGAGGTTACTTTGGCGCACACGAAGAAGTCGGGAATATCCTCACACACACCCGGCACGAACCGGGGTGAGGAGATGCTGAAACGAAAAGGCCCGGAGCCTGGGCGCGAACGTGGCGGCCGCACGTCCCGTGATTCGACCAGTATCGATCCGAAAAGCAAGGGACCTATCGATCCGCGGATGCCGAACATGCCGCCGGCCTGATCGCGGCCCATCTCAACCGGAGGCAAAATGGCGCATGAGGAAGTGGGCTCGCAGCAATGGATCGACAGAATCGAAGAACTGGTTCGCCGGGCGGAGTCTGTCGAAGATCCAAAACTGCGTGGCATAACGGTGGATTTGCTACAAGCGGTGTTGAATTTCCATGCCGCCGGGTTGGAACGGATGATGGAGATTGCAGCTGCATCCGGGCCTGCCGGAGAGGCAATTATCGATCGCATAGCCGCTGACGATCTCGTAAGCAGTGTCCTGCTTCTGCACGGTCTCCACCCCGACGATCTCGAGACGCGAGTGAACTGTGCTGTGGAAAAATTGCAGCGAATGTTCGGTTCTCGCATGACGGGCGTTTCGCTGCTGGCTATTGAGGAGGGTGTTGTACGATTGCGTTTCGATAGCGATCGCGTGTGGTCGGGTGCGCCTGTAAAGGCGTCGATCGAAGCTGTAATTTATCAGGCCGCGCCGGAGATCACGAACGTGATCGTCGAAGGCCTTCGGGATCCTCCTACGCCGGATTTTGTGCCTCTGTCGAATCTGATGGCCAGCGCGGGCTTATGAGTATAAGAACCCAACACGCGGCGGTGCGCGGTCTGGCGTCGCTTCGAAAATTCGTGCAGAAGCCTCCGCCTGTGGAGATATGCGAACTCTGTGCCGCGCGGCTTTCCGAAGAGCACCAACACTTAATCGACCCTCAAAGCCGCCGTATCCTCTGTGCGTGCGACCCGTGCGCCATTTTGTTCAGCGGCAACGGCCAGACACAATACCGCCGCGTGTCTCGCGACGTTCGATACCTCGACGATTTTCGCCTGGACGATGCACTCTGGAACAGTCTCATGATTCCCATAGGGCTGGTGTTCTTCTATAAATCGAGCGTGTCCGGCCAAGTTGCAGCGCTATATCCGAGTCCTGCAGGGGCAACGGAATCGGCTCTCGATGCCGATTTCTGGGAAGAGATCGTCGATCTCAATCCGGTGCTAGGGAGCATGCAGGCAGATACAGAGGCATTGCTCGTTAACCGCGTCAAGCACGAGCGCGAATACTACCTGGCGCCAATTGACGAATGCTACCGCTTGACGGGCCTGATCCGGCAACACTGGTCGGGATTTTCGGGCGGCAGTGAGGTTTGGGAAGCGATCTCAACCTATTTTGCCGGTCTGAAACAACGCTCTCGTCCGGCGCGGATAAAAACATATGCCTGATCTCGACTTTCAGATTGTCAACGTCGAACCCGCGCGCGATCTGGCAACCCCGGCGCTGGCGTTTCACTTGCGCCTGACGAATCAGGCGGAACAACAGCCGGTCCACGCAATTCTGCTTCGGTGCCAGATTCAGATTGAAGCGCCGCGGCGCCGCTACAAACCACAAGAGCAGGAGCAACTCCGGGATCTGTTCGGCGAACCGGAGCGCTGGGCCCAGACGCTCCGGACCATGCTGTGGGCCAATACCACCGTGAACGTCCCCTCCTTTACGGGCAGCATTGTCTACCCGATTAGCGTACCCTGCACGTTCGATCTCACCGTCGCGAACGCCAAATATTTTCATGCTCTTGAGGACGGCGATGTCCCGCTAACGTTTCTGTTCAGCGGCACCGTGTTTTACGATTCGGGGCAAGCGGCGTTTCAGGCAGCCCCTGTCCCGTGGAATAAGGAAGCTCGTTTTCGTTTGCCGGCCCGGGTTTGGAAAGAGATGATGGATCTCCACTATCCCAATATGACGTGGCTGTGCCTGAGACGTGATGCATTCAACGAACTTTACCGGTTCAAGATAAAAGAAGGCATTGCGACCTTTGATGAGACTGTTGAACGCCTGCTGGCGTTGGCGGAACAGCCGCTGGAAGTGTCATGAACTCAGAACTGGTGGACAAGATCGCGCGCGCCGTTTTGTACGAAGGCTATATTCTTTATCCTTACCGGACGTCGGCTTTGAAGAATCGACAACGCTGGAATTTCGGCGTATTGTATCCGGAAGCTTGGGCGATCGGGCAGACGGGTTCTGACCGGTCGTATTTTCAAATGGAATGTCTGGCCCTCGGCGGCGCACATTCGCATCTCAACGTAACCTTGCGGTTCCTGCACGTCGTGGAGCGCGGCGCCGGCGTGCAGTGCTGGCAAGAGGCAATCGAAGGCAGCGTTCCGATTCACGATCTCAGTTTTGACGCGATCGTCTCCAATCCGCATCGGGAGGAGTTTTCTTTTCCAGCGGCCAGGCGGGGCGGCGCTTACCGGCAGGAATTGCTAGAAGGCGAAGTAGAGATACGGGCGGTACTCGTACAGGATGCGGTTTTTCGGATCAGCGTGCGCGTCCGCAATACGGCCGCGCTAGAAAAGTTCACTCGCGACGAAGCGCTGCTGCGCTCCCTCGCCTCTGCACACGCGGTGCTGACGGTGCGAGATGGCGAGTTTGTGTCTCAAACAGATCCGCCCGATCCGCTCCGCGAAGCTGCGGTAGGCTGCGAAAACGTTGGCGTGTGGCCTGTTCTCGTAGGCGAGGAAGGCGCACATGACATGTTGCTCGGGTCGCCGATCATCCTATCCGATTACCCGCAAATCGCTCTCGAAAGCAGCGGCGATCTATTTGATGGAACCGAAATCGATGAGATCCTCAGTCTTCGCATTCTGACCATGACCGACGCCGAAAAGGCGGAAATGCGGCAATCTGACGAGCGGGCAAAGGAAATTCTCGACAGACTCGAAGCGAATCCAGCAGAGCACTTGATGCAATTACACGGCGCTATTCGCGGCATGCGGTCCCAATTGGGAATCGACCTCCGGAACGCATCGAGCGCTTGGGCGGAAGCTCCACAAATCACGAGCACCCGCATCATTTCAGGTATCGACGTGAAGAAGGGAGATCGCGTCCGGCTTCGGCCCGGCAAGCGCGCCGATATATTCGATACGCTGCTCGATGGTAGAACGGCTGTCGTCGAAGCCATTGAACAGGACTACGAAGATAACGTCCACGTGGCAGTCGTGATCGAAGACGATCCGGGGCGCGACCTGGGCGAGATGCGACAAGCCGGCCATCGCTTTTTCTTTTCGGGCTCGGAAATCGAGCCGATTCCGAGCGACAGCAGCGGCTGCGATATCGATTTATGAGCAAGTCTGTCCTGATCGGCGGTATCGGCAACATCTTTCACGGCGATGATTCGTTCGGTGTGGTGGTCGCTCAAAAACTAGCCTCTTGCGACTGGCCGGATAACGTGCGCGTTGTGGATTTCGGCATACGCGCGATTGACTTGGCCTTTGCTTTCCTGGATGGCCACGATCTCACAATTCTGGTGGACGCGACTGCCCGAGGCGGCATGCCGGGCATGCTCTATGTGATCGAGCCCGATGTGAATTGCCTGGTTGAAAACGCTGG
>Ga0134125_10002745_pt1 | contig 20696 bp, 19 predicted proteins | sample KB31751_FD_96464 | JGI IMG/M metagenome (GOLD analysis project Ga0134125, IMG submission 96464) | Terrestrial soil microbial communities with excess Nitrogen fertilizer from Kellogg Biological Station, Michigan, USA - KB3-175-1 | ecosystem: Environmental > Terrestrial > Soil > Unclassified ... | reverse complement strand
GAATGGCTTTTTACATTTATTGATAAAAAAGAGTTTGCTAGAAAAATGAGATCTGTTCATTTAACAATAAACCCATATTTTGAAGGTGCTCTATTTTCTGTGTGACTTTGAGAAACAGAACACCACATTATATTTTGGATATGCTTAGTGTTTCTGATTTTCCGGCTTATCATTAAGAAGAACAGCTGAAAGGCTATCATCATATGTTATATCAAAAGAAATCACACTTCAATCTGGAACTGGGTACTAAAGTACAAACTCAAAAGATCACGCATAAAAATAGAATATTAAGATATATTTTATGGATAATTTCATCCTAAAAGTTGGTTGTAAATATATTTTGTTATGGGTTGCAAATAAATGCATGATTAGGATATTATTGTTATAGTTTATTAAAAGAGAAAAGATTTCTTTGCATTGAAGTTTATTTTTTGTTTGATTAAAAGCAGATGGAGTATCCAATTTCAAAAGATAATAGAATGCATTATGTACAAGTTTGATGATTTTTGAAAAGTAGAACTTTATATCTATTATCATTTAATTGGTTTCTTTAAAACATTACAATATACAAAAAATAATCCGAAATGCTTTAATGATTATTTTCCATCCATTAGAAAGAAGAATTTAAAACTAAAGTATGTAAAAATATATTTTCTTTTATATATTATCATAATGAAGAATTAGAAAACCTAAATTGAATAGGCCCTGTTGCAGTCTAGAATATATATTCTGAAAATTACTCTAGTGCGGCATATTTTCTTCTCTGTCTCCAAGCCATTCCATCTGAAATAATTTGTACACTTGTTACAAATAACGATATGCCGATAAATATTCCTGCAACAACCAAACCTGTGCGAGGATATGTCATAATCACCAGTGCAAATATTATTGAAAGCATTCCTACCCCAATACCAAATGATTTCGACTTCCCTTTGATTTGATTGTCTCTGAAGGTATAGACAGTTCTGGAAATCCCATCGATTAAAAGAGCAATACCAAATAACATAACTATAAAAATACTTGTTCCGGTAGGAAAGGTCATAGCTATTAATGCAACAACTATCACAATTATACCTAAACCAATACTAATCAAATGAGATTTTCCTGAAGGGGTAAAACCAATAATCACCTTCTCAATTCCTGCAAACAACAATACAAGTGCAAGAAACAATACAACAGGTACTGTACCAAAAATGGGATTAAATAGAACCATAATTGATAAAAATAGAATAATTAATCCTAAACCTACTTGAACTGTATGCAGCCATTCAGTTGACTCAGTAACACTCAAGGTGAACTGCCTCCAAAGTACAAAACCCATAAGGAAACTGAATTTAAAGCTTTAGATTGTAATTCGTAATCTATACTTGATGACAATTTTAAATTATACATTTTATACTTATTTTCATATCATTACAATCTAAAAGATAAAAATTTATTATTTAAAAATCAGATTATTAAGAATTAAGATGTTGAGTTTTATAATTATTGTTGATATATACAATATAGATTTTAATTTACTCTATGTGAAGACATTAAGAAAGCAATACAATATAAAAATTAAAACAAAAACAACTTGCATAAAATAGAAACAAGATAACTAAATAAAAGACAAGATTTAGGAATATCCAAATAAGCCACATTGAAGGAAGCATGTATGTACAAGCTAAAGATAATATTGACAAAACTTTTATAGTTAAAATTTAATATATTGATTGTAATCTGTATAAACTGCTTTCACTTTTTTTAAAATATTTTAAAAAAAATATTTGCACTTAAATAATTGCACAATATAAAATCTTGTCATTTAATGTATTTTATTGCAAAAAATTCAACAAAATTAAATAAGTTAGCTGTAAAATATTTCATGATGGCGTCAATAAATGATACTAAAAAAATCTATTTAAATGATAAAGATTATTCCGCATCTCAAACTTATAATCAATACCCTGAAATAGAAAATTTTCAATCACTACTACTTATATCCCCATCGCTACCTCAACCACCATCCTTACAATTTCAAAAACAGCAAAAAAAAATTGAAATTAGAAAAGATTCAGCAGAACAAAGAACAGTAATTAAAGATTTTTTGGACAATACCAAAGAAAATATTGGAAAATATAGGGATAATTCAACAATAATACAGTATCCATTTCTAAATTCAGATACATTAATTGGTTACTATAAACAAACAACTGAATCAAGAAGAGAAATATCTCTTGTTTATCTTAAACTCCAAAAAGAATACATCGATGCTTTTCAGCCTAAGTGGATTGAGCACATAAGAACTAGTGTCGATAATTACTTGGTCTTTCAAGACAAAATGATTATGCTGTGTACTCAAATGTGGAACAACTACCTGAAAAATATTGGCAATATAAAAACAAAAAATGAACAAAATCAGGAAAAAATGGAAGGAAGTTGAGATTGATATGAATGAAAAACAATATCGGAATGTTCATAAAAATACAAAAGGTTTTTTAAAATATAACAATAAAACAAATCTAATGAAAAATGTCTTTTGAATATTCCTCTTTTCAAGAGTTATTACCTTTACATATAATTCACCCTGCAAAAATTCAAACCCGATCATTTGATTCTGAGCAACAGATTTATTCTATAAGAGAGTTAGCTCTAAGCATAAAAACTCATGGATTATTACAACCGATAGTTGTAAGGCCTATGGAAAATGGGTTTGAAATTGCTGCAGGTCATAGACGATTTTTAGCTTGTAAATTGCTTCGATGGAAGAAAATTCCAGTTTGTATTCAAGAACTTTCGGACAAAGAATCTCTTGAAGTACAAATTATTGAAAACATACAAAGATGTTCATTAAATTGTATAGAAGAAGGAATTTCATTTTCGCTATATGTAAAAGATTATGGCTGGGGAGGTGTAACTGATTTGGCATTTAAAATAAATAAGAGTGAACAATATGTATCAAGTAGGATACAACTACTAAGTTTGCCAAAAAATATTCAACAGAATATTATAGACGGAAAAGTGAATGTTTCGCAGGCTCTAGAACTTGTATCATTAAATGAAAAAGATCGTAATAACGTTGTAGACAAAATATTAAATGACAATTTACCCGTTAAGAAAATAAGAGAAATTAAGCAAGACTCCAATAACAAATCCATCGATACCTCTAACGTAAATAATATAATTGACAACTCAATTACCTTCAAAAAAGATTTAGAAGATATAGAAAAAGAAACAAAATTAATTGGATCTGAAATCGATATTTATAATCCAATTGATGAAGTCAAGTATATTAATCGTCAAAAGTTGCTTCTTCTTAAAAAAGTAAAGTTATGCTTTAAAATTTCTTTATCTAAAATGGATAATTTAATTCATGAATATGAAGATATTGGTAATAAGGATAATGAACTTAAAGATGATTTAAAAACTGATCTTTTGAAATTCAGAATCGAATTACATTCACTATTAGATGATGATATAAAATTAATTTCACAATTCAAAAAGCATGCCGAATTATGAATAATTACATAAGATATCGACATATAATGCAATAAGGATAAACATTTATCTTCTCTTTTTTTTTATCTTTGATTTATAAACCTATAAAACAAAATAATAAATTAGATTATTCATAGAGGATTAAATTTAGTTTTGCCCTAAAACACACACAATACATAAAGAAATGTTGTTTAAATGATCAAAGTAACAATATGTGTATTTATCATAAAGTAATAATAATATAAAAAAAAGGTTCAATTTAAAAGCAATTTACAAATCAATCATATATGATTTGATAGTATGCGCATATGATTGAGCTTAATAATTACAACGATATTATTTTGAAAGAATGTACAAAATAATATTAAAATCTTTATTATTTACAGAATCTTTATTAGTTTATGAGAGGAAGACTTGCATCATTCGCTATAGGCGGAGCTATAGCCAATAATCGTGCTAAAAATCGTTATCAACAACAAGCAGCTAATCAACAACAAAATTATCAATTAGAACAACAACAAATGGAAATTGAGCGACTAAAAGCACAACAGCAGCAGGCTAATTATGCACAACCACCGCAGCAATTGTCAGGTGGCAATCAACAGGAAGATGTTACTCAAAAGTTACAGAAATATGCCGAACTTTATCAGAAAGGCGCATTAACAGATGCAGAATTTCAACAATTGAAAATGAAATTACTTTCGCAAATGTAAGACATTTTAATACAATGATATTCACTGGAAAGGGTTATCATTTAACATTTAAAATCTTTATTATTGATTGTATTTTTATTAGTTTATGAGAGGAAGACTTGCATCAGCTTTTATAGGCGGAGCTATAGCCAATCGTCGTGCTAAATATATGTATCAACAACAAGGAAATGACCAACTACAAGAATATAAATTCCAACAACAACAAGAAGAACTTGAACGATTGAGAGCACAGCAACAGCAGCAGCAGGCTATGTATTCACAACCACAACAACCACAACTACAAGGCTCTAGTAGTAACCCTGCAGATATAGCTAACCAATTACATAAATTTGCCGAACTTCATGAGAAAGGCGCATTAACAGATGCGGAATTTTCACAACTGAAAACTAAATTACTTATGCAAATGTAAGACCTCTTAATAAACAACTGGCTGCTAAGATATCCAATAGAAAAGAATTTAAATTTTTTTTTGTTATAAATCAAATTTACTTCTATATATAGATGTTTAAGATCTTTGGTTGATAGCCTGTGAGTCTTTAATGTAATAAATTGATTGTTTGCTTGTTCGATTGCTTGATACAAGTATGTATATATTTTTCAAAAAAACTGATAATTAACGTGTGTTCAATAATATCGATGGATTTTATTGTGAATCTATCGACTTAAAATATCCTTGCTTTAATAAAATTATTCTTTCCTTCACTTTTTTTAAATATTAACAATCAAAAAAGAAGATATAAGATATAATTCATTCACTTTTGTTATAATTACGTTAAAATAAAAAAATATTAAAATTTTTTTATTTATTGTCACTGGGTCCTTCTTTAATATCTTTTGATAAAGACCAACCAAGCGCTATTCTTATTGCTACTACTACAGCAAGTGCTAATAGTTCATTTAATGCTGGATTCAATATAGATTTTATGATATCACTTGCAACTTCAATGTCCAAGGCAAGAATCAAACCAACCCCTATATATCGTCTAATACTTATCTCATGTTTTTCTTGCTCTTGAGGTGTTTTCCTTATTATTTTAAAAAACATAATAACCCCACGTATAATCGATACTGCTATAATTATTCCTACAACGATATCAATTCCGAGTATAAGATATTCTAGAAAATTATGTAAAAACATTTCTCCAGGTAGTGGAACTGATTCTACACTTTGTTCTGCTGTCATTATAATAATTTGTATGTAATTCTCTACTACTTTAAAGAAATTAAAATAAAAGGTGGCATCAAATAATACATTCGTGCCTTGATATAGACATAATATATATCACATTGTATCTTTGTTTATTATAATGATAAGCACAAGTCAAATTTTGTAAATTCCAGTTTTGTTCGTAGTAATTATGATATGATGCTCTAGCACATGAAGTTACTAATAAAATTAGTGTTTGTATCCAATTTTTTTAAATAAATAAAATAGCAGAGGAAGACAATCTAGGTTGTTGTTTTTCTAAACATAAACCTGAAAATTAAATATAAAAAAAATAGCAAATACGCATTTATACATCTTCAAGAGGCTTCTGTATCTACTAATGATAAATGGAAGAGAATTTCTTTAAGAATAGATATAGATTTTTTTTATTGTGAACAGAGATTTTATTAGATACAGAAATAATTTGATGATCTTATAATAAAATCACGAAAATGAATTTACAAATGAAGTCTTTTCTACCAGTTCTCTGGCACTCTTAGGCAATATTTCAGTATTTACGGTGTCATTTGGTTCTTTAGCTATAATTATTTGATTTAATGATTGATCCTTTGCGGGATACCAATATAACAGATGATTTTGCCTATCCCATTCTATTTCCTTGCTTGTAGCCCATACTTTAAACTCTGGAGAATAGTGAAAGTCATATGGAATATATATAATTGTAGGCGCTTCAACTATAGGTCCTTCAAGAATTAATGTAGCATATGAGGATTTTAAATCAAAAAAAAGTAGCGTAGGTTTAGCCGAACTGCGCATAGGATAAGGACGTGCCAGTACTTCTATATGACGGGGCTTTTTGTTTGGTCCAAGTAAGGAAAAGTTTTCAAGGTTCCAATTATCCTTGTCATCTTTAGTGTTGTATAGATCATAGTTCCAATATGTAGCATTGAGAAGAAATGATTCTATTTGTTTATAATGAAGGTCAATGTAATCATGAATTAGCTCTGCATCTTGAACTCCACCAAATTCAGTCAGAAATGGGACAAGTCCGCGCTCCTGTGCAGCTTTTAATAATTGAGCAAAGATTATAGGCCATTCATGAGAGCATCTGTACAAATTATCGGGGATCTTTAGAAATGATTGAGTGATGGCCATAGAATCATAATAGTGAAATGACAAAACACTACGATCTCCTATTTTATCAAGTGTTATCTTGTCAGAAGGAAGAAAACTAATTATTTTTTGTTCGTCTGAAAGATGGGTTTTTCCTTCAAGCATCGCATCACGTACAAAATTCATATGAAAAGTGCGACGGATATTAAAAGGTGAAGGGCCGAACCTGGATTTTTTTTCGCTGCTACCCAACATAGTCACAGTCCAGTCAACACGTGGTTCGATAAATAAAAATATAGTGTTATCAAATTTTCTTATTTCTAATTCAACGTTCTGATAATACTGATTTAAATATGTAGATTCAAATTCTTCAGGAGGAATTCCAACAGGATGGGGTTCATTAAAAGGCTCAATACCTAGAACTGCAGGATGCCCGCTACCATTATTCAGAGACTTGAAGAATTTGACAGTCTGACCAATTGTTTTCTCAAGATGTGTTCTAACGGGAAAATTTTGCAAACCCAATTCTGAATTAGTAAGATCATTTTTCCAAAATGAAGTTAGAGTATTTTTTAATGATTTGTTTAACATATAAGCCATCTGCCACTTCCTATCCTTGAGATTAGATGCCTTTGGACGAGGATGTTTTTCATCTATTGCTAATGCCCAATTAGGAAACCCATCGCCTCCATAAACTTCATGTGCAATATCTTGATGAAAATCTAAAATGATATACAGCCCTCTGCTAAATAATGCATCTATTATTTGATTCACCATGGAAAGATATCTTTGTCCTTGAGGCAAAAGATTATCCAAGTTTGGATTAGGCTCAGGTTCGATGGCTTTCCATGATATTAATAATCGAATAACATTAAATCCAAGTTTTTTTAAAAGATCTAACTCGGGTTTAACAATTTCAATTTCTTGTTTTAAATTCAATTCATCGATATTTTTTAAATTGAGAGGTGCAATAGGAAGATAAGGTGGTAATTTGCTACGAGATGCAAAGTTTACTCCCCTAAAAAAAAGATATCGGCCATCCAAATCACGAAACCAAATACCATCTTTGGAGAAGTCTTGTGCACCATTGATGATATTTGTAGTAGTGCTAATCAAGATGTTGTATAATTGACTATTGATTTACTTAAACTTAATACCTAACCAAGGATAAATATCTTTGTTAGTAATTCAAACTCAATGAAACCCTGGTAAAATTATATATTATATATAGAAAATAGAGTATATACATTCTATCAATCAAAATATTAAAAAAATAGCTAATTATCTATAATAGAAACTTGCTTATAATAGATATACGTGGAATCAAAATGAGATCATCTGGAGATATAATTAACCCAAAATGGATGAGGTTTTTCCAAATTGTCGTGGGAATAGCATGTATAGGAATATCTATGTTTATATTAATCGGTTCAAAGAACCTTGGATTATATTCGCTTATTTTTTTAGCATCTTCAGCATTTATAATAATTGGAATAGAACGGATTGTCGTTGGAATAAAATCAACTTTCTTAAAGAGATCCTCTAGGCTGATCAGTATAGGAATAGGAATAGGACTTGTAATATACTTTGGCTCAGCTTATTTTGCACCAGTTTTCATCAGCAAGTTATATGTACTTATGTTTGGTTTTGGTCTTTTGGTGACAGGAGCATTAAGAATTATTGATAGTATAAAAGATAATACATATAGCAAAGATTCCAAGATCTTGATTTTAGGTACAGGTGTTTTATGTGTTGCAGTATCAATATTTGTATTCGCTTTTCCAAAGGTTGGTTTTGTCATACTAATGTTACTTGTTGCTATAGTTCTTTTGATTAATGGTCTTCAGATTGCATATGTAGGAATAACAGGAAAAAAGATTACTCATTTGCGCGTATAAAACACATTTTGTTTTAAACATGACAAAATACAACGACCAAATAAAGAGTATATTCTCTCGGCAGGCTCTGTAAAGTTAAGGAATTTTAGCGAATATTTTTAATCCAACGATTTTGATATTGTAAATAATATACAACTATTTTGTTAAATTGAATGTAAATACTGATAAAAAAATCCAATTTTAATTTTCAAATTATATTTATAATTCGCTTTTTAAAGTAAATTTTTTCTTAACTTTACAAAGCCACTCGGCCCAATATACATATATATATAGATATAAAATCAACAATATTTTTTTGATTAAAATTTTTAACCTTTGTAGTTCTATATTATGTTTTATAACTGATTTTCGCCATAAAATTTTTTTTTCTCAAGCTAAAAGAGCCTGATGGAAGCTCAGTTAGATTAAAGTTTAAAAAATTGTGCTTTGATAAATATTGTTTATTTAGGTATGAAAATTGCAAAATATAAGTTTCTTAAATATTTTTAATAATTATAGACACTTTCTCCTATCTCTCTATCTCTTTTCGTTTAGATTATTTTATCTTTTATAGACTTGCAAAAGATATATTGTTTAATAGAATACTTTGTACAAACAAAAAAAATGAAAGTAGTCTTGCTAGCAGGAGGCTTTGGTTCACGAGCTAGGCCATTTAGTGATTATTGTCCAAAAGCATTAATTCCGATCAATGGGCGACCTGTAATAGACCACGTTATAAGATATATTTCAAAATTTACATTTATAAGTGAAATCCTTATAGTTTGTGAATTTGATTCTTTTGGAAAACAAATTATAAATTATTTTGAGGGAAAGGAAAATATCATTGGAATAAAAATTACATTTATCGAAGACAAGAAGAGAGGAACGGGAGGTGCAATTTCAGAGTGTCAGGAAAAGTTAAAGGATGAACAAGTCTTTTTGGTGTGGTTTTCTGATAACCTTTGTGCTTTAAACCTTGATAGAATTGTTTTGGATTATAACAATGTGAATAGTTTAAACAAATATAGTCCTATAGGATTGTTAATTGCTAGAAAAAAAAGACATGAGGAAACTGGAAGAGTCATATTAAATACAAACAACAAAGATGATAAAAACGACATTAATTTAATTAAACAATTCACTGAAAAACCAACAATAGATTTAGAATATCCTGAAGCAACTGGAATTTATCTTTTTAGCAATAGATTTTTAGATTTACTAAAACTAGTTTCCAAGGAAAACGAAGGAAAGAGTTTTGATTTATCAAAAGATGTATTATCTAAAATTGACTATTACACCAAAGACAGATTGTATTGTTATCTTCTTCCTATTAATGAAACAAATTGGGTAGATATAGAATCACCCACATATATTGAAAGAAATAAGAAAACAATAGATGGCATCCTTTCTCATATGGAGTCAGTTAAACAGAATGACTCAACAAAAAACCTATAGATTGAAAATGTTCTTTTATTTACCATATGATGTTCTATAATCAATAACCTCTTTTTATATACTATTAGTAATCCTACAGATAAAAGCAAAATATGCACAAAAGTCTTTTTAACATGTAAAAAATAAATACTCCCATCTTTTTTGTTTAAACCTCATAGGTAAGCACGTTGATAACATAAAGCAGTAATAACAGAGATATGTTATCGATAATGCAGAGTTTTCAAATGGCCTTCTTTATTCTTTTTGCCAAATAATATAAAAGAATGATAATAATATAACACAACATCTATGCCTTGAGAGTCTAAAAGTCTAAATCAATAAATAAGAAATAATCAAACGAAATTATATTTATCAGATGCCCTATAAAAGAGATCAGGTAAAAGAGAGAAGGATATTAGTCAAAAGCAATATTATTCTACAAGAAATAATAAACTATTATAGTTGTTGTTTTAGAAAGAACAAACCCGTAAAATAATAGGTTAAAGAAAATACTTGTGCTGTTGCTCCTGCTCATTTGCTTGCTTAATACAAAAAGAAAGAATAGAATCATCATAATCTGGTTCATTTATCATTGTAAAATCATTGTCCTTAGAAAATAGTTAAGATATATCTAACAGGGCTTTTTTTATTGATAAAATTAATTTAAAAAAATTAAAGATATAGAAAAGTAAATGTTTTGAAAATTATTTTTTACTTTCCATAACCCACAGCATTAGAAGCAGATGTCAATATATTTCCTCTGCCTGATACACCATTGACAACAGCTTCTATTCCAACTATTAGTAGACAAACTCCTAATATAACCGCCAAGAATACTGCACCAGTTAACGGGCTTGCAAATATTGCAAAAGATATGGCCAAGCACAATATACCTACACCAATAGCTAATGCTCTTGCCCAGCCTGAGATATGTTTGTTTGTAAAGCCTTGTATTATTCTTGCAATTCCTAAAAAGAGCAATCCAACAGCTAGTAATGATATTAAAAAGTATGATGTTCCTACAGGATAAAAAATAACTGCCATACCTAATCCAACTGCTAAAAGACCTAATACAATATTCCCTGCTCGCGAAGATTTTGTATGATTGGGAAAAATACCCATCACGATTCTTTCAAATCCTACAGCAAGTAATGCAATTGAAAGAAGAAAAACTATTGTAGCCATACCAGCCCCTGGATAAACAATTATACCAATAGATACACCTATGGCAATTAATCCAAGCACAATTTGTGCTATTCGAAGCCCTGAAGAATTTTTATGACTCATTTGACCCATATTATTACTATATAATGAAAGGATTATACTTAAGTCTATATAGATACTTATAAAAATTATAATTATTTTTTAATCTTATAATATATATTTTAATTTTAATTTAATAACTTTAAACTTTGGATATATTAAGATTTTACTAAACATGTATAATATCACTGATACTTTCGATTGTGTACATACAAATATAATTAATGATATCTATTATGATAAAGGATTTATTAGTTTTTGTAATTGATGATAAGCAAGTTGATTACCAAGTTTTTCAATATTTATCAATTCTACAAGTGAAAAAAGAGATGAAATAAAGGTAACAGAATAATATATAGTATTTTATTTACATCTTCTTAAAGTTTACACATAAAGATCGATTACATGTTAGAGCAAAAAGTAAAACAAATCATGTAATCTATTTTGATTGTAACTTTTACAGATATTATATCAATTATAACGACAGACTAGAAAATAAAGGTGATGATAAAATTAATAGTAATATTTTACTGTCATTGATTTATAGTTATCACATACATATCTTTTGTTAAAAGGTTTACTACAATCATTAGTTTGGATTTTTCTTTTTTTTAAAAAATAAGAGCAGCAGCAGCAGGAATCTATTAAAATCAACAGATATAATAAATAAACTCACTTGATAAAAAAATCTATAAATAGATAACAGAAAAGATACTGAAGATAAATTCTAAAATGTTATAAAAGAATGAACATTGTTTTTATTATTAGAACTAGTGATATTATTAATACGTATAAATATACGTATTAATGGCCTATACCTTCAGGATTCGACGATTGATCGGTCATAATCATCTATTTATTATTCTTTTTAAAACACACTTATATTTATTTTAAAATATTCACATAAAAGAAAGTGAAAGTTATTTAATCCTTTCAAAGTATCATAAAAAATTCAATTCAAACAAAGAAAAAATCAAGATATTAGAAAAAAGAAAATTACTTTAGCAATATGAAGAGTTTAGATTCTATGGCAGATGAGTATTAAAGTGGTTTTATTTGTGTTAATTTATGTCCATATTATATGCTTTAAATCTGAGAGTCCATTGCATATTTTAATTTCTAGTTTTAATTATTACTGTATTCTCTGTCAAATCACATTCTGAATCTATTACATGATAATATTCTAATACATAATGCATATAAGTTTTGAAAAATAAAGACCAATTTTTACCCATATCAAACTGTATTACCAGTGTTGTATAATCGCCATGGTTATTATTAGTATACCTGTATTGGAACCCCGATGCTTCAAGCCAAGATAAAGTACCTTCTATATAAGATAAAAATGTATTTTCAGAATTCAACATATAAGCCATATCCTTTAGCCTATGTTTGCAATATTGTTCTGTCATTTGAACTATTTGTTCGTCAGAAAGAAGATTAATTATACTAGATATCAATACATTATCAAAATAGCCATATCCAGATTGTTTTGCAGGCTTGTGCCAAATTATATATAATTTTATTATTTGGTTTACCAAGGTATTAATGCTCTTTAATTTATGTTCTGCTTCCTGTCGCAGATCATCTAAAATTGGTTTACCTATTCTAAAGGTTATACTTTCACTTCCTTCGGATTTTGCTTTAGAATATTTACTTGGATTGAGCATATTCTACACTATATCTTGTGACACAATAATATAAAAAGGTGGTTACGATTGAGTGCATAATGCCAACAATAATCATTTAATTACAAATAATGTAAATAATTAGCATTTTTACATTATTTATTACTCAATTCCTCATATCAATATATATTTATGAGAATGATACTAATGCAATTGAATTATTGCATCGTTGATATTCTTATAATTTTATTATATTTATTACAAAAGTTACCAAAATAACATTTTAAAATTTCAACAGGTATATTTTTATATAATTTAAATCACACTAAAAAAAGTAATCAATTCATATAACTAGACATGTTTTTTGTATCTTTAGATAATTTAATCTTTCCAAATAAAGTTAAATAATTAATAAAGATATAAAATAACATAAATGGAACAATAAATTAAACAATTAAGAATACAGTGTGGTCTATTTAGTTTTAATTCCTATTAGTATTATTTCAATTTTTTTTACTATTAATATAATAGGTTCGGCATCAGCATCAGTACCCTCAACAGATTGTATTACTTTTAATTCTTCAACAAAGAAAATAATGATAACATGTACTTCTGCAAATATTGTCGATATATACAATCAAATAAATGATAATAATATTTTAAGCAGAGAATCTCCAAAAGAAAATATATGGCTTTTAAATGCAGGATTAGATATTCAAAGAGGTGCTACTCTTTATATAAATTCATCTGATACAGATTGGTTGAAAATAGCAAGTGATGGAATCAATCCTAATGCAATACATGTTTTTGGTGCTTTGAAAATTGATTCAGTTAAAATAACTTCTTGGAATCCATCTACCAATAGCTATGGAACTACTAACGGAACTCGCCACTCTGAAGAAGATAAATTAGTTACAAACGTAGGTACTGTAAGACCTGTTATAAAAGTTGAAGGAGATGCAACAGGTACTACAGACATAACTAATTCAGAAATTGCTTATTTAGGCTATGAAGGAGGGACCAGTCCTGGAGCATCGGGTCTTAGTTATTATGGGGGAGATAATAGTATAATAAAAAATAATAAAATTCACAATCTTTACTTTGGATTTTATTCCAAAGGTGTAGGCGGCATGGTTATTGAAGACAATATAATATATGATAATGACATTTATGGTCTAGATCCCCATACTGCTACTCATGATATGATAATTCGAAACAATATAGTATACAATAATGGAGGTTTTGGAATAATTTGCTCAGTTGATTGTTACAACATAACAATTGAGAATAACAAAGTACATGATAATTATCATGGTATTATGCTTAGCAGAAATATGACAAACTCTATTGTTGAAGGCAACAATATCTATAATGAAAATGTAACAGGTATTGCCATTTCTGACTCATACTATAATCAAATTTTTAAAAATACTATTTCTAATTCAGAGGTCGGAATTTTTCTAAATGTTAAAGCTTCTAACAATCAAATTTTTAAAAATACTATTTCTAATTCAAACAACGGTATTGTTTTTAGTAGCGATGCAGGCTCAGATAATGCCCTAACAGATAACAAAATAATATTAAATAACCCAGACCAAACGGATATAACTTTTCAAGGAGATTCTGAAAACCAAAATAATACATTCAAACAAAATAAAAAGGTGATAAAATATAGTATACCACGTTTTAATGGTGAAGATAGCAGAGAGTGATGAATTATTTATCAGATAATAGTAAAAAAAGAAAAGTATACCCTTTCAATTTTTTTATAATAAATTATTTAATTCGTTTTATATTATAACCTCTTACAGCTTTTCCAATTTAAAGAAAAAAGTAATTTTTGCTTCAAAAAAAGTACAAAAATAAAGTAGTGACATATAAGAAAAAAATATTGTATTTTAAATAACTTTTGTATATTTATTTAGATACTAACTATTTTACTATTATACTCCCAGTCATCCATGGATGAAGTATACATATATAGTTATAAGTGCCAGGTTTTTCAAAGTTAACTGTAAATGTATTCCCAGAGCCAGGATATTGTTCTTCTAAACCTTTTGGAAGAAACCATCCTGAATTAACATACTTTTCTGTGCCAACTATAGTATAATTTGCATTTGGATTCATAGATTCTACATTACCAAATGAATCAATTACAGTAGAATTAAAAGTCCTTGCATTTAATGCTATTATAGTATTTGTCCCATCTTTATTAGGTAATAAGATTGGTGCATTATTAGATGCAGGTGGCAAAGGAACAATTTTGCTGTATTTGAAACACCTAATGGAGACACTACCCCTGCATAAGTATTATTATCGAAAATAAAGGTAACTGTATGAGGCTCACCAACTGTTGTGGGATTATACCATGTCACACTTTGCCCTGTTTTTATATCTATTTTAGAAGGAAGAAACAAAGTTAAAGGACCAGTATCGTTTCCTCCTCCAGCTGCTATTTTAATTGAGAAATTTTAAATAGGAAAAATAATACTAGTAAACCACAAAAATGATCAAAATACCATATCAAATAATATATTTGACTTTTATTCCAAGACAATTAATAAGTTAATTGAAAGCGGCTATAACAGTGTTCAAGATTTTTCTGATGTAGAATATCAAGGCGAGTAGTTCTAACCGTGATATATCTAACCTAATAGCATAACTAGTTTATTCAAATAAAAGATAGATGTGTTTATTCTTTAGCCCGCCATCTCTGCGGCTGTTAAAGGCTTCATCTTAGTAGCAAGATGTTTCATTCTGATAGCTAGGAAGACACATGCAATAGCCATTGCAACTCCGACTCCAAACAGAATGTTAAATGTGACTGGACTTGGATAATTTGCCTCAACATTGTCAACAGTAATAGAGACCGTAGCAGATGCTAGAATTACAGTTGTCAGAACTGGGCCTATTGCACCTCCTATAATTCTCATCATATTTGTGGTGGCTGAAGAGATCCCTGTATATTCTACTGGGGTGAACAAAATGTTAGTGTTGTTCAATGTCATTGGCAAAAGTGCTCCCGCAGTGCCAAATATAAAGAGAGCGCCATTAATGGCTTGAGAGGTGGAGTGGAAGAATAAAAGCAACAAAAATGAGATGGCAGATATTACAATTCCAGGTACCAATAACTTCAAATTAAGTCCTTTTCTTTTTGCTATTAGCAATCCAAAAACTGGCCCAAAGATCATTGCAGATAAACCAAAAGACATTTGTAGAAATCCAACCTTTAGTGGGTCTAGTCCTAATCCTGATGGGGGAGGAGCAGATCCTAGCTGAGGTATACCTGTAATTACGAAATACTGTAAAATACCAAACATCAGCATCATGATATTCCCAGTAAAAATAACCGGATGAAATGCTAACTTCAAGTTGACCAATGGAGATTTTGCTCGCTTTTCCACTTTCATGAAAACTACAAGAAAAATTACTCCAATGATAAGAGGAACTGCAAATGCTATAAAGTTGGTTTTAATTGTTTCACTAAGTGTGATTGCTATGAGAAAACTGACGATTGTCACAGTTAGCGTAATAATCCCTATAAAGTCTAGATGTTCCCTTTTTTTTCTCACATCTTTGATGGGGAGAATAGAAGCACTACTAGTTGTACTTGAAGATTTTAAAAGCTGATTATGCTCTTCTACTTTCTTACTTTCATCGCTTTTAATAAACTTCCAGCATGCAAATGACAAAACTACTGCAATTGGAGCACAAAAGTAGAAATTATCCTGCCATCCTCCGCTTGCAGCGACTACAGGTCCTAAGATTGCACCTAGGGCCATTCCGCCAGAATACGCTGAGAGATATATACTCAAGCCAATAGGGAATTTGCTTTTTGGAACACCATCTCTAATTAATTTAGTTGAAATCGGGGTACTAGCTACTGCTATTCCTTCAAGTACCCTCAGACCAAGGAGAATGTATATGTTAGGAGAAAAAGGTGCCAAAATAGTCCCTATAGTAAAACATAACATCATCACCATTAGCATTTTCTTGGCTCCAACAAGGTCCGACAAGCGTCCCATTATCACCGTCATGACAGCTCCACAAATCATATATGCTGTCATGACCCAGGATGCAAGAGTCTGAGAGATTTTGAAATCATCCGCAATAGAAGGAAGTGCTGGTGACATTGCAGTATTAAGATAAAGAAAAATTACAATAGTACCGCACAATATTAGAATGGTTTTCCATGCATTAAATGATATTTGTTCTGAAGGATGAGATCTAATGTCGTCGGTAGCTGACACTTTGTTTTTTATTTGTAGCTGATGTATTTAAGATTAGTTGCAAATTGCATAGAAATCACCATCAGTCTGCAGCCTATTTTTTCCTGCTGTGAATTATATCAAAATCAAAAATAAATTACTGATTCAAAAGAGACATGCATCTCAGTTGTTATTAATGTCAAAGCCTAGCACTATTTTACCAAGTCTAACTAGAGATGGTGGCTTTAAACTGACCATTTCATATTGTCTATTAAAAGATGTTATCTAAATGTATTTGGATATGGATTCATGTAACAAAAGCATTGTTTTTATACAACTATTTGATATATTTTTTGGTAATAGAATTTAAATAAAAAGCGAATTAAAATAATTAAATTATATCGAGTTAAAAAAAGCTATGTACTTGTTTTTTTAATTACTTTATGATTTGATAAATTGTTGGAAGAATTAGAAGAACTTTTAATCATTAATGCAACACCAATCATTATTATGGTAGTAGCAATTATTGTTTCTATTGAAATATTTTCATTGAAAACTGCCCAACCAAGAAAAACTGCTATGATCGGAACTATATATGCAAAAGAATTTGCCATCGATGCAGACTCTACCTTAAGAAGCCAAAAGAATTCTGCATAACCAACAGAAGTGCATAGGAGTATCAAATATAAATAAGCAAAGATAGTATTCATAGAAATTTTAGATAATTGCAAATTATAAAATTCTCCAACGACAAAGCTTGTAATAATTAACATAATACCTCCAACAATCATTAACAATCCTCCCGATGCAAAGATATTTTCTGAATCTGTATATTTAGTGGAATATAATGAACCACCAGCCCAAAATATTGAACTTAGAGTTAACGATATTATACTAACCAAACTCAACTGACTGTTACCTGTAAAGGGATTTACAAGAATAATAAGACCAGAAAATCCGGCAACCAATCCAAAAACCATATTTTTTGTTAAATGTTGCTTGTATATCGTGGATGAAATAATAGCTACCCATAAGGGAATTGTAGAATTTAATAGAGCAATCATTCCAGAAGAAAGATATTGAGCACCCCATACCAACAAACCCTGTCCTCCTAAAATTATAAACGAACCTAAAACAATTGCTATTTTCCATCTTCTTTTATTAAAATTTTCAAGTTTATTTCTACTAGCATTATTACTAGTTTTTTTTTAAATTTATAAAAGAAAAGAAGAGGTAATCCGGCAATAACAAATCTAATACCAAAAGCAAGTAATGGAGGAATAGCATCTATAACTACTTTAATAGCAAGAAAACTAGAACCCCAAAGTACAGATAATGTAGCAAGAACTATCAAGATTTTTACCCTTTCCAATACAGTTTATTTAATTAATTAATTTATATAAAAAAGTCATTTTAAATCCTTATTTATAATATAAACTATATATTAATTTAGAAAAAATACAGAAAAATATTAATTTTATATATCAATTTAAAAATAAAGTTCAAGGTTATAGCCGTTTTTATTAATTACTGCATAGATAAAAAATAATTTTTTAACTTTTTGTAAGACTAAATAAAGTTAGAAATTAGTTATCTCCAATATATATATAGTTTGTATTTAGATTTAATAATTTCTTTAAAACAATCTATGGTTTGAGTACAACTTTTATTATCTCCTCTTTTTTATCAAAGTTCCTAAGATCGTGCTTATCATATAGGTTTTGATCGTCATAGTCTGCAGGGTCTGCAATCATATAATGAGTTTTCTTTATCATTGTAGATGGCAAACTAGATGTCAATGCATCATAGAGCTGATTAGCTTGAACATTGGCTGTTGTAATATCTGCAGATAAAGGTACAATGATAGAAGAACCGACACTTGATACCATGTGTAGTTTATATCCACATATCCATCCTTTGGTACGACTGAAACCCCATAGTGCATATTCGTCAATTCCCGAACGTGGTACTATTCCTTTATCCATCAAGGATGATTTGTGCCATACTTTACCTTTGTTGGCTTTGATTAGAGTACTGTCTGTTGCAAGGATATAGGGTTTACTATATCTTCTGAAACAAACAGAAATCCCATTGTGGTTATTCTTTATTTTATATCAATAGAAATGGCTTTTAGTCTTCTATCAAATGTTCGTCTACTTGGTAAGTGTGATTCAGATAATCCACAAGCTCTAATTATCCTTCTATTTAATGGCATATCCGTGGAAAGATATTGATGCAATGATCTGTTTGAATAAGCCTAAACCAGATACGTACAATAAAGCATCTCATAATTACTGTGGTAGAATAAATATATGGTCTGCCACACCGTTTTCTATAATTATTATATGGCCAATCAATCAGTCCAATGAGATACAATACGCTAATTAAAATAGATGATGTATTAATTGACTCTAGTCTTTTGGATAGTATCTATGTTCACCAAAACATGATACTTCACTAGACTATCTTTATTTGTTACCTAAATGAAATAATTATGACCCAGGATCATTAATTTATAAGTTTATTTATATTAGGAAATTTATTTCTAATGTGGTTAAATAAGCAGACAGATAGAAATATTTGCAAAAGTAAGCAGAAAACCGTAAATATTTCTATATATCAAAAATTAATAGTATGATAATTGTATAAACAATATTTTAACTATTATGATGTATATATAATATATTTACACACCAACACCAGACCTATATGGCGGAAATATGTTAACGGGTAAAAACATATTGTCTCCTTAATAGAAACCTCTTTAGATTCATTACTTTTGATCCCAAATAACATACCTTTATAGAAAAAGGTATCAAAACATAAATGATTTTTCAAATGAGATCCAAAGTAATTTTTATACTCTAAATACAATTATCATTGATAACGAAATATGGATTTCTAAAAGAAGTAAATGATGATATGTCTTTTAAATTATAATCACAATTTATTATAGATGATTTTAGTTATAATCATTTTAATGGTGTATATATTTTTAAAACATTTAACAAGGTTTTAAATTTGATTTGGTGAATCTATTAAATGGATAAATATATAATGATGAGTTAATTTCAGTAGCAGTATTATTTATTTTAAAAGAAAATTACTTATGAAATGATTCTTATTTTTGTAGAATTCATCTCTTTTTCCTTACATACTGGACAGTAAATTTTCTTACTGTTGATAAAAAAACTATTTTCTGTTGATTCTTAAAACGTTATTTTCCACAAACAAGAGTCACATTTTAAAAGATGTTTAAATATTGGATTTACATTAATGTTTTTATCCTCTAATTCATTTGCTTTTTTCAAAGGTGATGTAGTTACTTATTTGTAGATGAGGCTCGTATACTTTTTAATTGAATCCTGTTTATATAACTAATTTTATATACGATGTTTTAACCTGAAATATGCTATTTCCCTTCAATAAATTGTGGTATATTAAATGAGATTAAAGAAAATAATTAAAAATATATTTCATTTCTTTATGCCCTTTAAAATCATCTATACAGCTATAATGAGTAAAGCCAACATTAATAGATATAAATATCCAAAAAAATAGATTTGTTTTTTAAACATGTAAATATTGTGCTCTTCAAAACCTTCTTTTATATTTTTTTTAATTATCGTAAAAACAAAAGTGTTTCAGAATATTCACTTTCAATATATAGTAAAACAGCATACAATGCTTTGTCAATCATCTAAAAAATGAAAAATTTGTATAAATTAAAGAAAAACTATTATATTGATATCTTTTTAGCTATCATTGTTTTTAATTTATTATTCTTAATTAAAACTTGAATTGAAATAGAT
>Ga0134125_10002744_pt1 | contig 20708 bp, 22 predicted proteins | sample KB31751_FD_96464 | JGI IMG/M metagenome (GOLD analysis project Ga0134125, IMG submission 96464) | Terrestrial soil microbial communities with excess Nitrogen fertilizer from Kellogg Biological Station, Michigan, USA - KB3-175-1 | ecosystem: Environmental > Terrestrial > Soil > Unclassified ... | reverse complement strand
GGGGCGCGCGGCGCAGCCGCGCTGGGGCCCGCGCCAATCAAAAGCCTCCGCCGCGGCGCGCCACTCCTCCCACTGCTCCAACCCGGCGAAGACCCCGGTGTTGCCCTTGCCGTCCAAGCCCAGCACCACCGTCGCCACCCGGTCCAGCAGGTACCGGTCGTGCGTCACCAGGGCGAGCGCGCCGGCGTACTCCAGCAGGCTCTCCTCCAGCACCTCGAGTGTGGGGATATCGAGATCGTTGGTGGGCTCGTCGAGCAGCAGCAGGTCGGCGGGCTCGAGCATCAGCTTGGCCAGCAGCACCCGCGCCCGCTCGCCGCCGGAGAGGCGCGAAACCGGCTGGTTGAGCTGCTCCCCGGTGAAGAGAAAGCGGTCGGCCCACGAGGCGACGTGTACCACCCGCTCCTGGTACACCACCGAATCGCTGTCGGGCGCGAGCGCGCGGCGCAGCGTCACCGATTCATCGAGCGCCCGGGTCTGGTCGAAGTAGACGACGCGCAGCTGCGGCGCGCGCCAGACCTTGCCGGCGTCGGGCGCGATCTCGCCGCGCAGCAGCCGCAGCAGCGTGGTCTTGCCGCTGCCGTTGCCGCCCACGATGCCGACGCGCGCGCCCGCGTTCCAGGCGAAATCGAGGTTGCCGACCAGCGTTCGCCCACCCACGCCGTAGCTCACGCCCTCGAACCCGGCCAGCCGCTTGGTCTGGCGCCCGCTGGCGCTGAGCGCGAGGTCCGCGCTCCGGCTCCGGCCGCGGTCGCGCATCCCCGCCAGCTCGCCGATCATGGCGTGGGCGGTGTCGATGCGCGCCTTGGCCTTGGTGGCCCGGGCTTTGGGGCCGCGCCGCAGCCACTCGATCTCGCCGCGCACGCGGTTTTCCAGGGACGCCTGCCGCTGGCTGCGCGCCTCCAGGTAGGCCTCCTTCTTCTCGAGGAAGGCGCTGTAGTTGCCCGCCACGCGCAGCGCGCCGTCGGGATACATGCGGTTGATCTCGACCACCTGCTGCGCCACGCGTTCGAGGAAGTACCGGTCGTGGCTCACCACCACGGTGGCGAAGCGGCTCTCGATCAGCAGCGATTCCAGCCAGGCGATGCCCTCCAGGTCGAGGTGGTTGGTGGGCTCGTCGAGCAGCAGGATGTCCGGTTGGATGGCGAGCGCCGCCGCCAGCGCCAGGCGTTTCTTCCAGCCCCCCGAGAGCGCGCTCGCCGCTTGGCGGTGATCCTCGAAGCCGGCGCGCGACAGCGCTCCCGCGGTCCGCACGCTCCGCTCTCCCGCCTCGACTCCCGACAGCGCCGCTTCGACGATCCCGCTCGCGGTGGCGCCCGCGGGAAACTCCGACACCTGGGCCACGTAAGCGACGCGCACCCCCTTGCGCCGCGTGACTTCGCCGCCGTCGGGCTCGACCTCGCCCGCCAGAATCCGCAGCAGCGTGGACTTGCCCGAACCGTTGGGGCCGATCAGCCCGGTGCGCTCGCCCGCCGAGACCGGGAACGAGAGCGCGGTGAACAATGGCGTTGCGCCAAAACTCTTGGCGATGGCTTGGGCGTGGAGAAGGGGAGGCATGCGCGCGGAGGCCGCGCTTCCAGTTTAGCGTGCCGCTCGCAATGCAGGCGCGCGGCCCCCGCGAGCGCAGCACCGGCATGGGGCTCCGGGCTCCCCATGCCGGTGCGGGTAGAAGCGCCGAAGGCGCTCAGGTACGCCGGGCGCGTGGCCGACCGCGCTGGGGCCCGCCCATTAATGGAACTTCATTTCTCCTCCACGAACCGGTAGCTGGCGTGGCTGTCGTAATCAATGCCGTGCTTTTTTCTCAATTCTTGGATGAAGTGCAAGGTCGTGCTGGTGTGCGGCCCCGCGCGAGCGCAGCACCGGTATGGGGCTCCGGGGTCCCCATGCCGGTGCGAGCAGAAGCGGGGCGCGCGGCGCAGCGTGAGAAACAGTTGGCTCTTGCCCAGCATCACCCCGGCGAACGTGGGCGGCTCCCCCCAGCGGAAGCCTTCAGGAAGCCCAGCTTCTGGACGTAAAAGTCGAGCGCCGCGGGCAGATCGCTCATCGCCAGCACCGCGGTAACCTGGTCGCACTCGATGAACGGCAGCGCCGGATCGGTCATGGCACGCCCCCCCTTGTCTCAAAGCCTCAAAGCCTCAAGGCCTCGAAGCCTCGAACCTATCCTAGTCCATCGCCCCGCGCGAGCGCAGCAGCTCCGCCATCTCCGTTTGCGCTTTACCGCCGCCGTGCTTCGCCCAGCCGAGCGGCGTCCCGTGCCAGATGGTGTCGCGGATGTCGAGGCGCGCGCCGCGGTCGAGCAGCAGCCGCACCACCGCCGCGTGGCCGCCGAGTACGGCCTGGTGCAGCGGGGTCGAGTGGGGATGGTTGCCCTCAGGGTTGTACCGGTTGGGGTTTTCGCCCTGGTCAAGCAGCAGGCGCACCACATCCACGTGTCCGTGCTGCGCCGCGAGCGAAAGCGCGCGGTGCCGAGCAGAAGCGGGGCGCGCGGCGCAGCCGCGCTGGGGCCCGCGTTCATCAAAAGTGCCGGACAGCAGCCGCTCTACCTCCTCCGTGCGTCCCAGGCCGGCGGCGGCGGCCAGGTCAACCTGGGCGCCGCGCTTGGCCAGCGCGTGGGCGGCGTCGAGCATCCCGAAGGCCAGCGCCGTGTGCAGCGGGCCGCCCCATTTGTTGGCCCCGCGTCCTTCGATGGCCGCGCCGTGGTCAAGCAGCAACTCGATGAGCGGCACTTGCAGCCCCGCCTTGGCCGGATGGCTGCTCGACACCAGCAGGCTCATGGTGGTGCACTGGGTGCCGTACATCTGGGCCTCCGCGTCGGGCTCGGCCCCGGCCTCGAGCAGCGCGCGCGCTACCTCGACCGCCCGCGGCGGCGTCTTCTGGTGGTATTCTTCCACGCCGTTGGCGGCGACATAGTGCAGCAGGGTCGCGCCGTGCACCGGCGGATCGAAACAGCAGACGCGGGTCGAGCGGGCTGCGCTCAAGCCTGGGTTGCGCCGGAGCGCCGCGCGCAGCCCCTCGAGATCGCCGTTGACCACCGCCTCGACCGCGGACTCGAACTCGAACACCGGCCCGTCCTGCGCCACTGCGGCTACATACGCCGCGAGCGAGGGCCAGTCCAGAAAGTCGTACCCGCGCGCCACCGCCAGCCGGGCGTCATCCAGCGAGAGCGCGGCGTCGCGGATCTCGGCGTCGGGGATGGACTTCGGCAGCCACTGGATCTTCTCGTCCAGAAAGCGGGGATGCTTGCGATGGAAGAGATCGATCGCAGCCGGGTCCCCGCCGCGATGGCCCGCGAGCAGCGCCTCGGCCTGTCGCTCGTAGGCGGCGATGGGCGAACGGAAGGGAAGAGGCTCGATCTTCATGGCGTGGTCGTCGTCTAATTCGGCGTCGGTCGCGAGATGTGGTCAATGACCAGCACCCCTACCGGATCCTTGGCGGCCTCGAGGTGCAGCCCGAGCTGCTCCTCCAGCGCGGTGAAGATGCTGGGACCGGCCTCCCGCGCCGCTGCGGAACCGGCGGCGTCGGCCATCGCTTCTCCCGCTACCGGCTGCCATATCAGGCGCATTTCGTACTCGCCGGTAATGCCGGTCTTGTCGATCACCGGCCTTCCAAGTTGATGGGCGAGAAACTTGGGCAAATTCGCCACGCCGATAATACCGGCCGAGACTTCGCCCGGCCCGGGCTGCCGGAAACGTGTCGGATCCTTCGGATTCAGCGGGCCGACCACCGGCGGAGGCTGGCCAGCCGCTGCGGGCGGGGGAAACTTGGACCCGCCCTTCGCTACGACCAGTTCATAGACCGGCATGATGCGGGTCTCGCGATGCGCGGCGAACCCGAAGCGCGCCGCGAGCATCGCCTGCAACATCCGCTGCAGCCGCTGCTGCGCCGCCGCGCCCGCAACCGGGGGCAGGGAATCGGGCGGCTCGGCATCAATGCTGTAGCGCTCGCGTTTCACCCAATCGGGAATGTTGAGCAGGCGCGTCTGGTCCAGGTCATAAGCGGTGAGAATGACCTGGAGGGCGGTCTGGTTCTCGACCGAATACCGCCCCTGGGCGCGCGAGCCGAAGCGCGGGTTGCGCGCGTTCGGGTCGCCGGGCTTGATCGAGACCACGTCGAATCGCGGCGCCTGCGCCGCTTGCGCCCATAGGTTCGCCGCCGTGAACGCAAGCCCCGCCAGAACCGCGAAACAGAGCGCCATGCGGGATTTCCTTACCAGGCCGTTCGCCACGCGCCCAGGATACACCCGGACTACGCGTGCGAAGTATCCATGCGGCGCCGCAGGGCCAACAACTCTTCCGGAGAATTGGAGCCAAGGAATATGTCCCCATCTGCCGTTTTGATCTTCACCGCTCGCTTGCCCTTCAGGATATAAGCTCGATCCTGGCCGGACCCAGCGCGCGCCCCAGCCCCCGAAGTCACGCGCGGGATGGATGGGCTCGATCGTGACCGACTCGATGTCGGACGCGGGAACGGTTTCCATGCGTCGGAAGCCCCAGTTGATCTGGAGGCCGGTGGGAGACACGGATCGCGGGTGCCGCGCCGTTTGCGCTGTGGGCGAAGTCGGCGCGAAGGGCCGCGAACCGGGCCCCCACCGAGTTCTGCGCGGTGGGGTGGTCGTAATTTCGCAGGGGCGAAACTCGCGGTGCGAGTTTCGCGCCCCCGGCAAGCAATGCAGGCGCGGTCCCCGCGAGCGCAGCACCGGCATGGGGCTCTGGGGTCCCCATGCCGGTGCGAGCAGAAGCCGAAGGCGCTCAGAAACGCCGGGCGCGTGGCCTTCCGCGCTGGGGTACAGCGGAACCCCAATGTGGTGATCGTCGCGAAATAACCCATCACCAGGAGCACGCACCCCAACATCATACGGAACGGGAGGAGCGCGATCGCCATCCACATCACAATCATGAACGCGACAACACCGCACAGGATGGCGGATTGAAGAGTGGACCGATGAATATTGCCGAGGGACGGGCCGGACACAGGACCCCGGCGGATGGAGAGTCGTCGTGACATTGTCGGGCAAGACGGTAGAGTAGAAAAATGGCGGCGAAGCCACCAATGGCGCGAAGTACCCGCAGCGAGAAACTCGACCTTCGCCTGAGCCCTGAGGACAAGCGCGCTCTTCAGGCTGCCGCTGCGGCTGCCCGGCGTTCGGTGAGCGAGTTCGTATCGGAAAGCGCCCTCGACCGGGCCGATGAGGCTTTGGCGGACCGGCGCTACTTTGTTCTCAGTCCAGCCAAGTGGAAGGCCTTCTTGGCGGCCCTGGATGCTTCCCCTCGTCCGCTGCCGCGTATGGAGCGCTTGTTAAAAGAGCCCGGATTCTTCGGTCCTGAGTCCGGCCGGTGAATGCGACTCGCCGCAGCGAGAAACTCGGCCCCGGCCACAAGCTCGAAAATTTCGACTGCGGCAGCCCGGAACTCAACCGCTCGCGGGGGTCGCGCCGTCTGCACTTTGGGCAAGGTCGGCGCGAAGGGCTGCGAAATTCCGCAGGCGCGGAGCTCGCGATGCGAGTTTCGCGCCCCCGGCAAGCAATGCAGGAGTGGCCCCCGCGAGCGCAGCGTCGGCATGGGGCTCCGGGGTCCCCATGCCGGTGCGAGCACAAGCGGGGCGCGCGGCGCAGCCGCGCCGGGGCCCCATCAATCGTGGACCGCGCCCGCATCGGCCTCTGGGGCGGCTCCTACGGCGGTTACCTCACCGCCCTGGAAGTGGTCTCATAATTGGTGTCAAACTCTACGCGAATGGATCGTGTGTGGCTTTTTCCCCAGAAAAAGCCGCATCCAGCTCGCCCCAGGCGGCCTGCTGCGGCATTATGAGACCACTTCTGGGCCTCGCCCGCAACTCGGATATCTTCAAAGCCGGCGTGGACCTCGCCGGCGTCCACGACTGGACCACCCTGCGCGGCACCCGCGCCGCCGCCGCCCTCCATAATCCCGACACCGATGTGGCGTATCAGTCATCGCCGGTTGCCGCCATCGCCACCTGGAAGTCCCCGGTGCTGCTGATCCAAGCCGACGACGACCGCAACGTCCCCTTCGCCCAGACGGTCAACCTCGTCCCCCTGCTCCAGCAGCACCAGATTCCGTATCAGCTCATCGTGCTGCCGGACGAGGTCCACGACTCGCTGCCGTGGGCCACCTGGCTGCGGGTGTTCACCGCAACGGCGGCGTTTTTCGACCAGGAACTGGGGCAATAGGCCTGGCTCCGCTGTACGGCGAAGTTCCGTACAATATCTTCTATGGCTGGCACAGCGACAAAACGCGACGGCAAGTCGGCACGCATAGAGCTGCGGCTCACCCCCGAGTTGAAGCGAGAACTCGAGGCGGCCGCCCGGCTGCAGGGCACCTCGACCAGCGGCTTCATTGTGAGCAGCGCCCGCCGCGCCGCCCAGACGCTGGTACGCAAGGAAGTCATCCGCCTAAACCGCGCCGACAGCATCGCCGTGGCCGAAGGGCTGTTGAATCCGCCAGGAATGAACGCCGCCATGCGCCGTGCGTTGGCGTTTTACCGTAACGGCTGATGTGCGCCGACCGTAGACCGGTTAAACTGCGCATGTTGTAGTGCTTGGAAGAGATAGCATGTTCTTCGAGCCGCTCTCGCGCAGCCATGCCCGGTCTCGTTTCGACTGCGGTATCGCAAGCCTCAACCTCTACTTTAGTACGCAAGCGCTGCAAGACCAGCGCAAACATATGGCCACCACCACGGTCGCAACGCCCGACCATCAAGAGGCGGCCGGGTTTTACTCTCTTTGTCAGAGCAGCGTCGGCCTTACGGCGCTGCCGGACGCCCTCGCGACGCGGTTAACGCGCCAGCCGGTCGTCCCGGCGACCTTGATCGCTCGGCTCGCCCGCGATTTGCGGTTCCGAGGTCAGCGTGTCGGCGAGTTACTGCTCATCGATGCGCTGCGTACCATCGCACGCACCGGGGCTGAGGTGGCTTCGGCCCTGGTTGTCGTGGATGCTATCAATCCCGAAGCCGCAGCCTTCTACCAGAGGTTTGGTTTTCTTCCGTTTGAGTCCGCGCCGAAGCGGTTGTACCTGCCTTTCGCGCGTATCGCCCAGCAAATTGGAGGCGAATAATACTCCGCCATCGGGGGGCGGCCCAATTGAAGGTAGTGTTTGGAGGAGATTTCTGACAAATTGCTGCAAATTCTCCGTGGCCGACCGGTCACGGCTCCGTTATTGATTACGTCCACGCGGCCTATGACAGTTGGCGGCAGGCTTGAAAATACGACCGAGTCATTGTACATTTGGCCTGCCGCCTTCGGTTTCTGTGACTTTAGGCTATGGTCAACACTCCGATTCTCGACCTGTTAATTGGCTCCCTTACAGGCGGGAGACCGCTCAGTTGGCAACGACGCCTCTACGAGCAGTGGCTGCGGGACGACGTTCCGGCGGAGATTGACATACCCACCGGCTTGGGCAAGACCATGCTAATGGCGGTATGGTATGCAGCCCGCCTCGAGAATCCACGCTTGGGCCGTCGGCTTGTCTACGTCGTTGACCGCCGCACGGTGGTGGACCAAGCCTCGGACGTCGCCAGAAAAATGGCCGAGGCGGTGCGTGATCTCGGCCAGCCCGAGATCGCCATAAGCACGCTGCGCGGGCAACACGCGGACGATCGTCGATGGACGGAGGATCCCGCACAGATCGCAATTATTGTCGGCACCATTGATCTGATTGGCTCCGCACTGCTCTTTTCGGGTTACAGGTCACGTTTCAAGCGGAGGCCCTTGGAGGCAGGTTTTCTGGGCCAGGATGCGATGCTTATTCTCGACGAGGCCCACCTGTCTTTGCCGTTTGAGACGCTGGTGCGAGCGATTGGGGCCGATGGGCGGTTCCAAAAGGCTGCGGACGGCAGCCCCCAGGGTGAGCCGCTGCGTGTTGTCTCAATGTCCGCTACCAAGGCGCGGTCTGGTGCGCTAACGGGCCAGTTTTGCCTGGAACTCGACGGCACCGGGGACTTGTCCGCCGAAGATGCCGCCGATCCAGTCGTCGCCGAACGCTACAATGCGCCTAAAAAACTCACTGTTCAGCGAGTTGGCGCGAAAGCGTCGATTGTGGCAGCGCTAGCACAATCCGCCATCGAACTCGCGGTGCGCCCGGAGGCGCTCGGTCGGAGAATTGTGATCTTTACCCGTCGGCCGGAGGACGCAGGAGCGATCGCGAAGATTCTGCGGCAGCACCAACCAGCGGCCGGGGGCGATCCCGCCCGCGAGAAACGGCCATTTGCTAATAGCGTAGAGGTCCTCGTCGGGACCATGCGGGGATTTGAGCGAAATCACTTGGTTTGCAAGCCGGTCATGCAGCGTTTCCTGGACGCCGACGAAGACCTTGGCAGCGATGCCGCCACGCGCCCCGCATTTCTCGTTTGTACCAGCGCCGGTGAAGTTGGAATCGACCTAAATGCCGACCATCTCGTAGGGGATGCCGCTCCGCTCGATTCCTGGATACAGCGCCTTGGTCGAGTGAATCGACGCGGCAAGGCTGAAGCTGACGTGTGGATGTTACTGCCGGCGGAGCCGCCCGAAAAGACCTCCCTCGATAGGGCATGCTCCTCGGCTTCCGCGCTTTTTTCCTCCGGCATGGACGTGAGCCCGCGCGCCATCCGAGCCATTCTGGCTGGCCTATGCGAAGAGCAACTGAGGGGTGCCTTAAGCCCGGTCCCGGGGACGGTGCCGCTGACAACGATTTTGCTGGATACCTGGAGTATGACCACCATCAAGGGCCGGATCCCAGGCAGACCGGAGGTCGAACCTTGGATCCGCGGGGCCGATGCGGAAATTCCGCCTACTACCATTGCTTGGAGAGCCGAACTTGATATTCCAGGCTTTGCCTCTCTTGATGTGGAAACGGTCGAGGAATGGTTCGACGCCCATCGGCTGCTGGCCCATGAGACGTTGCAGTTGCCATCCCCCGTTGCTGGCGCCCAGCTTGCCGAGCGTTGGTCATTGCTAACCGAGGACGCGAAAGCGGAGTTAGACAGCGCCACGGTGGTGATCGAACGCGCCGGCGAGACTAGCGTCTTTTCGCCCCAGCTTTTCTTTGAGCGGCTCGCGCGCGAAGAGCGCTCCCCTGGGGCCAGCTTTGCATCGATCCGCCACGCCACGGTGGTATTGCCCGCTGCTTTCGGAGGCCTAAGCCCTGAGGGAACGTTCGATCCGCGCGCTGACGCCGCGTCCATCGGCGACGAACCGGCGCGGACGGCCAAGAGCGCCGATGTCGCCGACCTCGGCCCGATAGCCCGCACCCGGTCTCTGAGGTTTGGCGATGGGGAGCCCTGCATCCTGGGCACCGCTTCCCGAGCCCCGGAGCGGCCTTCGCGATTCGAGGTCAAGCTTTTCCTGGATGATGGTGAGGTCAGCCTGCTGAGCGAGACGCCCAAATGGGAGCGCCTGGAGTCGGGTTCACAACGGCAGTCCCTCGGTACCCACGTGTCGTTGGTTCGCGGAGCGGCGGACGCCTTGGCGGCAAGACTCAATTTGCCGCTCTCGCTTGCCAGAGTTTTATCACTCGCGGCGGACTGGCATGACCACGGTAAGAACCGTGAGTTCTTCCAGCGGACGGTGGATGGAAAGGTTTCCGCAGGCGGTCCGCCGTGGGCGGATGCCACCATCGGCAAGTCGGGTGGGCTAGGTGGCGGACGTGCGCCTCGCGGTTATCGGCACGAATTTGGTTCCCTTCGAGAATTTGCCGAGGCGCGCGGGCTGGGTCTTGATTCCAAGGAGCATGAACTCGCGGCGCACTTAATTGCGGCGCACCATGGACGCGCTCGCCCCTGGTTTCCCGCCGGTGGGTTTGACCCGGGGTCGGAAGCGGCTTCCGCTGAACTCCACCTCGAGGTGATGCGCCGATTTTCACGTCTGCAAGCCCGCTATGGGTACTGGAGACTTGCGTGGCTCGAAAACCTGCTCCGTTGCGCCGACGCCCAAGCCAGCGCGCAGCGGGCTGAAGCCAAGGTGGCATCATGAGCTCCCCAACCGCCACATTGCGCTTGCCCGCCGGATTGACCAACCCAGGCGTCTTCTTTGCCTGCTGCGGTCTGTTCGAGATCCTTTCGCAAAATTCCTCCGGCGCTCTGGCCTGGTTCGAAGATGGCGGGGATTTTTGCGCCTACGAGCCCGCAGCACAATCGCTGGATCTTGTCTGCAAGCACGTCCGGGATAACCCGCCGGCGAACATGATGACGGAGGCGGAGCGACAACGGCGTGAAGCTCTGGGCGCCTTGCCTAAGCAGGAGCGTGAGGCGAATGCCGCGCTCAAGCAGGAAAAAAAAGACCTCGATGCCCTGTGGCGCGAATCGCCAGTGACGTTCGGAGGCGAGCAAGGACTGATTATCGACTGGTTCGCCGATGAAAGTTCCGGGGGATCAAGGTTCAAAACCTGGGCTGGGCAGCAGTCGGTTCTGGATATCGCTACCGCCATGCACCAGGGCTTCTGTGCCCTTCCAATTATAGAACCCCGCGATTTATGGTTGTCGGTTACGGACATCGGGCTACCTTTCAATTTCGACTCCGACCTCGGTGCGCAGGGCTCGCCGCTCGATATAGGCTTCAGTACCGATCCGCTTGCTGCCAACAAAGCGACCCGGTTGCGCACGACGAGTAGGCCGGCCCTTGAGCTGCTGGCGTTCATTGGACTGCAGAGGTTTCGCCCTCGGCAGGGCGACAGAGGCGGCGTCTTCGAGTTCACCGCCTGGTCGGAACCCATGCCGGCGCCGATCGCAGCCATGATCGCGAACGGAACCCTTGGCGTCGCCCAGGGGCCGACGTATTCCTTCCGATTGCTGTACCGCACGGATTATTTAAAAAGTTTCCTTCCCGCTACGCCTTCAAGGCTTCCATAGGAGAAAAAATGAGCGATCTTCAACGATTTGATGGGTGGTTGCAAACCGATACGACTGCTGCGCTGGTGATCCGTGAGCCCCTGGTCCCGGTCGAGGGGCCCGATGGAGTCTTTTTCCCAGCCACCTTCGCCGCCAGTGAGGATAAGAAGACGTTCCCCGGCGGATTCAACATCGATCCGCCACAGGGCGACAAGAATGTTTGCTTGGTTGACAGTGTTGGCTCGCAGTCAAACCGAGTCGAGCCGCTGTTCCAGTCCGGCGGTTATGCTGAACTGGTGCCTCAGATTGTGATCGAGGCCGGTGATCGGTCGGTGAACCTGCTCGAAGCTGGGCATCGGGCGGGCGATGCCGTGGTGCGCTCCACTGGGCTGCAAAAGCAGCTGCAGAGTGCCTTTCTAGAACTACTGCGTGGCGACGCTTCTCCGTTGGCGAAAATCGCCCCAACATCGTTAGTATTCGGTGTGTGGGACTCCCGCGATACCCAGGCCAAGCTGCCCCGGATATTCTCCTCCACAATTCGAGCCTTCGATGTTCAACGCTTGACCCGCTCCGCGCAGTACACTCCTGCACTCGATTACGTCGGACTCGGCCTGCTCGAAGACACTGCGGAGAAAAAAACCAAGGATGCCTACTCGGAGAGGGGATTCGTGCACGTTCCGTCGAGCGGCACGCCAGGCGGTGTGATCGCGCGAGGAGGGATTCGTCGCGATGGAACGCTGAGCCTCGCGGCATTGCGTCAGTTGTGTGGAGACGACGACAAAGCTACGCTGTCTCTAAGGCGCTATGTGCTTGGGCTCGCGCTAGTTGCATTTACGGCTCCCACCGCTACCTACCTGCGGCAGGGCTGCAACCTGGTGCCCGACCCGGACAACCCACGCACGACGACCACGGTATATTCCAATGGAACCCGCGAGAGTTTAGCGTTGGCTCATCAGGAGGCGTTTGCGTACGCCAAGGTGGCAGCCCGCGAATTCGGCGTTGGTGCCTCGCACACGGTCCAATTTGACGCCAACCTCGCAAAGAGCGATATCGACGGTAAGAGCGACGTCAAGCAGACACGCAAACGAGCCGCTCGGCAATCGAGTTGACGAGCGAGCCAATGGGTACACTTCTCTGTGTCACGTTCCGATTTGTTCAACCGTTTCCTCTGTTTCACGGACGAGGCGATGGGGACGTGCCCGAGTGGCCGCCTTCGCCCATGCGGGCTTTTCAAGCCCTCGTCAATGCGGCATCGCTCGCAAATCGCGGTCGCAAGCTGGACGGGAGTCTGATCTCCGCCTTACAATTCCTCGAAGGGCAACGGCCTGGACTTGTGGCGCCGCCAGCTTCGGCCGCCTGGGCTGGTTTTCGCATGTACGTTCCCAATAATCAGGCGGACCTCGTCACCGCGGCCTGGCAACGGGGTAACACCGGGGCAAGTATTGCCGAGTACCGGCAGCCCAAGGATGTTCGCCCGATGCGCGTGCAGCGCGAAGGAGAGGAACTCCCAGCCATTCATTATTTATTCTCACTTCTCGGCTCGCCTCTGCCCGGCCCGGTGTTGCTTCAGGCTGTCAGGACCGCTGCACGTTCCGTCAGCGCACTCGGGTGGGGCATTGATACAGTCGCCGGGGATGCTACTCTTATTCCTGACTCCGACACCGCGAAACTGAGCGGCGATCATTGGTTGCCGTCGGAAACCTCTGCTGGTTTGCTTCGGGTTCCACGCCCCGGATCGCTGGCCGAGTTGCAGGAGCGGCACGCCCATTTTTTGCAACGTCTCTCGGACGGCAAATTCACTCCGGTTCCGCCCCTGACCGAGTTCGATCCGATTGGCTACCGTCCAGCTGACGAACCCGAATCGCGGCTGTACATCGCCTTTAGATTGATTGATGCCAACGGTGACTCGATGACCTACCCTCATCGAAAATTGATTCACGTCGCGGGTATGGTGCGGCACGCCGCAATCGAGGCAATTGGCACCACCCCACCGCCCTCACAGGGACCGGAATATGCTAGCCTGCGGTTGCTGATAGCTGGGCACGCAGAGGCGGGGGCCCAGAGGCGAGCGCAAATCTCATACATTCCCCTTCCCTCGATCGGTCACCACCACACGGATCCCGGCATCCGTCGAGTTCTGGTCACCGCGCCAGTCGATGGGATCGAGGCGATCGAATTCCTTGCGGATCAACTTGATGGCTGCCAACTCGTGGCAGAGAGCCCAAGTACATTCCCAGAATCGGTATTTCTCGAGCGGATCACGCACGACCCAGTACTGTCCCGTTACCTTGCTAGATCAGATGTATGGGCATCAGTGACGCCAGTGATCCTTCCCGGCCACGACGACCACAGGCCTGAAAAAACACGCAACCTCATTGCCCGAGCGCTGACTCAAAGCGGGATCGATCTCGACTGCGAGTTCGAGTGGCAACCGTTGCCTTATTTCAATCAGTCGCTACCTGCCTTTAAATACGACCGCGCGGGCCGTCCCACGGGCTATTACCGACCGAATCATTTGGAAGGATTTACGGCGGTGCATCTTCGCATACGCTTCAAGAAGCCGATTCCAGGTCCGGTCGCCATCGGGTCTGGACGGCATTGTGGCCTGGGAACCTTTGCGCCCTTCCCAAGCTAGCCGCTGAGCCGCCATGCGTTCCTCCTTCCTGGTCTGCTACGACATTGCCGATGAGAAGCGGCTGCGCAAGGTGTTCAAGGCGATGCGCGGGTACGGCGACCATTTGCAGTTCTCGATCTTCGAGTGCCAGATGACGCCGACCGATTTGGTGCGCTGCCGGGACGAGCTGCGCAAGATCATTCATCACGGCGAGGACCAAGTGCTCTTCGTCAACCTCGGCCCCAGCGAGGGGCGGGGCGACCGCGTCATCACCGCCCTGGGCAAGCCCTACCTCCAGGTCGATGCTCCCTGCATCGTGGTCTAGCGCGAGGAACCTATGGCAACCCCCATTCAAGCGCCCCGGCCGCACGGCTCCTCGCCGGGCAAAAAACCGGTGCCGGAGCTGTTGCCGGCGCGCATGCTCAATGAATTCGTCTACTGCCCGCGCCTGTTTTATTACGAATGGGTGCAAGGCGTCTTCCGCGCGAGCGTGGATACCGCCGACGGTGAGGCCCATCACGGCCGCGTGCACACCGAACCCGGCGCGCTGCCCGTGCCCTCGCTGCTCGACGAGGCCGGCATCCGCGCGCGCTCGGTGGAACTCTCCAGCGACCGCCTGGGCCTGATCGCCCGTATGGATCTTGTCGAAACCGTCGCCGGTGAGGAAGCCAACGACGGCTCCGGTCCCGCGCCGTTGACCCGGCCGGTGGACTATAAGCGCGGCCGCCCCGCCGAGGCTGACGGCCTGCCCGCGGCCTGGCCCTCCGATCGCATCCAGATCGCGGTGCAGGCTCTCGTCCTCCGCGACAACGGCTACGCGTGCGGCGAGGGCGTGCTCTACTACGCCCAGACCAAGCAGCGCGTCCGCGTCCCCATTGACGACGCCCTCGTTTCCGAAACGCTGGGGGCGCTTGCCCAGGCTCGAGAGGCGGCCGCCCGCGAGCAAATCCCGCCTCCCTTGGTGGACAGCCCGAAATGCCCTCGTTGCTCGTTGGTCGGTATCTGTCTCCCTGACGAAACCAACGCGCTGCAGGATCGGGAGTTCACCGTCCTGAACCCCGACCGGGCGCGGCAGCTCGCGCTCTTCGGGGATGGCCCCGTCTCCGAGGCCCAAGCCGTCCGCCAGTTGGTCTCCGCCCGCGACGACCTCCGGCCGCTGTACCTGAACTCGCAAGGCATGCGCTTGGGCAAGTCCGGAACAGTGATCCAGGTTCGCGAGAAGGAATCGCTGGTCCAGGAGGTTCGCCTCTCCGAGGTGTCGCAAATTAACCTTCTCGGCAACGTCCAAATCTCAACTCAGGCGATCCAGTCGTTTTGCGCCGCCGAGATTCCGGTCTGCTACTTCTCGCAGGGCGGCTATTTTTACGGCATCACCACCGGGCTCAACAGCCGCAATGTCATCCTGCGGCGGCGCCAGTTCCACGCCGCCGAGGATGAGGCCTTCGCCCTGGCCCTGGCGCGTTCGCTCATCAATGGCAAGATCCGCAACCAGCGCACGTTGATCCAGCGCAATCACGTCGAACCGCCGCCGCGGGTGCTGCGCCAGATGAAGCAGTACGCCGAGAACGCCCTGGCGGCGGGGTCGCAGGAGAGCCTGCTCGGCATCGAGGGCGCGGCGGCGCGGCTCTACTTCGAGCACTTTGCGGGGATGATCAAGCAGGAGGACGAGTTCGACGCGCCCGCCGCAAGCTCGCCGCCCAAGCTCAACTTCGACTTCCAGTGCCGCAACCGGCGCCCGCCCCGCGACCCGGTCAACGCGCTGCTGTCGCTGGCCTACAGCCTGCTGGCCAAGGACCTCGCCATCACCTGCCAGGCGATCGGCTTCGACGCCTACTGGGGCTATTATCACCAGCCGCGCTTCGGCCGGCCCGCCCTGGCGCTCGACCTGATGGAGCCATTTCGCCCCCTGATCGCCGACTCCGCCGTGCTGAGCGCCATCAATACGCGCATGGTGACTCCGGATGACTTCGTCCAGTCCGGTACGGCGGTGGCGCTCACTCCGAAGGGGCGCAAGGGCTTCTTCCGCGCCTACGAGCTCCGCATGGATAGCCTGGTGACCCACCCCGAGATGGATTACCGCGTCAGCTACCGCCGCATGCTGGAGATTCAGGCCCGCTTCCTGGCCCGCTACCTGGACGGGGAACTGCGCGACTACCCGGTGTTCGTGACCCGCTAGCGGCTCCCAAACGACTCAATGCCCCACGCTGCTCTAGCGCTTTCCCCCGACCCCATCCCCGCGAGCGGCGCGGTGGTGGCGAATCCCCGCCAGCCGCTCGCGTCTTGCAACCCCCTGCGTTATCAGTCACTTGCCAATCACCCCGTCCCCGCCGTAAGCTGGACCCCAGGCGGCCCCCAGGGGCGCTCGCATTTCGCCCCCTGGGCACTTGAAAACAAAATAGTTAACACGCCCGCTATTTCCGCCGCTGAACAGCGGCGGCCCCATTGAAGCTCAAGGCGCCCATCAAGAACGCGCTGGGCATCGCCCATTTCCGCCGCTGAACAGCGGCGGCCCCATTGAAGCCTCCCTTAAACATAATCCTGGCCCAGCCGGCCTTTTGAATTTCCGCCGCTGAACAGCGGCGGCCCCATTGAAGCATGGAGTTGGCTGGCAAGCAAGGCTGGTAGAGTACTATTTCCGCCGCTGAACAGCGGCGGCCCCATTGAAGCGCTGCGTCTCGCGCACATCGCGATCGCCGCGCGCCACATTTCCGCCGCTGAACAGCGGCGGCCCCATTGAAGCAAACTGTATCCCGGTCTCGTCGGCAACGACTTTCAGATTTCCGCCGCTGAACAGCGGCGGCCCCATTGAAGCGTGCCGGTCCCCGGGTTGGGGCTCGCCTGCATGGCGTAATTTCCGCCGCTGAACAGCGGCGGCCCCATTGAAGCTGCTCTTGCCATGGCTTATTTGCTTCTCCCTGCGTTATTTCCGCCGCTGAACAGCGGCGGCCCCATTGAAGCAAAAAGTGAAGGTCTCCCCCATCACGGACGGGGACATTTCCGCCGCTGAACAGCGGCGGCCCCATTGAAGCTCAGCGACGAAGGGGGACCGGCGTGAAGACGCAGAGATTTCCGCCGCTGAACAGCGGCGGCCCCATTGAAGCGCCTACGGCCCGCATTACATCAGCTCGCGGCAAGCGCCATTTCCGCCGCTGAACAGCGGCGGCCCCATTGAAGCAAGCAGGGAACGTCCCTGGCGGACGTGCAGCGGCACATTTCCGCCGCTGAACAGCGGCGGCCCCATTGAAGCATATTCACCGCGCGGCCATGCGATCAGCTGGCCCTTATTTCCGCCGCTGAACAGCGGCGGCCCCATTGAAGCGGCGCACACCTCCGTACTGGTCACCCCGCCACCGTTATTTCCGCCGCTGAACAGCGGCGGCCCCATTGAAGCAGAAAATTTGTAACCGGCATTACCCGCGAAGAAATGATTTCCGCCGCTGAACAGCGGCGGCCCCATTGAAGCTACATCGTCGTGTTGGTTCTCAGCGTAGAGTGGTTCATTTCCGCCGCTGAACAGCGGCGGCCCCATTGAAGCACCCTTTATTTACGCGGGGTTTATCGTCCCACCCCCATTTCCGCCGCTGAACAGCGGCGGCCCCATTGAAGCAAACCATCGGACGAACTCCGGAGAAGCGAGCCACTTATTTCCGCCGCTGAACAGCGGCGGCCCCATTGAAGCCAGATGTGGGGATCGAGCGGCACCAGCTCGCCGGTCATTTCCGCCGCTGAACAGCGGCGGCCCCATTGAAGCGGCAACTACCTGCGCCACGGGGTGCAGGGCCTCAGCGCCATTTCCGCCGCTGAACAGCGGCGGCCCCATTGAAGCAGCCCCTCGCCGGCGGTGCCGTGCTCGGTGGTGTCCATTTCCGCCGCTGAACAGCGGCGGCCCCATTGAAGCCTCCGGGCGGAACGCCCTCAGGCTGTAGAGGCGCTTCATTTCCGCCGCTGAACAGCGGCGGCCCCATTGAAGCGTTTTGCCGCGCTGGAAAGGCTCAGCAGGGCGCGCGCCATTTCCGCCGCTGAACAGCGGCGGCCCCATTGAAGCGCCATGCCGGAGAACCTGGCGAAGCTGCCGGTGCTGATTTCCGCCGCTGAACAGCGGCGGCCCCATTGAAGCCGGCACCAGCCTGCCCCACTCGCGCCCCGGCCGCGCATTTCCGCCGCTGAACAGCGGCGGCCCCATTGAAGCGCGCGACACCGCGGGGCGTACCTACGGCGACTATGCGATTTCCGCCGCTGAACAGCGGCGGCCCCATTGAAGCGCGCTCGAGGCGGCATCGTTAATCGCCTCCTGCAGTCATTTCCGCCGCTGAACAGCGGCGGCCCCATTGAAGCACGCAGGTGACGAGGTAACGCTCTGGAATGCCGAAAATTTCCGCCGCTGAACAGCGGCGGCCCCATTGAAGCAAGGGCGAGACCGGCACGGCGGAGAATGCCAGCGTCATTTCCGCCGCTGAACAGCGGCGGCCCCATTGAAGCTCAGGCGATTCCTGCAACTTGACCGCGAGCGTGGCATTTCCGCCGCTGAACAGCGGCGGCCCCATTGAAGCTCATGGAGCGTTAGAACACCACGGATCGCATCAACCATTTCCGCCGCTGAACAGCGGCGGCCCCATTGAAGCAACAAGCTTGTCGTTGCCGCCGTTGTTGGGTTGGTTATTTCCGCCGCTGAACAGCGGCGGCCCCATTGAAGCTCTTCCCAGCCGGCCGCGCCGGCTGGGCCGGCTGATTTCCGCCGCTGAACAGCGGCGGCCCCATTGAAGCCCCCAGCGCGAGGCTTGTGCAGCCGAACGGCGCCGAGATTTCCGCCGCTGAACAGCGGCGGCCCCATTGAAGCGGCTCGGCTGGACCACGGCGCCTTTGCACCGTCCGATATTTCCGCCGCTGAACAGCGGCGGCCCCATTGAAGCAGACTTTGTTTACCAGGAGGTCCTATGGCACGCGTTATTTCCGCCGCTGAACAGCGGCGGCCCCATTGAAGCGGAACGGTGGCGTCACACTCGCCAAGCTCTACGCCGCATTTCCGCCGCTGAACAGCGGCGGCCCCATTGAAGCAATGGATTTGTGGTGGTGGAGGTTTGGGGGGCGGGGATTTCCGCCGCTGAACAGCGGCGGCCCCATTGAAGCTCGGCGGCAGGAATGGCGGTGCCGCTCAGCCAGGCGATTTCCGCCGCTGAACAGCGGCGGCCCCATTGAAGCGCGTCTCCCAGGTCGCGCATGGACCGCTGGTGTTTATTTCCGCCGCTGAACAGCGGCGGCCCCATTGAAGCCGGCCATTCTCGCCCCGGATGACCTGGACCCCGGCGATTTCCGCCGCTGAACAGCGGCGGCCCCATTGAAGCATCGCCGGTAGTCGGCTGCTCTACAGCCACCACCTGATTTCCGCCGCTGAACAGCGGCGGCCCCATTGAAGCGGCCGAGATGCTGGTGAACGTCAGGGTGGCGCTCCCAGCATTTCCGCCGCTGAACAGCGGCGGCCCCATTGAAGCCGGGAGCATGGCCCGTCGAAGGTCGCGGCGCGTATTGCATTTCCGCCGCTGAACAGCGGCGGCCCCATTGAAGCGCGCACCACGGCATCTCCATCCCCCGGCCGGGTTCGCATTTCCGCCGCTGAACAGCGGCGGCCCCATTGAAGCCTGAAATTCCCGTTCGCCTGCCCACAGCAGGCGGAGATTTCCGCCGCTGAACAGCGGCGGCCCCATTGAAGCCCGACGCCTTCTCACAGTATGGTGTGCCGTTCAGCATTTCCGCCGCTGAACAGCGGCGGCCCCATTGAAGCCGCGCGTACTCGCAGTACCCAACCGGAAAGCCGTCGCAATTTCCGCCGCTGAACAGCGGCGGCCCCATTGAAGCTGGGCGCATGGGGGAGAAGAAATCAGACAGTGCTGTCATTTCCGCCGCTGAACAGCGGCGGCCCCATTGAAGCACAGTCAGCCAGTTGGGCGTCGCCGATGACACGGGATTTCCGCCGCTGAACAGCGGCGGCCCCATTGAAGCCAAGGAGCCTCAATGAGCACTACCGCCTCTCCCAAAATTTCCGCCGCTGAACAGCGGCGGCCCCATTGAAGCATGATTTCGTCGGCGTACACGTGGCGCTCGGCGTGCATTTCCGCCGCTGAACAGCGGCGGCCCCATTGAAGCTCCTTCGCGGATGTCGCCGCCGGCAGCCTGCCGAACATTTCCGCCGCTGAACAGCGGCGGCCCCATTGAAGCCCTGACGCCGGGGTATGAGAGCACGCTGCTGCCGCATTTCCGCCGCTGAACAGCGGCGGCCCCATTGAAGCCACGTCCTCGGTGCGGTTGCGCTGGAAGCACTCGATCATTTCCGCCGCTGAACAGCGGCGGCCCCATTGAAGCGCCGAGGCGGCGACGAGGGCGCTGGATTCCCTCTGGTATTTCCGCCGCTGAACAGCGGCGGCCCCATTGAAGCATCAGCGCCGCCGAGAGCGCGGATGCATCGCTCGATATTTCCGCCGCTGAACAGCGGCGGCCCCATTGAAGCTTGGCCAGCGCCTGCTGGTGCAGCAGCAGGTGCAGGCATTTCCGCCGCTGAACAGCGGCGGCCCCATTGAAGCTCCCAGGCCGCAGCAAGCCATGGCCTGACGCCCACGCATTTCCGCCGCTGAACAGCGGCGGCCCCATTGAAGCCCGAAGGAGCGGCACGACTTACGCCGAGAACCACCAAATTTCCGCCGCTGAACAGCGGCGGCCCCATTGAAGCTAAGCGCCACGGCGCAAGGAGGAACGCAATGAAACTCATTTCCGCCGCTGAACAGCGGCGGCCCCATTGAAGCAACGCTGGCGATGCGTGGGGCGGTTGCGCTGAAGCTGATTTCCGCCGCTGAACAGCGGCGGCCCCATTGAAGCAGCGTGTAGGCGGTCGAGGGCAGCAGGATTGGGACAATTTCCGCCGCTGAACAGCGGCGGCCCCATTGAAGCGCACGCTGACCCCAGGCGAGCGGGCGCGCTGGTATCATTTCCGCCGCTGAACAGCGGCGGCCCCATTGAAGCCGATCAACATCCGGTGGGCCACGAAGTCTTCCCACATTTCCGCCGCTGAACAGCGGCGGCCCCATTGAAGCTGCCAGTTCAGGTATACAACCGTGCTCGGGTCCGTGGATTTCCGCCGCTGAACAGCGGCGGCCCCATTGAAGCGTGGAGGACTCGCTCTTCGGCGGCCTCGAGTTCCGCATTTCCGCCGCTGAACAGCGGCGGCCCCATTGAAGCACGCTACGCTGCGGTCTGGGTCGCTGCGGGGCCAGGGCCATTTCCGCCGCTGAACAGC
>Ga0134125_10002743_pt1 | contig 20714 bp, 15 predicted proteins | sample KB31751_FD_96464 | JGI IMG/M metagenome (GOLD analysis project Ga0134125, IMG submission 96464) | Terrestrial soil microbial communities with excess Nitrogen fertilizer from Kellogg Biological Station, Michigan, USA - KB3-175-1 | ecosystem: Environmental > Terrestrial > Soil > Unclassified ... | reverse complement strand
CTTACGGCCGCTGGCTTACGGCCGCTGGCTTACGGCCGCTGGCTTACGGCCGCTGGCTACCGGCTCACGGCCAAAGGCCAAATCAGACGAGGATTACGCGGATGCTTCTCGCGCGGATCACAGCGAACGTTTTATTTTTGTCTTATTCGTGTGATCGGTGACATCCGAGCAATCCGCGTCATGTTTTAGTTTTTAGCCGGAAGCCGATAGCCAGTAGCCGACAGCCTATTCTTCCAACTTCTTCAGGCGCCGACTCTCGGCCAGAAGAGCCATGTTATGACTGAGGTTCTGCAGAGTAACGATGCCCACGAGGCGTTGCTGATCCACAACGGGAATCATAGTGAGGCCGCGCGTGGTGATTTTGCGAAAAGCAGCAGCGAGCGATTCCCCTTTGTGGCAGACCTCGACGACACGATTCATGACAGATTGCACGTATCCGTTTCCTTCCGACCGAATGGCGTCGACTATTCGCTGGCGCGAAACGGTGCCTACGAGATCACCGCTGCGAACCACCGGGAAGTCATCTTGCAGAGTGTGGAGCGCTTTCTCCAGAGCGTCCTGCAGCGTGTCGGCAGGAGAAAGCACGGAGAAATCGGTGAGCATGATCTCTTCCATGCGCACACTCGATACGACCGATTGAAACAGCAGACTGCGGTCTTCGAGATGAGCGGCAACAAACACGCAAAATCCGACCAGCATGGCCCATACGTTGCCGGCGATCAGTCCCATAATGGTCAGGATCATGGAAAAGCCCTGGCCGTAGCCGACCGATTTGCGCGTCGCCTCCTGCCATGGATCAGGAACATCCGGTGCGGCATTCTGGGCAAGCCACACGCGCAGTACGCGTCCCGCGGCAAGCGGGTAGGCAGGAATCAAGTTCAGCAGCCCTAGCCCGGCGATGATCCACACTGCGCTGCGCGGCAGGTTCGAAGAATGAATGTAGGGAGAAGCAAAGATGTCGACGTGCCTGAATGTAATGACCACCGCGCCCACGATGACTGCGAGCACGAGTGTTGCAATTGGTCCAGCCAGGGAAGTACGAGCCTCCTGAGCGACGGTCGTATTCTTTTCCGCCGATCGGTCCGAGGTCTCGCCGAGGATTACACCTCCGATCGGCAACAATACTAGACGCTGAAGCTTGTCCCGCTTACCTAGCCGAAAGATCGCTCTCGCGGCTTCATGGACCAGAACAGCTCCCAGAATCACGAAAAACAGAGCCACTCCCCGAGCGACTGAGCTATGCGCCTGATGGCTCTGGGTTACAACCAGAGCGAACAGCAGAAAGAATGTGAGATGAAGGCGTACCTCGATTCCAAAAAGCTTCCCAATCGGAATGGACCAGGCACGCACAAATCGAATATGAGCCACTCCCAATTGTAGAAAATGGTTTCAGGTTCTGTACATTAACTGCGGCTGTCGGCTGTCAGCTTTCGGCGATGAACCATTTTTCGAGAGATTTAGTGTTCTTAGCCTCCGAGCCGAGGCGAAGAAGTCGTTCAGCAACCAGAAGGTGATCTGGCCGAACGCCGAGAGCCGAAAGCCACTTTCCCATGCGCATCATTGCCGGTCAATATCGCAGCCGTAAGTTGATCGCGCCATCAGGCACAGCGACACGTCCGACCTCGGACCGGCTGCGCGAAACTCTGTTTAACGTAGTTGGAGAAATGGTCGTCGATAGTGTGTGGCTGGATTTATTTGCTGGTTCGGGCGCTGTCGGCATTGAGGCGCTGAGCCGTGGGGCGCGGATGGTGTACTTCGTCGAAAGCAGTACTCGCGCCGTACGGGCGATTCGAGAAAACTTGAAGAGCCTCTCGATCGACGAGGGATACGAGGTGCAGGACTGGGAAGTCTTGCAGGCGCTACGGGCTCTAGATACTTCGGCGATCGAGGCTGACTTTTGCTTCCTCGATCCTCCTTATGCACACTTTGGTGCTTATGAGCAGACGCTCGGGTTTTTATCGCAGTCGCGGTTGATTGTGCCGAAAAGCGTGGTCATCGCTGAGCACGACAAGCATTCTGATTTGCTCGACCGCTATGGTGCGCTGGAGCGATATCGGCGCTTGCAGCAGGGAGATGCGGTGTTGAGCTTCTATCGGCTGAGGTAGATCAGTGGTGTCATTCCGAACGCGGAGCGCGAGGAATCCCTACCAACTTCGAGAAGGCAGGCAAGCAGAATTCAACCGGCATAGAAGTCCCTAGGGATTCCTCGCCCAAAAGCGGGCTTCGGAATGACAAGAACAATGGCCAACTACATAAGTAATTCGCGAGTCCGATTGGCAATCGGATGCTGCATCACGTCGAGCTCGGTCTTCACCATGTTGAGCCCGCAGACGCAGTCTTCGAACTTATCGGACAGCTTCGCGAATAACGGGGCTGCTGAAGCGTACTCGAAGACGTCGAATTGGGAAACGATGTAGTAGCTCTCTTTGCCGGCCTTGATGAAATCGACCAGACTCTCAAGCCGCTGCCGGCGTAAGCGAGAATGGTTGATACTCTCAGGGAACATGCCGGCGAAAAACAACGTGTAATCGCCGATGTGCTTGCGCATCTCGCGCTCGCGATCAAAAGAAGCTGCAGGGCCGAAGACAGGATCGGATTCGAGCAGCATCTCGCCAACGTCGGAAATCGGGCGCCCGGCCGCGTTACGAATCTTGTACAGCTCCTCGGCCTGACAGAACCCGGCGAGCATGGCCGAGACGTAGTTGGTCAAGTCACCATCGCGCATGCCAATCGTTGACGCGAACGTCTTGCTGACCAGGCCGTCGAAAAATTCCTGCAATACATTTGATCCTGAGTTCACCTGTACTCCTCCCCGTCGGCAGAGCTGCGGTGAGCAGTCTCCACACGACTACGGAACCTCTCCCTGAAAGAAGTATCTACAACTGAGAACACTACTTACATCGACAGGTTTCCTGAGCGCAATAACAATTCGTTCACGTCCTAAAGTTTGTTAGCACTGTGACCCTGCGAGTGCGAATTTGGGAACACAACGCAAAGTGCTGAAGATGGTGCGAGTTGCCCGTGTCTACGTCGGTCGGACGTGTAAAATGTCGGGCCACCAGCCATGCAGCGGACTAATTACTCAAGTGGTACACGTTGGGAGCCGGTCGTTGGTTACTCAAGAGCAGTCAGAATCGGCCCGCAGATTTGGGTATCCGGCACGACCTCAACGAATGAATCCGGCGAGCTGATTGGCCTCGGCGATGCCGTCGCGCAGGCGCGCCAAACCATCCTCAACATCGAACGCGCACTGCACAAAGCAGGCGCTTCGCTCAAAGACGTGGTGCGCACGCGCATGTTTGTCGTTCGCCACCAGGATGCAGAGCCTGTAACGCTGGTTCATGGCGAATTCTTTGGGGACATTCGTCCCGCGACTTCGCTGCTGGTAATTCAATCGCTGCTCGATACGCGCATGCTCGTGGAGATAGAAGCGGAAGCCTATGTTCTGGCTGGTTCGGAGGCGACTCGATGAAGACATTCCAATTCCTTGCACCGATGCTGCTGTCAGCCGCTGTTTTTGCTCAGTCGTCGGGCTCGATGGGAACACACGTAACGAACGACGCGAAAACCATCGTGATTCGCGCCGGCACGCTGATCGACGGCACCGGCGCGCAGCCCAAGCGAAATCAGACGATCGTTATTCGCGGCAATCACGTCGTCAGCGTTGGCGAGAACGCACCGGCTCCTCCCGAGGCGCAAGTCATCGATCTGAGCTCGGCAACGGTCCTGCCTGGCCTGATCGACACGCACACCCACATCTTCCTGCAAGGCGAGGATCCCGCCGAGGGCGGATACGACGTGCAGTTGCTCAAGTATCCAGCCTCGTTCCGTGCAGCGCGCGCGACGGTATCTGCTCGACGTGCGCTCGAACAAGGCTTTACCACGCTGCGCGACTTGGAGACTGAGGGTGCCGGCTACGGCGATGTGGGAATCAAAGAGGCGATCAACGCCGGCTACATTCCCGGCCCGCGAATGTTCGTTGCCACACGCGCGATTTCTACGACCGGTGGATATCCGCTTGAGGGCTACGCGCCCGAGATCACCGTTCCCAAAGGCGCTCAGCTCATCGATGGTCCAATCGAGGCGCGCAAGGCTGCGCGCGAGCAGCTCGACAACGGCGCCGATTGGATCAAGGTGTACATGACGCATCGTTCCTGGGTGGACGACAAAGGCAATCTCGTTTCTCAACCGACGCTCACGGTCGAAGAGTTGAAGGCCATCGTCGATGAGGCTCACGGCTGGCGCAAGCGCGTAGCATGCCATTCCTATAACGGGATCGGACTCCAGCGCGCGCTCGACGGCGGCTGCGATTCCATCGAGCATGGACTCGAAATCACCGACGCGCAGATCGCGCAGATGGTGAAGCAGGGTACCTGGTACGTGCCGACGCTCTCCGTCTACTACTACGATTGGGCTCCGGAGAATACCGATGATGGCCGCCGCGACCGCAAGCGGGCTGCCGTCCATGGGACATCGTTCAACAAGGCATTAAAAGCCGGAGTGAAAATCGCCTTCGGCACAGACATGGGAGGCATTCCCTGGACTGATCCTATTGCTCAGGAGTTCGCGCGCGAAGTGGAGTTCGGCATGACTCCGATGCAGGCAATTCAAACCGCCACCGGGCGCGCAGCGGAATTGCTGGAGATGCAAGGCAAGATGGGAGTAATCGCGCCGGGCGCCTACGCTGATGTGATTGCCGTGAACCAAGATCCTCTGCGCGACGTCAACGCACTGAAGAATGTCACCTTCGTGATGAAGGATGGCGAGGTCTTCAAATCGTCCACTGCAAGCCGATGATAGAGTGAAGTCGGTATCTTCACTTTCATGCCCTCATCGAGAAAATTGCGTGTAGGTGTGCTCTTCGGTGGACGCAGCGGAGAGCACGAGGTCTCATTACTCTCCGCTGCTTCAGTCCTGAATGCCATCGACAAGACCAAGTACGAAGTAGTTCCCATCGGCATCAGTAAGGAAGGGCGCTGGCTCGCGAGTGGCGAATCGGAAAAGTTGCTAAAAGGCGAACAGCACGCGGAAAATCCTCGTCACCTTCGTGCAGGAGATCCGGAAGCCACGCCAGGCGCGGCCGTGCTCGCGCGTGGCGATTCTGTCCTGGTGCCGCCTGAGCCTACTGGACAACGACACGCACTCATTCCGTTTGAGAGCAATCCTGCTCCGCAACAGCGAGCGGCGCACCAGCCAATCGATGTGGATGTGATCTTCCCGGTTCTGCACGGAACCTTTGGCGAAGACGGCACGATTCAGGGCCTGCTCGAGCTCGCCGGCATTCCCTACGTCGGCGCCGGAGTGCTCGGCTCGGCTGCTGGGATGGATAAAGACATCATGAAGAGGCTGTTCGCGGCTGCAGGTCTTCCCATTGTGAAACATGTGACCGTGCTGCGAAGCGAATGGCAACGCGAGCCGAAGAAGGCGAAGAAGCAAATCGAATCAAAGCTCAAATATCCGGTGTTCGTGAAGCCGGCGAATCTGGGTTCGTCGGTTGGGATCTCCAAGGCTCACGACAGCAAGGAGCTAGGACCCGCGATGGATACGGCCGCCGGCTACGATCGCAAGATCGTAATCGAGCAGGGCGTCGGAGGAAAAAAGAAGAAAGCGCGGGAGATCGAGTGTTCTGTTTTGGGAAATGACGATCCTAAGGCGAGCATTCCCGGCGAGATCGTCCCAGTAAAAGAGTTTTACGACTATGCTGCGAAATATCTCGACGAAGGCTCGGAGTTGGTAATTCCGGCAAAGCTGTCAAAGTCGCTGACCAAAGAAGTTCAGCAGATGGCGATCGCAGCATTCAAGGCTGTCGATTGCTCTGGTCTGGCGCGCGTCGATTTTCTTCTCGATCCCACAAGCCGCAAACTTTATCTGAACGAGATCAACACCATGCCTGGATTTACGTCTATCAGCATGTATCCGAAGCTGTGGGCAGCGTCAGGATTGGAATATTCGAAGCTCATCGACCGGCTTGTCGAGCTGGCGCTGGAGCGCGCTGATGATAAGTTGAGGAACAACTACAGCCGGTGAAATCGTTTTCATTCAGACAAACACCTGATTACTTTCGGCATGACTCCTCCCTCCCTCTTCTTCGTTGCCGGCGGTTTACTCCTGCAAGATGAGATGTATGCCTCGCAAACTCCTCCAGCAGCTATTTCCGGGAATCTGCCGACACGAATTTGGATGGCCTCGCAAGAGCCCTGAAGGCGACTATTACCAGGTATGCCTCATCTGCGGCGACGAGTATCAGTACGACTGGCCAACCATGCAGCGGCTGGGGAAGCGAATAAGAAACGGCAACGCGCCTGTTCCCGACGAGCACATCGTCCGCAAGGCTACATGGTCGCCGCGAGCGCGGCGTTTGCACATGGCCCTGCCGGTGAAGTTCCGCGACCAGAGCGGAATTGAGCTGGTCGCAGGCACCATCGACAACCTCAGCCAATCCGGGCTGTTCATCCACTCGGAGAGCGCTCCAGCCAAGGGCGAGCTGCTGGAGATGTTCTTCGAGATGCCGATCGAAATCTCCGGCCAGCAGAACGCCGAGGTTCTTTGTGCAGGTCAGGTTGTTCGCGTCGCCGGCAGCGCGAACGAAGACGGATCGCGCGGATTCGCCGTGAAGGTAATCGACTATCGTTTCCTGAACAGCGAGGCACGCAAGCGTCGGCGGGAGAACAATACCCAGCGGACTCTTTCTTAAGCCGCTGGTTTGTCAGCTACTTCTGCGGACTGCTGTTCCACGATTCCAGCGCCATCTTCCAGTCTCCCTGACGCTGCCGCCGCAGAATCAGCGTGATCTGGCCCTTGTTCTTAAACGGTTCCGGCTTGTCGGGCATTGATATCGTCTGGGTATTAATGCCCAACTCGTAGGCCATATCGCCGGATACCTGAATGCTTTGCCAATCGACGTCGCACTGCGTAACCTTGGCTCCTTCTAGCTGATCGTTAAGGCCCAGCAGCCATTTTGAGATCGCCGCTTTGCCGACCATCGGTTCCATTCCCGGAAGCAGATCGACCCCGTCGTCAGCCCACATATCAGCACCGCCCTTGTGATTCATCGTGCGACAGTCATCAACGAATTGCCGATTAAACTCGTCAATCCTTTTCCTGTCCTGGCTTGCGGTGGCGTCGGTGATCTGAGCACGAGCGGAGTTCATGAAACAAAAAAGGCTAGTAACCAATAGAAAGATAAGGACAAAGAAAGCTAAGTTCTTGCGCATTGCCCTAAGAATGTATCACTCGCACTGTTTTTAAGCATTCCGGCCCCACGCCGTTGACGGTATGAAAATCCCGAGTAGCCAGCCTTCCCAGAGCATGTTTCCTGCTTCTAATCAGTTGTTCACTCCTGAATAACTGGAGTTTTGTCCCATGGTGGGTTCTGATCGGCGCTCGAAGTATGTCAGCATCTCGGCAGCTCTGGTATTTGCCTTCGCATGCGCGCAGATCGCTGCTGCGCAGCAAACGAGCGAGCGTCCCGATTTGACGCTGCTGGTGCAGCACATCTCCCAAGTACAGGCGCAAAACCACACGCGCATCGTGCCCTATACGGTCACGCGCGATTACAAGGTGTTCGGCTCGAACACCGAACGTCCGCGTACGGAAGTGGTGGCGAAAGTGAACTTCCTTCCGCCAAACATGAAGACCTACGACATCGACCGAAGCACCGGCGGCATGGGCGAGAAGGTCATCCGCCGCATCCTCGATCACGAAGTTGATGCCGCGCGCGATCCCAGGGAGATGATGGTCAACGAGCAGAACTATCGTTTCGACTACGACGGTGAAGAATCCGTCGACAATCTGCCCTGCTATCGCCTGACCATCGCACCCAAGCACGATCGTAAAGATCTGCTTAATGCCACCATCTGGGTCGACAAGAACTCGTATCGCATCGTGCGCATGGAGGGCGAGCCGGCGAAGAGCCCATCATTCTGGGTGAAGGATGTACACCTTGTCTTCGATTTCGGCGAAGTCGCCGGCATGTGGATGCAAACGGAAATTCACGCATTAGCGCACCTGCGCTTCGGCGGAGAGTACAAGATCGTCTCGCAGGATTTGGATTACGACGTCTCGCGCTCAGTAGCTACCAACAGCCACCCAGTCATTCTGCGCCGCAGACATTCATCCGCAATCATGGCAGCAAGCGTGCGCTAGAGTCACCGCGGACGGTACTGACATTCTTACTTCGGCCGCACTACAACTATTCGCGGATTGAAGGCAACGCTGATTTGATTCGCATCCGCAGGGCCGCCGCTCGCGGTCAGGTCAATGCGATGCACCGCCGGCGACGATCCGCCAACCCCCACATACAGAGAATGCGCATCCTGAGTTAGCCCGCCGGACAACAGAGGCCCGCTCGCCGACAGCGCTATCGTTCCCGTCGTTCCGTCTGCTAAGTGGTAGAACGGAACTCCCGTTGCATCGCTCCCGCCGCTGTAGCCGGTAAGGAAAGCATTCGAATCATCCGATGCAATCGCAATCTGCGTCGGGGTACCCACGAATGCCGGAAAAGCTCCCGTTTTGATCGTGTTGCTTTCAGCCACTGGGCAGCCAACGTTAGGAAGCGCAGCAATCGTATACGACAAATCCAGCCAGCCGCCCGAGCCAGCGCCTATCATGTGAGTCCCATCGGGCGCGACAGCGAGGACGGTCGTGGCTCCCACCGCGCCTGGCACACTGGAATCATTGCAGACCGCGAGTCCCAAAACGGAATCTCCGCCAATGTATGCCACTGAACTTTGGGGAGTGAAAACGACGCCGTCGAATACGCCGCTAGTTGCCGTTAAGATCGTCTTTAATCCCGTATTGGGTGAGTATTCGTAAACTTTGGTGTCGTTCTTTGTGGTACCGGTGAAGTACGCTTTGCTGTTGTCGCTGTTGAAGCCGGCCGCGCTAACGTTCGGCAAGTCAAATTCCTGCGAGGCATTCGCGCTGGAATCAAAGACGAACACTTTATGGAGAGTCGCGTCAGGGTTCGACGTGTCCGACAGCACGATCTTGTTGCCATTGTTCGATACCGTAAGCACCTTACCGGTCAGACTGCTTGCGGTGGCGGTCACCGTGTTCGTGCCTGGATCGAAAATCAGCAATCCTGCATCGCTGCCGATGTAAGCCTTGGTACCGTCAGGACTGAAGACCATCGAATTCGGAACGCCACCCAAAGTGACCGCAGTTCCGGCGGTGTTCGTGCCGCTGTCAATCGGGATCAGCGACTTATTCGCTGACCCATCAGGATTGTCGCCGCCAGTGACATAAATCGTCGTTGCCGTCGTTCCGGTGACTGTCCCTACAACGGGATTGCTGTAGATCGGCAGTCCGACGCCGGTGCCGTTGAAGTTCACGTTCGGTCCTGGAGCCGGGTTACAGCCCGGAGGAGTACACGAGACCACCAATGTACTCACGCCGGCACCTGGAGTCGAAACCGCGCCTCCAGAAGCAATCGACGCGGCGGTCGGCACGAAGCTCGAATAGGTAAGTGGGTTGGTGCCGCTAAATGTTATTGGCTGTCCGAGAATGTCTGTCACATCTGCGGCAAGCGTTTGCGCAGTTCCCGAAGCGACGTTGAAGGTCGTATCGCTTGCACCGGATACGTGTAACGAAATCGTCTTGGGAGGACATGCGACGAAGATGCCCGGCGTCCCCGCTGTAGGAGATATAGTGCCGACCGAAGCGACTACTGTCGTCGCGCCCGGCAGTCGCGACGTCACCACGCCAGTTTGATCCACCGTAGCAACGGTCGAATTGCCGGTAGCCCAGGTGAAAGGGCCGACCTTTGGGGTCACATCCTGGCCCGCGCTGAACGCCTTCACCGTAAATTGCTCAGTCTGATTTTGAGAGATGCATACCGGCGGATTGCCTGGTGGATCCACTTCTACTTTGTCGACCCGACCATGTACATAAATTGGGAAAGCAGTGGTGACGCTGCCCGACGTGATGTTGATATTCACGACCTGGTCTGGCAGAAGGTTTCCGTTAGGGTCTCTCGTCTGGCAAACAATATTGTTGGCGTCGAATACTCCTGCGCATACTTCCCCACTCGCGTTTACGGTGACCAGCGAAGGGGTCGCGGAGGTGTAGGTAACCTTTGGACTGGTGATGGCAGTATTGCTGGAATTCAGTACTTGGACACAGACTAGGCCCGGACTGGCAGCACACTGATCCGCGCTGCTCAAAGTGGCTACTTCACCGTGGTTCAGCGAGAAACTGCTGGAGCTGGTGGTGATTGAGACTGGAGTTGTGTCAGGAGGTGGTGATGAAGATTTATGACCGCATGAAGCCAGTACCACGGCTGCTGCCGTCAGCAGCAGATACCGTGTAACCAGAAAAAAACGCATGTACCCTCCCCGCCGTCTCGCCCGCAAAGCTCGCCTGCAGGCCGCGAAAAAGCCAGCGGAACCAATTCATAAAGGCTGAGTTGTTGGAGCCTCCAGTGTAGAGGCGTAGAGGCAGACGCCGCAACCGAACGGGACAGAACCGGCGGCGGTAGCCGGTGGGACGGAGATGGCCGGATGGCCAGCTCCGGTGCGACGAGCCAGCGTGGGATCTGCAGAAGCGCAGCCGCAAGAGCGCGGCTGCCCCCGCCGCCTACCGGCGCCGGTTCTGCTGCCCCCATCTAGCCGATACAGTCCTCAGGGCAGCGTCACCCGCTGCTCCCCTCCATGCAACGACCACGACCGCCCTTTCCACACCAATTCCCCAGAGACTCCTTCCGGCAATGCAATCTCCGCCTGCACACCGGTCCCTGTGCGCTGGTAGTTCACCTGCACGTTTCCATGAGGCGTCGGCACCGCCGCTTCTACATGTTGCAGCGAGCCAAGATGAGGCTCGATTCTGACGCTTGCGAGTCCCGGCGTCCTCGGATGAATGCCAGCGACAATCGTGAGCAGATCGTAGTTGGGATGTGCACTCCAGGCGTGCGAATCCGAGCGCGTGGGCTCGGGAGACTCGGCCCATGTCGTCAACCCAAGTGCCACCATCTGGCGCCACGGGCCAAGCAGGTGGAGATAATCATCGGCAATTCCGGCGTGCTCCAACGCCCGAGCAAGATAGAAGCGGAAGTAGTACGTCGCAGCCGTCATCTCTGGGACCGGACCAGATGCCGTGAACCCGTCATCGGAAGTCGAGAGAATCTTCTGCATAACATCCCTCTGCCGCTCACGCGGAATCACATCCAGCCACACGCCGAGAATGTTAGCGTGCTGGCTAAAATGCTTTTGGGCAGGCGTGTCGGCCAGCAGCCCATATTGGGAATTCCAGCATTTGTTCCAGACGGCCTGTGCTGCGCGTTCTGCAGCCGCGTGATAGAGCTGCGCCAGATGCTGATCGCCGTGCATTTTTTCAAGCTCTTCCGCATACCGAAGAGCTTCGATGAACTGCAGGGTAATGATCGAAGAACCGCCGTCCTCGTCTTGCGGAGGCACACCGCCGCGAAAATCTTTGCCCCAATCGACAAACGGCCACCACGGCAATTTGCCGAGCAGACCATCCGAGCGCTGATGGCGCAGGTACCAGTCGAGCACCGTGCGCGTCCCGGGAAGCTGCGCCCGGACGAAATCTGCATCCCCGCGGTACATCCAAAAGTCGTGCACCATACCGACCCACAGGAGCGAGAACGTCGGAATCATTTGCACGAGCGAAGATGGATACCGGCTCTGCGTGAGCCCATCCGGAATCCGCGAGTTGTTGTACGCGTCGATCGCCTGCCGCGCGAGCCGATCGTCTCCAGCAACGGTGTACGAAATCAGCGCCTGAATGCGCGTGTCGCCCACATACTGGAGCCGCTCCCAGTACGGCGTGTCCATATAGGTGTCGTGCGCGTCGAGACGCGCAGTACGCCAGCCGATCTGCCAAATCGGCGTGAGTGACGCGTCATCAGAGCGGAAGTAAGCTCGCTCCTCAAATGGGAATGCGGTAAACCATGTCTTCAGAGAGAGCAACCGCAGCGGCTGATCTGTGGTCTGCACACCGAGCTGCAGATACCGCCACGTCCTCCAAACCAGTGGAATGAAATTGCAGGAATCGGAGCCGTCGGGCAAAAACTCGTCGGCGACTCCCTCGATGTGCTTGCCCTCGATCTGATTGCGGTTGCCCTTCTCCCCTTTTTCATCGACCAAGGCCTCGGCATAGGTCAGCCGGATCGTCGAACCGCGTCCCCCGGCAACGGTGAGTTGCGGATATGCGGTCGTGAGCTGAGCAGCATCGAGCAGAATCGTTGCTGAAGTGCGCGCAGGAATTGTGATTTCCCCTTTCGGGAATGCATTCGCCACCGGAATGCCTGTCGCTCGAACGACTTTACCGGATGAAACCAGACTCAAATCAAAACGCGGCAGCGGATCGGGCACAAGCTGCCAGCGATTTGGCGAATCGCTGGAGAGTCGCGGAGCCGCGCGGCTCACGACAGCCGCTTTGGTCCATGCGGATTTCGGTCCGTTTGCCTCTGTATTCCACGACCAGTCAAATTCCCCCGCATCGAGGCGCAAGTCCGGTTCGGCGGCATAGTAGCCGTGAACCTGCGGACGCACAGTCGTAATCGCCTTCTCCTGCTCCACTTCCCAGGTTGCGTCCGTGTCAACAGCACGCTCGTCCTCGCCATCACTCTGGACCAGAAAAGCAGTTCGGTCACTGATCTGCGCGATGGCCGCATGCGTACCGAAATTCCACACGGTCGCAGCGATCACGTTTTTCCCGGAATGCAAATGTGAGGCGATGTCGTACGTCTCATAGCGCCAATGCCCCAGATCGCTGCGCGCCGGCCCAGCTCCGACGTGCTGTCCGTTTACGAAGAAGATGAACTGATTGTCCGCGCTCACGTGTACAACGAAATGCGCAGGCCTCTGAGCGAGATTAACCAGCTTGCGGAAATGCAGCACAATCTCGCCGCGTTGCTGGATATCAGGTGCGGTAATCCATTGCGCCGTCCAGGATTTCGGCGTGCTGGATTGGGTGAGTGCCGGAATGGGAACCCACAACGTCAGCAGAGCGGTGATTATGAAAGTCTTCGGTCGCACGCAGAACAAAATACAGGGAATATAAGAAAGTTGGAACAACGAAGAACAACGTGGAGCCGGCCGCCCTTGGCCGGATGTTTGGGTTGCCACGCGAACTTGGGTGAAAACGCGTGCTGCTCGCAATCCACCAAAAACCCGGGCGAGGTCGCCCGGCTCCACGTTGAAGATGCATACTCCTGCCCTGCGCTAGACTAAGCATTCATGTCCGAGCCCACGAACTCGCTTGCGCGTGCCTCTTCTTCTTACCTGCGCTCTGCCATGCATCAGCCGGTGGAGTGGAACGAATGGGGCGCTGATGCCTTCGAAAAAGCGCAGCGCGCGAACAAGCCGGTGCTGCTCGACATCGGCGCGGTGTGGTGCCACTGGTGCCATGTGATGGACCGCGAGTCGTACGAGAATCTTGCGATCGCCAAGCTGATCAACGATCACTTCATCGCCGTGAAGGTGGATCGCGACGAGCGTCCGGATGTGGACAGCCGTTATCAGGCAGCCGTACAGGCCATGAGCGGGCAAGGCGGCTGGCCGCTCACGGCATTTCTTACTCCGGATGGCCGTCCGTTCTTCGGCGGTACCTACTTTCCGCCCGAGGACCATTATGGGAGACCAGGACTCAAGCGGATTCTTAGTGCGCTCGCCGACGCTTACCGAGAGAAACATGGAGAGGTGCTCGAATCAGCCGAGCACGTGATGGCCGCCATCGATCAGGCGGAATCGTTCGCGGGACGCGCAGGCGAAATTTCCTCAACGCTTGCCGATGGCATGGTGAAATCTGCGATTCAAGGCTTCGATCCGCAGAATGGCGGCTTCGGCTCGTCGCCCAAATTCCCTCATCCTTCGATTCTCGACCTGCTGATCGATCATTGCGGAGAGACCGACGATCCCCAGGCGCTGAAGGTCATCATCACCACGCTCGACCACATGGCGAACGGCGGAGTTTACGATCAGCTCGGCGGCGGATTCCACCGCTATTCGGTCGATGAGCGCTGGGTGGTGCCGCACTTCGAGAAGATGGCGTACGACAACTCGGAGCTGCTGAAGAACTACGTGCACGCCTATCAGCTCACAGGAAATATCTTCTACGCCGACATCGCGCGCGACATCATTCGCTGGATGGATGAATGGCTGAGCGACCGCGAGCGCGGCGGCTTCTACGCCTCACAGGACGCCGACATCGACTTGCACGATGACGGCGACTACTTCACCTGGTCGAAGGCCGAGGCGAGCGAAGTGCTCGATCCGCAGGAACTCGAGGCGGTGTCGTTTTATTACGACATCGGCGACGTGGGCGAAATGCACCACCGTCCGGAGAAGAACGTGCTCCACGTGCGCGCCACTCCGGAACAGATCGCCACGCGTATGAAGCTCAGCACTGAGGAAGTGCGGCAACTCATCTCCTGCGCCAAGCGCAAGATGCTCGACGCGCGCACGAAGCGTCCGACACCGTATGTTGACAAGACGGTGTATGTGAGCTGGAACGCGCTCTGCATCTCCGCCTTCCTCGAGGTGGCAAAGACCGTGCAACTCGAAGAAGCCGAGCACTTCGCGCTTCGCTCTCTTGATCGTCTGCTCTCTGAAGGCTGGTCACCGGAGCGCGGACTCAAGCACGTAATCGCCTACTCCGATGCTTCTGCCGATCATCGCGAAGTCTCCGGCTTGCTCGATGACTATGCCTTCACCGCAATCGCCTGCCTCGACGCCTACGAGATCACAACCGACCTCAGCTATTACCGCTTCGCCACGCGCATTGCGACAAAGATGATTGAGTGCTTCTACGATGAAAGTGCAGGTGGATTCTTCGACACCTCGCGCCAGGCAATGCAAGGCAACCTGGGCGCACTCAGCGCAAGACGTAAGCCGCTGCAAGACTCGCCCACACCCGCTGGAAATCCAGCGGCCACAATCGCGCTGCTCCGTTTGTACGAGTACTCAGGCGAACCGAGGCATCGCGAAGTCGCCGAGTCGACGCTCAAGGCATTCGCAGGAGTGGCCGACCAGTTCGGCATCTTCGCCGCAACCTATGGAATCGCTCTGACGCTTTACTCACGTCCGCACACGCAAGTAGTCGTGATCGGCAACGATCGGCGAGCTGACGAGCTGCAGAGCGCCGCGGTATCGCCCTACAGCATTTCCAAATCGGTACTCCGCTTCGATCCAGATCATGTGGTTGCAGAAAATCTGCCGCCGGTGCTGGCGCAAACATTGCCAAACCTTCCAGCAGTTACGGAGAAGAAGAGCGTGGCTGTCCTGTGTTCAGGGTTCAGCTGCCAGCCGCCGTTGGAGAGCGTGGATGCAGTGGAGGCATCGCTCGGCGGAGATGTACGAAAACGCCACGCGAGCTAGCAGCACCTTTTCGATCTGTCATCTTGAGTCCGCCTCAGGCGGACGAAGGATCTCGCGGAATGCGTCAGACTGAATTGCACTGTCCTAGCTCTTTAGCTACGTCCTGGTGGAGAAGCAAGGACACTGCATTAATGTCCGACAGATCGCGGGAGATCCTTCGTCCGCCTGAGGCGGACTCAGGATGACAGACCGATTAGAGGCTGTTTTCGTGCTGTATCCGCGGAATCCGGGCGCAGCATCCGCGCAATCCGCGTCGTGTTTCGTTTTTGGTGTTGAGCTCAGCAGCTTAGAAGCTGAGCAGCTCAGGAGCTTTCTTCATGCGCATTGCATTTCTCGGACTAGGCATCATGGGCAAGCCCATGGCGCAGAACTTAGTCAAAGCCGGACACGAAGTAAAAGTCTGGAACCGCACCCCGGGCAAGATCGTCGGCGGCGCTCATGGCGCAGCCACGCCCAAAGAAGCCGCCAAAGATGCGGAGATCGTCTGGCTCTGCGTCTCGGACACAGCAGCCGTCGAGCAGGTTCTTTTCGGGAAAGATGGCGTGATCGAATCGCTGAAGCGGGGAGCGATCGTCGTCGATTCCAGCACAATTCTTCCCTCGGCCAGCCTGAAATTCGCCGAGCGCGTGCGCGCAAAAGACGGAGACTTCGTCGATGCGCCGGTCACCGGTTCCAAAACGGGAGCCGAGAGCGGACAACTCATCTTCATCGTCGGCGCGCGCCAGGAGACCTTCGACAAGCTCCAACCGCTCTTCAGCGCGATGGGCAAGAGCGCGGTTCGCGTCGGAGAAAACGGCAAAGGTCTCGCAGCCAAGCTCTCCATGAACCTGATGATCGCGCTTACATTTGAAGGCTTCGCCGAGGCCCTAGTGCTGGCCAAGAAGCAAGGCGTAAATCTGGAGCCGTTGATGAGCCTCATCAGTCAATCGATGGTCCGCTCCGGCGTCGTCGATTACAAAGCTCCGTTCGTCCTCTCGCGCGACTTCACTGCCAATTTCCCCATGAAGCTCATGCACAAAGACATCAACCTCATGCTCGAAGCCGCCCGGCAAAATGGTGTGAAGCTCCCTGCCCTCGAAACGGTAGACAAGATCTACGAAAAAGCAAGGGCGGAAGGGAAATCGGATCTCGACTACGCGGCCACGTTGGTTACGCTCGAAAAGGCAGCGGGCATGAGCCAGTAATGTTTCACCACGGAGCCACAGAAAACACTGAGGTGGGTTTTACTTGCTGATCCACAACCGCGAGATCCGCAATGCACTACCTTCGCGCATGCACCACATTTACCTGTACGAACTAAGTGCGCAGAAACCGATGCACCAGCCCGAAGGGCTGTATTAGCCCACGGCGCGTAAGCCGTGGGTGAGATCGCAGAGGATCGAGCCTCGAAGGGGCGACGGGACCTACGCCCCTACCATTCTCCTTCAATAAACCTCACCGCGAGTATTGGTATCCAATACAAGTTGTGCTACAAACATATTGGCAGCCAATAGGAGCGGCGCAATGGTAGAGAAGAAGGACGTTCGGCAAGGAACGCTGGCGTTAATGATCCTAAAGACCCTGGAAACCATGGGACCATTGCACGCCTATGGGGTCGCACGCCGGATCGAGCAAATCAGCGACGGTTTACTAGAAGTCCAATATGGCACGATTTATCCCGCACTTCTCAAACTCGAGCAGGAGGGATATGCCGCCTCCGAATGGACGTCATCCGAGAACAACCGTCGCGTGAGAAATTACAAATTGACCCGCGCTGGCCGCAAGCGCATTCACCAGGAAGCAGGCGAATGGCAGAAGACGGCTGCCATTCTGGAACGATTCCTTTCATTGGGAAAACAGGGCATAACCAGGAGCACGACATGAGAGGACTTCGCATTTTGGTTTACCGCCTCGGCGGATTGTTCCAGCGCTCGCGCCGTGACCACGAACTCGACGAAGAAATCGAGAGCAATCTTCAGTTGCAAATCAGCGACAACATAGCGGCTGGCATGTCGGCGGACGATGCGCGGCGTCAGGCGCTGATCAAATTAGGAGGTATCGATCAGACAAAGGAGGCATATCGAGAACAGCGAGGCTTACCACTGCTCGATTCTTTGTCGCAGGATCTCAGCTACGCCGCGCGCGTGCTCCGCAAGAGTCCTGGATACACCTCCGTTGCTGTGCTCACGTTAGCGCTCGGCATTGGGGCAAACGCAGCCATCTTCAGCATCGTTTATGGCGTGCTCCTGCAGCCGCTGCCGTACAAGGATCCCGGCCGGCTGGTTGTGGTGAACGAAACCAAGAAAGGGCCGGGGTGGTCGGGATTCGCTATGTTGGGAGTGTCGCCGCCGGATTTCCATGCATTTCGCGAGCGCAACCGCAGCTTCGAAAAAGTTGCTGCGTATTCGCCGGGCAGTATGGTAGTCAGGATCGGTCAGCAGAGCGAGCGTGTGGATTCCCTCCAGGCGACTCATGAACTTTTCTCGGTTCTCGGGCGCGAACCGATGCTGGGGCGCAGCTTCCGCGCAGACGAGGAAATTGCGGGCAACAACCACGTGGTAGTGATCAGTTGGCGGCTTTGGCAAAAAGAGTTTGCCGGCAACGGCAGCGCTCTAGGTCGCACGCTCACTCTGGATCGGCAGATGCCTTCAACCGTCGACACCGAAAAGTACGTCGTTATCGGGATCATGCCACCCAGCTTCGATTTCCCGGTGGACAGCGAAACCGATCTATGGATGCCACTTACGGTGTCAAGCGATCCCAATCTGCAGGGCGCAACCTATCTTCCGATGATCGGCCGCTTGAAGCCCGGCGTTTCGACCGCGCAGGCCGAGGCTGACTTGCAGTCGATCGCCAATGGACAGAAGCCTTATCAGTGGATGGTCGTGCTCGATCAACTGGCTGACAATGTAGTGTCGAAAGTTCGGCCCTCATTATGGATGCTGTTCGGCGCGGTAGTGTTCGTGCTGCTGATCGCGGCAGCGAATATGGCGAGTCTTGCACTCTCGCGCGTCTCGGCGCGGCAGAAAGAGGCTGCAGTCCGATTAGCGTTGGGCGCGGGCCGATGGCGACTTGCACGCGCGCTGCTGATCGAGTCCATGCTGCTGGCTACGCTGGCCTCGACCGTCGGCCTGCTGATCGCGCGCCTCGGCATGACGGCGATGCTCAGCATCGCGCCCTCAACTCTGCCGCGACTGGCCAATGTCCATCTCAGTCTTCCCGTTTTGGTATTTACGTTTTTGGCCGCTGTCGTTACCGGACTCTTGCTCGGCGCCGCCCCGGCTTGGCGCGCCGGCCGAACGGACCTGCAGCAAGCGATGAAGGAAGGCAGTCCGACGCTCACCGGCCGCCAGCCGCTACAGACCGCCATGGTTGGCTTCGAAGTTGTACTGGCTGTGGTTCTGCTGGTGGGAGCGGGCCTGATGATCCGCACCATGGCCAAGCTCCGGTCGGTCGATTTGGGATTCGACCCGCATCACATCCTCACTGCCGAGATTTTACTGCCGCAGGGCAGCTACTCCACCGGTACGCAGCAATTGGAGTTTTTCGATGAACTGCTGGACCGCATTTGTAAGCTGCCCGGAGTTGTCGCCGCGAGCGGCGGTACCAAGTTCCCGATGAGCCGCGGGAGGATGGAGTTTAGCCTTGTGCATTACGGGGATGATGGCAAGGCTCGGCAGACGCTGGTCGGTGGATTTTCCAGTATCACACCGAATTATTTCCGTGGATTAGGGCTGCACGTGAAGAGTGGGCGCGACTTCACTGATGCGGACAATGCGGATGCGACGCCAGTGGGAATCGTGAACGAAGCTCTGGTTCGGATCATGTGGCAGGACCGGAATCCGATGGGACAAAAGTTGCCGAACGGATTTACCAAGCAGGCAGTCACAATCGTGGGTGTGGCGCCCGATATGCATTTCGACGGCATCGACAAGGGTGCCAGGCCCGAACTGTTCGTACCTTTTGCGCAGAAACCGTGGGGCTTCATGCGGCTCATCGTGCGAACTGAACGAGACCCGCTGGCATTGGCACCATCTATTGGCGCGCAGGTGCGTGCCATCGACGATGCGCAGACGCTCGACAAAGTCCGCACGTTCGACGAGGTCCTGCACGATTCCACTGCCGACCGGCGCTTCTACATGCTGCTATTGAGCATCTTTGCTGCGTTGTCACTAGTGCTGGCCGCCATCGGCGTGTTTGGGGTGGTTTCCTACGCGGTGACGCAACGCACGCACGAGATCGGCGTGCGCAGAGCCTTTGGTGCTTCAGACGCGCAGATCATGACAATGGTTCTTCGCAAGGGCCTGCTTCCGGCCGTGCTCGGATTGATAGTCGGGAGTGTCGGGGCGCTAGCATTGACCCGCGTACTGCGGAACCTATTGTTCGGCATAAGCAGCACCGATCCGTTAACGTTCGCCGCCGTTCCCGCTGCGCTCATCATCGCGGCACTCGCGGCATGCTGGTTCCCGGCCAGGCGGGCGGCGCACGTCGATCCAATGGCTGCTTTGAGATATGAATAACTGATGCTGTCCCACGCCTTGCTATGTACGAACTGACCTTTGGCCCGCAAGGCCCAGCTCTGCGATTCTCATTCATCGGCGTTCAACATCTTTGCCCACGAACGACGGATCAAAATACCGTCGCTCTAAACTCTGCAAGTGACTGATTTTTCGTTGGAATTTCCACACTTTTTCTCTTTGACTTCTGGCACCGCATTCTGGTTCCATTATGGGAAGAAGAGCTGCTAAGAAGCTAAGCCGCTCAGCCCTGAGCTCCTCTTAATTCGGGATGGCCGCTCGCAATCCGGTGCCATTGCCGTTTGGCCAGTGGCATGCGGTCAGGGGAGCACATTTCGATTCTGCATAGGCAGAATCAGCGCGGAAGGAAGCGGTACACACTGAATTTGGAAGGTGATGCGCAAGATGTTGCGTATCGATCCTGTTCAATCCGGCACATCTTGCGGATCAAAATTCGAGAATGCCGGATTTCGTCGGTGTAACTCCTTTGAATGACGGATTTTGCAAAAAAAGGGGGAGGGGGAGGCAGCGATTAGTGGCAGCAAATGGGTTGCAGCAGCATCCGAATCAAGCCGCTTTACTTGAATCGGTTCGCTCTTCTTCGCCGATCATCTCGCGCGCGGTCTGCTCCTGCGTGTCTTCGATCTGGGAAAGTTTGCCGACGGCTGCTGTGGGATTGTCCTCGGCTTTAGTGGCCTCGTCGCCTTTGGCCTGGGCATCTGGGGGATGGACAGTGAGATCCATGGTGGTCGATCCGATCTGAATGTCGTTTCGTTCGCGCAGCTTGCGGAATGTTTCCGCGAAGATGAAGCTGCTGGCTTTGCGGCGCTGTTTGGGATCGACGACATAACGCAGCGTGAGCTCGATGTAATTGTCGGTG
>Ga0134125_10002741_pt1 | contig 20716 bp, 17 predicted proteins | sample KB31751_FD_96464 | JGI IMG/M metagenome (GOLD analysis project Ga0134125, IMG submission 96464) | Terrestrial soil microbial communities with excess Nitrogen fertilizer from Kellogg Biological Station, Michigan, USA - KB3-175-1 | ecosystem: Environmental > Terrestrial > Soil > Unclassified ... | reverse complement strand
CGGTGCAAGCGCCAAAATCGATGGCGACACGCTGGACTTGAATTGGGTCGATTGGGACAACGATCGCCATCAAGACGGATGGCTCGCGTACATGAACCTCGGCGTGGATGCGTGGCGCACCTGGTTGGCGGGGCGTATCGGCGACACGATCGCGCGCTATGGCATGGATGCGTACTTTCTGGACATTGCCGGCGGGTGGGTGAACAACCCGCGCGCCGACATGCACGAGGGGATGCGCCAGTTGGTGGAAGGCATTGCGCGCGCGCATCCACGCGTGCTGGTGTGCGGCGAGATGCACTACGATGCGTTAGTCTCGTTCATTCCGTTGTATCAGTCCTTCTCGCAGTGGGCGGTGCGCGAGCACGTCCAGCGGTACGCGCGGTTCTTCCAGCACGTGAGCCATCCCGCACCCGGACGCGGCAGCAGCGGCGTGCACGAGTCGGGGTTCAATCGCTGGGATGCGCAGACGTTGTCGCTGCGTGCGGGGCAGATTCCGACGCTCAACATCGTGGACGACACCTTCACGACGTACCGGGCCGAGATGGCCGCGGTCATCGCGCGCGCGAACGAGGGCCCGGGCGCCTAACGCAGCGGCCGCGTGCAGCCGGGCGCGCTACCAGATGTCGCCGACCGTGAAGCCGTCCGGGAAGGGGTCGGTCGGGTCGACCACGTAGGAGCTGAAGCCGGTGATCCACGCTTGGCCGCTGAGCGTCGGCACCACGGCGCGGTAGGGCCCGACCATCGTTTCGCCGACGAGGCGGCCGGTGAACACCGTGCCTAACACACCCTCGTGGCGGAAGTCCTGCTCGAGCGGCAGCCGGCCGCGCGCGTGGAGGGTCGCCATCTTGGCGCAGGTGCCCGTGCCGCACGGCGAGCGGTCGATGGCGCCGGTCCAGGTGGCGGGCCGGTTCCAATCGAGCGTCCCCGTCGAGACGACGACGGCGTTGCGGACGTCCGCGCCATCGCCTAACGGCACGCCGGACAACTGGGCGATGGTGATGCCCGTAAAGCCGGGTTGGTCGGGGTGCGTCACCGGCAGCTGCTCGCGCGCCGCGGCCTTGATCATCTCGCCCACGCGCACGATGTCGCGTCCCTCGTCCGGCGTCAGGCGGAGGCCGAAGCGCGCCGCGTCGGCGATCACGTAGAACATGCCGCCGTAGGCGACGTCCACGGGCACGGTGCCCAAGTGCGGAACTTCGACCGGCGCGTCGAGATGGACGGCGAACGCCGGTACGTTGCGGAACGTCACGCGGCGCACCTTGCCCTGCTCGCAAGCGGCGCGCACGCGAACGAGGCCTGCCGGCGTCTCGAGCGTGAGCTCGGTGACCGGCTCGCGCATCGGAATCATACCGGTTTCGAGCAGCACGGTGGCGACACAGATCGTGTTCGTCCCCGACATTCCCGGATACTCGACCTGTTCCATGATCACGAATCCCGCGTCCGCGTCGGGATGCGTCGGCGGGAGAATCAGGTTGCAGTTCGCCGCGGGATAGCCGCGCGGTTCGCGCAGCATCCGGAGGCGCAGCGCATCGGCGTGATCGCGCAGGTGGCACATCTTCTCGAACATCGATGCGCCGGGCACATCGAGCACGCCGCCGACGATGACGCGGCCGGGTTCGCCGCACGCATGCGCGTCGACGGCGTGAATCATGGAAGCGAATCGCATGGAAACTCAGAGCCAGGCGTGGAAGCGCCGAATGTAGCGGATCTTCACCGCCTGCGTGAGCAGGCCGTACGAGAGGAGAATGGCGACCAGCCACGCGAAGTAGCTGCCCGGCAGCGGCTGGAGGCCGACGCGTTCGCCTAACTTGAAGAACGGGAGCGCGATGCCGATGACCATGATCGTGGCCGTGAGCGCAAGCACAGGCCACGCGGCGCGACTCTGCACGAAGGGCACTTTCGCGGTGCGGATCATGTGCACGATGAGCGTTTGCGACAACAGGCCTTCGACGAACCACGCCGATTGGAACAGTGCTTGATGCTGGACGGCGTTCGCCTTGAACACGTACCACATGATGAGGAACGTGGCGACGTCGAAGATCGAGCTGATGGGGCCGATCGAGACCATGAAGCGGCCGATGTCGTCCGCCTTCCAGATGCGCGGGCGCTCGAGGTAGTCCGGATCCATGTCGTCGAACGGAATCGAGATTTGCGAGATGTCGTAGAGCAGATTCTGGATGAGCAGCTGGATCGGGAGCATGGGCAGGAACGGCAGGAACGCGCTGGCGATCAACACGCTGAACACGTTTCCGAAGTTCGAGCTCGCCGTCATTTTGATGTACTTCATGATGTTGCCGAAGGTCTTGCGTCCCTCGAGGACGCCTTCCTCGAGCACCATCAAGCTTTTCTCGAGCAGAATGATGTCGGCGTATTCTTTGGCGATGTCGACGGCGGAATCGACGGAGATGCCGACGTCGGCTTCGCGCAGCGCGCCCGCGTCGTTGATGCCGTCGCCCAGGAATCCAACCGTGTGGCCGCGGCTTCGGAGCGCGCCGACGATGCGGGTCTTCTGCGTCGGCGTGAGCTTGGCGAAGATCGTCGTGCGCGCGGCGAGGTCCGCGAGCTCGTCGTCGGACAGGGCCTCGATGTCGGCGCCTAACGCAATGTCGCCGGACTCGAGTCCGACGTCGTGGCAGACCTTGCGCGCGATGACGTCGTTGTCGCCGGTGAGAATCTTGACCGCGACGCCGTGGTCGCGGAGCGCCGTGAGCGCGGGGCCCGCGGTCTCCTTGGGCGGATCGAGAAACCCGATGAAGCCCGCCAGGATCAACGACGACTCGTCGCTCACGGTGTACGCGCGATCCTGCGCCGGAAATTCGCGGTAGGCTACCGCGACGACGCGCAGTCCATCCTCGTTGAGCTCGCGCGCCAGGTCGACGGCGCTTTCGGCGGCTTGCGAGGTGAGCGGCGTGACGACGTCTTCGTCGCGCACCTGGGTGCACACGGTGAGAATCTCTTCGACGGCGCCCTTGCAGATGAGCACGTTCGCCGTCTGCTTCTCCTCGAGGACCACCGACATCCGCTTGCGCGCGAAGTCCCACGGAATCTCGTCGACTTTGCGGAAGTCGCGCTCGACGCTCAGCTCATCGCGCAGATCCTTGTGCTCGAGCACGGCGCGATCGAGCAGGCTGCGGAGACCCGTCTGATAGGTGCTGTTGAGGTAGGCGAGGCCGAGCACCGACTCATCATCTTCGCCGACGACGTTGAGATGGCGCTCGAGGATGATGCGGTCCTGCGTGAGCGTGCCCGTCTTGTCGGTGCAGAGCACGTCCATCGCGCCGAAATTCTGAATGGCATTGAGGCGTTTGACGATCGTCTTGTGGCGCGCCATGACCACCGCGCCCTTGGCCAGGTTCGCGGTGACGATCATCGGCAGCATCTCGGGCGTTAGGCCGACGGCCACGGCGACGCCGAACAGGAACGCCTGCAGCCAGTCGCCCTTCGACACGCCGTTGATCACGAAGACGATCGGCACCATCACGAGCATGAACCGGATGAGGAGCCAGCTCACCTTGTTCACGCCGATGTCGAACGACGTCACCGGCCGGCGTCCGATGAGGCTCCTGGCCATCGCGCCGAAGTACGTGCGGTCGCCGGTCGCGATGACGACGGCCGCGGCCGTGCCGCTCACCACCGAGGTGCCGAGGAATCCGATGTTGCGGAGGTCGCCTAACGTGACGCCGCCGGTGGTGACGTCGATGGGCGCGTCGCCCTTCTCGACGGGGACGGCCTCGCCGGTGAGGGCCGACTGGCTGACGAACAGATCTTTCGCCGACAGGAAGCGGACGTCGGCGGGCACCATGTCGCCGGCGGAGAGCGCGATCACGTCGCCGGGCACGAGCTCTTCGATGGGCAGCTCGCGCCGTCGCGCGCGCGGCGCGGGATCGTCCTCGGTCGGTTCATCGGTGCGCTCGACGGTGGCGCTGGTGCGCACCATGGCTTTGAGCGCGAGCGCGGCGCGGTTGGACCGGAACTCCTGCACGAACCGCAACAGCGCACTGATGGTGACCATCACCGAGATGACGATCACGGCTTTGACGTCGCCGGTGACGTAGGACACGACGCCCAGCACGGCGAGCACGCCGATGAACGGGTTGATGAACGCGTGGACGAGCTGGACGTACCACGCCGGCGCCTTCTCGTGCGCGATCTCGTTGGGCCCGATCTCGTCGCGCCGCTGCTCGGCGACGCTGGTCGTTAGGCCGTGGCGCGAGGTGTCGAGCCGCTCGAGCGCCGCGACGCCGGTCGCGCCCGCGTACACGAAGAGCGCCTGCGCGCGCGGATCGCGCACGCCCGCCGCGCCCGGATCGGAGGACGCGCGGCCGCCGGGACGCAGGCGCAACAGATCCAGCGCCTGGTCCGTCCATTGTCCGCCGCGCGCTCCGGGGCGCAGTGACGTCATCGGCATCGCGAGGAACCCTCCGGCTCACAACAGAACGGCCCCATCGCCCGGAGCGAGCGAAGGGGCCGAACAGCGCCGGCCGGCCGCCCGCGATCGGGCGACCGACTCCCTCACTCGTGTGAGCTTTGGCACCGCGCCCCGTGAGAGATTCCGCCGGGAATCCCAGCCACGTTAGGCAAACCCTTGCTCGGGAGTGCCTGCTCTACCACGGTCCAAGCCTCTCTCGAGACCGCCGGGCAGTGGCCTGTGTGTGACGCGGGAACCTCGCCTACCGAGCTGCATGGAGACGCCCGGCGTGTGTGCGCCGTGCGTCGGCGCGCAGCATAACCCGACCTCTGATGAGTGTCAACGGTGGTGCCGACTCCCAAACGAAAGCGCTCGATGCGGTGTATGATGTTGGCTCACCGCGACGCTTCGCGTCGCCCAGATGCCTCGACGTGGGAGTATCGATCGATGCGACGGATGACTCTGCTGACGCTTGCAAGCGTCACGACGGCCGCGCTTGCCTTTGGACCGAGTGTCGTAGCCGCACAAGGCTATCCCGGTGGCGGCGGTGGAATGGGAGGCATGGGTGGGATGGGAGGCGGAGGCCGCCGCGGTTTCGGCGGCAATCACAATGGCGGCCAGCACCATGAGATTTCCGAAGGCGACACGGAAAAGCGGTTCGAGAACATGGCCGCGCTCAAGCCGGCGCTCAAGGACATCGGCCTCGACAACACGCAGAAGGACACACTGAAAAAACTCGAGAAGGCGTATCGTCCGCAACTCGGCGACTACGGACGCGCGCTGTGGACACTCGAGCAGGACGGTGGCGCGGATCCCGATTCGGTGAGGTCGATTCGCAGCGGCGCGCACGTGCTGCGCGACCAGGAGTTCGTCGAGGCGCGCGGGCTTCTGACGGCGGACCAGCAGACCAAGTTCGACGCGAACGTCGCGAAGATTCACGCCGACGAAGCGAAACGCGAAGACGAGATGCGCTCGCGCATGGGTGGCGGCGACGGTCCCTGACGCCCAACGGTCTGGCTCGCCAGCCGGTATAGATAGTGGTACGGCCCGCCTGAGCAGGCCGTGGAGCGCGCTATATCCCGCGAGAGGCATGGGCCGCACGTGTCGTGCACGTTGGACGTCGAAACCGCGCCCCGCTGGGGCGTTCAAGCCGGCGTGACCGCGTTGGTGGATTCGAGCGCCGCGCAGTCATCGGAGAACGAGCGCACGTTTGCCGAAGAAGCGGCCATTCTCACACGCGTGCAGCGCGGCGACGTGGCCGCCTTCGATATGGTCGTGCGCCGGTACATGCGGCGCGCGTTCGCGATCGCGTACCGTGTGTTAGGCCACCGCGAGGACGCCGAAGACCTGGTGCAGGACGCATTCCTGACGGCGCTCGAGCGCATTGCGTCCTTCGATGTCACGCGGCCGTTCGGCCCATGGTTCTTCCGCATCGTGGTGAATCGCGGGCTCAACGCGCGGAAAGCCCGGTTCATTCGCCGCACGGAAGCGATGCCTACCGATACGCTCGAAGCGACCGAGCCGTCGCCGGCAGGCCTGTACGACCGGACGGAGATTCGCGAACGATTTCTGGCGGCGCTCGCGGGGTTGTCGCATCGGCAGCGCATGATCATCGAGCTCGCCGATATCGACGGACTGTCGGGCGTCGAGATCGCCGCGATGTTAGGCGTATCACAAGGGACGGTGCGGTGGCACCTCCACATGGCGCGTCACGCGTTGCGGAAATCGCTCGCGCCTTTGCGCGGAGAAGGGACCCATGACTGATGAGTTGCACGACGGGCTCGATGCCGAGCTGGCGGCGGCGCTGCGGCGCGCAGTGGGCGAGCCGCCGTACGATGAGGTGAACTGGGACGGCCTGGCCCGGCGCATCCAGACGGCTGCGTTAGGCAACAGGGTCGCGACGGCGTCGCGCCGCTGGTGGGAGCACGCCGCGGGCTGGACGCGCGTAGCCATTCCGCTGGCGGTGGCCGCGGCCTTGGGGGCGTTCGCGCTCATCGCGAACAGCCGCGCGTCGGCGCGGACGCCCGAAACGCCCACACTCATCGAAGCAGTCACGGGCGCGGCGACCGATCAGGACGTTGCGGTATCGATGGCCGGCCAACCCACGATCGACTCGTTCGCAGCCGAGGTGTTGGCGCAATGACGGACGCTCGAGCAGGCATGCCGGCATTGGCGCGGCGCGACAACACGTTCTCGCCACGGACCATGGCCGCGGTCGTCGTTGGCGTGACGCTGCTGGCCGGGATTCTCGTGGGCATCGGACTCGACCGCGCGTTGTTCCGCCCGCCGCGATCGCCGTTCGGTCCGCGGTTCGCGGCAGGCGTCCGGCGCGGCGGGGCGAGCGCGGACAGCGCGCGGCAAGCGATGCGCGCCAAGTTCGCGCAGCAATTGCATCTGACGCCCGATCAGGCGGCGCGCATCGACACCATCATGCTACGGCGCACGGCGGCTCTCGATTCGATCCGGAAGGAGACGGGCCCGCGGATTCGCGCGCTCATCGGCGCCACGCGGTCCCAGATCGACAGCGTGCTCACGCCGGAGCAGCGCGATCGGTTCCGCTCGCTGCAACACCGGCATTCGCGCCGCTTCGGGGCCGACAGCGGCGGGCGCGGGCCCTGACCGGCGCCTAACGGCCCGCCTAACGCGCGCCGGTGCTCGAGGCGGCCGCCATCTTGAGGCCGCCGGGGGCCATCGGCAGCGCGCGCAGCCGCAGGCCGGTGGCGTCGAAAATCGCGGCAGCGACCGCCGGCGCCAGTGCCATGATCGGCGCTTCGCCGGCTCCCATCGACGGCTCGTCCGGCCGGTTGACCAACACCACATCGATCGACGGCACATCGCTGAACCGCGGCACCCGATAGTCGGCCAGGTGCGCGTTGCGGATGACACCGTGATCGAACTCGATCGCCTCGAACAGCGCGCCGCCCACCCCTTGCACCAGCGCACCGGCAATCTGATTGCGCAGCCCATCCGGGTTCACGATCGCACCGCAGTCGAACGCGGTCACGGCGCGCACGATGCGCACGTCGCCGGAGTTCTTGTCCACCGACACCTCGGCGCACGTCGCGACGTAGCCGCCCTTTTCGAACCCGCAGGCGATGCCGACGCCGCGGCCGTCTCCGTGCGTTAGGCCTGGCCAACCGAATCGGTCGGCGGCTTTCTGCACGACATCGCGCAATCGCGGATCATCGAGGTTCTTGAGACGGAACGCGACGGGGTCGATCTGCACCATGTGCGCCAGCTCGCTGACGTGCGACTCGCGCGCGAAGTGATTCGCGGTGGCCGCGAGCGCGCGATACGACCCCTGGCGCAGCGGCGACACCGACGGATGGAACGTGACGCGCTGGTTGGCGATCGGATAGGGCGGCCGGATCGCCGCCGGACCGGAGTTGTAGTTGTCGAAGATCCACGCCGCGATGAGACCATCGGCATCGACGGCCGCATCGACATCGATCACGCCGGCGGGGCGGAAGTACGCCCAACGGAATTCTTCTTCGCGCGTCCACACCAGCTTGACCGGGTGTCCGGTCTGCTTGGCGAGGCGTGCCGCTTCGACGGCCGCTTCACCGGTGTGCTTGCCGCCGTACCCGGATCCCGTATCCGGCACGATGACGCGCACTCTATCGTTAGGCATCCCCACCGCCTCGGCCACCTGGTCGCGGACGGCGAACGGCCGTTGCGTGCCGGTCCACACGGTGAGCCGGTCGCCGCCGGCATCGCGCGTGTACTGGGCGAGCGCCGCTCGCGGTTCGAGCGGTACATGCGCGATGTACGCGACGGTATACGACTGCGTGAGGCGGTGCGGCGCCGACGCGAGGGCGCCCGTGGGGTCGCCGCGCTCGAACGGTTCGCTTGGGCCGCCCTCGTTGCCGGCGCCGCGCGCCGGCGCCGGCGTGCGACGCAGGTACTCGTAGATGTCGCGGGACGACGGCGCGTCGCCGGGCACGGGCGTCCAGGTCGCGCGCAGCGCGCCTAACGCTTGGGCGGCCGCCGGTGCGGACGGTGCGGTGACGCCCACGAAGTCGCCGTCGTGCGTGACCGTGACGCCCGGCATCGACTCGGCGCCGCTCGCGTCGAGCGAGGCCAGCGTGGCGCCGATCGACGGCGCGCGCAGCACTTTGGCGTAGCGCACGTCCGGCACGCGCATGTCCGATGTGTATTGGTGGCGCCCCGTGACGAGGTCGCGCGCGCCGACGCGCGGTACCGACGTGCCCGCGACGCTCCAGTGCGATGCCGGCGTGAGCGCGACATCGTCACGGACGTTCTCCGTGATCGTGCGCCCCGCCGTGAGCTCGCCGTACCCGATCGACCGATGCCGGCGCGGATCCGTGACGCGTCCGTTGGCTGCCGTTAGGCCTGAGGCATCGCCGTGCCAGTGCTCGGCGGCCAGCGCGATGAGCCGCTCGCGCGCCGTGGCCGCCACTTTGCGCAGCTGCGTGCCCATCTGCGGGGTCGACCGGCTGCCGAACGTACCCATGTCGAACGGCGTGAGCATTGTGTCGCCCATGACGAGCGAGATGGACGACATCGGCACCCGCAGCTCTTCCGCGACTTCCTGCGCCAGCGATGTGCGGATGCCCTGTCCGAATTCGACCTTGCCGGTGAACACGGTCACCGCGCCGTGCTCGTCGATGTGCAGCCACGCACTCACCGCTTCCGGGATTTGCGGATCCCCCGGCGCCTTCCCTTCCGTTAGGCGGCCGATCACCGGCGCCGCGAGCGCGTCGCGCGAAACGAGCACCACCAACAGTCCGCCTCCCACCATCTTCAGAAACTCCCGGCGCGATGCGCCTCCGGACCGGCCGCGTGTGATCATGGCCGGTCGTCCGCGCCCACCGACGCGGCGGCGCGCCGCACCGCCGCCACGATCCGTGGATACGTGCCGCATCGGCACACGTTGGTCTCGAGCGCGCGCGCGATGTCGTCCGACGTCGGTTGCGGCGTGGCGCGGAGCAGCGCGACGCTGGCCATGATCATTCCCGATGTGCAATACGCACACTGGAACGCCTCTTCGGCGATGAACGCCTCCTGCACCGGGTGCAGATGGCCATCGTGCTCCAGACCTTCGACGGTCGTAATCGGCGCGCCCACCGCGGACTGCGCGGGAATCGTGCACGACGCGACGGCGTGCGATCCCATGAGGACGGTGCACGCGCCGCAGCGTCCTTCGCCGCATCCGTATTTCGTGCCCGTAAGGCCGAGCTCGTCGCGAAGCACTTCGAGCAGTGTCTGCGAGGGGTCGACGTCCACCGAGCGCCGGTGGCCGTTGACCTGGATCTCGATGCGCATGTGTCTCTCCGAAGCGGTGCCGCGTGAGGCGGCAGTCGACATCGCAAGCATAGCGCGTGCTCCTCGCGCGCCGCAACGCCGCGCGGCGGACCCTGCAGCGTCAGACGCGGTTGGCGCGAACGAGCACGCGCTCGGCGAGCTCGGGACCGATGAGCTTGCGGCGGCGGTTCACCTCGATGGTGATCGGACCTCCGTAAGGCGCGCGGTCTACGACGCGCACGGTACAGCCCGGCGTGAGGGCGAGGCCGGCGAGATATCGCAGCAGCATCGGGTCTTCGTCGGCAACGCGCATCACCGTGGCGGCGGTGCCGGCGTTGAGGTCGGCGAGCGCACGATAGCGCGCTTCTTCCACGGCGCCTTCGCGGCTCGGAATGGGCGCTCCGTGTGGATCGACGGTCGGCTCGCCGATGGCCAGCGCCATGCGGTCGATGAGCGCATCGGTGGCCGCGTGCTCGAGGCGCTCGGCTTCGACGTGGACTTCGTCCCATCCATAGCCGAGGGCGTGCACGAGGTAGGCTTCGATGACGCGGTGGCGGCGGAGCGTGCGCAGCGCGCCCCGGCGTCCCTTTTGCGTTAGGCGTACGCCCTTGTAGCGCTCGTGCGTCAGCAGGCCCTGCTCGGCGAGTCGGCGGACCATGCCGGTCACCGACGCCGGCGTTAGGCCGAGCTGCGCCGCGAGGTCGGTGGTCGCCGCCGGCTCGCCCGCGCGCTCGAGCTCGTAGATCGCCTTGAGGTAGTCCTCGACGGACGCCGTGAGATCGGGAAGCGGCGCCGTCTCGCCGGACGCCGAACCAGCCCCGCCCTTTCGGCCTCGTTCGCGCGCGCCCATCAGTGCCGCACCACCTGTGCGAGCAGCCACACGTTGAGTCCCGCGATCACGAATGCCACGGCGTACGCGAGGCGCTTGAGCCACGGCGGATTCACGTAGTCTCCCATCTTCGCCTTGTTCGATGTGAAGATGACGAGGGGAAACACCGCGAACGACAACTGCATGCTCAACACCACCAGGCTCAAGATGAGCAGTTTGGCCGTCCCGCTTTCGCCGAAATAGTATGCGGCGATCACGGCGGGAAGGATCGCGATCCCGCGGGTGAGCAGTCGTCTGAGCCACGGCCGCATGCGGATGTCGAGAAAGCCTTCCATCGTGATCTGGCCGGCCAGCGTTCCCGTGAGCGTCGAGTTCTGCCCCGACGCAAGCAGGGCGAGTGCGAACACCGTGCTCGCGCCGCCGACGCCTAACAATGGCGTCAACAGCTTGTACGCATCCTGGATCTCGGCCACTCCGGTGTGTCCGGTGCTGTGGAACGTCGCCGCCGCCACGACGAGGATCGCGGCATTGATGAACAGCGCGCCCATGAGCGCGGCCGTCGAATCGAGGATCGCATAGCGAATCGCCTCGCGTTTGCCCCGCGGACTTTCGTCGTACTTGCGCGTCTGCACGATAGATGAGTGCAGATACAGGTTGTGCGGCATCACCGTGGCGCCCAGGATGCCGATTGCCAGGTAGAGCATGGCTGGGTTGCGCACGATCTCGACCGACGGCAGCACGCCGCGCGCCGCGGCCGCGAGATCGGGACGCGAGATCACGATCTCGAAGATGAAGCACACGCCGATCGTACCGATGAGCGCGATGACGAGCGCCTCGAGCGTGCGGTATCCGCGATGCTGAAGCACGAGGATGATGAGCACATCGAGCCCCGTGAGCAGCACGCCGATGACGATCGGGATGTGGAACAGCAGGTTGAGCGCGATGGCCGAGCCGATTACTTCGGCGAGGTCGCAGGCGGCAATGGCCAGCTCGCACAGCAGCCAATGCGCGATGACCGCGGGACGCGAATAGCTGTCGCGCACGGCCTGGGCCAGATCGCGCCCGGTGGCGATGCCTAACTTGGCCGCCAGCGCCTGCAGCAGGATCGCGAGCAGGTTGGAGATGACGACGACGCTGAGCAGCTGATAGCCGAACGCCGATCCGCCGGCCAGGCTGGTCGCCCAGTTCCCGGGGTCCATGTATCCGACCGCGACGAGAAATCCCGGTCCGGCGAACGCGAGCGCTTTGCGCCAGCGACTGACGCCCGGAATCGCGATGCTCCGATATGCCTCGGCCAAACTCGGTGTGACGCGCGCGCGGCGCCATCCCGTTGGAGCCGGAGCGCCCGGCGGCGGCGTGTCGGGCTCGCGCTCGGTCAGGCGCGTCGCCATGCCCCGATGAGCAGTCGCGCGCGGGCCAGCCATATTTCTCGCATGGCTAACCAATAATTTAGTCTATCCAAAAATGCAACCGAGGGACACAAAAAAACGCGCCGCCCCATTCAGGACGGCGCGCCTCATGACTGAGCTCGAGCCGCGTCAGAACGCCAGCTTGGTCCCCAGGAAGAACGTCTGACCGTAGTATTCGCGCTGGAAGTTGAACGCGTGACTCGGCGTACCCTGGAAGAATCCGAACACCGCGTTGTTGACGTTCAGGACTTGGAACTGCAGTTGGACCTGCTGACTGACGTTGTACATGATCGAGCCATCGATCTGCGCGTGCGCGTAGAAGTAGTTGTCGCCGTTTGCGGTGGCGCTTCCATCGCCGTACGAGTCGATCATCGCGCCGTTGTAGGTCCACCCGATGCGGGCCGAGACCGGCGATTTGTCGTACGTGACGTACACGTTGGCAATGTTAGGCGACTGGCGGAGCAGCGGTGCGTGCCGCCCGCTCACCGGATCGACGAGCACGCGTGAATCGATGTGTGTGTAGTTCGCGTCGAAGCCCATGCCCGACAACCATGCCGGCAGGAACGAGAGCCGCTGCGCCCATTCGAGCTCCTGCCCGAAGAGCCAGCCATTGCCGCCGTTCTGCGGCTGCAGACCGACATAGCCGTTGAACGGACCCGGTCCGGTGTACGTGAACGTACGCGTCAGGATGACGTCGCTCAGATTCTTGTAGAACATGCCGGCGGAGATGATGCCGGCGGCGGAGAGATAGTGCTCGAAGAGCAGGTCGTAGTTCCATGCGTGCTGCGCGCGCAGATTCGGATTGCCGGCGGTGAAGCCGCTGAGCGCCGGATCGTGCTCGTACAACGGATTGATCGTGCCCGACAAGTTAGGCGCGAGATCGGTGTAGTTGGGCCGGGCGATGCCGCGCGTGAATGCGAGCCGGATGTTCGTGGCCGTGTCCAACGCGTAGCGCAGCTGCACGCTCGGGAAGAGATCCGTGTAGTCTTTGGCTCCGGTAATAAGCTGTAGTTCTTCCGGGCCGGTCGCATCGCCGCTCGAGTCGACGGCCTGCGACACCGCATGCCCCAGGTACGTGGCGTGCGTCCGCTCGACGCGCAGCCCCAGGTTGAGGCGCAGCGGACCGAAGTCGGTCGTGTTCATCATGTACGCCGCGTAGATCTTCTCCGATCCGCTGAAGCTGCCCAACGAGTCGTCGGCTAACGGATCGGTGGTGTTGACGAACGATGCGCCGTGGTCGTTCTCGTAGGCGTTGACCGCCGAATTGTTGTCGACCGGTCCGATCGAATAGCCCGGCTGGAGCGAGTTGTAGAATCCGGGATCGCTGAAACCGCTCTGGACCTGCGACAACATGAGCGGCGTGGCGCCGTCGAACTTGAACGACTGCTCCTGATCGGTGAACACTTTCCGTTCGTTGCGATAGTGGAAGCCGAACTTCAGTTGGCCCGGATCGTCGCCGAGCATCCAGTGCAGCAGCACGTTGAGGCCGCCACCCAAGTCTCGTCCGGTGGTCAGATGGTCGCTCGTGCTGTACTTCGAAAGCACGTAGTTGTTCGGGTTCATCGCCGCCGACGAGTCGCCCGTGCTCTGATAGTGGTATACCGGGTACGTCGGATTGGCGGTGCTATAGGCCAGATCGCCTAACGCTGGCCCGGCGTAGTCGAAGGTGTTCGAGCGGTAGTTCTGGTCCTGTTGGCGCGTGCCCGCCCAATTGACGGTGTAGTCGATCGTCCAGCGACCCACGTCATGTTTGCCGCCCGCGGTGAGGCCCCACATCTCCTCCGTCGGCGTGCGGAATTCCGATTGGCGTTGCAGCGCCGGATTCACGAGCGCGCCGGCGGTGTTGCTGCTGGGGGCCGCGCTGTCGCCGGAGACGTCGAACACGTATCGGGTGCCGAAATTGCGGAAGAGGCTCCACAGGCCCTTCAGGTACACCTGGTTCTGGCTGTCGAAGCGATAGTCGAGATCGCCGCCGATGCCATAGCGCGACCGGTCGTAGCGGTAGTCGCGCTGGCTCCAATCGTTAGGCGCGGACGTGGCGTCGTTGTACACGCCCCAACTCGGCTCCACGTCTTCGATCGCGCGATTGTTCTTGTCCGCCGACCCGCCCAAGAGGAAGCCGAGTTTTCCGTCGGTCCCGAAGCGGCCGCCATACGTGAGACCGCCCTGATAGGTGTTGCGGCTTGCGACGTCGATCTGCCCGTACTGTCCGGCCACGTATCCGCGCGGCGCGCCTTCCGGTGTTTTGGTGACGAGGTTCACGGAGCCGCCGATCGCGTCCGCATCCATGTCGGCGGTGAGCGTCTTGCTCACCTCGATGGCGCCGAGCAGATCTGACGGCACGTCGTCCAGCTTGGGGATGCGATCGGATTCGGTGCCGGGCACGTGCGAGCCATCGATGGTGACGTTGGACAATCGCGGCTCGGTCCCGCGCACCTGCACGAACTTGCCTTCGCCTTCATCGCGCTCGAGGGACACGCCGGGGATGCGCCCCGCGGCCTCGGCGGCGTTAAAGTTAGGCAGCGACCGTATCTCGTCGCCCGAGAGCACCGACAAGACGTTGTCGGCATCGCGCTGCCGGGCGAGCGCGGCGGCTTTGGTTTCGCTCAGGCGCGGCGACGCGATGACCAGCACCTGCTGGAGCGCGTAAGCGCCGAGGCTCCTCATGCGGACGTCGTGGGTCGCGGTGCGGTCGGCGACCACGTCGACGCCGGTCGAATCGGGCGCGAAGCCGACGTACGTCACGATCACCCGCGCGCGGCCCGCCGGCACGGCCTCCAGGTGGTACCGTCCGTCGCCGCCGGTCCGCGCGCCTAACCGTGCGCCGGCCACCTGCACCGTGGCGCCGGCGAGCGGCGTGCCCGCGGAGTCGGTGACATAGCCCACCACCCGTCCCGTTCCGTTAGGCGACGCCGCTGCACCGGCCTGCGCGGCCGCGCCCGCGGCGGCGAGCGCGGTACTCGCTGCCAACAAAACCACCGCGCGAACGAACGAACTCATACGCCCTCCCACCAGTCGTGAACACCTTCCTTCGTGGACGGTGTACCTTAGGGCGTTAGGATGTCGCGGAGGGTCTCGAACCTGTCTCGATGCGTCACCGTTTTCCTTCGGCGTGTCACGGCCGTCTCACAGCGTGCCGGGCCGTCCGGCGCAACGAACTGGTCACGACGAGCGGCGAGCGGTGCCCGCCGGCGCTTGGACGCGGCAGATTGCATCGACTTCTCACCAATCACGCCGAGCTCGCCGTCATGTGTCGCCGCTCCTTCATCACGCTCGCGATCGCGCTCTCCGCATCGCGCGTCGCCGCGCAAACCACCGCGGTCACACACCGTGAACCGTCGCTCGTGGTGCTCATCGCGATCGATCAGATGCGCGCCGACTATCTGGACCGCTTTGGTGCACAATTCACCGGCGGCCTGGCGCGATTGCGACGCGACGGCATGGTGTACATGGGCGGCCTTCAAGATCACGCGACCACCGAAACCGCACCCGGCCATTCCACCATGCTGTCCGGGCGCGAGCCGGCGCACACCGGCATCGTGCTCAACGACCTCGGCGTCCCCGATCCGTCCACGTCCATTCTTGGTGCACCGCGCGCGGCCGGCGCATCGCCGGCGCGCTTTCGTGGAACGACGCTCGCGGACTGGCTCATCGCACGCGATCCGGACACGCGCATTCTCGCGGTGTCGCGCAAAGATCGCGGCGCCATTCTCCCGGTTGGGCGCGCGCGCGGCAACGTGTATTGGTTCGTCGGCGGGAAATTCACCACGAGCACGTACTATGCGGACACGCTGCCGTCGTGGGTACGCGCGTACGATGCCCGTCCCGGCGTTGGCGCCCTGGCCGGTACCACCTGGACGCTACTCCGTCCCGCGTCGGACTACGCCGAGCCCGACAGCGAGCCGTGGGAGCACGACGGATCCGACATCGCGTTCCCGCACCGCCTGCCATCCACCGCCGATTCGATTGCGTCGCGCATCGCGGGCTATCCGTGGATGGATTCGCTCACGCTCGACTTCGCGCTCGAGGGCGGGCGGCAGCTACAGTTAGGCGAACGCGGACATCCCGACCTGCTCGTCATCTCGCTCTCGACCACCGATGCCATCGGCCACGCCTTCGGTCCCGATTCGCGCGAGATCCACGACCAGCTGCTCCGCGTGGACCATTGGTTAGGCTGGTTCTTCGACTCGCTCGCCACGCGCGTCCCGCGCGATCGCATGGTCGTCGCGCTGACCGGCGATCACGGTGTGACGTCGATCCCCGAGTACAACGTGGCCGTTCGTCACCGACCGGCCGGCCGCGTGTCGCTCGACGAGATCGCTCGCCGCGTGAACGACGCCCTCATGGCGCGATACCAGGTCGACTTCGGCGTCCGGGTGTCGGGCGGCCTCGTGTTAGGCGACGTGCCGGCGCTGCGCGCGCGCGGCGTGAACGTGGACAGCGTGTCGGACGCGATCGCCGCCGCCATCCGCCGGCGACGCGGGATCGCGCACGCGTACACGCCGCGCTCGCTGCGCACGGCATCCGGCGCCGCCGCGGTGCGCTGGCGGCGCACGCTTCCATCCGACTTTCCATGGCTCGCCTGCGCGGCGGTCACGCCGGAATGGGTCTGGTCTAACGGGAAATCGCTGGGCGCCGATCACGGCCAGATGAACGCCGAAGATCTGAACGTGCCCATCGTCTTCATGGGGCCCGGGATCGCACCCGGCCGCGTCGCGCGCGCCGTGCGCACGGTTGACATCGGACCCACGCTCGCGGCGTATCTCGGACTTCGTCCTTCGGAACCCGTGGACGGTGTGGTGTTGCGCGAGGTGATGCGCGGCACCACCGCCAGCGCGACGACGGCAGACGCCGCGGCGCCGCGCTGAGCCCGGCGCCCTCGGGCGTCGCATGTAATCGCGCTGACAGGTCGAGGCCCTAGTATTCTCTGCGCGACCGCGGTCCCGTTGGACGCGCGGCCGGGTATCGACCACTCACGCCACGTTCGAGGGCTTCGATCACATGACACTGCACCGACTCGCGCTGGCCGCGGCGGCGATCGCGACGTTGGCCGCGGTCCCGGCACACGGGCCCGGCTACCACGTCGTCAAGAGCTTTACGTTAGGCGGCGACGGAGGCTGGGACTATCTCGCGTACGACTCCGTTGGGCATCGGCTGTTCATCTCGCGGTCGAATCGCGTGATGGTCGTGGATCCCGCCAGCGGCCGTCTGCTCGGCGAGATTCCCGGGTTCAATCGTTCGCACGGCATCGCGTTCGACTACAAGACCGGCCACGGATTCGCCACGTCCGGCGGCGACAGCTCGGTCGTCATGTTCGATCTCAAGACGCTCAAGGTGTTAGGCAGAACGACGGCCGCGCCGGACGCCGACGCGATTCTCTTCGATCCCGCCACCGGAAACATCTTCACGTTCAACGGCGACTCGAAATCGTCGTCGGTGATCGACGGCAAGTCGGGCAAGCGCGTGGGCACGATCGACCTGGGCGCCGGTCCCGAGTTCGGCGTATCCGACGGTGCGGGCAAAGTGTACGTGAACCTCGAGGAAGACGGCGAAGTGGCCGAGATCGATGCCAAAGCGATGAAAGTGACGCGCAAATGGCCGCTCGGATCGTGCAAAGGCGCCACCGGCCTCGCCATCGATCGCGCGCATCACATTCTGTTCAGTGGGTGCCGCACGAAAGTGATGGCGATCTCCGACGCTCGCGCGGGCAGATTGATCACGACCTTGCCGATCGGCGCCGGCGTGGACGCCACGCGCTACGACGCGGGCACGGGCAACGCCTTCGCGTCGACGGGCGACGGCACGCTCACCGTGATCCACGAAGACGCACCGGACAAGTTCAGCGTGGCGGAAACCGACACGACGATGGCCGGCGCCCGGACGATGGAAATCGACGGGCACACGAACCGCGTCTTCACGGTGTCGGCCAAGTTCGGGCCGCGGCCCACCGACTCGACGGCGCAAAATCCGCGGCGCCGTCCGCCGATGCTGCCCGATAGTTTCACGCTGCTCATCCTCGGTACCTGAGGCCTAACGCAGCGCGCGGCGCCTCAGGAGCTCGGCTCGAGCTCGTCGTAGCGTTTGAGGCGGTACAGCAGGACCGAGCCCGCCCAACTGACCACGAACACGAGCACGATCACGTAGCCGAGTGCACCGAAGTTGTCGTTGAGCGCTCCGACGGCGCGCCACAACGCGCCGTCGAGCGCAAAGCGCCGGCCGATGAGACCGAGCGCCTCGATCCCACCCACCAGCAGCGCAACCACCACCGACACGAACGTGATCGTGAGGTTGTAGTACAGCTTGCGCACCGGCTTGACGAACGCCCACCCGTAGGCGCCTAACATCAGAATGCTGTCGGTGGTGTCGACGAGACACATGCCGGCGGTGAACAGCGCCGGGAACACGAGAATCGACCAAATCGGCATCCCCTTCGACGCCTCGGCGGCCGAGATGCCTAACAAGCCGATTTCGGTGGCGGTGTCGAAGCCGAGGCCGAACAAGAGGCCGAGCGGATACATGTGCCAGCTGCGGCGCACCATGCCGAACAGCGGGCGGAAGATGCGCGCGATGAGTCCGCGCCCCGCCAGCAACGTGTCCAGATCCTCCGGTACGAACGAGCCGCCGGTTCGCACGCGGTGAAACGCGCGCCACACGCCGACGAGGATGAAGAGGTTCATCACGGCGATGGCGAGGAGGAACAGCGCCGACACGAGCGTGCCGATGATGCTGCCCACCGCGTGGAGCGATGTCATGCGCGTCTGGAGCGCCATCGCCGTGACGGCAATGGCCACCGACGCCAGCACCACGACCGTCGAGTGACCGAGCGAAAAGAAGAGCCCCACGGTGAGCGGCTTCTTGCCGTCGTTCATGAGCTTGCGCGTCACGTTGTCGATGGCCGCGATGTGATCGGCGTCGATGGCGTGGCGCAAGCCGAACCCGTACGCGAGCAGCGCCGTGCCGAGGAGCAGCGGATACGCGTGAAACGCGCTGAGCGCGCAGATCCAGGCCGCGACATTGAACGCGACCAAGAGGGCATAGATGCCGATGACGCGGCCGCGAATGTCGGCCGCGTCATCGGAGAAGAGACGCTGAACGGCGGGGCGACCGATCATGTCACATCAACCGCTTGACCTCGCGCGGCGGCTCCGCGCTCCGTTCGGCAGGTCTCGGCGACTCGCTGCCGCTGCGCACGCTCTCGTCGGCCGACCCGGAGTGGAGCTCATTGACGGTCTTCTTGAATTCGCGAATCCCCTTCCCCATGGATCCGGCGATCTCCGGGATGCGTTTTGCGCCGAAGACGAGCAGGACGATGATGAAGACGAGGAGCAGTTTTTCGATGCCGAATCCGCCGAACCCCATACTTCCTCCGAGCCAGTGGGACGCCGATCGGACTTGCTCAATCTAATGGCGGCGTCGCGGGCCGCGAGGCAGCACAGCTGTTCCGGCCCATCAGAGAATTAGTGCCTACAAAGTAGGTGCAATTCCTGTGATGCCGCTGCCCGGGTGCCTCGCGCCGGTGCGCTCGCGCCAGCTTGCGCCGTTCGCTATCTCTCCCGAGCACACGACACTCGACACCCTTCCACGGAGATTCACCGTGAACGACGCGGGCAAGGCCATGTGGTACCGCTGGGACAAAATGCCCAAAGAACGCGTATCCGATACGCTCGAGCGGCGCCTGGTGACCGGCGAGCGGATGATGATCGCGCACGTGTACCTCAAGAAAGGCGCGATCGTGCCCAAGCATTCGCACGACAACGAGCAGCTCACCTACATCCTCGAGGGCTCGCTCAAATTCTGGCTCGGCGAAAACGGCGAGCGCGAGCTGGTCGTCGCCGAGGGCGAAATCCTCTACATCCCATCGAACTTGCCGCACAAAGCCGAAGCCTTGGAGGACACGCTCGACCTCGACGTGTTTTCCCCGCCGCGCGAAGATTGGCTCAACCGCACCGACGCCTATCTGCGCGAGAAGCGCTGACCATGGACCTCGGTCTCGAAGGCAAAGTCGCGCTCGTGGCCGCGGCGAGCCGCGGACTCGGACGCGCGATTGCCACCGAGCTGGCCGTGGAAGGCGCATCGGTGTCCATGTGCGCGCGCGACACGGCATCGCTCGAGCGCGCGCAGCGCGACATCGAATCGCGCACCGGCCGGCAACCGCTCGCCATCACGGCCGACGTTTCGCGTCCCGACGACGTCGCACGATTCGTTGACGCGACGCTCGCACGATTCGGACGCGTCGATGTGCTGGTCACCAACGCGGGCGGTCCGCCGGCCGGTCTCTTCGAATCGCACGACGCCGCAGCGTGGGAAAATGCGTTTCGTTTGACGCTCGCGTCGGTGGTCGAGCTGGCGCGGCGCGTGCTCCCCGGAATGAAAGAACGAAAATGGGGACGCATCGTGAACGTGACGTCGATTGCGGTGAAGCAGCCGGTGGACTATTTGATTCTGTCGAATAGTTTGCGAGCCGCCGTCACCGGGTTCGCGCGCACGCTCGCCACCGAAGTGGCGCCGTTCGGGATCACGGTGAACAATGTGCTGCCCGGCTATACACGCACGGAGCGCATCGAAGCGCTCGCCACGGCGCGGAGCACCGGCGAAGGCATCACCACGGCGGCGGCGTTCGAAGACTGGGAACGGCAGATTCCGGCTCGCCGGTTAGGCGAACCGGATGAGCTGGCGGCGCTGACGGCGTTTCTCGCCTCGGAGCGCGCGGCGTACATCACGGCGCAGTCGATCGCGGTGGATGGCGGCTGGATTCGCTCACTTTACTAACGGAGGACGCATGACGACCGGACCGTTCCGTTGGGT
>Ga0134125_10002740_pt1 | contig 20721 bp, 19 predicted proteins | sample KB31751_FD_96464 | JGI IMG/M metagenome (GOLD analysis project Ga0134125, IMG submission 96464) | Terrestrial soil microbial communities with excess Nitrogen fertilizer from Kellogg Biological Station, Michigan, USA - KB3-175-1 | ecosystem: Environmental > Terrestrial > Soil > Unclassified ... | reverse complement strand
GTCGGCGACGCGATTGCCGAGGGGCTCATTCGCCTGGAGAAAGGGGCCGGCGACCGCCGCAAGGTGCTGATTCTGTTAAGCGACGGCGAGCACAACGTCAGCAAGGAAGGGGCGAGCGATCCGCTCAAGCCGCTTCCCGCGGCGCAACTCGCCGCCAACCTCGGCATCCGCGTTTACACGATCGATGCCGGCGGCGAACCGGCCCTGGCGACCACGCCCGAGTTGCAGGAACAACGGCGGAGCGGCCGCGAAGCGCTGCGAGCCGTCGCCGCCATGACGGGCGGCCGCTCGTTCGCGGCGACGAGTGGGAGCGAACTCCTCGCTGCGTACCAGGAAATCAGCGGGCTCGAGAAGTCGCCGGTGGAGAGCTTCCAGTATCGCCGCTACTTCGAGTATTATCCGTGGTGCGCGGCGGCGGCGTTGGCGCTTCTTCTCGCGGCACATCTCCTGGAGCGGACGCGGTGGCGGACTGTGCCCTGAGCAATTCCGGCTTCACTTTTTCCACGTACTGCACAATGACCCCGAGCAACAACCCTTCAACGATCACGATGGGAACGTGGGCGACGAGCACCAACCGGGCCAGCGCGATCCAGTCTTCCTTGCCGCCGGCAAGCAGCACGAAGTAGTCGATGATGGCCGATGCCGCGACGGCGCTGCCGCCGAGAATCGCGCCGCGGAGGAATGTCGGCATGCCTGCCTTCCGGAGCACCGGATAAAGCCACCCCGCGGCGACAGCCGGGATGCCAATGATGCAGGCGTTCAGGCCGAGCGTTGTCAATCCGCCGTGGGCCACCAGGAAGTATTGCAGCACTAGGCCAATGGTAATCGCCAGCGGCGCCCTCCGCCCCAGGATTACGCCGACCGGGCCGTTGAGGATCGGGTGGACGCTCGTGGGAATGATGGCGAATGGAATCCGCAAGGACGACGCAACGAAGAACGCGGCTGAGAGTACGCCGATCCGGGGGATCCACTCTTCCGTGAGCCTGAAGCAGGCGATCAGCAGGAGGATCGCGGCGCCGACGAACCCACCGATCAACCACGGCGTCGCGATCGCCCCATCGGAAAGATGCACGGCAAAGATCATGTTTCCGTTCGATTAGCCGCGAGGCGGAGTCTGCGGAGCCGAGCGCGACTCAAATCCCCGGAAGTTCCCACCCCTTGCGGTATTCCTTGCTCACGAGCGCCGTCGCCTTCCTGGAATTGGTGAACGCCAGTTTCGCCGCGTCCCACTCGAGTTTCTCGCCGGCGAACCGCACCGCGATGTTCCCGAGCAACATCGCCTCGGTGAGCCGAGCGGCGAAGTCGAAGTTCGAATACGCCAGCTTCGGATTGGCCGCCTTGATGGCAAGCACCCACTCGGCCTTCTGCGCATGGTCCTCGTCCTTGTTGACGCCGAGCGGCAACTTCTCCGGAACCTTCGTCTGGACTGCCTTGCCGATCTCGTCCGGGAAAAAGCGGAAGCTCGCCCCATAATCGTTCGGACTGAACAGGGTCGCATTTTGGCCCACGATAATCGAACCGCTATCCGAAAGCTTCTCGCCGGGCTTGAGCAACTTGGCGACCAGGTCCGCCGGGGGAAGGACGCGCTGGCCGTCCTTCTTCCCTTCGTACCAGTGCAAGGTGACGGCCGGCTGCTTACCGCGGGCCGGGTACATGTACTGGATGTGCGCCCACGCCGGGTACGTCTCCGGGTTGATCTGGCCGCACTCGGCAAGCACCGCGGTCGGGGCATCGAGGCCCATGGCTCGGAAGGGCATGTTGGCGGTGTGGCAGCCCATGTCGCCGAGGGCCCCGGTGCCGAAATCCCACCAGCCGCGCCAGTCGTGCGGGTGATACGCCGGCTTCTTGTCCGGCTGCACGGCGTATGGCCGTTCCGGCGCCGTGCCGAGCCACTCGTTCCAGTGCAAGTATTGCGGCACGGGCGGCGTGCTTTTCGGCCGGGCCACGTAATCCGGCGCCTGCTTCCAGTAGACCCACGGCCGGTTCGTCCAGACGTGGGCTTCGACTACGTTGCCAATGAGCCCCGATTGCACGAGTTCGACGGCGCGGCGGAGGCCGTTATGGGCCGAACCCTGGTTGCCCATCTGCGTGCAAACGCCATGTTTCGCGGCGGTTTCGCGCATCAACCGGGCCTCGGCGACCGTGTGCGTCAACGGCTTCTGGCAATAGACGTGCTTGCCGGCCCGCATGGCCAGGACCGCCGCGGGGGCGTGCGAATGGTCCGCCGTGGAGACCGTGACCGCGTCAAACTCCCTGCCCATCGCATCGAACAGCTTGCGGTAATCGGTGAAGCGTCTGGCGTCGCGGAACTTCGCCGCCGAGCCGCCGGACCGCTGTTCGTCCACATCGCACAATGCGACGACCTGCATGAGGCTGCCGGCCTGTTCGATGTCGCTGGCGCCTTTGCCGCCGACGCCGATCCCAGCGACGCGGAGCTTATCAGCCGCCCCCAGCACTCGGGCCGCGGAGAGTGCCGGGCCGGTCAGGAAGTAGCCGAGGGAAGCGGCCGAGGTTTGCAGCGCGCGGCGGCGGGTCAACATGGGAATGCTCCATGAAAAGATTCCCCAGTATTCTAGCGAATCCGCCCGCGGCGCGCTCGGCTCCCCGGACTCCGCACTGCGGCTATTGACGATCAGGAAAGTAATGACACTTATTGCAAGCCGTCTTCCACCTCCCCCCTGGTGGGGGAGGTCGACGAATGTCGTCTCGCAGAGACGACGTTCGGCGGGCGGGGGGTATCAGTCTAGCAAATCGGAACCCCCCCACCCGCCGACTCGCTTCGCTCGTCGGCGACCTCCCCCACAATGGGGGGAGGTTGTGGTTAGTAGTAGCTTGCCATTGTTTTCATGACGCTCAATAATCCTGAAAATCCGCTATCAGTTGCACCCGGCAGACGTGTAGAATTCGGATGTGGATGTCGTGCGACCGTGGCGCGACGGGTTGAAGGCCGAGGGCGTCTGGCACTGGTACGCCGGACGTTCGAGGCGTGGCTTAACTGAAAGGAGGTGATCCTGTGAGTAGTAGTTGTTACCAGGATTTCGAGGGCCGGCTGGTCTAACGGCCGCATAACGGGTGGTCCGTTAAGCCGGCTACCCAACAGAACCCCCAGGCGCCTGCGGCTCGGGGGTTCGCTATTTCCCGGCGCGGTCGATCACCAGCTTGCTCACGGCCTTGAACCGCGGATGCGCCGAATCGCGGACCCAATCGAAGGCGATCGCCTCGGCGGAAGTGACGACCGCGCCGGCGGTTTCCATCCGCCGCAACGCCAGATCGTGATCGGTGGTGAACCGCGCCGCCAGGGCATCCGCCGGCAAGAACACATGCAGTCCCGCTTCCATCAGATCCAGAGCCGTCTGCATCACGCAGACGTGCGTTTCCATTCCCACCAGCACCACGTTCGGCCGCTGCAGCATCTCCAGTTCTTCCAGAAACGTCCCCGCGCCGCAGCAGCTGAATGTCGTTTTCGAAAGGGCCTGCGGAATGCGGCGCGCGATCTCGGGCGTCGTCGGGCTCAATCCCTTCGGGTACTGCTCGGTGGCGCGAATCGGTATCTCCAGCAGCGCCGCGACATCGAGCACGAAGCCGGCGTTCCGAACCAGGGCGGCCGCGGTCGGTATCTTGGCGAGCAGTTTGTCCTGGATGTCGACGACCACGACGGCCGTGGTTTCGGGCCGCAGGCGTTTGATTCCCGTCATGGATGGCTTCCGCGTTCCAGAGCCTTTTGCAGGGCGTCGAGGCCGGCGTCCAGTTCTTGCTGTTCGTCGAACGCAATCGGTGTGCCGCCGAAGCGGCTGCGATAATAGGCGTTGACCCATTCGATGGGAACGGCGGCATGCGGGGCGGTGGCGGCGCGTTCGCCCAGTTCCATCGCCGCTTCCTCGGCGAACTCGCGCGGCGTCGCCCCCGGCGCCGGCGTGAATCCGTGCTGCCCGAGCAAATCGACCAACCGCTGGAACCACTCGGCCGATGGATGCGAGTCGGCCGCGGCAATTCGTTCGGAAGGCCGCTTGGCCATGCGCCAGGCCAGCCCGAGCAGAACCGCGATCACGGCGACCCCCAAAAACTGCGGATTCCACAGGCGTTTCAAGGCGGCCTGCAGCGCCCGATCGCGTTCCTCCGCCGTGTAATGGAACAGGTAGCGCTCGAAGGCGTCCTGCCCCCAGTCGAGCATCGCACTGCGGCGCGCCTTCGGAGTTTCCACCCGCGCCGGCGCCGGATCGAGAGTCAACCAGTGCCAGACCGGGCCGCGCGTTCTCGGATCGGGGCGCTGGATCAGGGCTTGCGCCCAGGCATGGGCGAACTCTTGCCGCACAGCGTACGTGCCGCTGCCGGTCGCCTCGCACCCCTTGAACCCGAGCACCATTACGGCGGGGATTCCCTCGGACCGCAGCATGAGCACGAGCGCCGTGGCGAACCGCTCGCAATGCCCCGCCTTCGAATAAAAGAGGAAGTCCTCGATCGGATCGACATCTTCGTTTTCGCGGCGGATGTCGGTGCTGTAAAGGAGATCGGTGCGTTCGGAGAGATGATCGCGGAAGGCGCGGGCGATCACTTCGTGGTATTGCGGATAAGGCAGGTTGTAGACCACCTCGCGGCGCAGTGCCCCGGCCGGGAGGCGGCCGGCCGCCGCCATCTCGTCCATCACCTTGTCGGCGTAAACGCGGACGCTATCGAGCGGTTGATCCTTCAGTTCGCTGCGCACGCTCGCCCCCATCGGATAAGCCTGACTCACGCCGATCTCCGCGGGCGGCAGAGTGTACTGCACGTAGTGCGCCATGGGCGGCCCGGCCGAGATGGTGCGCGGGCCGCCGCCGAGCCGATTGGTGAACACGGCGCCGTTGATCGCCGGGTGCCACGGTTGCGGCGACCCGTTCTCGGGAAGGTCCGCGACCGAGGCTTGTTCGCCCTGCTGCCACGCCACCGGTTCGGCGAGGAACCGCGACCGCAGCTTCCGCGGCACAGTGTACGTCAGCGTGTAGCCGTTCGGGCCGAAGTCCGGCGGCGCCCAGGGCACGGTCGGCGGCCGCGTTTGCGGCACGGTCGGCAGTTGCACGACGATGTCGCGCCGCCAGACGCCGCGCGTATAGCCGACGTAGAACGCGCCGCACCACTTTTGCTCCGGGTCGAGGTCGTCCTTCGGGCGACCTCGGGAATCCGCGGCGCGGACTTCGAACGCCGTCTCCGGGTTCTCGCGGAGTTCGCCGGTGCGGTTCAGGTCGATCATTTGATCGGCGGCATAGCCGATCTCGATCCGCGAATTGTCGAAGCTGAACTTGGCCGCCGGCGACCGCGGCGTGAGCAGGTAAATCGGTATTGCGATCACGGCCGCGACCATCGTCCAGATGGCGGCTCGAAGGAAGTTCGCCGGCCAACCGCGCTTGCCGGCCACGCCGACCGTGCCGAGCGGCGGCTCTTTACCTGGAATCGCCGCCACCGCGCCACTCGATCGCGACAGGAAGAACAGCGACAGCGACCAGACGGCGCCGAACAGGTACGCCGCCGTGGCGAGCACCGTGACGGCCTGTTCGGCCATGACGCCGGCAAGGATGATGGCGGCCAAGGCCATCCCGTGCATGACCCAGTAGTCGCCGGCGTGCTTCTCGCGGCGGAGGAGCTTGGCGCACACCAGGGCCATGAGGAGCGGCCCCGTGAGCGCGACGAGGAAGACGGTCCAGCCGAGAGCCTGGAACTCGCCGCGCTTCAGTTCGCGGAAGACGCGGAACCCGGCCCAAATTAATGCGATGAAGCCGATCCATGCGCCGAGCCGATTCGCCGCCGGAATCGAAAGGAGCGGCACTCGCGCCTCGACGCGGAAGATCACCGCCATCGCGATCGCGATGACGACGGCAAACGCGCCCGCTTCCGGCAGCATCGCCGATTCCGCATACCCCAACCCGAGGCAAGCGACGCCCAGGGTGAAGTAGGTGCTGAACCGGAACGGCGTGCTCGGAAGCATGGCGCGGCCTCCGGATCACACGCTTTCGGACAGCTCGAACCCCTTGCGGTATTCGCGGAAGAGCAGTGCATTGGCCTTGGCAAGGTCGCCGCCGCTCGTGAAGGTGTGCGACTTCGAATCGAAAGCAAGTCGCGGCCCGAAGCGGCCCTTCACCGCCGTCGCATCGACCTTGTTCTCTTTCAAGTGGGCCAGCAAGCGGCCGGCGCACGCGGCCATGTCCTTATCGCTCACGCCCGCGGCCTGGTCGAGCGGTTCCTCGCGGCCGAGGCGATAACTGATGTTCGCCAGGTGGCACAGCGACGCCGAGATGTGCCCCTCGGAGATGTCCGCGTTCAGGTCTTCGTGCTTGCGGCTGCGGACGGCCTTGACGAAGTTGTCGAAGTGGTTCTGGTCGTTGCCGCCCGTGAACTTGGCGATCTGCTTGCCGGCCGCGTCGTAAACGATGCCGCTGGAGTAGTAATTCGGGCAAACGACCATACCGTTGTCGCCGACCCAGATGACGCCGACATCGGCTCCCTTGTACTTGTCGGTCTTGAGGCCGCGCACTTCGAAGAGCATCTTGGCGCCGGGGAACTGGAAGAGGCTGAGTTGCGTGTTGGCGGTCTGGCCGTCGTCGACGTAACCGAAGCGGCCGCCGAAGCTGACCACCGACTCGGGCATTCCCTGCTTGAGGCCCCAACGGGCGACGTCCATCTGATGGACCCCCTGGTTGCCGAGGTCGCCGTTGCCGTTCTCCCAGATCCAGTGCCAGTCGTAGTGGACGGTGCCGTTGCCGGTTTTGCGGTGCGGCGGGGTGAGCGGGGCGGGGCCGCACCACAGGTTGTAATCCATCGTCTTGGGGGGAAGCTGGTCGCCCTCCACTTTGCCGATGCTGCCGCGGCGCTTGTAGCAGAGGCCGATGGCCAGTTCCACCTTGCCGATCTTGCCGCTCTGCACGGCAGCGACCGCATCGCGCATGGCCGGGTTCGAACGGCTCTGCATGCCGACCTGGCAAATGCGGCCGTACTTCCGGGCCGCCGCCAGCATGATCGCCCCTTCCTTCACGTTGTGCGTCGCCGGCTTCTCCACGTACACGTCCTTGCCGTTCTGCATCGCCCAGACGGCCATCAAGGCGTGCCAGTGGTTCGGCGTCGCGATCGACACCACGTCGATGTTCTTGTCCTCGACCACCTTGCGAATGTCCTTGACGTATGCAGGCGGCTTGCCCTGCTTCCCTTCGATGCTCTTCATGGCCTTGCCAATGACGCCTTCGTCGCAATCGCAGACGGTGGTGATTTCGCAGTTGTTCTTGCCGAGGAAGCCGCCGACATGGCTCATGCCGCGGCCGTGGACGCCAACGACGGCGACGCGCAGGCGATCACCGGCGGACCGGGAAGTGGAGGCGGGTTTATCGTCGGCGGCAGCGGCGCCGGTGCTGGCCGCGGCGGCGGCCGCCAGGATCGCGGCCCGGTCCAAAAACTCGCGACGGCTGAAAATATCCATGGGTATTCCTCGGGAATCGGGGGAAAGGCAGGTGTGCTCAATTAAACCGCATCGCCCGGCGAAAAGCAATCGGCTACATTCTTGATGGCACAGTCATTCTTGCCTGTGCAAAGGCCCGCACAGGCAGGAATGCCTGTCCACCGCTATAGCGTCAGCGACCGGAGGGCTTCGCATCCATCTTGGCGCCGGACTCCAGCAGGATCCGCAATAACTCAGCGTGCAGAGCGCCGTTAGTGGTGAGGCTGTCCGAGCGAAACGGATCGCACGCGCTGCCATCGGAACAAGTGACCTGGCCGCCCGCTTCCTGGATCAGCGTGAAGCCGGCCACCACGTCCCACGGCCAGTTGTCGAATGCCCAGTAGCCGTCGAACCGGCCGGCCGCCACATACGCCAGGCTCAAGGCGGAGGAACCGTTGCGGCGTAAGGCCTGCGCGTGGTCCGAAACCTTGGCCCAAACGCCGAGATTGCGCCGCTGCTTTTCGATATTGGCCGGGAATCCCGTCGCGATGAGCCCGTCGCGGACGATCGGCACACTGCTGACGCGCATCGGCTTGCCGTTGAGGAACGCCCCGCCGCCGGCCGTGGCCGTGAATAACTCGTTGAGCCGCGGATCGAGAATGACGCCGAGCACGGGCCGACGCTCCGCCCACAGGCCGATGGAAATGCAGTACGCCGGCACGTCGTGAACGTAATTGGCGGTGCCGTCGAGCGGGTCGACGACCCAGGTGGGCGGGGCGTCGGCCGGCGGCCGCAGCGATTCGATCGGCAGGCCGGTCGATTCTTCTTCGCCGAGGAAGCGGTGATCCGGGAAGCGGCCGAGAAGGAGCGCCTTGATGGCGTCTTGCGAGGCCTGGTCCGCCTCGGTGACGAGATCGGCCCGGGCCTTTTCCTTGACGGAGAAGCGCGATCGCCACGATTCGAGAATCTCGGCCGCGCGCCGCGCCGCCGCGGTCGCCGCCTCCAGGTACTCGGATAAACGAGTTGCGTCGAAGTTCATGCCGGCCATTGTATGGCCAGTGGCCCCTCGGGTTAGCCGCGACGCGGAGCGGAACGCTCGGTGGGATTCTTACTGAGATTCGACTGGCTCTTTTGCGGAACGAGTCGGTCACCGAGCGCAGTCTGCCGCTGCATTGCATCCGCGAAGTAGGCGTCGATGTCGTAGTTGAATTTCGCCGCTAGCTTATCGCGGGTGCGGTGGCTTCCGCAACGATGGGATCTTCCCACATCGCTCAGCCTCCCATGAGTTCATCGGGCGTGCAGAGAGCCGGCATTGTGAACGGGTGTAACTGCGTTCCCGGCGCATTTGCCTCAAGGCGCTGTATCGATGCAACACTTGCAATGGACGCGACTTACGTGTCTGAGAGCCCTTGAAATCCGGATGCCGAATAAACAGAACTTCGTTTTGGTTTGGAGCAATGAGATCAGGAAAATCAACCAACATAGAGTTTGGGCGAGAAAACATCACATTGCCTACCGCTGGAACCCCTTTTTTCTGGGGGATTTGGCCGTGCGGGAATGCGGTTACGCCCATTGTGAACCCCGCTCGCTCGCAGACTACCGCTATTCTCCGCGAGATTTGGGCGTTTGCCAAGTGCTTGCAGTTCCAGGTCAACAGGTAATCGACACCGTGAACCGCGGCAATGGCGACATGGCCCGCTACTGCAAAATAGCATGTCAGTTTTTGGCCGTAGCAACGGTTCCACCGTCTGCCCGACTCGGATTCCACTCATTTTACCTGTGGATACACGAATTCTACACTATGGTTTTAGACAGTAGCTTCCAGGATTTTTCGATACGATTATATGAACGTTAGATTATAATTTAGCTATTTTCCCGACGGTTTTGCTTCGAAGGCCTCAATCGACAGTTCTGTTACCCTCCGATTGACCTTTGCGAAAGCCTCCGAGATCACAAAACACTCGAAAACAACTGGTTTTTCGCTCAGAAAATCGTGGAAACTACTGTTTAGATACCCGCTGTTTTTCAGCCTGAATTGAGAGAGTGAGAAATTCCTGCCGGAGCGGTATAAGAGGCTTCGATTGGTGGCCTTTAAATTCCAATTTGGAGAGTCTGATGGAGGGTTGTTTCACTGTTTTCTTCGTCATCGTAGTACTGCCAATCGCTATCACGAGGTATCTTCAAGAACTGAAAAAAGAGCGCAATCTAGAGGAGATCAAGCGGCAAAAGGAGATAGAGGATTTGCGTATGCGAGAAGAGACTTCCTTCGTACTAGAGAATATCTGCAAGACGAAAGGCGAGCTGGTTCCGATACTTCAACAACAATTCCTAGTTCAGCCATGTTTCCGCTGCAACGAGTACGCCATGCAATTGCTTGGAGTAAGCCCTAACGGCAGATCAATTCACTATCAATGCATTCATTGCCTAAAGAAAATGCGCGCCAGTGCTGGGACACAAGCCGCGTTACGAAGTGTGCAACTTTGGATAACACTTTGCGAGTTGCTCAAAAAAGGAGAGATTCTAGACTTCAGGTTTTCTCGCATCCACGATTGTAGTGTGTTTTTTGAAGCACCGGCTGCTCCTCTTCCGTTCGAACAAACGACTCGCACGCCAATTCCTGAGGCGATGCGGAGTGAAGTTTGGCGCCGTGACGGTGGCCGATGCGTTCAATGTGACTCAAAGCAAAACTTGCAATTTGATCACATTATTCCCATTACGCGAGGAGGGGCAACTTCTGTAGCAAACCTACAACTTCTTTGCCAGCCCTGTAACGGGGGAAAAACCAACAGAATTTGACCGATAGAATTGCATCGTTCACTTCTCTTGCAAACCAGTCGGTCAACTTTGTAGCTTGAGAATGGATCCGATGTTCCTCGGCGTGATCCAGGTCGCATAACATCTCAGTAATGCACTGAGGCCCCGGACGTTGCGGAGGCCCGACTCCACGGCGGCCATTAACAAATACGGGCGGCTTCGGTCCCAGTCGCAGTAGAAACTCGCCGGCCTCGGCAGCGAGATCGAAGCATTTGGGCGATATGCCAAATCGCCGCGCAATAGTTTCGTCAGATCCAACTACCGTCGCAGTCGCTCTCGCATTCATTGCGTGGCCATCGCCCTCGGCCATCCGACTGAGCCGGTCATGAAAAGAACTCGATATTCTGGTCGCCAGTAGCCGCCGAAACCTGCTACGATCTCCTTCACTCATCCACTGAGGAGCCGCCATGATCGCCGTCTGTTTCATCGGCCTGATGCTCTCGCCGCAAGTCCCGCCGGCCGACGCCTTCGAACTCACCCTGCGGTCGCGAGCCAAGGCGAACGACAAGTTCGACCTGCGCACGCGATCCGAAGCATGGCCGGCGAAGCGGACGGCCGTCATCGTCTGCGATATGTGGGACGCCCACCATTGCCTCAACGCCGTTCGCCGGGAAGAAGAGATGGTGCCGCGGATGAACGCGTTCCTGATCAAGGCGCGGGAGCGGGGCGCGCTGATCATTCACGCGCCGTCGAGTTGCATGGACGCTTACAAGAACCATCCCGGCCGCAAACGCGCCCAATCGGCGCCGCTCGCAAAGAACCTGCCCAAGGACATCGGCCTGTGGTGCTCCAAAATTCCCGCCGAGGAAGCGGGGAAATATCCGATCGATCAATCGGATGGCGGCGAGGACGACGACCTCGCGGAGCACGACGCCTGGCACGTCAAGCTCAAGGCGATGGGCCGCAATCCCAAGGCGCCGTGGCAGAAGCAACACGCCGGGCTGACCATTCGCGATGAGGACGCCATCAGCGATTCCGGCGTGGAAGTGTGGAACTTGCTGGCAAGCCGCGGCATCGATCGCGTGATGCTGCTCGGCGTGCACACGAACATGTGTGTGCTGGGCCGCCCCTTCGGCCTGCGGCAACTGGCCAAGAATGGCAAAACCGTCGTGCTTGTCCGCGACCTCACGGATACCATGTACAACCCGAAGATGCCGCCGATGGTCAGCCATTTCGAAGGGACTCGGCTGATCGTCGAGCACATCGAGAAGTTCGTCTGCCCGACGATTACGTCGGACCAGTTGCTCGGCGGCAAGGAGTTCCGCTTCAAGGGCGACAAGTGATGAGTTCCCATGACGCCATCAGCGCCGCCCGATCATACAACACCTGAATGCCTCCAATTGCCGACGCCGACGACTGGTCTGCCCTCGTTCGCGACACTCTGTCGCGCTATTCCGAGCCGCTGCTGAGGCAAGTCGCGGGCAAGTTGATTCGCCCGCGCACCCAGCAACCGCTCGACGAACTGCTCGAGAAATCGACCGCGACGCTCGGCAACGCGCCGGTCATCGATCGGCGCATCAAGGATTTATCGGCCCCCGCGCGCAAGTTACTCGCCCTGATCGGCCTGTCGCGGCAACCGCGGTGGAAGGTCGGCCACCTCATTTCGCTTCTCGCGGCGCTCGGCCACGCCGAGGGCTTCGCTCCGGTGCAAGAGGCACTCGAAGACGGGCTGCTCTTTCCGGACCTCGTTTCCAACGCCCCGCCGCTGGACGACTTCGCGGCGTGGCTGGGTCAATCCGGGACGCTGGCCGCTTCGGTGTTCGCGCATCCGCAGGTGGCCGGGCGGGCGCGGGGCGAATCGCTCGACTTGCCGAACCTGGCGGTTGCGGCGGCCGGAGCGGCGCGTACCGCCGACGGCCTGGATTGGCCGCTGCGGCTCGCCGCCGTCTGGCAACAAGTTGAGGCCGGCCCGGTCCGCCTTACGCAGGCCGCCACACTGTTCAAGCGCGATCAGACGCGCCTGCAAACCGACGAGGTGCTCAACGCCCCGGCCGTCGATCAACTCGCCGCCATTCCCGATCCGGGCGCCCTCGCTTTGTTCTGGGCTCGCGCCGCCGGATTATTGCAAGAAAGCGACGGCGAGTTGCGGGCCGGGCCGCTGCCGAAAGCGTGGGACGAACCGGTTGCCGAAGTGCTCGCCGATCTGTTCGCCGCTTTGCCGCACGTCGAGGCGTGGGATCCGCTCGCCGGTTATGCGCCCAGTGACACCGGGCTGTCACCGCTGCCCAGCGCGGCGCTCTTGTGCCTCTTGCTTTTGAACGGCAACCGCAAGCCCGCGGAATCGTGGTTCGCTTCGGCGGCCATCGCCCGCTGGCTGTGGGATCACCATCCGTCGTGGGCGGGCACGCTGCCGACGGAGTCCCACGCGGATTACGGCCGGGCCTGGGTGGATGCCTTGCTCCTCGGCGTGATGTACCCGCTCGGGCTTCTGGAGGCGGTCGAAGCGAGCGACGGAGTCCGCATTCGGCTGGGCGAACTCGGGCGGCAGTTGTTTGCGGGCGGCCCGGAACCCGCGGCGCAGCCGGCCTTCCCGCAAACGCTGCTCGTGCAGCCGAACGCCGAGGTGCTCGCCTATCGGCAAGGGCTGACTCCCGCGCTCATCGGTTCGCTGTCGCGGTTCGCCCGCTGGAAAGCGATCGGCCCGGCCTGCACTCTCGAACTCAATGCCGAGCAAACTTACCGCGGCCTGGAATCGGGTCTGACGCTGCCGATGATGCTGCAAGTACTGGCTCGCCACGGCACGCGGCCGGTGCCGCCGAACGTCGCCGACTTATTGCAGCGCTGGTCCAACAAGCGCGAACGCATCACCGTGTTCAGTTCGGCGGTGCTGGTGGAATTTCCCACGGCCGCGGACCTGGATGCCGCCATCGGTCGCGGCATCGTCGTCGTTCGCGTCACCGATCGCATCGGCATGACGGCGGAAGGAAAGGAGCCTGCACTCTCGCAACTGCGGCTGATCGGCAATCGCGATTACGAAGGGAAGCCGCAGCGCTGCGTGAGCGTGGCCGACGACGGCGTGACCTTGACCGTGGACGCCGCCCAGGCCGATTTGCTATTAGAAGCGGAGATCGGCCGCTATGCGGACCCGTTGCCGAGCGATGTCCCGACGGTGCGACGCTTCCGCTTGAGCCCGACTTCGCTGCGCCGCGCCGCCGACCTCGGGCTCGGCATCACCGAGATTGATGCCTGGTTCGTGGAGCGCACCGGCTTCCCGCTGTCGCCGGCCGGCCGTCTCTTCCTGCTCGGCAAGCAACTTCCGCCGCCCGCCGCGGCCCGCAAGCTCGTGATCCAGTTCCCGACGCCGGAAATCGCCGACGGCGTAATGCAGTGGCCCGAGACGCGGCGACTGGTTAGTGAACGCCTCGGCCCCATGGCAATTGCCATCGAGGACGCAGCCCTGGAACCGCTGCAACAAGCGATGACGGAAGTGGGCGTGACGTTGGAAAGCGTTTAAGGCTCCTCCTCCTCTTCGTCATCGGTCTTGGCGAGCATTGCCGCGGCTACTTCCAGGGTCAGCATGCGGTCGAAGAGGCGGGCGGCGGTCATGGCGCGGAGGAGTGCCGGGGCGGCGCCGCGGTCGTCGGCCCTCACGCCGGCAATGGCCGCCTCGAGACGCTCGGCAATGTGCCCGGCGCCGGCGGCGGAAAACTCGTCGCGCAATGCCGCCAGCCGCGCGAGGTCTTGCGCCCCGGCCGAACGCAACCCGCGCACCGCCAGGTCCTCGAGCGCCCCATGCAGCCGGTCCAGGCCGTCGCGCAGTTCGGCAATCTCGTCCAACGCTTCCCTCACATCGCGTAGAAATCTTCGGGAATCGTCTCGGTCGGCCGCCAGTCCACTTCGCCGGCCTCCGCCCCCTTGTACTTCAAGAACGATTCGCTCTGGATGTCCTTGTCCATCGCCGGCTTCTTGGCGCGGCTGGCGTCGGCCCAGGCGTTGACCGTCGCCGGGTCGAGTTGGCCGGCCTTGGTGAGCCCGACGATGAGCACGAGCAGGTGCTTGCAAAGCGCCCCGCGGAGGCCGCCGCAGGCCATCAAGTTTTGCGTGCAGCAGCCGAAGTCGCCGCTGGAAGTCAACCGGCACGAATAAACCAGGTCCCTGCTCGACTGGCTCTTCACGATGCCGACGACGGAATCGTCTTTCACTTCGGCGAACAGCTGGAAGCGCTCGGCCTTGAGCATCGATCCCGCTTTCTGCATGCGGGCCGCTTCGACCTTTTGGCCGAGGTTGGCGAGGAACGTCGGGAAATCGAGGCTGCCGACGGCGATCGGCGCGACCGGCTTCGGCGCGCCCTTCCAGATCATGGAAATGGGCGGCTCGAATTTGGGTGGGAACTTGGTCCCTTCGTCGTACTCGGCGTGGTCGAACTTCGCGCCGGCCAACTTCGCGCCGGTGAAGTTCGCGCCTTGCAGTTTCGCATTGCTGAGATCGGCATCGGTGAGGTCGGCTTTCTTGAAGCTGGCCCCGGTGAGCGTGGCGCACTGCAACATCGCATGGTGAAGATCGGCGGCGTCGAAGTTGGCCCCGGAGGAATTCGAGCCAGTGAGCATGGCTTCTACGAGCTTCGAGCCGGCGAACTTGGCGTTCTCCAGTTTGATGCGGTAGTTGAACTGAATTTCACTCAGATCGATTCCCGAGAAATCGACGCTGCTGAAATCGTTGAGTCGCTGCCGCTCGCCGAAAGAGAGGTCGTTCCACGCGGCAGTGCCCGTGGCGCGAATCTTGGCGATCAGGGTTTCGCGCTCTTTGGCATCCTTGTCGGCGCGCTCTTGCTTGAGTTTCTTGAGTTCCTCTTCGCTGGCCGTCTCGACGCCGAACGCTTCGGCCCAGGCGGCGATCGCCAGCTTCGTCAATTCCTTGCCGCGGACGCTCGCGCTTCCTTTGGCTTGCGCGGTGTCGAAGCGCGGCGTCGCGCCCGGCCAGCGATCCGCAAGCCGGAACATCCCTTGCGTCAGATTCCCCGCGGGAACCTGATCGTAGTGATCGGTGCCGGCATTGGCGTAGCGCGAGTTGGCCCAGCAATTGCCTTTGGTGTAAGTTGCGGTCAGCGTCGCCCGGCCGCCATCGGTCGTATCGACTTCAATCGAGGCGGTGAAAGTCTTGGCGCCGATGGCCGCGGCGAATGCCGCCAGTTGCGGGCCGGGCGTTCGATCCACCGGCGGCTTGAAGTTCTTGGCCTTCGAAGCATCGAGCTTGTCGATCTTGGCAGCCGTGAGGGTCGCGCCGGCGAAGTCCGCCCCGGCAACATTCGCGCCCGCGAAATTCGCCTCCGTGAGGTTCGCCCCGCGGAAATCGGCGTTGCGAAGATCGGCCTTCTTGAACGAAGCGTTCCGCAGTTCGGCTTTGGCGAACGAGGCCCGCGTCAGGATTGCATCGTCGAAATCCCCGGAATGGGATCGCGCCCCGGAGAAATTGACGCCGCTCAGGTCGAGGCGAGGGAACTTGCAGCCGTAGATTTCTGCACCGCTGAGGTCCGCCCCCGCGAACGAACAGTTCTTGAACGCGATGTGATGTGCCGTCAATTTCGGGACCGCCGCGCCGCTGAAATCGCAACCCTCCACGATTGTTCCGAGTTGCAGTTCGGGAAGGTTCGCCTTGCGAAAGGTGCACGCTCTGAGTTCATCGAAGCCGGCGCCTTCTCCCCCGGCGCCATCGAAGTCCGCACCCTGAACTTTCCCAAACTCCGCCTGCTTGATGTGCGCCCCCTTGAAGTTCGCGCCATCGAAGCGAATCTGTTCCAGCTTAGCGCCCTCGAGGTTCGCTTTCCGAAGGTCCGCGCCGCGGAGATCAATCGAGATTCCTCCAAGAACCGCGATCCTCGAGAAGTCCTCCCACCATTCCGATGGCTTCGGCGGGCCGGTGAGCATACGAACGAATTCGTCGGCGCTCAACGCCACGAGTTGCGCGAAATCGGTGAAGCTATGCACCTGGACGGCGGGGTGTTTCTTCTGAATCTTGGCGACGTCGCCGGGCGGATTGCCGCCGCGGCCTTCGCCATACACGAGATAATCCGGAGTCGCGGTCGGCTCGACGACGGCGCCTCCTTCGGACTGAACGGCCCGTTGCAGCAGCGAACGATTCCAGTCGCGGTAGCCGAACTTACCCACGAAAGCGACCGTTTTGCCGGCCAGCTTCCCGGCCGCGGGTGGGGTTGCCTTGCCCTTCGCCATGAGAAGCCCTCACATCGCGTAAAAGTCTTCGGGGATGGTTTCCGTCGGCCGCCAGTCGACTTCGCCGGCCTGTACGCCCTTGTACTTCAGCAGCGTCTCGCTGACGTGGTTCTTGGTGATCTTGTTCCAGCGGTGGTTGCGGCCGGCGCCGGCGGTGGCCCAGCGATCCGCCGTGGCCACGTCGAGCAGGCCGGCACGGGCCAGGCCGATCAAGAGCACCAGGATGTGCTTGCACGGCTCGCCGCGCAGGCCGAGGCACGGTTCGACATTCGGCGTGCAGCAGGCGTAAGTGCCGTCGTCCGTCAGTACGCACGAATAGACGAGGTCGGCTTCTTTCTGGCTGCGGACGATGCCGCGAATGAGCGTCGGTTCGATCTCCGCGAATAGCTGGTGCTTCTCCTTCTTGAGCATGTCGATGGTGCGTTTCATGCGGGCGGGGTCGATGACGGCGTGGAGGCGGGCCATGAGGCCGTTGATCTCGACGGCGACGGCCTTTTTGCCTTTGCCGACGAGTCGCGGATCGGTGCCGCGGCCGCTCCAGGCCATGTCGCCGGGAGGAAGGAACCCGGCCGGCCACTTCGTTGCCGTGTCGAAGTAGCCGCCGACAATCTGAACGTCAGTCAGGATAGCGGTCGAGAGATCGGCGCCGGGAAGTGCAATGTTGGTCAGCTTCGCGCCGGTGAGATCGGCGCCCGCGAAGTTCCCCTTGTGAAAACGGCAGTCGGAGAATTCGACGCCGGCTAGGTTGGCCTGCGAGAAATCGGCGACATCATACGCGCCATCTTTCAGTGCAGCCTTCCGCAAGGTCGCTCCCGCGAATGAAGCGTCGTTGCCGTGGCTGGGAAGGCGGGCATCGGCAAGATGGGCCTTGGCGAACGAGGAGCCGTTGGCCGTGACGCCGCTCAGGTTAATGCCGGCCAGGTCGCAACCGCTCAAGTCCGCGCCGGAAAACTTGATCCTGGCGCGCTCGACGCCGGTGAGGCGATTCCACTTCTTCACGCCCTCGGGGCCGGTCTTGAGTATCGCGACCCATTCGGCGGGCGTGAGGGCGGGCTTTTTCGCGGGCATGAAGTTGGGCTCGCATTCGGGGATGGATAATGTTGTACCCTAACTCGCGGCGTCGATCTACGGCCGTTGCGGCTACGCTTCCCATTTGCCCTTCCATATAATTCCCCAAGAAGAAGGCTTCCCACCCCGAACCCGCGACTACCCTCCCATGCGGACCTGGTTCCGGAACGTGCGCCTGGCGACATCCACCATTGCCCGGGGCATGTACATCACGCTCTGGTACTTCGTGCAGTCGTTTCGGAAGAAGACGTTCACGGAGCACTTCGCGTATCCGGAGCAGCCGGTGCCGGTGCGGCCGCGCTACCGCGGCTTCCACCGCTACGATCTCACCACCTGCATCGGCTGCGACAAGTGCGCCCGCGCCTGCCCCGTCGATTGCATCTACATCGCCAAGGAAAAGGCTGCCCCGCCCCTCAAGGGGTTCGTCGTCACCGGCTTCGGCATCGACTACACGAAGTGCATGTTTTGTGCTCTGTGCGTCGATCCCTGCCCGGTCGATTGCATTTTCATGGGCTCGAATTACGACATCAGCACGTATTCGCGGGATGGCTGCGTGGTCGATTATGCGAAGTTGCCTCTGGAAGTGGCGTGGGGGCAGGACAGTTTGAGCCCGACGGCCGTGCAAGAGTCGAAGCGCGTGAGCCTGCCGGTCTGGACCAAAGCCCCGCCGCCCGTGGCCGCCGGGAGCGCGACGCCATCATGAACGATCTGGTGCTGTTCATCCTGATCTTTCTCGCCGCGGGGTTGGCCGTGCTCGGCGGCCATCTGTTCCTGGGCAAACTCGTCCGCCCGCACCAGCCGAGCGCCGAAAAAGGCACCGTCTACGAATGCGGCGAACCGACCATCGGCTCCGCGTGGATTCAGTTCGATCTCCGCTTCTACGTGGTCGCGCTCCTGTTCGTGATCTTCGATGTGGAACTGGCGTTCTTCTTCCCCTGGGCGGTCGTGTTCGGCAGCGCTCACCGGGCCGCGGACGCTACGGTCAGCGTCGAACAGCAGCGGCTCGCCGCCGAGGCGATTCAACCGCTCGGCGCCGCCAGTTCCACGGCAGCCATCGATGCCGGGGCCATGAACGAACTGGCCTGGCTGGCATTCATCGACATCATGATCTTCTTCGCGGTCCTCCTGGTCGGCTTCGCCTATCTGTGGCGGCGCGGCGACCTCGCCTGGGTCCGCAGCACCGCGGCCCAACATGGCACCGAATCGCCACCCGCGGTAGAATGAACGAAATCGAAGGGAGCGACGCCATGTCCACTCAATTCAACGCGGTTTATCGAGACGGAGCGTTCCATCCGGACGTTCCTCCGGAACTTCCCGAAGGGGCGAAAGTCCGGCTGACGCTGGAAACAGAACGCGGCTCGAAACCACAACCGCCGAGCTCCGGCGAGGAAATCCTCGCGACTATCAGCAAGGCCTGGGGCAAGGTGAAACCCGGCCCCCCCGAGAACACGAGCGAACGAGTGGATGAACTCCTTTATGGTAAGCCGGGAGACCCAGGTGACGTTCGTTGATACTTCGGCGTGGTACGCCCTCTACGTTTGGAAGGATTTGCACCACGTCGCGGCGGCGACTTGGCTGAAGGCGAATCGACAACCATTACTCACCACCGATTACGTTATCGACGAAACCTTGACGCTGATGCGATCCCACGATGAAGGAACTGTCGCCATTGAGTTCGGAACACACGCCTTCGAACAGCGATTGGCCACAATCCACTCGATCGCATCCGATGAAATCGCTGCCGCTTGGCAAGTATTCCGCGACTACGACGACAAAGACTGGAGCTTTACCGACTGCACGAGCAAGGTGGTGATGGAACGCCACAAGATCGCGACCGCATTTACCTTCGATCATCACTTCCGCCAGTTCGGGACCGTGGCGGTCGCACCCTGACGGGATGGAGAATCACGGATATGGGAATGCTTGAGGGCCACTTCGAAGACGGATTCGTGGCGACCAATCTGGAGTGGGCCGTGAACTGGGCCCGCGAATCGAGCCTGTGGCCGATGACATTCGGGCTGGCCTGCTGCGCGATCGAGATGATGGCCACGGGAGCGAGCCGCTACGACATCGACCGCTTCGGGGCCGGGGCGTTTCGGGCCACACCGCGGCAAGCGGACCTGATGATTGTCGCCGGCACCGTGAACCTCAAGATGGCCGACCGCGTTCGCCGGCTCTACAACCAGATGCCCGAGCCCAAGTTCGTGATCGCGATGGGGGCGTGCACCTGCGGCGGCGGCCCGTATTACAAGTACGGCTACAACGTCGCCAAGGGCGTCGATCTCGTCGTGCCGGTAGACGTGTACGTTCCGGGATGCCCGCCGCGGCCCGAGGCGCTGCTCGAAGGCCTCATGCGGGTCCAGGACAAGGTCCGCAAGATGAAGGAATACCACAAGGGGCGGCCGGTGGAGTTGCCCGCGCCGGCGCGGACCGGCTCGGTCCTGTTGCCGCCGGAACTGGACTCGCCGGAAAAGGCGCTCGAATTCGTCAAGGAGACCAAGGAACGGGCCAAACCCGCGAAGTGATTCGGCGAGCCGGGAGCGTCAGCGACCGGAGTTTTACGGAGTGCCGTCGCCGAGTTTCGGAAGTGCTGGCACCTTCTCGGCCGGCGCCGTCTTCTGGCCGTACTCGTCATAATCCAGGTAGAGCAGCGTGCAACCAATGGCGAGCGCCACCAGGGTGATGAATGCCATCACACTGTAAACCGGTTCGCCAGACCCCTTCGGCTTCGCGGGCTTGGCGGCCCTGGCAGGCTTCGGCGTCTTGGCGGGCTTACTCTTCTTGGCCATGGTGATTCTCCCACGGATAGCCGCGTGCGGCTTCCAGTCACTTGCGTTTGACGCCCCAGACCCCATCGCGGCGCCACACCCCGATCAACTCATCGAGCCGCCGTTTCCATTCCGACTCTCGCTCCTCGAAGTCGCGCCGCAGCGCGTCCATCTCGGCGATTTTGCGGCCAATTTCCTCGCGGAACCGACGGTGTTCGCGCTCCATCGGATCCACTTGATGCGGCGGCGGCGCCACCGCGGCCCTCGGCGCATCCGCTCCGCCAATCGATAGACCGAGTGCGAGAACGGCAATCGAGGTTCCCACAACTGGCCTCAGCGGCTGATGATCGAACTCCCCACGAGGCCCACCTCGTCCCCCGCCTTCGGGAGCTGCTCGGCCCGCAAGCTCCGGAGACTCCGGTTCTCCTTGGGAATAAACTGGGCCACCGCGCTCTTCGGGTGGACGCGTTCGATCACGATTGTGCCGAGATAGTCGCCCTTGCCCGTC
>Ga0134125_10002739_pt1 | contig 20729 bp, 22 predicted proteins | sample KB31751_FD_96464 | JGI IMG/M metagenome (GOLD analysis project Ga0134125, IMG submission 96464) | Terrestrial soil microbial communities with excess Nitrogen fertilizer from Kellogg Biological Station, Michigan, USA - KB3-175-1 | ecosystem: Environmental > Terrestrial > Soil > Unclassified ... | reverse complement strand
CGCCGCGCGGCCATCCTGGCCGAAGAAAAAAGGCAAACGGCGGCCTATATCGGCGAGGGCAGTACTTTCCTCTTCGTGATCCTGCTCGGCAGCGGTTTCGTATACCGGGAAGTCCGGCACCAGATCCGCTTCCAGCTCCAGCAGCAGAATTTCATGATGGCGGTGACGCATGAGCTGAAGACGCCGATCGCGGTGACGAAACTCAACCTGGAGACGCTTCGCAAATACCGGCTCGAAGAGGAAAAGCAACAGCGGATCCTGCAGGCGACGATCCAGGAGACCAACCGGCTGGATGCACTCGCGAATAATATCCTTGTCGCTGCGCAGCTCGAGGGCGCGGGCTACTCGCAGACAAAGGAATTGGTCGATTTCTCTGCCCTCGCCGGCAAGTCCGTGCAGGACTTCCGCCACCGGTTCCCGGACCGGGAATGGATCGACCGGATCCAGCCCGGATGCACGATCAACGGCGATCCCTTTCTGCTGCAACTGCTCCTCGGCAACCTGCTCGAGAATGCCCTCAAGTATTCTCCGAAAGAGACGCCGATCAGCCTGGCGCTTGAAAGGAAGGATCAGCACTTGCTGCTGACGGTCGCCGATCGGGGCCCGGGGATACCGGACGACGAGAAAAAGAAGGTCTTTGGGAAATTCTATCGGAGCGGCCAGGAAACGACCCGCCGCGCCAAAGGGACCGGTCTGGGACTGTATCTCTGCCGTAAGATCGCCGCCGATCACCGGGCGGCGATCCGGGTAGCGGACAATTCCCCAACCGGAAGTATTTTTACAGTGGAATTCTAAGGCTATGAGCGCAAAAATTTCCATCCTGCTGGTGGAGGATGAAGAGAACCTTCACGAAGCTCTCCGGCTGAACCTTGAACTGGAAGGCTACGAGATCACGTCGGCTTACGATGGCGCGGGCGCGCTGCGCGCCGTGCAGTCGGAGTATTTCGACCTCATCATCCTGGACGTGATGCTCCCCGGCATGGACGGCATTGGAGTTACGGAAACGATCCGCGTCCAGAACAATGACGTGCCCATCCTCATCCTCAGCGCACGCAATGCCAGCGCGGACCGTGTGCTGGGCCTCCGGAAAGGGGCTGACGACTATCTGACCAAACCTTTCAACCTCGAAGAGCTCCTGCTTCGCATCCAGAAGCTTATCGAAAAGAATAAGAAGATGCACGATAAGGACTCCTCGGGGGAACAATATTCCTTTGGAAAGAACAGCATCGATTTCAAGGCCCAGGAGGCCATTACCAAGGATGGTCAGCGCATCCAGCTCAGCAAGAAAGAAGCCATGCTGCTCAAGCTGTTGATCGAAAACCGCAACGAGGTGGTGACCCGGGAAAAGATCCTGCAGGCAGTGTGGGGCTACAACGTGTATCCCACGACAAGGACCATCGACAACTTCGTCCTTAATTTTCGCAAATACTTCGAGGAAGACAGCCGCCATCCCAAATACTTTCACTCCGTGAGGGGAGTGGGCTATAAATACACGGAATAGTCGCAATTTCGCGAGCCGCCGCGCCCCCTCCTGCCCGCCTGCAGCTCTGCCCCGCGGTAGCGGCCGCGAGCCGCCGCCCGCCCCTCACGCCAGCCGGTCCAGCACCCATTCGGCCTGCCGCAGCAATTGTTCCATATTGTGCCGGTCGTATGCCGGCGTATAGAGGTTCAACTCGCATTCATTCAACGCGGTCTCGAGTGAAAGGATGGACGGCGTATCCCAGCCCCTGAGCTCCAGTTGCGCCATGACATTTTGCTTGCTGAGCTCGCTCGACGGCAGGTTCAGCTTTTGCCCGATCGCTTTCCAGATAGCCCGGTTCACCTCCCGGCAGAAAGCGCCATAGTCGGCGAATTCGAAATACCGCCTGGCCCCGAGCAACGGATCGGGAGCGGGTGCGGCAGGGACATAGACCGCGCTTGGCAGGGGTGTGCCGATCTGGGGCTCGGGCTTCGGCCCGGGTGCCGCTTCTTTTTTCGCGACTTTGCGTTGCTGTTTCCGCCGTGACGACCACCAGGCCCAACCTAGGCCAAGTCCGAGCAAAAGCGCCAGCAGGATCGGCATCACGACGCGAACAACACCTTCGTCCTCGTCAGGAGCGGTAGCGACCTCTGGCGCCAGGGGGCGTGACCGTTTGGCCGCAGGAATGACCTGCAACTCGAGGGGCTGGCTGTTGGCGGATTTATACGTCGCGGAAATGGGATCGAAATACGAGAAATTGATCGCGGGGATCGTATAATGCCCGGAATCACGCGCCGTGAAAACGTAATCAAACGATTTCGAACCGCTCATCGGCACCACCGTCTTGTTTACGCTCTCCTTTGCCTTGGGGTCATAGGCATCGATACCCGCCGGCCAGTCCACGACCGGCGCCGTGATGACGGGCAGATTGCCCTTCCCCCTGACGACGACGTGCAGGGTCGCTTCGTCCTGTGCCGCCACGTTCCGCTTGTCCAGCGAAGCCTCCACCGAGAAGTTTCCCACGGCCCCGTTAAAGTCGGCCGGCTTTCCGGCGTCGGGCAGTGGCTTTACCGTGATCGCGAGCGGCTTGGTATCCAGCGTAACGTTCTCGTCAACCTCAGGACCGAAGTTGCCTTCCTCGGACAATTGATCCAGCATGTCCTGCAACCTGTTTCCGCTGCGATGCCCCGGCTGGTGCGAGGCGACCTTTACAAAATGAACGGTGCTTTGCACTTCCAACGGGTCCAGGTTGACTGTACCCGCCTGCAAGGGGATCAACTGGGCTTTCCGGATCGTATTGACATAAAAATTCTTCCCGTTCAACTTTTCGACCGAGACCGCATCGGCGCCGGGGTCGATCATGTCATAGACGCTAAAGCCGTTCAGAGAAGGCCGTTTGGTGAGACGGGGCTCCTCGTTGACCCGCGAATACAATTTATAAGCGGCTACGATCGGTTCCCCCACATAACAGGTATTCCTGTCGACCTGGACTTTTACAAACAGGTTCTTGCGGATCTTGTCATTCACATTCTCACCGGGCCGCAACACTTCCTCGCGGTTGACCGGCGGCGCGCTGGCCGGGCCGAAGGGATCCGCGCCGAAAGGCTGGACCATCGGGTTAGCCGGGAAGTTTCCGAACGGACTGCCCGCGGCCGGCGCCGGGGCGCCCCCGCCGCCGGGATGCACGTTGACGGTGACGCTGTTGGAATGCATCTTCTGCCCGTCGATCAGGGCAGTGGCCCCTGCAATCGAAAATTTCCCGGTATGCGAGGGCTGCAGGACGAACGAGACGCCCTGGTATTGGGACATATTCCCGTTGATGACGCTCATCCCGCTGTTCTGGAATGGACCCTGGACGATCGAGAAGCCGGGAAAATCCGCGGGGGGATCCAGCTGTTCGATCTGCTGGGCATTCTCCACGACGAATTGCACCTGCAGGAAATCGCGCTGGCCAATGTCCCTGCTGTTGACAATGGTAGTAAATTTCACCTGGCCGGATGCAAAATGGCCGGACAACAGGATGATGGGGACAATAAATGCAGTACGTAGATATCGCTTCATATCGCCGGGATACAAATATAAAATATCCGGTTCTTGCCCGGTAGGGCGCTTCAGTTAAAGATCTCCCAATTGCGGGCGAAGGACGATCTCCTCCACGGTAGCCTGCGGCGACAGCGCGGCAGCGGCCACCACCATCCTGGCGACGTCCCGGGCTTCCATAATCCGGTGGGGGTCAACGCCGCTGCCGGCCCATGAATCCGTATAGGCGGCGCCGGGGAAGACAGCCGTCACCTTGATGCCGTGTTCTTTCATCTCTTCGCGCAGGTTCGCGGAGAAACCCGCCAGCGCGTACTTGCTGATCCCGTAGGCCCCTCCGTGAGGATAGGCCTTCAGGGAGGCGATCGAACAGATATTGAAAATATGACCGGCCCTGCGCCGCACCATGGCGGGCAACAGCGCGCGGGTAAGATGATAGGCGCTGTACAGGTTGACCGCGATGAGTTTTTCGAGGACGCCTTCGGCTTCATCGTACAGGCTGCCATAGATGAATTGCCCCGCATTGTTGACGAGCACGTCGATGTCCCCGCCTGTTTCGAGGGCCCATTCCCCAAGGCCCCTGGCTTGTTCCGGAAAGGCAAGGTCCGCCGCTTTTGACCGGATCCGGATGGAGGGGAACCGCGCCTGCAGTTCCCCGACCGAAGCCGGGAGCATGGCCGGGTCGCGCGACGAGAGCAACAGGTCGTACCCGGCATTCCCGAACGCTTCCGCGATAGCCCGCCCCAATCCCCTTGAGGCGCCGGTGATGATACAGTTCATAATGTTTTATCTTGCGGGATGCAATATAAACACCTTTTCTTCGATCTGGACCACACGCTCTGGGATTTCGAGGCCAACAGCCGCCTTACCCTCGAGGAGTTGTATCATGCGCTCCGGCTCGGCGAAAGAGGGGTGACCGATTTCGACGTCTTTCACCGGCGATACCTCGAACACAACGATAAACTATGGGAGCGGTACCGCAACGGGTATATCAAGGTTGACGAACTCCGGTGGAAGCGCATGTGGCTGACCTTGCTGGATTTCAAGATCGCCGACGAGCCGCTTGCCCGGACGATGGACACCCGTTTCCTGGATGCCCTGCCCACCCGGCGGACGCTGTTTCCCTATACCCTCGAAATCCTGGGATATCTCACCGGGAAGGGATACAGACTTCATCTCATCACCAACGGGTTCGAAAAGACCCAGCTCAGCAAGCTGCAGTACTCGGGCATAAGCGGCTTTTTCGGAAAGGTGATCACCTCGGAATCTTCCAATAGCCTGAAGCCGCACAAGGAGATCTTTGAATACGCGTTCCGCGTCACGGGCGCGGACCCCGGACAAAGTATCATGCTGGGGGACAGCATCGAAGTCGATATCCAGGGCGCGATGAATGCGGGTATCGATCAGGTGTATGTCAATCATTTGAAGACAACTCCTGCCATCCGGCCGACCTATACGGTCCATTCGCTCCGCGAACTCGAAACGATTTTTTAGATCAGCCGATTTTGGCCAGTACCGTGATCCCGCCGAGCACGGCCTGGTTGAGCTTCACCTGCACGTCCGCATCGGGCGGAAGCAGCACGTCCACGCGGGAGCCAAACTTGATGAACCCCATTTCCGCACTTTGCTCGACCTTTTGGCCGACGGAAAGGTAATTGACGATGCGGCGCGCCAGCGCGCCGGCGATCTGCTTGACGAGGATATCCCCCTGGCTGTTGCGGATCACGACGCTGTGCCGCTCGTTCTCCGTGGAAGACTTCGGATGCCAGGCGACGAGATACTTGCCGGGATGGTACTGGCTGTATACGACCTCGCCCGCGACCGGGTTGCGGTTTTGATGGACGTTGGCGGGGCTCATGAAGATGGAGATCTGTAAACGCTTATCCTTGAAGTATTCCATGTCGGTCACTTCTTCGATGACCACCACCTTCCCGTCTGCCGGCGAGACGACAAGTTCGGGTCCCGACGTGCACTCACGAACGGGCACCCGGAAAAAAGAAATGAGGAAAAGCAGGACGGCCAGCGTGACCAGGAAGATGACGGTGCTGAGCCAGAAGGCATGCGCGCTGATGAAATAGAACGAGACCAGGTTGATCAGAGCAAACACGAGGGCACTGATAGCGATCGTCTTATAGCCTTCTCGATGGATAGTCATTTTGTGGAGTTCGTCATTAAAGATAGTGAGGGTAAAGGTAGCTATTTCTTATGACCCGAGGCCGGCGATCCACACCAGGTAGGCCCATGCGAACGGGGTCGCCACCAGCAGGGAATCAAACCTATCCAGAAAGCCACCGTGCCCCGGAAGGATTTGCCCGCTGTCCTTGACCCCGGCCATGCGCTTGAGCTTGCTTTCGAAAAGGTCTCCGAAAGTCCCGACGATCGACGCGATGGCGGCGACGCTGATCCAGGTGGACGGCGGAAAGAGACCCACGGCGGGTTCATTCTGCAACGACCTCCCCAGCAGCCACATGACGCCGACCGCCAGCAGAATGCCGCCGATCGTCCCTTCCCAGGTTTTCTTCGGCGAGATGGCCGACAGTCGGGTCCTGCCGATCAGCGACCCGACGATATACGCCATGGTATCGTTGATCCAGATAGAACCGATGATGATCAGCACCGGCATCCGGTCGGAAAAGAAAATGGGGCCGTGATAATAGATGGCGCGAAGCCAGACCAGCATGGCCAGCGGCATGGAAATGTAGACCAGCCCGAAGGCGGAATGGAGGATGTTGCGGATGCTCATGCTGCGCAGTTGTATCGTCTCACCCGCCACCATCAGCAACAAAAAGAGCAGGCATCCCCATTTGCCCACCTCGAACAATGGAAACCCCGAGACCGTGAAGTCAGCGCGCAGGCAATACAGCATCATGCACCAGCCCGCAACCGGGACGCTGTACCGGTGCAGCGCCGACACCTTCGCGTATTCTTTGTCGATCAGGACGATGATCTTCCGGTATTCGGTCCAGCAACCGAAATGGATGACGGAAAAAAGGATGAAAAAGCTCAACGGGTTCCACAACAACCCGGTCAGCATGACGATCACGAAGACGGCCGCCGTCAGCGAGCGGGTCCTGAAAACGGAAGGATTCAACGCCATAGTGCTTCTTTAATCGTAAACGCCGGAGTAAGTGACGGTCGACAACCGGCGCATCCGGACCAGCAAACCTACAACTATTACGATACTTAACAAGACGGCTATCCCCCAGGTGAGCCCCGAGACCGGGTCCGTCTTTCCCAGAACCGCCGGATTGTACATCGCCACGACGATCTGCACCGCATTGAAAATGAAATGCGCGACGACCGCCACCCACAGGCTTCCGCTGTACCAGTAGGCGGCGCCGAGCAAAATGCCCAGAAAGAACCGGGGCAGGAAGCCTTCGAATTCGAAATGGAGGAAGGAGAAGAGGAAGGCGGCCAGCAGTATCCCGGCCCATGCACGCCGGCAGATCTGGATGAGGATCCGCTGCAAGGCTCCGCGAAAACACAACTCCTCGCAAAAGGCCGGAATGGCCGCCATGATCAGCAGGTTGACGACCGGATCGTAGACATGCCGCACTTTCAGAAATGTTTCCACCTGCCGGTCATTTTCCTGCTGCGTCCGGACCATCCATTGGGCCAGCGGGATCTGCTTGTTGATCGCACCCAGCCATTCTTCCAGGGGGAACGAGAAGAGGAGCAGGCACACGGCCATTAAAAAATAAATGCTTTTCGCGGCGGGACGCAGCCCGAGCTGATAACCGGGCTCTTTCCGGAAGGAGACGACGGCGTACAAATAGCCGGTCAGTCCGAATACGGTCAGGGAGAACATCAGCTGCAACAGCTTGACTGTACCGATGGGCAACAGATCCACCTGTACGGCGCCGGCCTTTGCATTGACACCGGCGGCCAGGTAGACGATCAATTGCTCGATGGCGAAAATGATCAGCGTCGCCCCCGCCAGACCGAAGAAGAGCGATAATTGCGACCAGGGCGAGCGTACCCTTGCTTGATTCGTCATATGTCAGGGATCGGGTTCCCGCTAGGGAAATCCGCGATAAGTGCGTAATTTTGTGACCGTAACGTGATAAACATCGGCAATATACGACTTCCTTCATTTCCGCTCCTCCTGGCCCCCATGGAAGACGTGAGCGATCCCCCCTTCCGGTACGTTTGCAAGCAACAGGGCGCCGACCTGATGTACAGCGAATTCATTTCGAGTGAGGGGCTGATCCGCGACGCCATCAAGAGCCGGCAGAAGCTTGATTTTTTCGAGTACGAGCGGCCATTCGGCATTCAGATCTTTGGCGGCGACGAAGAAGCCATGGCCCTCAGCGCCAGGATCGTAGACACGGTCCGGCCCGACCTCGTGGACATCAACTTCGGCTGCCCGGTAAAAAAAGTCGTCTGCAAGGGCGCGGGCGCCGCCGTGCTGAAGGATGTGGACCTCATGACCCGGCTGACCGCCGCGGTAGTGCGGGGGACGAGGCTTCCGGTCACCGTGAAAACCAGGCTGGGCTGGGACGATGAGTCGAGAAATATCGAAGAGGTGGCCGAAAGGCTTCAGGATGCCGGCATCGCGGCCCTGACGATCCACGGTCGCACGCGCGCCCAGTTGTATAAGGGCGAGGCGGACTGGACCCTGATCGCCCGGGTAAAGGCCAATCCGCGCATCCGTATCCCCATCTTCGGCAACGGCGATATCGATACGCCGGAGAAGGCCGCCCTGTACCGCGACCGCTACGGCGTCGACGGCATGATGATCGGCCGCGCGGCGATAGGCTATCCGTGGATCTTCCGCGAGATCAGGCATTTTCTGCAAACGGGCGAACACCTGCCCCCGCCGTCCATCGAAGAACGGTGCGCAGCGATCCGCGAGCACCTGGCCCGTTCCGTCGACTGGAAAGGACCCGTCGTCGGTATCCTCGAAATGCGCCGGCACTATACCAACTATCTGAAAGGTTTCCCGCATATCAAGGAATTCCGGAACCAGCTGGTCCTGAAAAAGACCGTCGAAGAGATCGAAGCCGTGCTCGGGCAGGTGACGGTCCGCTATGCCGGTTTTGTCCCCGGACGGATGATCGCCGGCTTCACCGCCGCGCAGGTGGATAATTGCGCCTACTAAACCATTTGAATGGACGACGAATATTTCATGCGGCAGGCCCTGAAAGAAGCAAAGAACGCCTTCGACGAAGGGGAGATCCCCATCGGCGCCGTCGTGGTCCAGGGGGACCGGGTCATCGCAAGGGGCCATAACCAGACCGAACGTTTGAAGGACAGTACCGCGCACGCCGAGATCATTGCGTTGACCTCGGCGTTCAATTTTTTAGGCAGCAAGTATCTCCCCGAAGCGTCCCTGTATGTCACGGTCGAACCCTGCCTGATGTGCGCGGGCGCCCTGTACTGGAGCAAGATAGCAAGGGTCGTCTTCGGCGCGGAAGACGACAAGAACGGCTACCGGCGGGGCGGCATAACTGCCTCCCTCCCCGCGTGGCCCTTCCACCCGAAGACCGCCTTGGTGAGCGGCGTCCTGGCCGGCGAATGTGCGGCGCTGATGCGGGATTTTTTTCAGGCCCGGCGCGGATGACCGGCCTTTTAACATTTTTTGCGTAGGTTTGTTATCCCTTCTGTCAGGCATTGACACAAAACATTATTTTTTTATACCATTCAATCTTTTTTTATGGCTTTTACATTACCCGCGCTGCCCTATGCATTTGATGCATTGGAGCCGCATATCGATTCGACGACCATGCAGATCCATCATGGCAAACACCACCAGGCCTACGTCGACAACCTGAATAAAGCGATTGCGGGAACACCCAACGAAGGCAAATCGCTCGAGGAACTGGTGGCCAGGGCCGGAAGCATCAGCCCGGCGGTGCGCAACAACGGCGGCGGTCACTGGAACCACAGTTTCTTTTGGCAGATCCTGACACCGAACGCGCCGGCCGGTCCCGGCGGCAAACTGGCCGAGGAGATCGACAAGACCTTCGGTAGCCTCGACGGACTAAAGGAAAAACTCAATGCCGCAGGTCTCAGCCGGTTCGGCAGCGGATGGGCCTGGCTCATCAGCAGGGATGGCAAGCTGGAGGTGACCTCCACGCCGAACCAGGACAACCCGCTGATGGACGTAGCGGAAATCAAGGGCACGCCGTTGCTTGGCGTCGACGTTTGGGAACACGCCTACTACCTCAAATACCAGAACAGGCGCGGCGAATACCTCGGCGCATTCTGGAAGATCATCAACTGGAACAAGGTGGCCGAACACTTCGCGGCCGCAAAAAAATAAATTACCTGCCAACCCCGCCGCTCCCGCCGGGGTTGGCTATTTTTGGCGCCTCAACTACCGAATATGAAAAGACTGCCCGGCTTCCTCGCACTAACGGTCCTCATCACCCTAAGCGCTTGCAAGGGCCACGAAAAAAAGATCATGGTCTATGCGGACAGCGAAATCAAGGTCGACGATACGAAACAACATATCACGGTGTCGGATGGGACGACCCATCATGAACAGGAGCTGGACTTTTCCACCGGGAGCCCGGTGAACCTGGACGCCCAAACGGCACACGGCAAATTGTCCTTCACCGCCGCTGAGGACGGGCTCTATATCCTCAACCTCAAATCCGACACGGTGATCGGCAGTTACCAGCATGTGGGCGAGGACAACGGGCAGGCCGCGATCACGCAGGACGCCCTGAAGCAAAAGATCGACAGCCTGCAAAAGCTCGTGCAGGATCAGAATGTCAGTGACGCCAATCGCAATTACTTCATCTTACCGGACAAGCTGGTGCGGATCAGCGCCAACCCGAAAGGCAAGATCTTCGGTCCGTACACGACCATTCCCGGGTCCTTCGACGCGGGGTCGGTGCCGGAGGTCTACAAATTCTACAACATTTCGGAACTGCGGGAGATCATCGGCAAACTGCAGAATATGACAAAATAGGTCGTCAGGGCACCGGGTCTACGCCATGACCGCCCCAGGGGTGACACCTGGAAAACCGCCGAACCGCCAGCCAGAGGCCTTTGAACGGGCCATGTTTCCTCAGCGCCTCGATCGCGTAGTTGGAACAACTGGGCGTAAACCGGCATTTCGGACCCAGCAGCGGGGAGAGCACCCATTGATAGATCCTGATGAGGCAAATGATGGGAAAGCTCAATATCCGGAGAAAGATCTTCATACAATTTCCTTCATCAGTTTCTGCAAAGCTACACCGATCTGCCGGCTTACCGTCGCGAAGTCCGGAACTTCCTTGCCGGTATAAATAAAAAATACGGCCAGGAATCGTCCCTTTTCCCGGAGCAGGTCGACCAGCGGCTGCTTTTGCAGCCGGTAGGCTTCCCGCCCCAGACGCTTGATGCGGTTGCGGTCGACCGCTCGCTTGAATTGCCTGCTGCTGACCCCGAATCCGGCCTGTAGCGGAAATCCGGCCGCGGGGTCCTGGAATAGCCATTTAACTTTAAAAGGAAAGAGCGACATGCCCTTTCCTTCCCGGAATACGCGTTCTATCCGCTTGCGGCTCTTTAGTCTTTCCTTCTTGTTCCAGCTAAATGAACGGTGCGTACCTATAGTGGTCTACTTTAGTCTCGATTCGTCGGAAACGGTCAGCTTCTTACGACCTTTCTTGCGACGGCTGGCCAGAACTTTACGCCCATTGGCGGTCTGCATCCGCTCACGAAAACCGTGAACGCTTTTGCGGCGACGTCTGTGCGGTTGGAATGTGCGCTTCATTGAAATGATTTTTAACGTTTTCTATATTTCGATCAGGACCACGGGCACCATCCCGTCGCCGGTGAAAGGGACGCAAATGTAGGCAAAAAGCGGGAAAAAATCAAAAAACGGCGGGTCTGTTGAGTGGTCCCGGCCAACCGCGCCGATCAAGCGGCCCCAGCGTAGCCACCCCTATTGGTCGGTATACGGAATGTCATAGAAGACACCCGAGCCGATCTGTCGCTGGCTGCTATCCGCGTTGCGGTAGACCTTGAACGAAAAGATCCCGGAAATGATCCGGCGCACGGGATCCACCGACAGGACATTGACGGTGCCGCCCGCCTGCGACGTATCGGCCCCCTGGTTCGTCGAAAAGGCGTAAGACCCGGCCGAGTCGAGGCTGGCGTAGATCGCCAGGGAAGACGATGCCTGGTTCAGGGTGTACAGCCCCGCCACGGTGTCGTCCAGCGTAATACTGATCTCCCGGCCATCCGCGCTGATCCCGGAAATGGTCGCGAGCCCGTGCGAAAAGATCGCCGACTGTGTGCTGTCGGCCGCCTGCCAGGACTGGCCATCGATGGTCGCAACCATATCGGCCGCAAGACCGGTGCCGTTCTCGATGCTGGTTTCCTTGTGACAGGAAGCGAGCGCCGTGGCGGTGAGCACAAGGGTGGTATAGAAAGCTTGTCTTTTCATTTGTTACTGGAGCAGGACATGGGTCGATGTCAACCCGCCGCCATAAAAAATGCTGGCATGGTTGTCAAAATCTTCCGTCGAGTCGGTCGTGAAGAACCTGATGTCCCGGCCCCGGCTGCAACGCGATTCCATTTCGGGGTGACGGTGCAAATACTCAGCCAAACTGTTCGCCACGATCTCTCCTTGCGCAATCAGCCGGCTTCCCGCGGGCAGGCACGCCGCAATCTTGTCCTTCAGCAAGGGATAATGCGTGCAGGCCAGCAGGAAGGTATCGATATCCGGACACTGATCCCGCAGTTGATCCATGTATTCCTTTACAAAATAATCCGCACCCGGTTTGCCGTGTTCGTTATTTTCGATCAGGGGCACCCATAAAGGACAAGCCTGCTGATAGACACGGAGTCCGGGATAGAACTTTTCGATCTCGATCGGGTAAGAGCCGGACAGGACCGTACCCGTGGTCGCCAATATCCCTACGTTGCCCGTTCGCGTAAAGTTGCCTATGACCTCGGTCGTGGGGCGGATGACGCCCAGCACCCGGTTGGTTGGCGCGATCGACGGCAGGTCCGTTTGCTGGATCGTGCGAAGCGCCTTGGCGGAAGCGGTATTGCAGGCCAGGATGACCAGCGGACAGCCTTGCCGGAACAGCCACTGCACGCACTCCAGCGTATAGTGATATACCGTGTCAAAGGAGCGGTTCCCGTATGGGGCGCGGGCATTGTCCCCGAGATAGACATAATCGTATTGCGGCAGCCTGGCGACCAGCTCTTTCAGCACGGTCAACCCGCCATACCCGGAATCGAAGACGCCTATCGGTTGGGAGGAGCTCATGACGCAAAATTAACGGAATCCAAAAAAAAAGCCGGAGACTGGGCTCCGGCGTTCATCGTCGATGGAAAATTATTTCAGGCCCATTTTCCTTTTGACCAGGGGAAGGATATCATCAGCGGGAGGCGATACCAGCAGCTGATCCTTGGAAATGATATACGCATACCCGTTTTCCTTGGCTACGGCCTGGATCGCATCCAGCGCCTTTTTCCGGATCGGGGCCAGCAATTCCTGGTTCTTTTGGTTCTGCATTTGCTGCGCGGTTTGCTGCCAGCCCTGGAGCTTCGACAACAGATCCCCGAGATCCTTGCGCTTGATCTCCAGCTGCGCCGCGGTATACTTGACCGTGTCCTTCGAACTCAGCGAAGTCGACTGTTGCTGGTACTCGGTCACCATCTCCTGGTATTGCTGTTGCAATGCATTGTTAAAGTCGTTCATAGCGGTGTCCGCCTTTTTGTATTCCGGCATGTTCGGGATGAGTTCGGCCAGGTCGATAGTGCCGATCTTTCCCTGCGCTTGTGTAGAATTGCCCGACAATACCAGGCCCATGACCACCGCCAGAACCGTAACAATCTTTTTCATTGTCTTTTGTATAGTTTTTGTTTGATTTACTAGTATACCAATTTTATTTAATACCCAAGGCCTTTAACACGTCCTCACTTTTATCCAGCTTGGGGTCGGCAAATATAACAGTAATTCCTTCACTTTTATCCAAAATAAAATCATACATTCTGGTAACGGCCAGCTGTTGGATCGCGTTGTAAACTTTGTCCTGTATGGGCTTGACCAGCTCCTGCCGGAGCTTGAACAGGTCGCCTTCATACCCAAATCGTTTCCGTTGCAGGTCCCGCACTTCCTTCTCCATATTGAACAACTCGATCTCCCGCTTCTTTTGCAAAGTATCCGTCAGCATAACTTTTTCAGCATCATAGTCCTTATACATCTTGTTCAGTGCCGCCTGCTTGTCGTCGATCTCCTTTTGCCACATGGCCGAGGTCGCATCCAGCTTCTTCTGCGCGTCTTTATATTCCGGCATCTTCTCGAGGATATACTTGGTGTCCACGACGGCATAGCTCTGGGAAAACCCAACGGTCACGATCGTCAGCAGACATACAGCGGAAAGCACAAGCTTTTTCATGGTCAGTGAATTTTTAGACATAAATGTAATCAATTTCGAAAGACCGGTTTCCAGCCCGACAGCTAAATCCGCCGCGTCCCAGCCTCTTCGCGCATCCCCCGACTCACAACGCAACCGCTAATCCGCCCGTCGCGCCCCTTCGCGCCGGCGAACGGTCGCCGGTCATTAATCCGGCTCGTATCCCAGCAGGAACGTGAATCTTGTCGCGCTCTTGATCGAACCGTTCTGAATGCGGTCCAGACCCAAACCGTAATCAAACCCGATCAAACCGAACATCGGCAGGAAGAACCGCATACCCAACCCCACGCTCCGGCGCAACTGGAAGGGATTGTACGAGGTATAGTCATACCAGCCGTTCGCCGCCTCGAAAAAGGCCAGGCCGTAAATGGTGCTGCTGGGATTGGTGGTGAATGGATACCGCAGCTCCAACGTATACTTATTGAACAGGACAAAGAATTGCGAAGCCTGCTGTTGATCCGGGTTGACCTTCGGATTCGAATTTTCATACACCGGGTACCCGCGCTGGGAGATGATATCGTATCCCAGCAGGCCGAAGTTATTGGTCAGACCGGCATCGCCGAGCTGGAACCGTTCGAAGGGCGAGAAGCCGAGCGACGGATTATACCTGCCCATGAAGCCGTATTTGGCCGAGATCTTCAGCACGAATTGCCGGCTCTTATCCGCGCCCATCGCTTCCCCGATCGGCAAATACCAGTCGCTGGTGAACCGCCACTTGTGGTATTCGGGCACCTTGTAACTGTCCGCCTGGGTCAGGCCGTGGTCGATCATCGAGTAGGGCGGCGTGAACTGGACGCTCAGCATCTGGCTCGATCCGCTGCGCGGATAGATTGGCTGATCGACATTGTACCGGCTCAGCGCCAGCTTAAAGCTGAAATTGGTCGAGTGCCCGTTCCGGAACGCAGACGTGAACAACGGATAGTTGTTGAGATCGTATTGCGTATAGTTCAGCGAATAGGTCAGCGTAAAATAATTGTCCGGCCAGTTCAGCTGTTTGCCCAATGCGACGGTGACGCCCAGGTTCTTCAGCGAGTTCGAGTCGCTGAAAGAATAGGCGCCGGTGCGGAAATTGTATCCTCCCGTCCGGAAGACGCTTCGGTAAAGACTGACTGTCAATGAATTACGTTTCTTTCCACCCAGCCAGGGTTCTGTAAAGGAGAAATTGTAGGACTGGTACGCTTTCCCGTTGGACTGAATGCGAAGGCTCAGTTTCTGGCCGTCTCCCTCGGGCAATGGCTGCCACGCATCTTTCTTGAAAATATTCTTGATGGAGAAATTGGCGAAGGTGACCCCGACCGTTCCCGTCAGACCGATGCCGCCGCCCCAGCCCGCGGACAATTCGAGCTGGTTGCCCGATTTCTCTTCTACCGTCCAGTTGATGTCCACGGTTCCGTCATCCTGGTTCGGGTTGATGCCCGGGTTGATCTTTTCCTGGTTGAAGAAGCCAAGGTTGGCGATCTGTCGCGTGGAGCGGATCACGTCCGTCCGGCTGAACTTATCCCCCGGGATCGTGAAGAGCTCCCTGCGGATGACGTACTCGTTGGTTTTGTCGTTGCCCGCGATCGTGACGTTCTTGATCGTCGCCTGCGGACCTTCCGTCATCCGGATCTCGAAATCGATCGTGTCGTTATAGACGGCCGTTTCGACGGGTTCGACGTGGAAGAACAGATACCCGTCATCCATATACAGGTCGCTGATGCCGCCGCCTTCCTGGCTCACCTGTTTGCCCAGGCGCTTGTTCAGGATGTCGAGGTTGTACACGTCTCCCTTGTGGATGCCCAGCACGAGGTTCAGCACGGAATCGGTGTATTTGGTGTTTCCCTTCCAGGTAACATTCCCGAAATAATATTTCTGACCTTCATCGACCTTGATCGCGATATGCATCCGGCCGTTGCTGTCCACCGGCTTCGCATCGTCGACGATCGTCATGTCGCGGTAGCCGCGGGAGTTGTAATAGTCGATGACCTTCTGCTTGTCATCGTCATATTTGGTCTGGTTGAACTTGGAGGAGCTGAAGAGCTTGAACCTGAAATACGGATCCAGGAACTCCTTGGTGCTCGTAAAGGAAAGGAAACCCCAGTTGCTCAGGTATTGTCGGAAGGTCAACGAGTCGTGCGGGCCGAACGGCGTGACGAAATGCGGCGGGAAAAGCGTGATGCGGCTCACTTCCTTCGTATCCTTCATCTGCTTTTTCAGTTTCGACTCCAGGATCTCGTGATTGCCGAAGAATTGGATATCCGCGATCTTGACCTTGGGGCCCCGGACGATATTGAAAGTGAGGGTCTCCGAATTCTGCATCGCGGGGTCGCGCGACTCGGAAATGCTCACCGTCGTGCTCTGATAGCCTTTATCTGCATAGAACTTCTTGATGGTCTGGATAGCGACCGTCTTCATATTTTCATTCACCACCCGCCCCTTGATCAGGCCGGTCTTGGTCCCCAGGTCGTCCCTGTCTCCCTTCTTGACGCCCGGACCTACGAAATAAAAATTGGAAAGTCTTGGCCTTTCCGTCACGTTGATCTCGATATAGAGACTATTGCCGACGAGCTTCGTGAAATAGATCGTGATGTTCGCAAAAAGGTTCTGCCGCCAGAGGTTATTGATCGCTTTGCTGAAATTGTCGCCGCCGGGAATCGTTACCTTGTCCCCCACCGTGAGACCGGAGATCGATGTCAGCAGGGATTCGTCGAGGTATTTTGTACCGGAAATTTTGATACCGGCGATCGTATACTCCCGCGGCGGTGTCTTCCCGCTGGCCAGTGCGACCAGTTCGGGGTCGATGGAAATGCCTGGTTTCGAAGTATCTGGCTGCGCTTTTTGGAGGGAATCGGAGGCTTTTGGTTTGGTGATGTCGGCTGGATGTCTGTTAGCTGTATCGGTCACCTGGGCTTGAGCAGCGTTTGTCGTCAGTAAGCAGTAAGTGGTCAGTAAAAAAAGACAAAACAGCGATCTTCGTAGCATCCAGTCGGTTTTTTAAATGAAAGCGTTAATTTTTTGCCTTCGGACCGCCCTCTCCGGCAGCTTGAGGCGGCAAATTAAGGGGATTTATGAAAAGTGTTTGTTAAAAAGTAGACCCGGGAGCAAGCAGGTCCTGCTGGATCTGAGCGCTTGTTTTTCCAAACCTCCGCTCCCTGCCCTGGTAATCGAGGATGGCTTCGTACAGATTCTGCTTCCTGAAGTCCGGCCAGCGAACGCTGGTAAAATATAATTCGGCATAAGCGAGTTGATAGAGTAAGAAATTGCTGATCCGGTATTCACCGCTGGTCCTGATCATCAGTTCCGGATCGGGAAAATCCCGGGTCGACAAATATTGCTGCAAAGTGTCCTGGGTAATGGCCGCAGGATCCAGCTTTCCCGCACGCACGTCCGACGCGAGGCTCTTTACGGCCTCCGTCAGTTCCCAGCGGCTGCTATAGCTCAACGCCATGACGAGGTTCAACCCCCGGTTCCGCGCGGTCAGCTGCAGCGCTTCGGTCAGCTCCGCGCGGGCATAATCCGGCAGCATGCTCATATCCCCGATCACGTGCAGGCGGATATTGTTCTTGTTGAGTGTCTCCACTTCTTTGCGGATGGTCTCGACCAGCAACTCCATCAGCCCTGTCACTTCCTTCGCCGGCCGGTCCCAGTTCTCGGTCGAGAACGCATAGAGGGTCAGGTACCCGATCCCCAGCTCCGCGCAGCCCTCTACGATATCGCGCACGCTTTCCACCCCATGAAAATGGCCGAACAGCCGGTCCTGCCCCTTCTCCTGTGCCCAGCGCCCATTCCCGTCCATTATAATGGCAATATGGCTGGGCAGCCTCCCCATGTCGATTTTTTCCCTCAACCCATCCATAATCAGGTGTTTAACATCCCGGGATCCCGCCTCGTCCGCCGGTCCGGGGGGCACAAATATAGGAGATTTGCGCTATTGTTCCATTTAATGGGGGTTGGCGCTGGGGCAGCGGTAGCCCATGATATTCCAGGAAACGAAGATGACCGCCGTCAGCCAGCTGTCCTTTTGGTTGGAGTATCCGCGCTGACGACCCTGGATGCCGATCGGCTCGCCGGTCTCATAGGAGCGGTCCTCGAGCGCATACCAAAGCGTGGGTTGCCCGTTCGGCAAATAATGTGGCTGCGCGTCCGGCGCATAAGTGGTGCTGACGTCGTCGACATAATCGGTGGTGGTGAAGCGGTAGACGGCCTCCACGCCGATATTCATGCGGCGGCTGATATTATATTTCAACCCGACGCCGATCGGGAAATTCACGGCCATCGTATTGTATTGCTTCCGCTTGGGATAGGCTGCCGATCCCTGCCCCTCCGTCCCCAGCGGCCGCAGATAAACCTTCTGGCCCTGGTAATAGGTGTACGGATTGAAGTAAAAAGTTCCGATCCCAAACGTGATATAAGGCGTAAACCGGTTGTACATACTGCCCGGGACGAATTTGAAAAAGTTGAAGTCCCCCTGCACCGACAGCTCGTAGATATCCGTATTGAAGCTGAGGTTCCGCCGGTACATGAACAGGTTACTCGTGTTGTACCGGTCCGAATAGCCCAGAAAGGTATAGTTCGCCGCCACCCGCAGCGCCACATACCCGCCGAACTGCTTCCGGAAAAATGCGCCAAACGCGATGTTCGGAGTGTTCAGTCGAAGATTCGGGTTGAGATCGCCAAAGTATTGCGAAGCCCCGACATTGAAACCGAATTCCCCTTCGTGTACGAATGCCTGTTCCTGCGCTGACGCCCCGGATCCGGCCAGGCAAGCGAGCAGGGCGCAGAAAATGAATGATTTCACCATGATATAAGAAAATAACCTGATCCCAAAACGAATTTTGTCGATTTTTCGTTTGCCGGGAATGGGATAGATATGTTAAAACCGTGCCAATAGCACGGCATTCACCCTCCCGGGCGGGACTAATTCCGGGTATCGAGTCCCCAGGAAAGTTTGCCCCTTAAGGTTTGGAGGAAATTGTTTTCGTTCAGCCGGATGAGACTAAGGGTGAAGGACTCTTTTCGCACCGCCAGCTGCACCTGTTTGTCCACGATCTCCTTGCGGGAATCGAGCGCGCAGATGAAATTTTCGGCCCGTCCTTCCACCTCGAAGGAAATGATGTTGTCATCCGGAACGACGATCGGCCGCACATTCAGGTTGTGCGGCGCCACCGGCGTGATCACGAAACTGCCCGATTGCGGGAAGACGACGGGTCCGCCGCAGCTCAGGGAGTACCCCGTGGATCCCGTTGGCGTGGCGACGATCAGCCCGTCGGCCCAATAGGTGTTGAGGAATTCCCCGTTCAGGTAGGTGTGGATCTTGATCATCGGCGAGGTGTCCGTTTTGTGGATCGCGAATTCGTTCAACCCGTAGGGGACCTCCCCGAACAGCGGCAGGTTCGCATCCAGGTGGATGAGCGACCGTTTGTCCACGACGAAAGTGCGGTTGGCGAGGGCGGTGACCGCCGTTGTCAGCTCCTCCTTGCCGATGCTCGCCAAAAAGCCGAGCCGTCCGAAATTGATTCCCAGTACGGGTATATTCTTGTCCCGGACAAGCGAGACGGTGTCGAGCAGCGTGCCGTCGCCGCCAAGGCTGATCAGGAATTCAATGGATTCGTCGAGGTCGCCGGATTCCCGGAAGCTTTCGATATCCGACGGTAGGACAAAGGCCGAGCCTATTTTTTCCAGGAAGGGCTGGTGGATGACTGGTTGCAGATGCTGGCGGATCAGCTCGTCGAACAACCTTTGTACTCCGCTTTGCTGTTCGTATTCTATCACGCGGCTGTAGATGGCTACCTTCATCAGATGTTCAGATAATTCATCAGATGGTCGTAATTATTGCGTAATTCATTTTCATACAATTCTTCGCCGAAATAATACTTGACCTGGTACTCGTAGCGCTGAAAAGTGGCGACGATATCCGAGATTTCGGCCTTGTTGATGCGGAGGAGGATGACGAAATTCCCGGAAGGGGCGTCCGAATAGGTATTGAGCTGCGTAATCTGTGCATCGTTGGTCTCTACCAGCTTGCTGATCTCGGCAAAAGAGAAACTCAGTTTCTCCATCTCCAGGACGATGATGCCCCCCGCATCGGTCACGCCGGCTACCCGGCCAAGCTGCCGCAGCAGGTCGATGGCGATGATCGATCCCATATATTCCGATTCCCCGGCGACGACCGGGATCAGCGTCAACGCGTGTTCGTTCACCAGTTGCACGGCCTCGAAGAAATAGGCGTCCCCGTGGGCGACGATGTCCGAAAAGCCCGACTGCAACTGCGACAACAGGGTGCTGTCGTCCTCCACATTGAGCAGGACCTCCTCGCCGACGAGACCGGCCAGCTTCTCCCCCGTCACCACAGGCAGATGGGTGACATGGAAATCCGCCATCAGATCCAGCGCCTGCGACACGGGGTCGTCCAGGTGCAGCGATGGCACAGCGGCGGATATGATCTCTTTATTGAGCAAGTATTACTCTTTTAGTAGTTGAGCAAATAGTAGCCTCTTTTGACTCGCCAACTTTTAATCTAATATTAATCGGGCGGCCGTCAGCCTCTTATTAGACGCAATAAATCAGGCTACCGCTGCCGGTTCGTTCAATTTTCGCAAAAATTTAAACAAAATGGCATTGAATTCGTCCGGCCGTTCCATCATCGGTGCATGGCCGCATTTGTCGATAAAATGAAGCTCGCTGTTTGGGATAAGTTTATGGAATTCCTGGCCGACAAATGGCGGGGTGATCGCGTCGTTATTGCCCCAGATGAGCAAGGTCGGCACCTTTATCTGGTTGACTTCCTCACCCAGGTTATTCCGGATCGCGTTCTTGGCGAGGGCGATGATCTTGATCGCCTTCAGCCGGACGTTGACGGTCTCGTACAACTCGTCCACCAGCTCCTTTGT
>Ga0134125_10002738_pt1 | contig 20737 bp, 22 predicted proteins | sample KB31751_FD_96464 | JGI IMG/M metagenome (GOLD analysis project Ga0134125, IMG submission 96464) | Terrestrial soil microbial communities with excess Nitrogen fertilizer from Kellogg Biological Station, Michigan, USA - KB3-175-1 | ecosystem: Environmental > Terrestrial > Soil > Unclassified ... | reverse complement strand
GGCCGCCCGGCTCAGTTCGCGCTTTTCCCCGAGGCGCGCCAGCTGGCGCGCCTCGGGGACCCATTGGGTTTGCATGCGTTCACTCTACCCTCGAGTGTCACGCATCATTCTGAACGAACTCATTGTCGTCAATGCGCGCCGAGGTTCTCGATCAACAGGGCAATTCCCTGCCCCACGCCGATGCACATGGTGCATAGGGCGTAGCGGCCGCGGCGCGCGGCCAGCGCGTAGACGGCGGTGGCCGCCAGACGGGCGCCGCTGGCGCCCAGGGGATGACCGATGGCAATGGCGCCGCCGTGGGCATTGACCCGGGGGTCATCGTCGGCCAAGCCGAGGTCGCGCAGCACTGCCAGCGACTGGGAGGCGAAGGCCTCATTCAGCTCGATCACGTCCATCTGGTTGAGCGTCAACCCAGCGCGCTGTAAAACTTTGCGCGTGGCCGGAGCGGGCGCCATGCCCATGATGCGCGGCTCGACGCCGGCCACGGCACTGGCGACAACCCGCGCGCGTGGGGTGAGACCGAACCGCCGCGCCGCATCCGGCGAGGCCAGCAACAAGGCCGCCGCTCCATCATTGACCCCGCTGGCATTGCCGGCGGTGATGGTGCCGGTGGGTTTGACAATAGGTTTCAGACGAGCGAGAGCCTCCAGGGTGGTTTCGGGTCGCGGATGCTCGTCGGCGGAGACAATGCGCGGCTCGCCCTTGCGCTGCGGTATGGAGACCGGGATCAACTCCGACTGGAAGAACCCGGCGGCCTGGGCCGCTTTCCACTTCTGTTGCGTGGCGTAAGCGAAAGCATCCTGATCCGCGCGGCTGATGTGGAACTGTTCGGCGACATTTTCGCCGGTTTCGGGCATGGAGTCGGTGCCGTAGCGCGCCTGAAGGGAGGGATTGATAAAACGCCAGCCGATGGTGGTATCGAAGATCTCCGCGCTGCGACTGAAAGCGGATTCGGCTTTGCCCATGACGAAGGGTGCGCGCGACATGCTCTCCACGCCGCCCGCGATCATCACCTCGGCTTCGCCACAACGGATGGCCCGGGCGGCTTGGGCTACCGCGTCCAGGCTGGACCCGCACAGGCGGTTCACCGTGGTTCCGGCGACGGCGACCGGCAACCCGGCCAACAGGGCCGCCATGCGCGCCACATTGCGGTTGTCTTCGCCCGCCTGGTTGGCACAGCCGTAGATTACATCTTCGATGGCAGAGGGGTCGAGGCCAGGATTGCGAGACAGCAGCGCGCGGATAGGCATCGCCGCCAGGTCGTCCGTACGTACGGCGGCCAACGCGCCACCGTAGCGGCCAAAGGGGGTGCGCAGCGCATCGCAAATCAGGGCATCGGTCATAGGCTTTTAGCCTAGCATTACGCGGGGGCCGCGCCGGCTAACGCGCTTCGCTGCCGCCGGCGACCTGAGCATGACCAAGGGCTGCCACCAGGGCCACTCCGCCCATGATGTTGCCCACCAGTGCCGGAAAGAGGAACTCGCGGAAGTAGTGGCTCCAGGGCGCGACGCCGGTCACCACCAGGTACAAGTAGCTGGTCGAACCCGCCACAACGTGGGTAAAAGATCCCAAGCCGATGACATAGGTCAGGATGACGATGATAGGCACACGCCCGGTATGCGCGCCGGGCAAGAGCCACACCATCAGGGCGATCAGCCATCCGGCGAAGATGGCGCGTAGTATATTGGCGCCCAGCGGGACGCCGGTATGCCCCAGACCGATGGTCTGAAAGGCGGCGCGAACCTGCGCATCGAAGATGACGGTCCGGCCGATCAACAGGGCGAAGCCGTAGGTGCCCAGAAGGTTGGCGGCCAGAACGGCGCCCCACAAGCGCAGGACCTTCACCAGGGTGTGCTTGTCTCTGTTTACCAGCAACGGAAGAATGGCGGTGAGCGTGGTCTCGGTAAATAGCTGCTGACGCCCCAGCACGACGATCAGGAAACCGAGGCAATATCCCAGCCGGCTGATCAGGATGCGCCAGGGAGTATCGGGCAGATGGGCAACCAACAATCCCTCCGCCACCAAGGAAAAGCCCATGGAGAGGCCCGCGGCCAGCCCCGACCAAGCCAGCGCCTGCCAGGGGCGGGCCAGTTCGTCACGGCCCTCACGGCGAATGGTCTCGTAAATTACATTGGCGCCAATGGCCTCACGTTCTTCAACCTGTTCCATCTCCCGCCGGGTAGTAATGGGACCTTCACTTTCGATCGGCTCCACCTTGTCTGCCTGTTGCGGTTTGTTCTCCTCGTCGGACATGGCGGCGTTTCCACCACGTTTGGATGCTTGCTGAAGCTTGCAGTCTGTGTAAGACTGTCGGGCGGGTCGCTGCACGGGAGGGGGGGACCATGCAAACAGACTCGATGCTGTCACGGGGCGGCCATGCCAGCCCGGCAATGCCCGCGCTCCCGGCGACGGTGCGGCGCTTACTCCTCGAAGTGCTGGGGAAAACCTGCTGGCGGGTGCAGGTGGGCACAGGCCGGAGCTTGCGCGTGTCACTGGGGCATAAGGACAGCGAACCTAAAGATGGACGCCTACTGGCCCACGGTGAATGGGAGCTGCGCACCTGGGATGCCGACTGGCGCCTCTTGGCACGAGGCGAATTGCTGTTCGGCAGCGGGGATGCGGAGAAGGATATACCCGCCGCCAATAAACTGCTGAAGGGCCTGAACCCGGGCGCGGCCAGCGGCTGGCGGCTGCGTTCCAATGCCACCGTCGGCCTGGAGTTCGATTCCGGCCTGGAGATTGAGTTTCTCCGGGTGTGCCGCGGATCCGGAGAGTGGTTCCACCTGTTTGGGCCGGCGCAGCGATATGTGGAGCTGGCAGGCGGAGGGCAGTGGACAACCGGCTTCTCGGACCGGCCGTGGCCGGACGAGTTTAGCCCGGCACTTGCCGAGAGCGGCCGCGGAACAGGGCGACGACCTCGTCGCGCTGGTTGCTGACGGTCACGCTGTAGATGCCGCTGCGACCGGCGAGCGCATCCTCGTGGGCGGTGGCGGTGAGTTCGTCGTCGAGGAGAACGGGACGCAGGTACTCGATGGAACATCCTGAGGCTACGGCGGGGTAGCCGTGGCTGTTGCAGGCGGCGGCAAAGGCAGAGTCGGCGAGGGTAAAGACGTAGCCGCCGTGGCAGGTGTTGTGGCCCTGAATCATGGCGGCCGTGACGCGCATGCGCAAGCGGGCGCGGCCGGGGCCGTAATCGAGCAGCTCCATGCCCAGCGCCTGGGAGGCGCGATCGCGGGCCAGAAGCTCACTCATAGAAGCCGTCTCCGGTCCACTGGCGATGGCGCAAGGCGGGCGAGATGCGGTAGCGATCCTCACCGTAAAAGGAGCCGAGGGCGGAGAGCACGGCGGTGATGCGCGGGATGCCGATGCGATCGGCCCAGGCGAGGGGTCCGAGCGGGTAATTCACGCCCTTGCCCATGGCCAGGTCTACGCCACGGGCATCGGCGACGCCAAAGTGCACAGCATCCGCGGCCTCGTTGGCCAACATGGCGACGGTGCGCATGACCGCCAAACCAGGCAGATCGCGCAGGCGGGTAACGGCAATGCCGGCCGCCTGCAGGGCCCCCACGATGGCGTCCCAGCCGGCGGTGTGGCCGGGGCGAATGCTGCGGGGTGAGACGCTGGCGGCGAGATGTTTGACCCGGGCATAGTCGAGCGCCAGATCCACCACCACGGTGGGCTGCGGCTGGGCGCCGCCGGTTTCCAATTCCGCCGCGGTGCGGCCGTCGGTGACCCGCAACAGGATATCGGTAGGCAGGTGCGGGTTGCGGACAACTTCGACGCCGGCGGCCTCGATGCGCTGGGCCAGCGCCTCGGCAAGCGAATCACCTCCGGCGGCCATGGCGATGCGGGCGGGGGCGGGACGCGCGGTTTCGATGGAAATTGCGGGCGCCGGCGCACCTTCTCCGTAGATGTAGAATCCGCGACCGGACTTGCGTCCCAGCCAGCCCGCCTCGACCAGCTCCTGCTGTACCAGCGAGGGCTGGAAGCGGGGATCGCCAAAGTAGGCGGCGAAGACAGAGCGGGTGACGGCGAAGTTGACATCCTGGCCGATGAGGTCGGTAAGCTCGCACGGCCCCATGCGGAAGCCCCCCGCTTCGCGCATCAGGGCGTCCAGCGTGGCCGGGTCGGTGGCCTGTTCCGCCAGGAGGCGGAGCCCTTCAGCATAAAAGGGGCGAGCGACACGATTGACGATGAACCCGGGGGTGGCGCGTACCCGAACCGGTGTCTTGCGCCAGGAGCGCGCCAGGGCTTCGATGCGGTCGAGAACCGTCAAAGACGTGGCGATGGAACCGACCACCTCGACCAGCTCCATGAGCGGTGCGGGGTTGAAGAAGTGCATGCCCGCCAGGCGCTCCGGCGAGCGCAGCGCGGTGGCCATGGCCGCCAGGGAGAGCGAGGAGGTGTTGGTCGCCAGCAGGCAATCTGAGGAAACGACCGCGTCGAGTTGGCTGAGCAGCGTGCGTTTGGCTTCGAGATCTTCGACGATGGCTTCGATCACCAGTTGGGCGGGAGCCAAATCCGCCAGGGAGGCGACAGCCAGGAGGCGCTTGGCGGCGGCACTTGCCTGCTCGGAGCTTAGCTTGCCCTTCGCGGCCATCTGCTCGAAGCGGGCGCGAACACCGGAGACCGCCTTCTCCGCCGCGCCAGGGCGGCTGTCGAAGAGCATTACTTCTTCCCCGGCTTGGGCGGCTACCTGGGCGATGCCCGCACCCATGGCGCCGGAACCGACGATGGCTACTTTCATCGTCCCTCGAACTTTGCTGGGCGCTTGGCTAGAAAAGCGGCGACGCCCTCGGCATAGTCACGACTGCGGCCCAGGGACCGGTTGAGGTCGCGTTCGATATCGAGTTGGGTGTGCAAGTGGCTATTGACGCCCGAGTAGATGGCGGCTTTGATGGCGGCCAGGCCGAGGGTGGGACCGGTGGCCAACTGGGCCACGATGGCTTCCACGGTGGATGTGAATTCGTTGTCAGGCACGGCGCGCCAGATCAGGCCCCACTCCGCCGCCTGGCGGGCGGGAACGCGATCTCCCAACAAAGCCATGCCCATGGCGCGAGCCGCACCGGCACGGCGAGGGAGGAAATAGGTACCGCCGGTGTCGGGAACCAAGCCGAGCTTGCAGAAAGGCTCATAAAAATAGGCAGATTCGGTGGCGATGACGATGTCGCAGGCGAGAGCGAGATTGGCGCCGGCGCCCGCCGCCACGCCGTTTACGGCGCAGACCACCGGCATCTCGAGGCCGCGCAGACTCTTTACCAACGGTGAGTACAAGCGCTCAATGGAGTCACCCAAATCAGGAGTGGAGCCGGAGGTCTGCATGGCACGGTCGCCGAGATCCTGGCCGGCGCAAAAGCCACGCCCCGCGCCGGTCAGCAGCAACACACGGGCTTGGGATTCGGCGGTGTCGGTAATCGCCTGGCGAACCTCCAGGTGCATGGCCTCATTGAAGCTGTTGAGTTTGTCGGGGCGATGCAAGGTCAGCCGCGCCACGCCGTCGCGCAGTTCAAAGAGAATGTTGTCGTACGGGGCCATAGGCACTCGATGGATCTAGCGGTTCTGAAAATTGGGTTTGCGCTTCTCCGCGAAAGCGGCCATGCCTTCCTTACGATCGGCCAGCCCAAAGGTGGACTGAAACGCACGGCGCTCAAAGCGCAGGCCTTCGGACAAAGGCATTTCGTAGGAGGCATTGACGGCTTCTTTCACCATCATGACCGCGGGCAGTGACTGGGCGGCAATTTTGGCGGCCACTTTGCGGGCCTCCGTCAACAGTTCGGCGGCAGGCACAACGCGGCTCACCAGTCCGGCCCGTTCGGCCTCGACGGCCTCCATGCGGCGGCCGGTTAAGCACATCTCCATGGCTTTGGCTTTGCCCACCAGACGGGTCAGGCGCTGGGTGCCGCCGGCGCCGGGCATGGTGGCAAGGTTTATTTCCGGCTGACCGAATACGGCGGTATCCGCGGCGAGAATGAAGTCGCAGGCCATGGCCAGCTCGCATCCGCCACCGAGGGCAAAGCCGGCCACGGCGGCCAGGATGGGTTTGCGCAACAGCGCCATACGACGCCAGGCGGCGGCGCGGCCGGCCGGAAAATCAGCGAGGAAGATGTCGCTGAAGCTGGCGTCCTGCATTTCCTTAATGTCGGCGCCGGCGGCAAAGGCTTTGTCGTTGCCGGTGAGGATCACGGCGCCGATGGCGTCGTCGGCCTCAAAGGCCTCCAGCGCCTCCCCCAGCTCGCGCATGAGTGGGGTGGAGAGGGCGTTAAGTACGGCCGGACGGTTGAGGGTAATGATGCCCACACGGCCATCGCGGTCCACCAGAATGTTCTCGTAGCCCATCGGCCTCATCCTACACGTGCGCGCGGCGTTGCACCACGCGGAAACGGCCGGCAACGAAAGCGGCGTCGGTGAGGGCCGCATTGGCGGCGGGGTTGGCGCCGGTGCCGTGGAAGTCGCTGAAGGCGGCGGATTGGTTGACGTAGACCGCGCCGGTAAGGTTTTCGGAGAGCGACACGCCGGCGTCGGCGGCCACTTCCCGGGCCTGGTCGAGGACGGCGGGGTCGGTGGCGTAGACGGAAAATGTTAAAGCGCCGCGTTCCCGCGCGCCTTTGCCCGCCAACTCGAGGCTCTGGGCGGAGGAGTCGGTGGCGATGACGAAAGCCACCGGACCGAAGACTTCGTGCATAAAGCGCTGCTCCTCGCCGGCTTCAGCGGCCAGCAGCAGCGGGGTGTGCACGCGCGCCTGCGGGAACTGGGGATGGGCCAGAGGGCGGCTGTCGCACAGCACCCCCGCCGTGCCCTGACGGGCCTGTTCCAGACGCTGCAAGATGGCGGGGCTTTGAATGGCGCCCAGGATCTCCACCGCTCGGGCGGAATCGGAGAGCAATTTGTCGAGAGCCTGGGCAATTCCCTGGCGGACCTCGTCCAGGCTGAGGCGGCCCTCGCCGGTGGCGATGCCCTGGCGGGGGACAAAGATATTCTGCGGGGCGGTACACATCTGGCCGGAGTAAAGGGCCAGGGAGAAGGCGAGATTGCGGGCCAGGCCGGAAAAATCGGCGGTCGAGTCCACCACCACGGGATTGACGCCCGCCTTTTCGGTGAATACCAGCGCCTGACGGGCATTGCGCTCCAGCCACTCGCCGTTGGCGGGGCTGCCGGTGAAATCGAGGATGCGAACGGCGGGATTGAGCGCCAGACGACGAGGGGTGTCATCGCCCTCGTTGTGCACCGCCAAGGTCACAAGATTGGGGTCGAAGCCATGCTCGCCCAGCACCTGACGAGCCGTTGCCACGGTCAGCGCCAGCGGCAATATCGCCGCCGGGTGGGGCTTGACGATGACCGGATTGCCGGTGGCCAGACTGGCGAAGAGGCCGGGATAACCGTTCCAGGTGGGGAAGGTGCTGCAGCCGAACAGTACCGAGACGCCGCGCGGGACGATGGCGAAGTGCTTCTCCATGCGCAGCGGCGGATTCTTGCCCTGCGGCTTCTCCCACATCGCGCTGCCGGGTACCAGGCGCATCTGCTGCCAGGCGTACGCCACGGCTTCGAGGCCGCGATCCTGCGCGTGCGGACCGCCGGCCTGGAAAGCCATCATGAAAGCCTGGCCGGTGGTGTGCATGATGGCGTAGGCCATCTCGAAGCTGCGCTGATTCAAACGGGTGAGGATCTCGAGCGAGACGCCCACCCAGGTCTGGGGTCCGGCCTCGCGCCAGCCGCGCATCGCCTTTTGCGCGGCGGCGACCAGCGCATCGGGATCGGAATGGGGGTAGCGGATGTTCAGATCGGGGCCAAAGGGCGAAACCTCATGGCCAACCGAGGTGCCGTCGTTGGGCTGATCGAGGGGAAAGGGCTTGCCGATCAGGGCCTCGAAGGCGGCTTTACCGGCGTCGTTGGCGGTTTCGCCATAGGCCTTGGGGCTGGGCATCTCGACAAACGGCGACCAGTAGCCGCGGCCCTCGATCGTGGCCAGGGCCTGATCGAGGGTGGCCTGATGCTTGCTAAACAGTGGATGAGCCATGGTGCGTTCCTGAGGGGTCAATCCTGATCAAAATCCACCACCACCGCCGGAGTGACCGGGTAGCTCTGGCAGGTGAGGATATAGCCGCGGGCGATCTCGTAGTCTTCGAGGGCGAAATTACCGTCCATGTCCACCTCGCCCGCTACCAGTTTGGCACGACAGGTTGCACACACTCCACCCTTGCAGGAGAAGCGCAGGTCTATGCCGGCGCGCAGACCGGCATCGAGAATGGACTCCCGGCGGCGCACCGGGAACTGATGGGTGCGGCCGTCGAGCAGCAACTGGGCCTGGCAGACGGCCTCGTCGGTGGACGGGGGCAGAGGCCGCAGCGGCTGGCGCTGGCGGCTGGTGGCGAACTGTTCGCGCTTGATGCGGGCGGCAGGGTAGCCGTGGGCGATCAGCGCCGCCGCCACCTGCTGGTTCATCTCCTCCGGGCCGCACAGGAAGACCGCGTCCATGCCGGCGAGCGGTCCCCAGTGGCGGAGCAGCTCGAGGCAACGGTCGGGGGTGAGGCGGCCGTTGAGCAGATCGAGATCCTGCGCTTCGCGGCTCATGACGTGGACCAGAATGAAGCGGTCGAGGTACCGGTCCTTGAGATCCGAGAGTTCCTCACGGAAGAGGATGCTGCTCGAGGCGCGGTTGCCGTAGAAGAGGGTGAATTCGCTGTGCGGTTCCTGCGCGAGGGTGGCTTTGAGGATGGACAGTACCGGTGTGATGCCGCTGCCGGCGGCGATGGCCAGGTAGCGGCCGCGGCGGGCGGGCGCCAGCGGGACATGGAACAAACCGGCGGGGGGCATGACGTCGAGCGTGCCGCCGGCGTGCAGATGCTCATGGGCCCAGTTGGAAAAAACGCCCCCCGGCTGGCGTTTGATCAGAATGCGCAGGCGGGCGTCCTGCGGGGCGGCACAGATGGAGTAGGAGCGCCGCACTTCTTCTCCATCAATGGTGGCGCGCACGTTGACGTGCTGGCCCTGGGTGAAGCGAAAGGAGGCGGCGAGTTCAGGCGGTAGATCGAAACCGACGGTAATGGCGTCGCGCGTCTCCGGTTTGACTTCGGCTATGCGCAGGCTGTGGTAGTGGCTCATGCCAGAGGTTTGAAATAGTCGAACGGTTCACGGCAGGCACGGCAGCGATAGAGAGCCTTGCAGGGAGTGCTCCCGAAGGTGCTCACACATTCGGTATCCCCCGAACCACAGTGCGGACAGGCGACTTGCGGGGCGATGGCGGTCAGACCCGGCGGCGCGGGCGGGGTGATCTGCGACTGTCGCAACGCCTCGCGGCCGCGCTCGGTGATCCAGTCGGTGCTCCAGGCGGGAGCGAGGCGGGTGGTGAGGCGCACCGGCTGCACGCCATGCGCCCGCAGATGGGAGGCGATATCGCCGGCGATGACCTGGATGGCCGGGCAGCCGGAGTAGGTGGGGGTGATGGTGACCTCCAACTCCGGGCCGACCCACCGGACATCGCGCACGATGCCCAGATCCACCACCGAGATGGCGGGGATCTCCGGGTCGCTGACCTCCTGGAGCCACTCCCAGACCTGGGGCAGGGCTACCATTGTGCTCCGGGATAGGCGCGCTGCAGAAATTGCATTTCGGCGAGCAGGTGGCCCAGCTTTTCCGAATGCACCCCTTGCTTGCCGCCCTTCTGCATCCAGGCCGATGCCGGTATCTCCAGAGTGGCGACCGCCAGCGTGGCGGACACCTCTTCCCGCCATGGCGTTTGCAGGTCGGTGAGAGGGACCACGGCGTTGTCCACGGCATCGGCGGCGAACATTTCGCCGGTGAAGGGCCACAGACCATCGAGAGCCGTCTGCATGCGGCGGTGGCTCTCGGGCGTGCCGTCGCCCAGGCGGACCACCCAGTCGCGGCTGCGCCGCAGATGGTAGGCGGCTTCTTTTTGCGCCTTGGCGGCGATGGCGGCGATCCGCTCGGGCCCGCCCGCGGCCAGGGCATTGAGGAGCGGCAGGTGCCAGGCGTCAAACAGGTACTGGCGGGTCATGGTCTGGGCATAGTCGCCGTTGGGCTGCTCGACCAAAAGCAGGTTGCGGAACTGGCCCGCGTCACGCAGAAAGGCGAGATCATCCTCGGTGCGATGCTGTCCGCCCGCTTCGGCTTCCAGATCGCCGGCCAGCGTGAGCCACAGGCGCGCCTGGCCGAGCAGGTCGAGGGCGACGTTGGTGAGCGCCAGATCCTCTTCCAGCACGGGGCCATGACCGCACCACTCGCCCAGCCTTTGGCTGAGGACGAGGTCGCTGTCGCCCAATCGCAAGCAGAATTCCGCGGCCGCGTTCACAGGTTCTTGACCTCGGGCGGAACGGGGAAGAAGCCGGGATGACGGTAGATCTTGCTCTGCGCCGGCTCGAAGAGCGGCTGCTTGTCGTCCGGTGAGCCGGCGGTGATCGCCGACGATGGGACCACCCAGATGCTGGTGCCTTCGTTGCGGCGAGTATACACGTCGCGGGCGTTGTCCAGAGCGAGAGCGGCATCCGGGGCGTGCAGGCTGCCGACATGCTTGTGGGCCACTCCATGCTGGCTGCGGATGAAGACTTCAAAGAGCATAGATTCAGCCTCGGGCGGTTTGTTTTTGGGCGTGGGCGTCGAGCGCTTCCCTCACCCAGGCGCCCTGCTGATGGGCGCGGCGGCGCGTCTCCAGACGGTCGCGGTTGCAGGGGCCATTGCCGCGAATTACCTGCTGGAACTCTTCCCAGTTGATCGGGCCGTACTCATAGTGGCCGGTTTCCTCATTCCAGCGCAGGTGATCGTCGGGTACCCGCAGGCCGAGGAAATCCGCCTGAGGCACGGTCTGGTCAATGAACTTCTGCCGCAGTCCGTCGTTGGAGATGAGTTTGATCTTCCAGGCCATGGATTGCGCCGAGTGCGACGATTGTTCGTCGGGCGGGCCGAACATCATCAGCGAGGGCCACCACCAGCGATTGAGCGCGTCCTGGGCCATGTCCTTCTGAGCGGTGGTGCCGCGGCATAGCTTCAACAGGATGTCGAAGCCCTGGCGCTGGTGGAAGCTCTCTTCCTTGCAGATGCGCACCATGGCGCGGGCATAGGGGCCATAGGAGCAACGGCAGAGAGGGATCTGGTTCAGGATCGCGGCGCCGTCCACCAGCCACCCGATGGCGCCGATGTCGGCCCAGGAGAGGGTCGGGTAGTTGAAGATGCTGGAGTATTTGGCTTTGCCGCTGAGCAGGTCCGCCACCAGTTCCGAGCGGGCCACACCCAGGGTTTCGGCGGCACAGTACAGGTAGAGGCCGTGGCCGGCTTCATCCTGAACTTTGGCCAGGAGAATGGCCTTGCGCTGCAGGGTGGGGGCGCGGCTGATCCAGTTGCCTTCCGGCAATTGGCCCACGATCTCCGAGTGGGCGTGCTGGGAGATTTGACGGATGAGGGTCTTGCGATAGGCTTCCGGCATCTCATCCCGGGGTTCAATTTTCACGCCGGCAGCGATGCGCTGATCGAAGCCGACGGTGGCCGATTCCATACCTTCATGATACCCCTGCTAAACTCACAAAGATGTGGACACTGGCGCTCGAAACCGCATCCGCGCAGGGGAGTTGGGCGCTGTTGCGGGATGCGGAAGTGGTGACCCGCGCCGGGTTGGCGCCACGCGAGCACGCCGCCACCTTGATACCGGTGCTGGACAGCGGGCTGAAGGCGCAGGGCATCGGCCTGGATGCGGTGGGGTTGCTGGCGGTCGCCGATGGGCCGGGATCGTTTACCGGGGTGCGCATTGGCTTGACCACGGTAAAGGCGCTGATGGAAGCGCGAAAGATTCCCGCCGTGGCGGTTTCGACGCTGGCCGCGGTGGCTGCCCAGAGCGAAGCCGACCCGGTGCTGGCGGCTCTGGACGCGGGTAGAGGCGAGGTCTACTGGGGCGAATATCCGGGCGGTGAGGAAGGGGTGGAAGCCGCCGCCGCATTCGCCGCGCGACTCTCGGCCTGGCAGGGGGCCGCGGTGACGCCCGACGCCACACTGATCGCCGCCCATCCACGTCTGGGCGCCGTGGCTCCCTGGCTGGCGCCCTGGATCGGCAAGCTGGCTTGGGCGCAATTCCAAGCGGGTGGATTGTTGCCGGCTTCCGAGGCGGCGCTGCGCCTTGACGCCCGCTATTACGGCACGCGCTGGACCGTGTGATGCCGCACCCGACGCCGCGGGTGCGCGAGTTCGCACCCGGAGACCTGCCCCGCCTGATGGAGATCGCCGCCGAGTGCTTCGGCTCCAGCGCGTGGGGGGAGAGTCACTTTGCACCCCGCCCGGCACGCACGGTGTGGGTGGCTGAGGCAGGCGCAGCCGCACCGGTCGGCTACTGCGTCATCGAGTGCATCGCCGATGAGGCCGAGTTGCAGGCGGTGGCGGTCGCCTCCGACTGGCGCCGGCGGCACGTGGGCGAGGGATTATTGCGCGCCGCCCGTGCCACCGCCCGTGTGCGCGGAGCGCGCCACATTTATCTCGAGGTGCGCGAGAGCAACCTCGCGGCGCAGATGTTTTACCGCCGGTTCGGCTTTGCACCCACCGGCACACGTCCCGGTTATTACCGCGATCCCGACGAGGCCGCGGTGCTGATGTCGGCGGCTACTGACTGATGCAGGCGATCAGCAGTCGCAACGCCGCATGGCGTCCTTGATCTGCAATTTCAACTTTTTCAAACGGGTTTGCTCGGCTTCGTCTTCGGCGCTGGGAAAGCGCTTCTGATTGAGCGATTGCAATTTCGATTCGAGCGAGGCGTGTTCGGCGGCCAGTTGCTGCCGGGAAAACTGAACCGCTGCCGTTGAGGACTGGATCGTTGCCATCCCGTACCCTCCCCAGGGTTTGCCAAACAACCTCAAGCTATCACTGCTCCGTGGTAGGATCAAGGCCACCCTCGGCCCCTCCAGTTGCAAAACTCTTGAACGGCGCTCTTATCATCCACAAGCCATCGGGCATGACCTCGCACGACGTGGTGGCAAGAGTGCGCCGACTGGCTCAGGAACGATCCATCGGCCATTTGGGCACCTTGGACCCAAGTGCAACCGGGGTACTGCCACTGCTGCTGGGCCGTCTGACACGGTTGGCACAGTTCTTTGAGGGCCGGGAAAAGGAGTACGAAGGCGAGCTGCTTTTCGGCTTTGCTACCGACACATACGACGCTAGCGGTACGCGGCTGCCGGGCGATTCCACCGCGTCCGCTGAGCCACCCAGTCGGGAGCAAGTGGAGGCCCTGCTCAGCCGGTTTCGCGGCCCCATCGAGCAAATGCCGCCACCGTTTTCGGCCAAAAAAGTTGGCGGAGTCCCTGCCTACAAACTTGCCCGGCAACAGCGGCCGGTGCAACTGGCACCGGTCATGGTTAACGTTAAGGCCTTCGATCTGCTCGAGTTCGAGGGCAACCGGATGCGCTTCCGGGTGGTCAGCTCGGCGGGCACCTACATTCGCTCTCTGGCTCACGACCTGGGCCAGGCGGTGGGTATGGGAGCGCATTTGGTCAGCCTGCAACGCACACGGGTAGGCGAGTTCAGCCTTGCCGCCAGCCATACGCTCGATACCTTGGCGGAACTAGCCATCAAGGGCCGCTTGGGAGAGGCCCTGATGCCCGCCACTGCTCTGCTTCCGGAGGTGCCCGCCGTGGTGGCCACTCCCGAGGCAGCGGCCCGATTGCTCCACGGCCAGGACGCCAACCTGGCTGAGTTCAGCGGCGCACCGCTGGTGCGGGTCTTCAACGACGACGGGCAGATGCTGGCAGTGGCCAAACGGATGGCGGGCAGCCTGTTCCACCCCCAGATCGTACTTGCTGGCTGAGGCTACTCGAGCGGCAGATAGAGCCGAGCTTCGGTGCCGGTGCGATCGCGGCGGTTGCTGAGCGTGAGCCGGCCATGGTGGGCTTCCGCGATCTGACGGGAAAGCACCAGGCCGATGCCGGAGCCGCCCGGCTTGGTGGTAAAAAAGGGCACGAAGAGGTTGGCGGTGGTCCCCAGCCCGGGGCCTTCGTCGGCGATCCAGATTTCCAGCCAGGTGTGGCGCAAGTCCCACCCAATCTGCACGTTGCCGCCGGTAGTTAAGGCTGCGTCTACAGCGTTGCGCAGCAAGTTGATGAGCACCTGTTCGACCTGGTCGGGGTCCAGCCGCATGTGGACGTCCGGGCCGGGGCGCAGCTTGACCGGCAAACGTTGTTCCAGCCTGACCGCCGACTGGATAAGCCCCCGAACATCGGTTTCGCGCAGATCGGGCTGGGGCAGCCGTGCCAACCGGGTATAAGCGCCCATGAAGCGGTTGAGTGCGGCGGAGCGGTCCCGGATCACACCCAAGCCGCGGCTCATGTCGTCCTGCCAATCGTCGGGCTGGGGCGGCTCGAGCAAAGCGCTCAGCGACTCGGAGAGAGACATGACCGGCGCCAGGGAGTTGTTGATCTCATGGCCCAGCACACGAATCAAGCGATACCACGCCAGCCGCTCTTCTTCGCGCAGCGGCTGGCTCAGGTCAGAGATCATCAGCAGCCGGTGGGGCCGCCCATCCTGGCGGAACTGGGTGTGGCGGATGTCCCAGCGCCCCGGGCCGCCGGGAAAGGTGACCTCCTGCAGCCGGTGCTGCTCGCCGACCAACATGGGGGCCAATTCCAACTCCTCGGCGGTGTGGCCGATCAGGCGCTCGGGAGCCGAAGCCAGGAGGTGGGCGCCGGCGGGATTGACCAGCTTCAGCTTCTGCCGGTCATCGAAGGCGAAGACGGCGATGTCAATGGCTTCGACCACCTTGTCGAGCAGCGCGCCGGCTTCCACTCCGGTCACCCGCCAGGCACGAAGCGACGTCGACAGGTCGTTGATCTCAGCCGCCAGCGCGCCGAAGGAATCCTCATAGCCGGCCCCGCGGGCGCGGACGGTGTAATCGCCTTCGCGGATGGCGGCCAGCATGTTGGCAAACGTTCCCAGGGCCGTCTCGATGCGTTCGCGCGCCATGATGACCAGAATCCACCAGGCGCCGACGACGATCACTGTCAGCAGGATGCGCCATTCGTTGCGATTGACGCCGCTGAACAGGCCCTGACTGGCGGGCCACCACATCAGAATGAGCGCCAGGGCGACCGCCGGCAGACCGGCCAGCAATCCCAGCAGCAATTGAATGGTGCCCGGATTTAACGCGGTCGGGTTGGGACTGGCGGCGGGGCGGCCGGCGGGCTCCGGCTCAGAGGCCATAACGCTCAATGCGGCGGTACAGCGCCGCGCGGCTCAGGCCGAGCGCCTTGGCGGCCTGATGGATATTGCCGCCGGCGCGTTCGAGCGCGGTGCGCACCAGAATGCGTTCGGCTTCATCGAGCGGCAGGGCATCGAGTCCGGCGAGGTGGGCCGGGGCGGGAGCGGCGCGCAGGCCGAGATCACTGGCGCGGATCTGCTGCGCGGGAGCGAGGAGCACGGCGCGCTCGATGGCATGCTCCAGCTCGCGCACGTTGCCGGGCCAGGAATGATCTTCGAGCGCCTGCGCCGCCGCCGGTTCGAAGCCGGCGATGTTCTTGTGGTAGCGGGCGCAGAGCAGGCGCAGGAAATGCTGGGCCAGGGGCATGACGTCCTCGCGGCGCTGGCGCAGCGGGGGCACATGAATCTCGATGGTGTTGATGCGGAAGAGCAGATCCTGACGGAATCGGTTCTCCACCACCGCCTGGCTGAGATCGGAGTTGGTGGCCGCCAGCAGACGGACATCCACCTTGCGGGTTTTGGAGGACCCGACGCGTTCCATCTCGCCCGACTGGATGGTGCGCAACAGCTTGGCCTGCTGCCCGAGGCCGAGGTTGCCGATCTCGTCGAGGAACAGGGTGCCGCCGTCGGCCAGCTCGAAGCGCCCCACGCGGTCGGCCTTGGCGTCGGTAAACGCGCCGCGCACGTGGCCGAACAACTCGCTCTCGAAGATGCCCTCGGGCAATCCGCCCACGTTGACCGTCACCAGCGAACGGGCGGCGCGCTGCGAGAGGGAGTGGATGGTTTTGGCGATCAACTCCTTGCCGGTGCCGTTTTCGCCGGTGATCAGGATATTGGCATCCGACGGCGCCACCTGGGTGATGAGCTGCAGGAGCGGACGCATGGCCGGGGACTCGGCGATCATCTCCGGTCGCCCCTCGGCGCGCAACAGTCGCGTCTCGGCCTCCAGGCGCTGCTCGTTGCGCAGCGCCCGGCGCAGCTCCACCTGGTTGCGCACGATGGCCAGCAGGCGTTCGTTGTCCCAGGGCTTCTCGATGAAATCCCGCGCCCCCTGGCGCATGGCCTCGACCGCGATCTCGACCGTTCCCCAGGCGGTCATGATGACCACCGGCAGGGTCGAGTCCATGGCCAGCACTTTGGGGAGCAGTTCCAGCCCCTCGGCGCCGCTGGTGGTGTCGCGGGTGAAGTTCAGATCGAGCAGCAGGAGATCAAACTCCTGGGCCTGCAGCGCCTGCAGTGCCGCCCCCGGCGCCTCGACCGCCTCGGTACGGAACCCCTGGCGCTTGAGCAGCAGGCGGAGAGCCTCGCGCACGTCGGGGGCATCGTCGGCGATGAGGATTTTGGGGGCAGACATCATTGAGCCCTGGTTGTCCGGCTGATGGCTGGCGGTTGGGTGCTGATCGCTGAAGTCTACTTCGTTGGCTTCTCGGAAACCAGCCAGCCGTCGGAGAGCTCGATGATGCGGTCGCCGTAGGTGGCGTTCTGCTCCGAGTGCGTCACCTGGATCACCGTCGTGCCTTCGGCGTTCAGGCGCTTGAACAGCTCCATGATCTCGCGGCCCTGGGCGGAATGGAGGTTGCCGGTGGGTTCATCGGCGAGGATGAGCTTGGGGCTGGCGATCACCGCGCGCGCAATCGCCACCAACTGTTGCTGGCCGCCGGAGAGCTGGTTGGGGTAGAGGTCCTTCTTGCCTACGATCTGAAAGCGATCGAGGCTGTCGGCCACCAGACTGGCGCGCTCCTTGGAGCGGATGTCGCGGTAGGAGAGGGGTACGTCCAGGTTTTCGTAGACGGTCAGATTGTCGAGCAGGTGGTAGCTCTGGAAGACGAAGCCCATGTAGAGCTTGTTCAACTCGATGCGCTTCTTCACCGGCAGGGAGTGAACCGGGGTGCCGAGGAAAAAGAACTCGCCGCTCCACAAGCTGTCGAGCATGCCCAGGATGGAGAGCAGGGTGGATTTGCCCGATCCCGACGGACCCATGATGGTGAGGAACTCGCCTTCGCGGATGTCGAGGTTGATCTGGCGCAGGGCGTAGGTCTTGCCCACCCCGGCCGGATAGGTCTTCTCCAGTTTGCGCAGTTGGATCACGTGTTCCAGCTTACAATACGGCCGCGCGCGCGGCCTCAGTGCAGGTTGTGGATGCTCTGCGGGGAGAGGGGCTGACCGAGGGAGATGTTGTACTCGTCCAGCAGCGTGCCGCTGTCCTTGGCCAGGGTCACCTGGGCGATGGCATAAGCCTGCTGCGCCGCCACCACGTTCTTCTGCGCGTTGACCAGCGCCACCTCCGCCGCCTCGACTTCGTCAATGGTTCCCTTGCCCAGCGAGTACTTGGAGCGCGAATCGTCGAGCGCCTGCTGGAACAGCGTCTGGGCGTTTTGGGCGGCTTGCAACTGCGCCATTTGACCGGCCAGTTCAATGCGGTCCTCGTTGACTTGTTCGGTGATGGCGTTCTCATCCTTCTGCAGCGTCACGCGCGAGGCGGCGGCCTGCAGCTCGGTGGTGGCTTCGTCCGCGCGATTGGTGCGGTTCCAGACCGGGACCGAAAGCGCAAAGCCGACGCCATAGTCGGGCGCCTTATAGCTGAAGATGTCGCCGAAGGATCGGCCGAAGCCGGCCGGCGTCGTGCCCAGCACGCTGCCGGCCGGACAGGGGAAGGAGGCCACCGCACAGTTGACGCCGACGCCCGCCACACCGCTCGAAGTGTAGCTGGCAAAGAGGGTCAGCGAGGGAAGGAGGGTATCCTTGCGGACCTTGACCGCCAGATCGTTGTTGCTGACGTTGATGCGGTCCTCGGCCAGTTTGGGGCTGAAGCTGACAGCGCGGGTCACCATGTCCTTGAGTTCCGGGAGTGGTGTGGTCTGCTGCGGCATGGGCAGCGTCTGGGTGGTAACCACGCGGGCGGTGATGATGTTCGGACTCCATTGCTTCACCAGGAACAACTTCAACTTCGACGCTGCCTTGGCGTAATCCGTTTTGGCCTGCAGCACGGCCGTGCTGGCGGTGCTGAGGCCGGTTTCGGCGGTGATGCGGTTGGCGGCCGGGACCTTGCCGTACTGAATCAGCGCGTTGGTGTCATCCAGAGTTTTTTGGGCCTGCTGCTCCGCCTGCTCGGCGACCTCGATCTGACGCCCGGCGGCGGACAGGGTCCAGTACTGCGTGATGGCCTCCGCCACCACGGTGGTCACCTGGTCCTTGTAGTTGGCGTCGGCAAAGCGAAGGCTGTTTTCGCCGATGACCATGGTGGCACGGTTGACGGAGCGGCGGCTGCCGCGCAGCAGCTCCTGCTGCATGCCTATGCTCACGTCGCTGGCCACCTGCGGGTTCAGAAACAACTGGTTGGAATTCTGGTAGCTGCGCTGGCTGGCGAAGCTGACGGAGTATCCCGTCCCGGTGGTGAAGCTCTGACCGAAGCTGGCCACCCCGACGGCGCTGTTCAAAATCTGCTCGCTGGTGCCGAACAGGACGGCGTTGTTGAGCGGCTGGCGCGAATGCTCGTCGGCGAATTGAAAGTTAAAACTGGGGTCGTAGCCGCCGCCGCCGCCGTGGACGCCGGCGCCGCCGCCGCTGACCGAGCCGGCGCCGCTGCCCCCACCGCCGCCGCCGCCGCCGCCGGAGGCGCCGATGGCGCCGGAGAAGATGGCGGAGGTGATGGTTTCCCCCGCCACGCCGCGCGCCGAGCCGCCGGCCAGCGTGCGGAGATAGTCAGGTTTGGCCTGCAACTGCGCATTGCTGGCGTTGGCGATGTCCAGATTGGAGGTCAGAGTCAACTGCAGCATGTCATGCAGGGAGAGATAGAGCGTACCCTGGGCCGCCTGCTGCTCGAGTGATGCCGGGTTGCGCAGGTCGGGCTGGCCGATGTTGGCCGGCTGATAGCGCTGCCAGAGACTGAACCAGCCGCCGCGGTTGAGGAAATCCAGTTGCTGCGGCACGGCGGTGTTGTTGGCCACCAGAGGCGCGCCTTTGGCCTGAGCGGGAGCGGGGGCGGCGGTGGTACCGGATTGCGCCAGGGCGGACGCCCCAAGGCACAGAGACAGCGCGGTCACCGTTAGCCAGCGCATAGACACAGAGTGAGCAGTCATCATCCTCCTCAGCGCACGTCAGGGGCCATTGCAAACACTGGAAAGCACACGGGTTGGATACGTTTCCGCGGCGCCTTCCGTTCACTTTCGCGAAACCACTGTCCGAATGTGAACAGCGCTTTCCGGGGGCGGCGCGGGCGCAAAAATGGGCCAGTCTGTCACCGGCGGCTTCGGCGGGGAAACCGAAGATCGCACCATCCGCTGCGGAAGCGGGTGGCAGGGTGGCGGACTGGCCCGGTGATAGCCGGTGGCTGGGGGGCCGCCGGCTAACCTCGAACAAACTTAGCCGCGGCTGACCACCGCCGATTGTTCCTGGGCCTGACTCTCATCCACGATCTGGCCGTCGAACAAATGCACGGTGCGGTCGGCGTAACGGGCGAAGCGCGGGTCGTGGGTCACCATGCAGATGGTGGCGCCGCCCTCGTGCAATTCATGCAACAGGTCCATGACCGCGTCGCCGTTTTTGGAATCCAGGTTGCCGGTGGGCTCGTCCGCCAGCAGGATGCTGGGCTTGCCCACCAGCGCGCGGGCCACGGCCACGCGCTGCTGCTGACCGCCGGAGAGCTGGCTGGGCAGGTGCTTGGCGCGATGGGCCATGCCGACGCGTTCGAGCGCCGCCTGGCAGCGCTGCTTGCGCTCGGCCGAGGGCATGCCGCGGTAGGTGAGCGGCAGTTCCACGTTCTCGTACACCGAGAGGTCGCCGATCAGGTTGAAACTCTGGAAGATGAAGCCGATCTCGCGGTTGCGGATGCGCGAGCGCTCGCCCAGGTTGAGGTTGGCGACCGGCTGGTTGTTGAGGATGTATTCCCCGCCGGTGGCCGTATCCAGCAACCCGAGAATGCTGAGCAGCGTGGATTTGCCGCAGCCCGAGGGGCCGCCGATGGCCACAAACTCGCCGGCGTTGATCTGCAGGTGGATGCCGCCGAGCGCGTGCGTCTCGACCTCATCGGTGTAGAAGACCTTGGTGATGTCCTTGAGCGTGATAACTGCCGGTTGATCTGCCATTTCCCCTCCCTTTGCGGGTTTCCTGCTTCGTTCTACGTATACTGCTGCGGCTCGGTTCGGTTACCTGGCGATTTCAGTGTACCGCCGCCACCGGCGGGCTGAATCGGATCACATCGTGGCTGTTCTCGTTCTGGGTGTCGCTGAGCACCACCCAGTCCCCGACATTCAGCCCCTGCAGCACCTGGATGGTGCTCACCGAGGCCTTGCCCAGCTTGACTTTGACCTGGGTTCCGGTCCGGCCATCGGGCGAGATCTTGAACATACTTACGGTTGTGTCGGGCAAACCGAATGCAGGCCGGCCGACATAAAGCACGTCTTTGAGCGTTTCGATGTTTACTGTTCCGTCCACACTCAGGTCGGGACGCGCGCCCGGCGGGAGCGCGCCGTCCAGTTCGACGTCCACGGTTACCGTGCCGTTCTGCGAGTTTGGATCAATCCGCATAACGTGACCCGGGACGATGCCGTTGTGGGTG
>Ga0134125_10002737_pt1 | contig 20738 bp, 16 predicted proteins | sample KB31751_FD_96464 | JGI IMG/M metagenome (GOLD analysis project Ga0134125, IMG submission 96464) | Terrestrial soil microbial communities with excess Nitrogen fertilizer from Kellogg Biological Station, Michigan, USA - KB3-175-1 | ecosystem: Environmental > Terrestrial > Soil > Unclassified ... | reverse complement strand
GTGGCTGGTTCACGTACCGGAAGCGCGGCCCGCACATCGCAAGAACGCCGCAGTGGAGCGCCGGAAGGCGCCTCGTTCCTTCACCGGAACGAGGGGACGCCTTCGCAAAGCGTCCCACCGGGCAGCTTCGCCAGCTGTCCATCGGGGGTCTCGCACGCCCCCGCGTCTTTCGGCGCTCCGCTCCCCTCGGTGGGAGCGCAGAATTGCACTTCGGACTGCGGCGTACCCGGCGCCGGCCAAAGAATGCGGGCGATGGCGCATGGCTGTTTGACAATCGAAACAACGAATTGGTTGTAGGGTGGGCAAAGGCGCGCTTTTGCGCCGTGCCCACCAACGGAAATGCCCCGAGGTGCGCACGCTTCGCTTTGCGCACCCTACGGAATGCGTAGGCGGACCCCTCAGCCCTTCCCCAGCGCCGCCTTGATCAGCTTGACCGCGTCGTCGCTCGCCCATTCGGCGGGGCCTGCGATGGTGCCGATCTCGCAGCCGTTCGGATCGATGAGCAGTGTCGTCGGCATGCCGAAGGCGCGGCCGACGGCTTTGAGGTCCTGGAAGCTCTTGGCGCTCGGGTCGGCGTAATAAGCGAGGTTGTGCACGCCGATGTCCTTCAGGAAGGCCTTCGGCTTGTCGGGATCGCGGGTGTCGATGTTGACTGCCACCACCTGGAAGTCCGGACCGCCGAGCTTCTGCTCTAGCGCGTCCAGAGTCGGCATCTCCTTGCGGCAGGGCACGCACCAGGTCGCCCACAGGTTGACCAGCACCGTGCGGCCCTTGAACGCGGCGAGGTCGATCCGCTTGCCGGAGGCGTCCTGGAAGGCCAGGTCCGGCACCTTGAGCGGACTCTTGGCGACGTTGACCGCGGCCACCTCGCCCCGGGCGAAGGGGGCGACCTTGGCGGCGAGGTTAACGGCCGGCAGGCAAGCCTTGTCACCCCCTGCGTTGCGCGAAAGGGCCGTGATCCCGTATACCCCCGCCAGCCCGACGACCACCCCGGCCAGGCCGCCGGCCAGGACCATGACGAGCCGTTTGACGGCAGAACTGGACTTCGGGCGGGCCGGCTCGGACATGATGGCAAGAACCTCGGGACCTTAAGTCATGAGCAACAAGATGTGGGGCGGGCGGTTCGCCTCGGGGCCCGACGCCGTCATGGAGGAGATCAACGCCTCCATCGACTTCGACCGGCATCTTTACCGCCAGGACATCATGGCGTCCAAGGCCCATGCCGAGATGCTGGCCAAGCAAGGCATCATTGCGGCGGAGGATGCGAAGTCGATCGCTCACGGTCTAGACACGATCCTGTCAGAGATCGAGGCCGGCAAGTTCTCGTTCCAGCGGGCGCTCGAAGACATCCACATGAACGTCGAGAGCCGGCTGAAGCATCTGATCGGCGCCGCTGCCGGACGCCTGCACACGGCGCGCTCGCGCAACGACCAGGTCGCCACCGACTTCAGGCTGTGGGTGCGCGACACCATCGACACCATCGACACCAGCCTCGCCATCCTGCAGAAGACACTCGCGGAAAAGGCGCTGGCGCATGCCGCGACCGTCATGCCGGGATTTACACATTTGCAGACGGCACAGCCGGTGACCTTCGGCCATCACCTGCTTGCTTACGTCGAGATGGTGGCGCGCGACCGCGGCCGCTTCGCCGATGCGCGCAAGCGTTTGAATGAGTCGCCGCTCGGCGCGGCCGCGCTGGCCGGCACGTCGTTCCCGCTCGACCGGGACATGACGGCGAAGGCGCTCGGTTTCGACCGGCCGGCGGCCAATTCGCTCGACGCCGTGTCCGATCGCGACTTCGTCATGGAGACCTTGGCCGCCACGGCCATCGCATCCGTGCACCTGTCGCGGCTGGCCGAGGAGATCGTGATCTGGACCTCGCCCTTGGTCGGCCTGGTGAAGCTCTCCGACAAGTTCACCACCGGCTCCTCGATCATGCCGCAGAAGCGCAATCCGGACGCGGCCGAGCTGGTACGCGCCAAGACCGGCCGCGTCGTCGGCGCGCTCACGGCCATTCTGATCGTGATGAAGGGCCTGCCGCTCGCCTATGCCAAGGACATGCAGGAGGACAAGGAGGGTGCGATGGACGCGCTGTCCGCGCTCTCGCTGTCGATCGCGGCGATCGCCGGAATGGTCGGCGACCTCGAGCCGGACGTGGCGAAGATGAAGAAGGCGGCGGGCGAGGGCTACGCCACCGCCACCGATCTCGCCGACTGGCTGGTGCGTACGCTCAAGATCCCGTTCCGCGATGCCCATCATGTCACCGGCCGCATCGTCGCGCTGGCCGCCGAGAAGGGCGTGCCGCTGCATCGGCTGCCGCTCGCCGACATGCAGGCGGCCGAGCCGCGAATCACGGATGACGTCTTCACCGTCCTGTCGGTGACCAATTCGGTGAAAAGCCGCGTCAGCTACGGCGGCACCGCGCCGAAAAACGTGCGGGCGCAAGCCAATAAATGGCTGCGCAAGCTCGAAAAAGGCAAATCCTGACTTCGCCTCTTTTACCGGCTTTGCTATGGTGGCCGCGCCCTTTGGGGGAGACTGTTTCTTGAGCCGTTTTCTCGACCGTCCGATGCTCCGCATGGCCGCCGCCGGCGCGCTGATCGCGTGCCTGGCGCTTGCCGGCTGTGGCCGCAAGGGCCCGCTCGATCCGCCACCCGGCGCCGCGGTGGTGGATGAGAACGAGCCGCCGCCGCGGACCGGGCTTGTCGCGCCGATCATGTCGCCGATCGGCAGCGCCGGCAAAGTCTCGCCCGACGAGCCGGGCATCGGGCCCGACGGCAAGCCGGTGGCGTCGAAAGGCCCGCGCCGCCCCTTCGTGCTCGATCCCCTGCTCAACTAGACCGGACGCCGATGCATCACTTTGCCTATCGCGACGGCGTTCTCCACGCCGAGGCGATCAGCCTCGACGCGCTCGCGGCTGCGGTCGGCACGCCGTTCTATTGCTATTCGACGGCGACCCTGACGCGGCATTACAAGGTCTTCGCCGGCGCCTTCGCCGACGTCGACGCGCTCGTCTGCTACGCGATGAAGGCGAATTCCAATCAGGCCGTGCTGCGCACTTTGGCGAAGCTGGGCGCCGGCGCCGACGTCGTCTCCGGCGGCGAATTGAAGCGCGCGCGCGCCGCCGGCATCCCGTCCGGCAAGATCATGTTCTCCGGCGTCGGCAAGACGGCGGCCGAGCTCGCGCTCGCGGTCGACGAGGGCATCCTCTGCATCAACGTCGAGTCCGAGCCCGAGCTGGCGCTGCTGTCCGAGATCGCCGCGGCCAAGGGCCGGCGCGCGCACGTCTCGGTGCGCGTCAATCCCGACATCGACGCCAGGACGCACCACAAGATCGCCACCGGCAAGGCCGAGAACAAGTTCGGCATTCCGTTGAGCCGCGCGCGTGAAGTCTATGCGCAGGCGGCGAAGCTGCCGGGCATCGCCATCGCCGGCGTCGACATGCACATCGGCAGCCAGATCACCGATCTCGATCCGTTCGGCAACGCCTTCGCGCTGCTCGCCGACTTCGTGCGGCAACTGCGCGTCGACGGCCACACGATCGGCCACGTCGATCTCGGCGGCGGCTTGGGGATTCCCTATCGTGACGACAACGAGCCGCCGCCGTTGCCCGACGAATACGCCAAGGTGGTCAAGCGCGCGACGCGCGATTTGAACTGCCGTCTGATCTTCGAGCCGGGGCGGTTGATCGTCGGCAACGCCGGCGTCCTCGTGACGCGCGTCCTGTTCGTGAAGCACGGCGACGCGAAGAACTTTGTCGTCGTCGACGCCGGCATGAACGACCTGATCCGGCCGACTTTGTACGAGGCGTATCACGCGATCCTGCCGGTGGATGAGCGGGCGCAGGCCAAGCGCATCCGCGCCGACGTGGTCGGCCCGGTGTGCGAGAGCGGTGATTTCCTCGCAAAAGATCGTGAACTCGCCGAGCCCGCGTCCGGCGCGCTCATGGCCGTGATGTCGGCCGGGGCCTACGGCGCGGTGCAGGCCGGGACGTACAACACGCGGCCGCTGGTGCCGGAAGTGCTGGTCAACGGCGCCGAATGGGCGCTGGTGCGGCCCCGCGTCGAGGCCGAGGCGCTGATCGCGCTCGACCGCCTGCCGCCCTGGCTCTAACCCCAGGTTCCTGCGCCATCAATCCGACCTAATGGCCTGCGGTCATGACGGCTTCCGGCCCCGTTCGGGCTGGGGACAGCGCGCGTGGCTGCGGAAAGACTTGCGTGCTAGCGTGTTGACAGAATCCCAGAGGCCGGGCGACGGAGCCCTGTGATTGGATAGCTTCGAAGACCATCCCCGCGACCGCGAGGCTTCGACCCGCCGTCATCTGGCGCGCGCGATCGAACGCGCCCGTAGCAGCCTGTTGTGGGAGCGGCTCTGGCCGGCGCTGGCGACACTGGCGACCGCGGTCGGGCTGTTCCTCACATTGTCCTGGGCGGGGCTGTGGATGGTGCTGCCGCCGCTCGGCCGCGCCGCGGGCCTCGTCTTCTTCCTGCTCCTGACCGCGGCGGCGGCGATCCCGCTCTTCCGCGTGCGCGTGCCGCGCGACGCCGAGGCGCTGCGGCGGCTCGACCGGGTGAGCGGCGAGAAGCACCGCCCGGCGACCGCGGTCACCGACGAGATCGCCGCCAACGGCCACGATCCGGTGTCGCAGGCGCTGTGGCAGGCGCATGTCGAGCGCGCGCTCCTGGCGGCCAAGAAGCTCAAGGCCGGCTGGCCGTCGCCGCGGCTGTCGCTGCGCGACCCGATCGCGCTGCGCGCGCTGATCCTGATCCTCGCCGTCACCACCTTCATCGCCGCCGGCGGCGAGCGTTGGAAGCGCGTCGCCGCGGCTTTCGACTGGCATGGCGTGGTCGCGCCGGCGAACTTCCGCATCGACGCCTGGGTCAACCCGCCGGCCTATACCGGCCGGCCGCCGGTTATGCTCACCGGCCAGCAGATCGGCGACGCGGCCGCCGCGAGCGCGCCGATATCGGTGCCGGCCGGCAGCCAGCTCGTCGTGCGCGCGACCGGCAACGTGCATCTCGAGGTCGCGCGCAAAGGCGGCCTCGAAGAGGCGAAGGACACCGACAAGACGCCGCTGCCCGGCGGCACCGAGGAGCATCGCCTCGTCATCAATAGCGACGGCACCGCCTCCGTGCACGGCGTGCTCGGCGGCGAGCATTCGTGGACCTTCAAGGCGATCCCCGACCGCGTGCCGGCGATCGCCTTCGTCAAAGAGCCCGAGCGGCAGGCGCGCGGCGCGCTCAAGCTCGAATACAAGATGGACGACGACTACGGCGTCATCGAAGGCAAGGCGGTGCTGGCGCTCAGGGACGCCGATGCCGCCGGCAAGCACCCGCTCTATGGCCCGCCGGACTTCCCGCTGACGCTGCCGCAGATGCGCACGCGCTCCGGCGCGGCGCAGACGACGCGCGACCTGTCCGATCATCCCTGGGCCGGCGCCGAGGTGACGATCACGCTCACCGCCAAGGACGAGGCCGGCAATGTCGGCGAGAGCGAGCCGCGCGACGTCACGCTGCCGCAGCGTATCTTCGTCAAGCCGCTCGCCCGCGCGCTGATCGAGCAGCGGCGTAATCTCGCGCTCGATGCCGGCGCCAGGCCGATCGTGCTCACCGCGCTCGAGGCGCTGACTTTGGCGCCGGAGAAGTTCACGCCGGAGGCGGGCGTCTATCTCGGCCTGCGCTCGATCTATTTCGATCTCGAAGGCGCCAAGACCGACGACCAGCTGCGCGCCGTGGTCGGCCGGCTGTGGGAGATGGCGCTGCAGATCGAGGACGGCAATGTCAGCCAGGCCGAGCAGGCGCTGCGGCAGGCGCAGGAGGCATTGCGACAGGCGCTCGAGCGCGGCGCCTCCGACGAGGAACTGCAGAAGCTGATGCAGGATCTGCGCGCCGCCATGGACAAGTTCATGCAGGCGCTGGCCGAGGAGTTGCGCAAGAACCCGCAGCAGCTCGCGCGGCCCCTCGACCGCAACACGCGCACGCTGACGCAGCGGGACCTGAACAGCATGCTCGACCGGCTGGAGAATCTCGCGCGCTCGGGCAACCGCGAGGCGGCGCAGCAGCTCCTCAATCAGCTCCAGTCGATGCTCGAGAATTTGCAGATGGCGCGTCCCGGCGCCCAGCCCGACCAGGGCGACGACGAGATGAACCAGGCGCTCGACGAACTCGGCGACATGATCCGCAAGCAGCAGCAGTTGCGCGACCGCACCTACAAGGAAGGCCAGGATTCGCGGCGCGACCGCCAGCTCAACGGCCGCAAGCCGAAGATGGGCGATTTGCAGCAGGACCAGCAGGCGCTCAAGGACCGCATGAACAAGCTGCTCGAACAGCTGAAGAAGCGCGGCATGGGCCAGCAGCAGGGCCGTCAGCAGCAGGGGCAGAAGGGCCAGAAAGGCCAGCGCGGGCAGCAAGGCCAGCAGGGCGACCAGGGCGGCGGCGAGATGGACCAGCTCGGCGAGGCCGGCGAGGCGATGGGCGACGCCGAAGGCCAGCTCGGCGACGGCGACGCCGACAACGCCGTCGGCAGCCAGGGCCGCGCGCTCGAGGCCATGCGCAAGGGCGCGCAGGGTCTGGCGCAGCAGATGCAGCAGCAACAGGGCCAGATGGGTCCCGGCCCGAACGGCCAGCCGAGCCCGAACGGCCGTCAGCGCGCCAATTCCGACACCGATCCGCTCGGCCGGCCTCTGCGCGGCCACGGCTACGACAACGACCCGACGGTGAAGGTGCCAGGCGAGATCGACGCCCAGCGCGCCCGCCGAATCCTCGAGGAATTGCGCCGGAGGTATGGTGAAACCAACCGGCCGCAGCTCGAGCTCGACTACATCGAGCGGCTGCTCAAGGGCTTCTGACCCGCCGGCGCGATGCCGCTCACGCTCGTGCGATCGCCTTCTTCATCGTCGAGCGCGCCGCGTCGGTCATGTACGCGATCGAGCATAAGCGTCACTTGTCCGGCCGCTGGGGCTTGATGCGCTGCGGCCGCTGGTCGCAGGGCCGTTGACCCGACTCAAGCGTGCGATTCTGATCGCCACCGGGCGCGACGACGATGACGATGAAGCAGTTTGCATGCTGCCGACGTTCACTCTCGACTCCACCACACTGCTGCGCTCGTTCGCGGTCGATACGCTGCCTTGCGACAGCCATCACATCCTCGTCGCCTGCTTTCCGAAGAGCGGCTCGACCTGGCTCAGCGAAGTGCTGAGCACGCTGCCGGGCTTCGCCAAGATCGATCTCGTTCCTGTCTATGACCGCCGCGAGCAGGAGCTGGCGTTCGAGCGCCTGCTGGTGGCGCATCACCTCGACTACGTCGCGCAGCACCATTGCCGCTATTCGCTGGCGACCGAGCATTGCCTGCGCGCGTTCTCGCTCCGGCCGGTGGTCCTCGTGCGCAATATCTTCGACTGCGTCGTCAGCCTGAAGGATCACATCGACCGCGGCACCCACGACCCCGCGACGCGCATCGGTCCGCTCGCGCACGTGCCGGACGCCTATTACGGCTTCTCGCAGGAGGCGCGGCTCGATTTCGTCGTCGACATGTGCGCGCCGTGGTATTTCAATTTCTTTATTGGCTGGCAGGGCTGCAAAGAGGGCCTGTGGGTCCGCTACGAGGACATGCTCGCCGATCCGCACGCGACGGTCAGACGCATCACCGAGACGTTTGAGATCGGCGCAAGCGACGCGGCGATCGACGCCGCGCTCGCCACCGCCGCGCACAGGCCGACGCGGCGCAACGTCGCCGTCACGGGGCGCGGCCAGACCCTCAGCGCCGCGCAACGGCGCCGCATCGAGCAGTTCGCGTCCTATTATCCAGTGCGCGACTTCTCGCTGATCGGCATCGCCAGGGCGCGCGCCGCGTGATGCGGCGCGCTTAGGACCCCCCGCGCCGCCCGATCGCCCCGCCGCCGGAACGGGCGCGGTTGCGCCATCCGCAAGACCCGCTATCGTCACGTCCCGGCACGGGACCCGTACGCGGGGAGGGACATATGCTGCTGGCGCGAACTCGCTCGATTGCACTTGTTGTGGCCATTCTGCTCCTGGCGCAGGGCGCGTCGCGGGCCGAGCCGGTCAGGATCCGCGTCTCCTGGATCGCGCCTTTGTCGAACTGGGCGTCGCTGCTCATGGAGAAGAAGGACCTCGCTCGCCACATGGGGCAGAGCTACGTCCTCGAGCCGGTCCGCTACGCCGGCACGCCGCAGATGATTACCGCGCTCGCCAACAACGAGCTCGAAGTCGCCGACCTCGCCTACACGACGCTGCCGATCGCCATCCACAACGCCGGGCTTTCCGACCTCCGCGTCATCGCCGATGAGTTGCAGGACGGCGTGCCGGGCTATTACTCGCAGGAATACATGGTGCTCAAGGACGGGCCGGTGCAGCGCGTCGAGGACATGAAGGGCCGCGTGATGGCGATCAACGCCGGCGGCTCGGCGGTCGACATCGCCATGCGCAAGATGCTGCGCACCAAGGGGCTGGAGCCGAACCGCGACTATGTGCAGATCGAGGCGCCGCTGCCGACCATGCGCGCCATCCTCGCCGACAAGAAGGCCGATCTGGTGCCGCTGGTCGTTCCGTTCTCGTTCGATCCGGAGCTGCGCCGCATTGCCAAGCCGCTGTTCTACAATCGCGACGTCATGGGCGTGACGCAGATCCTGTTCTGGTGCGCCCGGAAATCCTTCATCGACAAGCACCGCGAAGCGATGATCGACTTCATGGAAGACACGCTGCGCATCACCAACTGGTTCCTCGACCCGGCGAACCACGCCGAGGTAATCGCGATCTCCTCGCGCGTGACCAGGCAGCCGCCCGAGCGCCTCGGCTGGGTCTTCACCAACAAGGACTACCATCACGCGCCGGGCATGCGTCCGGACCTCGTCGCGCTTCAGCGCAACGTCGCGCTGGTGAAGGAACTCGGCCTGACCAGCGCCGATACCGACGTCAACAAATATGCCGACCTGAGCCTTCTCGACGATGCCGCCAAGCGGCTGAAATAATCCGGAGCATTCATTGGACGTGAGCAAGACGCACCGCATCTGGGCGCAGGGCGCCACCGATCAGGTCGGTCACCGCAACTACCTTGCGAAGCTGCTGCCGCACGTGAAGGCCTGCACGGAGCCGGGCTTCGAGATCGAGTTCAAGACCATGACGCCGTCGGTGACGACGGTTCACGCGCTGTCGGAAGCGCGCGTCGCGCGCGCGGTCGTGCGCGGCGCCATCACCGCCGAGCGCGAGGGCTACGCCGCGTTCTACATGAACCACTTCCAGGATGTCGGCCTTTACGACGCGCGCGCGTCTGTCAACATCCCGGTGCTCGGCCTCGGCGAGACGACGCTGCTGCACGCCTGCACCCTCGGCCGCAAGCTCGGCCTGATCGCGATTCATCCCGCCTTCATCCCGATCCACAACGACCAGGTCTACCGTTACGGCCTGCAACAGCGTGTTGCCGGCGTACGCGCGATGAACGCCAGCATCGGCGAGTACATGGACGCCTTCGCCGCGCCGGCGAAAAAGGCGGAGCTGCGCGCGAGCTTCGATCGCGAGGCGCGGCGCCTGATCGACGACGGCGCCGACGTCGTCGTGCCGACCGGCGGCATCACGATGATGCTGTTCGGCCAGGACGCGGACGCGAATATCGACGGCGCGCCGATCGTCAACGGCGTGACGGTGCTGGTCAAGGCGGTCGAGATGGCGATCAAGCTGAAGGCGCTCGGCATGCCGGTCGCAAGCCGCATCCCTCAGTCGGGCCTTGCACTGCCGTCCGCGCAGACGCTCGACGAGTTTCTCCAGCACGGCTGAGGGCGGCGCTAGCCGCCGGCGCGCCCGCGCGTCTCGACGCTGGCGAGCTTGCGCGCCCGCGCCTTCTTGTCCTCGACGCCCATGCCCCGCGCGATCTGGATGCGCTGCGCCTGCGGCGAGCCCGCGCCGTGCAGGCTCTCGGTGAGATAGCCGACGGCGTTGCGGCCGATGGTCATGTTCTCGATCAGCCGCAGCACGCGCATGCGGTCGACAGTGTCGACGCCGCTTTTGCCTTGCAGGAACTTGCGGATCAGCGGGCCGATCTCGTTGTTCTGCAGGTCCTTCTCCGACGGCATGGTGACGACGAGGCCGCCGGCGATGTCCTGCGCCAGCCGCGCGATCTCGAAGGGAAAGCGCGTGACGTTGTGTTTGGCGACGTTCGAGAGCATCTCGTCGTTCAAGTAGGCGCCGGAGGCCAGCGGCTTCGAGCGGTAGGCGGCCGCCATGCAGCTCGAATAAATAGTCTCATTGAGATGCGTCATCTCGACCAGCTTGTCCTTGATGTGCGAGACGCTCTCGACGCCGTTATGCGAGGCCGCTTCCGCCGCGGCGCCGATCAGCACGTCGCCAAGGCCGGTTTTGCACACATAAGACGAGCGATGATAGGTCGTGAAGCGCTCGACCAAGGTCGCCGCATAGGGCCACTCGCCGTCCATGAAGACGTGCGCGTGCGGGATGAACACGTTGTCGAAGACGATCATCGCTTCCTGGCCGGCGAACTGCGCGTTGCCGGCGTCGAGCGCGCCGCCGTCGACGGCGCGGGTGTCGTTGGTCTGGCGGCCGACCACGTAAGTGAGCCCGGGGCTATCGACGCGCAGCGCGCCGACGAAAGACCAGTCCCTGTCGGCCTCCGTCATGCGCATGGTCGGCATCACGATCAGCCAGTGCGAGTTGACCGCACCGGTCTGGTGCATCTTGGCGCCGGAAATCCAGATGCCGTTCGCATCACGCTTGACGATGCGCAGGAACAGGTCGGGATCCGCCTGCTGGTGCGGCGGTTTGGAGCGGTCGCCCTTCGGATCGGTCATGGCGCCGCCGATAACGATGTTGGCGGTCTGCGCACGCTTCAGGAAGGCGAGGAAGCGTGTGTGGTAGTCGGTGCCCTTTTCGGCGTCGATATCGAAGGTCACCGAATGGCAGGCGCCGATGGCGTCGAGCCCGACGCAGCGCTGGAAGCAGGTGCCGGTGCGGCGGCCGAGCTCGCGCTGCATCTCGTGTTTGGCGACGAGCTCGGCGGGCGCCGTCGGCACATGCAGGAAGCGGTTCGTCCGGACATTGGCGATCGGCGTGTGAACGCCGCCCAACTCCGGCTGCTCCGAGGCCAGCCGGTAGGTCTCGGCCATGGCGTTGATCGACGGGAAGATGACCGGGTGGTCGACGGGCTCGGGCACGCGCTCGCCCATGAAGAACACGTTCATGCGCCGGCCGCGCAGCGAGGCGATGTAGTCCTCGGCGGTGGCGATGGGCCTCGCGAATTCAGCCCAGAGCGCGTCGATATCGGGCATTCAGGTCTCCAGGGGCGCTGACGAGCGGCCATATTGCGCCAATCCGGCAGGGCTGCAATCGAATAGGCCGGTCGCGCAAAGCGGCCTTGCGGCGGGCCGTTTTGCCTTGATTATGTCGCGGGAATTTCATCTGAATCCCGGCCGGACGCCGGTTCCCGCCGGCCCCGAACCAATCGGCCCGCCGCACATTCTAGGGTAAGGAACCCGCGACCTGACCGGACCCATTTCGACGATGCTTGCCGCCGCTCTCGCCGCCCTGACGGCCCTTATCTGGATCGCCCTGCTGTTCGGGCGCGGCTTCTATTGGCTGAGCGCCGTGCGGGATGACGAGGCGCAGCCAAAGCCCGCGCGCTGGCCGTCGGTGGTCGCGGTCATTCCGGCGCGCAACGAGGCGGCGGTGATCGGGCAGAGCGTCGGCTCGCTCATGCGTCAGAACTATCCGGGGCCGCTGGCGGTGATCGTCGTCGACGACGATTCGAGCGACGGAACGGCCACGGCGGCGGAAGCGGCCGGGGAGGGCGCCTCGCGCCCGCTGACGGTTTTGCAGGGTGATCCGCTGCCGTCCGGCTGGACTGGCAAGCTCTGGGCCCTGAAGCAGGGCATCGCGGCGGCGCAGGAGCCGGCGCCGGACTTTCTGCTGCTCACGGACGCCGACATCGCGCATGCGCCGGATTCGCTGTCATGGCTCGCCGCCAAGGCGAAGCGCGACGGCACCGTGCTGACCTCGTTCATGGCGCGGCTGCGTTGCGAGAGCCTCGCCGAGCGCAGCCACGTGCCGGCCTTTATCTATTTCTTTCAGATGCTGTACCCATTCGCCTGGGTGCGGCAGCCGTTCGCGCGCACCGCCGCCGCGGCCGGCGGCTGCGTGCTGCTCGATCGCCTCGCGCTGCATCAAGCCGGCGGCATCGAGTCGATCCGCAACGCGCTGATCGATGACTGCTCGCTGGCGCGGCGCATGAAGGGCGTTGGGCCGATCTGGCTCGGCCTGACGAATCGCGCGCATTCGATCCGCCCCTACGAAAGCTTCGCCGACGTGCGGCAGATGATCTCGCGCTCGGCCTACGCGCAGCTCAATTATTCGCCGTGGCTGCTGGCGGGCACGTTGCTGGGCATGGCGGTGACCTACCTCGCCGCGCCGCTGCTCGCGATCTTCGCCGACGGCTGGCCGCGCTATCTCGGCCTCGCGGTCTGGGCGGCGATGGTGCTCTCCTTCGTGCCGACCTTGCGCTTCTATCGTCTGTCGCCGATTTGGGGTATCGCTCTGCCCGGGATCGCCATGCTCTACGCGCTTTACACCTTCGATTCGGCCTTCAAGCACTGGCGCCGCCGCGGCGGCCAGTGGAAGGGACGCGTGCACGTCAACGCGCCGAGTCTGCAATGACCACCGCCGCCGACTTCCGCTCCGGCAAGGGCTCGGGCGACGAGAACTTTCCCGTCGCCTCGGTGCTCGTTGCGCCCAGGCATCGGCCGGCGGTGCTCGCCTTCTACGAATTCGTCCGCGTCGCCGACGACATCGCCGATCACGCGACGCTCGCGCCGGCGGAGAAGCTGGCGCGCCTCGACCGCATGGAAGAAAGCCTGCTCGGTGCATCGGACGCCGAGCCGGAGGGCGTGCGCCTGCGCACGACCTTGCGCGAGCGCGGCCTGTCGCCGGTGCATGCACAGCATCTGCTGCGCGCCTTCCGCCAGGACGTCACCAAGCTGCGCTACGAGAACTGGGACGACCTGATCGAGTATTGCCGCTATTCGGCCATGCCGGTCGGCCGCTATGTGCTCGATGTACACGGGGAGGAGCAAGCGACCTGGCCGGCCAATGACGCACTCTGTGCCGCGCTGCAGATCATCAATCACCTCCAGGACTGCGCCAAGGACTACCGCGAGATCGACCGCGTCTACGTGCCGCTCGATGCGCTCGCCGCCAACGGCCTCACAGTCGAGGCGCTGGCAGCGCCACGGGCGACGCCGGCGCTGCTGCGCTGCATCGGCGGCCTCGCCGCGCGCACCGGCACGCTGCTCGAGCAAAGCCGGCCCTTCGCGCTCCAGATCAAGGACCGGCGGCTGTCGCTTGAGGTTGCGGCGATTCAGAGCCTCGCCGAGCGGCTCGTCGGCGTGCTCCGTGCACGCGATCCGTTGAGCGAGCGCGTGCACCTGACAAAACCGCAGATGCTCCTGACGGGGCTTTCCGGCGCTGCCGGCGCGCTGTCGCGTCGGTTGCTCTCGCGCGCGCCCTCTTCGGCCTTCGCCCGGTGAATGCAGCCATGACCGCCGCAACGCCCGAGCCCGAGACGGCCGCCGCCAGCCGCGCCAGCGGTTCGTCGTTCTATTTCGCCATGCGCATCCTGCCGCAGGCCAAGCGCGAGGCGATGTTCGAGATCTATTCGTTCTGCCGCGCGGTCGACGACATCGCCGACGGCGACGCGCCGCGCGCCGAGCGTTCCGCGGCGCTGGCCCAGTGGCGCCGCGACATCGACGCGCTCTATGCCGGCGCGCCGCCGCCCGCTCTTGCCTCGCTCGCGAAAGCTGTGACGCAATTCGGCATGCGCAAGGAGGATTTCCTTGCGGTCATCGACGGCATGGAAATGGACGCGGTCGAGGACATCCGCGCGCCGGAGTACTCAAAGCTCGATCTCTATTGCGACCGTGTCGCTTCCGCGGTCGGCCGGCTGTCGGTGCGTGTGTTCGGCATGACGGAGCAGGACGGCGTCGCGCTCGCGCATCATCTCGGCCGCGCGCTGCAGTTGACCAACATCCTGCGCGACATCGACGAGGACGCCGGCCTTGGCCGTCTCTATCTGCCGCGCGAGGGCCTTGCCGCCGCCGGCGTCGCTTCGACCGATCCCATGACGGTCGCCGCGCATCCCAATCTCGACGCCGCCTGCGCCATGCTCGTCGAACGCGCGCGCTCGCATTTCGCCGAGGCGGACAAGATCATGGCGCGCTCGCCGCGCCGCGCGGTGAAGGCGCCGCGCATCATGGGCAAGGCCTATCGCCGCATCCTGGACACAATGGCCGCGCGCGGCTTTGCAACGCCGCGGGTGCGCGTGCGCATCAGCAAACCCTATCTCATTGGAATCGCATTGCGTTATGCCTTCATCTGACACCCGCACCGTGCACATCATCGGCGCAGGGCTCGCCGGACTCGCCGCGGCCGTGCGCCTGACGGCGCAGGGGCGCCGCGTCGCGGTGCATGAGGCGACCGGCCAGCCCGGCGGCCGCTGCCGCTCCTATTACGACCACGTCACCGGCATGGTGATCGACAACGGCTCGCACCTGCTGTTGTCCGGCAACCACGCCGCCCACGCCTATCTCAAGGCCATCGGCGCCGAGCACCTGCTCGAAGGCCCGCCCTCGGCCGAGTTCGAGTTCATCGACCTGCCGACCGCGCACCGCTGGACCGTGCGCTTCAACGACGGCCAGATCCCGTGGTGGATCTTCGACAAGAGCCGCCGCGTGCCCGATACCAAGGCGCGCGATTATCTCGGCCTGATGCGGCTGATGTTCACGTCGGGCGACAAGCCGCTCTCCGAACTCATGCGCTGCGAGGGGCCCCTCTACGAGCGGTTGCTCGAGCCCTTGTTCCTCGCCGCACTGAACATCGAGCCGCTGGTCGGCTCCGGCAAGCTCGCCGCGCAGATCATCCGCGAGACATTGGCGCTCGGCGGTAAAGCCTGCCGGCCCTTGATCGCGCCCGGCGGCATCGGCGATGCTTTCATCGCGCCGGCGTTGCGCACGCTCAGGGAGCAGGGCGTCGAGGTGACGCTGCAGCATCCGCTGCACGCGCTCGAACTCGAAGGCGACCGCGTGCGCGCGCTCGACTTCGGCGAAGAGACCGTCAGCCTCGGCGCGGGCGATGAGGTGATCCTCGCCGTGCCGGCCTTCATCGCCACCGCGATGGTGCCGGGCCTGTCGGCGCCGACCGCGTTCCGCAGCATCGTCAACGCGCATTTCCGCATTGATCCGCCGGCCGGCGCGCCGCGTATGATCGGCGTGGTGGGCGGCACGACGGAATGGATTTTCGCGCTGCCCGGCCGCGTCGCCGTGACGGTGAGCGACGCCGGTGAACTCGTCGACGCGCCGCGCACCGAAGTTGCGCAGACCATCTGGAACGAGGTGGCGCGGGTGCTCGGGCTGCCGGAGGCGCTGCCGCCGTGGCAGATCGTGCGCGAGCGCCGCGCCACCTTCGCCGCCACGCCGGAGGAGAACGCCAAGCGGCCGAAGCCGGTGACCCGCTGGCGCAACCTGATGCTGGCCGGCGACTGGACCGACACAGGCCTGCCGGCGACCATCGAGGGTGCGGTGCGCTCCGGCCATCGCGCCGCCGAACTTGTCGCGGACGACGCGCGTTCGAAGAAGGCCGCATGACGCTCGAACTGACCCGGACCGGATTGGACGCCGGCGCGCTAGACCGCGCTATCGACGGCGCGTGCGCCGCGCTCTACCGCACTCAGCAGGCCGACGGCCATTGGGTCTACGAGCTCGAGGCCGACGCCACCATTCCCGCCGAATACGTGCTGCTGCGCCACTATCGCGGCGAGCCGATCGACGCCGAGCTCGAGCGCAAGATCGGCGTCTATCTCCGCCGTATCCAGAGCGCGCAGCATGACGGCTGGCCGCTGTTCCACGGCGGTGCCTTCGACATCAGCGCAACGCTGAAGGCCTATTTCGCGCTCAAGACCATCGGCGACGATATCGACGCGCCGCACATGAAGCGCGCGCGCGAGGCGATCCTCAAGCGCGGTGGCGCCAAGCACGTCAACGTCTTCACCCGCATCATGCTGGCGCTGTTCGGCATCATGGACTGGGGCGCGGTGCCGATGATGCCGGTCGAGATCGCGCTGCTGCCGCGGTGGTTTCCCTTCCACCTGACCAAGATTTCGTACTGGGGCCGCACGGTGCTGGCGCCGCTCCTGGTTCTGTTCGCACTCAAGCCGCGCGCGAAGAACCCGCGCGGCATCGCGCTTGACGAACTCTTCCTCGAGCCGCCGCTCACCATCGGCCCGCCGGAGAAGGCGCCGCATCAGAACGCGGCGATCTTCGCCTTCTTCCGCGGCGTCGACATCGTCCTGCGCAAGACCTTCAGCAATCCGCCGGCGGCCATGCGCCGGCGCGCCATCGCGAGGGTGGCCGATTTCGTCAGCGAGCGGCTCAACGGCAAAGATGGCCTGGGCGCGATTTTCCCGGCGATGGCCAATGCCTGCATGATGTTCGACGTGCTCGGCGACACGGAGAAGGCGGCGATTGCCCGCGACTCGGTCGAGCGGCTTCTGGTCGTCAAGGACGACGAGGCCTATTGCCAGCCCTGCGTCTCACCGGTGTGGGACTCGGTGCTGGCGGCGCAGGCGCTGCTCGATGTCGGCTCGCCCGAGGCGGTCGCGCATGCGCGCAAGGCGCTCGACTGGCTCGTGCCGTTGCAGGAATTGAACGTCGCGGGCGACTGGATCGTGCGCGCGCCGGGGCTGCGGCCGGGCGGTTGGGCGTTCCAGTATGCCAATCCGCATTATCCCGATCTCGACGACACCGCGGTCGTCATCATGGCCATGGACCGCGCGCGCAAGATCTCCGGCGGCACCGACTACGACGCCGCCATCGCGCGCGCCGAGGAATGGGTGCGCGGCATGCAGAGCCGCAACGGCGGCTGGGCGGCATTCGACATCGACAACACGCACGAATACCTCAACAACATCCCCTTTGCCGACCACGGCGCGCTGGTCGACCCGCCGACCGAGGACGTCGGCGCGCGCTGCGTCTCGGCGCTGGCGCAGCTTGGTGCCAAGCCGGACGATCCGGCGCTCCGGCGCGGCATCGCTTATCTGCTCGGCGAGCAGATGGAGGAGGGGAGCTGGTACGGCCGCTGGGGGCTGAATTACATCTACGGCACCTGGTCGGTGCTGTGCGCGCTCAACGCCGCCGGCCTGCCGCACGATCATCCGGCGATCGCTAAGGCGGCGGCCTGGCTTATTTCGATCCAGAACGCGGACGGCGGCTGGGGCGAAGACGGCGACAGCTACAAGCTCGACTATCGCGGCCACGAGAAGGCGCCGAGCACGGCGTCGCAGACGGCCTGGGCGCTGATGGGGCTGATGGCCGCCGGCGAAGTGACGCATCCGGCGGTGGCGCGCGGCGTCGACTATCTTACGCGCACGCAAGGTGGCGACGGCTTCTGGGAGGAAGAGCGCTACACCGGCACAGGATTTCCGCGCGTCTTCTATTTGCGCTACCACGGCTACCGGAAGTACTTCCCGCTGTGGGCGCTGGCGCGCTACCGCCGGCTGCGCCAGTCAAACGAGCGTTTCGCGTTCGGGATGTAGTTCGATGCCGTGGCGCAGGCAGGGCGCGCTCCCTCTCCCCGTTGGGGAGAGGGTTGGGGTGAGGGGGTTCCTGAAGCCGCGAGTTTGTAACCCCTCACCCGGATCGCTTCGCGATCCGACCTCTCCCTATGGGAGAGGTGAAGCGAGTACGCGGCTCGGTAATTGCGGAACTCTACGGCTCAAAACAAAAATGCCCGGCGCGAAGGCCGGGCATTTGCACTTCAGCGATGTGAGTAGGCTTATTCCGCCGCTTCCATCGGAGCGGGCTGCTCCTTGGCGCGCGCCTTCTCCTCGCGGATCTCGCTGAGCTTCTGCTGCACGTGGCGGGAGAACACGAACTCCGGCGGCCGCTGCTTCGACAGGTCGATGTCCGGGGCCATGGCGCCGTCGGTCTTCACGCCGTTGCGCGACAGCTTCAGAAGCTTGAACGGGTGCGAAATCGAGTCGTTAACCGCGGTCGCCTCGAAGCCGGAGTGCACCATGCAGTCGGCGCACTTCTCGTAATTGCCGACGCCGTACGAATCCCAGTCGGTCTCTTCCATCAGCTTCTTGAACGAGCCGGCGTAGCCTTCGCCGACCAGGTAGCAGGGCCGCTGCCAGCCGAACACGGTGCGCGTCGGGTTGCCCCACGGCGTGCACTTGTAGGTCTGGTTGCCGGCGAGGAAGTCGAGGAACAGGCCGGACTGGCTGAACGACCAGTTCTTGCCGCCGTTGCCGCGCTTGAAGATGTCGCGGAACAGCTGCTTGGTCGTGGTGCGATTGAGGAAGTGTTGCTGGTCCGGCGCGCGCTCATAAGCGTAACCGGGCGAGACGGTGATGCCGTCGACGCCCATCGCCATGACGCTGTCGAAGAAGTTCGCCATGCGCTCGGGATCGGCGTTGTTGAAGAGCGTGCAGTTGATGTTGCACCGGAAGCCCTTGGCCTTCGCCGCCTTGATCGCGGCCACCGCGCGGTCGTAGGTGCCTTCCTGGCACACCGACTTGTCGTGGTCCTGCTTGTCGCCGTCGAGATGCACCGACCAGACGAAGTAGGGCGACGGCTCGTAGTCCTTCATGCGCTTCTCCATGAGAAGCGCGTTGGTGCACAGGTAGACGAATTTCTTGCGGGCGATGATGCCCTTGACGATCTGCGGCAGCTCCTTGTGCAGGAGCGGCTCGCCGCCGGCGATCGAGACGACCGGCGCGCCGCATTCGTCGACCGCCTGAAGCGCGTCGGCGACCGAGATGCGCTGGTTGAGGATCTCGTCCGGATAATCGATCTTGCCGCAGCCGGCGCAGGCAAGATTGCACCGGAACAGCGGTTCCAGCATCAGGACGAGGGGATAGCGTTTGCGGCCGGCCAATCGCTGACGAACGACGTAGCTACCCACAATCAACTTTTGCAAGAGAGGAATGCCCAAGACTTCCGTCCTTACCTATTTTGCTGGCGTTCTTGACCTGAAGCAGTTCGACCGGAACGCGGAACTCCATATTCTCCTCGCGCCCCGGGAGCAAGGAGACTTCGACCGGGGCGAAACCACGCAGCACCTCGATCGCATCCATCACCATCACCTCGGGCGCCGAGGCGCCCGCCGTGATGCCAACCGCCTCGACCCCGTCGACCCATTCCGGCCTGATTTCGGCGCCGTTGGCGATCAGATGGGTCGGAACACCGGCTTCCAGCCCGATTTCGCGCAAACGGTTGGAATTCGAGCTGTTGGCAGCGCCGACCACGAAGATAACGTCCACCAGCTTGGAGAGTTCGCGCAGGGCCATTTGGCGATTTTGTGTCGCGTAGCAGATGTCCTCGGTGCCCGGGCCGACGACGTCGGAAAACTTGCGGTAGAGTGCGGCGATGATTCCCCTGGTGTCGTCGACCGAGAGGGTGGTCTGGGTGACATAGGCAATCGGGGTCTCCGGCGGCAGAGTGAGCGCCTCGACCTCCTTCTCATTCTGGACCAGCAGCACCTCGCCCGGGATCTGTCCGAGCGTGCCCTCGACCTCCGGATGGCCGGCATGGCCGATCAGGACGACGGTGCGGCCCTTGCGCAGATAATGGCGGCCCTGCGTGTGCACCTTGGAGACCAGCGGGCAGGTGGCGTTGAGCACGTGCAGGCCGCGCTCCTGGGCGTCAAGTTCGACCTTCTTGGCCACGCCATGGGCGGAAAAGACGGTGATCCCGTCCGGCGGAACTTCCGACAGGTCCTCGACAAACCGGGCGCCGCGCGCCTTCAGCGCGTCGACCACCCATTTGTTGTGCACGATCTCGTGCCGGACATAGACGGGCGGACCGTATTTCTCGAGCGCCCGCTCGACAATCTCGATGGCGCGAACCACGCCGGCGCAAAAGCCGCGTGGCTGCGCGAGTATCACCTTCATCGCATGGCTCCGTTGCCGGCTTCCGCCGCCAAGACCGGCTGCAACGCGGGGGCCCGCGTGCTGAAGGCCTCGAACACCTTGGCGACGATGCCCTCGGCGTTGAGGCCCGCTCTGGCATACATGGCCACGGGGCCGTCTTGATCAATGAATAGGTCAGGCAAGACCATCGAACGGACCTTGAATCCCCGCTGTTCCAGCGCCCCGGTTCCGGCAAGGAACTGTAGCACATGGGAACCGAACCCGCCGATAGCTCCCTCCTCGACGGTTATCAGCAGCTCGTGCGATTGGGCGAGACGGGAAATCAACGTGGAATCAAGCGGTTTGGCGAAGCGGGCGTCGGCGACCGTTGTGGAAATGCCCTGCGCGGCGAGCATATCGGCTGCCTTGATGCACTCCTGGAGCCGCCCGCCGAGCGACAGTAGGACGACCGTATTGCCCTCGCGCACGATGCGGCCGCGGCCGATCTCGAGCGGCGCGCCCAGATCCGGCATCGGCAGCCCGATACCGTCACCGCGCGGATAGCGGAAGGCGCAAGGGCGGTCGTCGATGGCCGCCGCGGTGGCGACCATGTGGGCGAGGTCAACCTCGTCGGCCGCCGCCATGATCACGAAGCCGGGCAGGCAGCCGAGATAGGCGAGATCGAACGCGCCGGCATGGGTCGGGCCGTCGGCGCCGACGAGGCCGGCGCGGTCGAGCGCGAAGCGCACCGGTAGCCGCTGGATGGCGACGTCGTGCACGACCTGGTCGTAGGCGCGCTGCAGGAAGGTCGAATAGATGGC
>Ga0134125_10002736_pt1 | contig 20741 bp, 20 predicted proteins | sample KB31751_FD_96464 | JGI IMG/M metagenome (GOLD analysis project Ga0134125, IMG submission 96464) | Terrestrial soil microbial communities with excess Nitrogen fertilizer from Kellogg Biological Station, Michigan, USA - KB3-175-1 | ecosystem: Environmental > Terrestrial > Soil > Unclassified ... | reverse complement strand
GGGCTTTACTTTATGGCCGGCTTGACAGCAAGTATTCTGCTGCTGGCGGGAGTCGCGGCGCTATTGCTTTTCCTGATGCGCTGGATTGTGCGCCGGTGGAACCAGCGGCTGCCTTCCTCATTCCGGCACGGTTTTGCAAATTTGTACCGTCCGGGCAATCAGGCGCGCTCCGTGCTGGTCGCTCTGGGAATCGGTGTGATGTTTACGTTGAGCACGTATCTGTTGCAGCGCACTGTTCTCCAACAAGTGATTCGTGAAGGGCCGGGCCGCGAGGGTAATCTGTTTCTGCTTGATATCCGCAATTCATCTGAGGTTACCAGCTTAATTGAATCCCAGCCCGGCGTGACGAGTAAGGTCCAGTTGGTGGGCTACATTGTTTCGCGCATGCTGTCGAAAAACGGCGTGCCGGCGAGTCAGCTCCCGTTGACCAAAGAGCGCAAAACCGACCTGCAGACTGTGCGCATAACGACGGCACAAGCGCTTCCGGCCGGCCTGGCGCTGAAGCAGGGCAAATGGTGGAAGCCGAAGAGCGCTGAGCCGCAGCTTGCGGTTTCCGAAGATGCGGCGCGATTTTACAAACTGAAGGTGGGCGACCGGCTTCAGTTTCAAGTTGCTGGCCGGACGATAGAAGCTCCTCTGGTGGCTATCTTCCGGCGGGAGCAACGCGCGCCGGTGCGGTACGAGCTGGTATTTCCGGAAGACGCGCTGAAGGGACTTCCGGTCGTGTACTATGGCGCGGTACACGTGGATGCGGGGCAGATTCCGCAGGTAGAAGAAGCCGTTTTTGACAGATTCCCAACCGTGACTGTGATGAACCTGGCCGAAGTGCTCACACGAATTCAGGAAGCGGTGGACCAGGTGGCGCTGGTGATCCGGTTTCTGGCGCTGTTTGCAATTCTGGCCGGTGTGATTATCCTTTCCTCGAGCGTTGCGGGAACGCGCTACCGGCGTATCCGCGAAGTGGCCATATTGAAAGCGCTGGGCGCAACCAGGCGGCGAATTATGAACATCTTTTCCGTCGAGTTTTCTATTCTAGGCGCAATTTCCGGATTGATAGGAGCGATTCTCGCCAACGTGTTTACCCGTATCATTGCCAATAAATTCATCGACGCGCCCTTCGATTTCAACTGGTTGTCGCTGTTGATCGCGATGATAGGAACCGTGCTGCTGGCTAACTTAGCCGGTTGGCTGGCGAGCGCACGCATTTTGAACCAGAAGCCGCTCGAAGTGCTGAGGAACGAGTAACGCTTCCGATAGATTTACTAAGTGAGGGTAAATCGAGGTTGTGATTGCTAAAAGAGGCGTCGTCATCGCGCGCTCTAGGCAAAATCAGTTTGACCTTAGCCGTTGCGGTGGCACTGATCTCAGCTGCATTGACCGTGCGGTCTTACATGCCGTGCCCTTTCGGCGACGAATGGTTTTTTATCGATGCAATCGCCCGGGGGAGCGGACCGTGTTCCTGGCACTGGTTATGGAGCCAGCACAATGAGCACAGGCTGGTTATCACCCGGCTCCTTGTCTGGCTCGATCTGTTTGCGTTCCATGGCAAGAACGTTTCGCTGTTTGTCGGGACTTATCTGATCCTGACCGTGCACTGGGCCGCCATCTGTTACGCCTTGGAGCGGTTCACGGACTTTCCCGCGCCGCTGAAACGAACCTTGCAAGGTCTTTTTGGTTTCTGCATCTTTCATCCCAATCAAAGCGAAAACCTGACTTGGGCCTTTCAAGTGTCGTTCGTCCTGGCCTTCGCCATTGCGACCATGGCACTGCTTGCGGCAAACTTCCTCAGGCAGATGGGCTGGCCTCGCCTGGCAACGCTTGGTGTGGCCGTTGCGCCGATTCTTGCAGCCATGAATGTCGCCGGTGGTCTGCTGATTGGACCCGTTGTGCTCGGCCTGGCGCTGATCCGGCGCTTTCGCATTCGCTTCATTGCAACTGTTCTCGTGTGCTTCGCTCTGAGCGCCGGGGCTTATCTGTGGCATTTGAACCCTCCCGATGCGTCATATCCGCCGGTACGCGCATTAGCGGACCCAAAGGGAATCTTTGTTTACGTTCTGACGTACTTCGGCGCAAGCTGGACCCGGCTCTTGCCCCACAAAGAACGAATTACGGCCTTACTGTCGATCATCTGCTTTACTGTTATCGCAGTCCGTTCAGTACGCAAGAAGGGACGCACGACAGACTTTGAATGGTTTTGCATTGGCGAGTGCAGCCTCATGCTTGCGGTTTCCGTGGCAACTGCGCTGGGCCGGCTGAAATTCGGGGTCGGGCAGGCGTTTGCCAGCCGTTATCAGACACCTGCAATGCTCTACTGGGCGGCGCTCGGTTCGCTTGTGCTCATCACTGTCTGGCGAAGCCGGCCAGCGAAGTTCCGCCTTGCTCAAACGGTGCTGGTTCTCATCATGTTTCTGTCGATGCTGACCTTTTTCAGAATGTGGAGCATTACGATAACCCGTGCGGATTCGCTTCAAAGGGCGTGCGCCGCGCTGATCAAAGGAAGCGACGATAAGCAAACTGCAAAAACGCTCGGCGCCTTGGATGCAGGCATAGAGCCAGGCGCGGCGCTGCTACGGAAGACCTGGAGCGGGATGCCCGTCAGGAGCGACGAGCAAAAGGGTATACAGCATTGACTCAGTTACCTGCCCGCTTGTCCTCACGCGGCCCTTGTTGCTTCGGCAGCCTCCAGCCGTTTTCTGGTCCTTGGACCGTCCGCCAAAGTTGCAATACATCGCGACAGCGGCAGCGAAATCAACCAGATTTGAGTTTCTCTTCTGCATACAGCGACAATTCGATCATCCGTTCGAGCAGTTGGTCCGGGGAAACACCCGCAAAATTCCTCAGCACGAGTTCCTTGACGTAAAGGCGTACCAGGAAGCGCAGTTGCAGCGCGCGAGTTTTTGTCGCGAACACGAAGTCGCGATGCCCGCTATTGACGATGATGAGATTGCGCTCTGCGTCGAACCGGGATCTCCACTGCTCTCCCGCCGCCCGCTCGAAGGTATAGCCCGGAAGGCCGCGCGCGTTGACCATCGTCTCGGTCACGGGGGACTCGATACTGGCGGTGATCGCTACCAAGGCCTCTGCCGTGCAGGTGACCTCGCGCTGTGTGACCGATACCTTTAGGCGTGTGAGGCCCGGCGTATCGGATGCCAGATACTCGATTTCCTGATCGGAAGTGCTCGCAAGTGAGCCGCCGCCGGAGGCGATCTCCCAGCAAAAGCGCAGGTCCTCGTCCACGCGCCGGCGGGATCGATCCCGCGGCAACGCGCGAAAGCGCCGCCGCTCGTTGATCGGCAGCGTGCTTGAGGCCGGTGAGGCAACAACGCTGAATAGCGGCCCCGCGTATTCGAAAAAGTGTCTTTGCGCTCCGCGATTAAGATCGGGCTCGGCAATGCCGGGATCGGAGGCTCCTTCTTCTCCTATGGCCGAGGCGCTCCGCTCTCGCCGTATGAGCGCGCCTGGATGTCAAACCAGTCGTACTCCTCGGGTGGGAGCGCGAGGAGCGCTTCGCGAAACGCTCGTTGAATCGCACGCAGCGATTGTTGACTAGCCTGTTCTTCTTCTGCCCGCTGTTGGGCCTCGATGAGCCCATTCAGATACGCTTCGAGAGGTTGCAACGCTTCCAGGAAGGCTGCGCACCGCTCATCGTGGATGATGCCGCTTCGGGTGCCGGGCGTGAGATTGAGGAACGGCACGTCAACGAGGCCCTGCAGATACCGCAAGGACCAGGGTGGATGTTCGAGTCCAGGAAGCGTCGCAAGGTCCTCGATAACTCGGGTTCCCGCGCGAGTAAGCGCGACCCGGCAGCCATCGGCAGGCTCTGCAAGATAGAGCTCGGCATAAGCGTCGCCGAACCGCGTACGGACCGTGGGTAATTGATGCAGCAACCGGCCCTCGTATGCTCGCGGCTCGACCTCGTCGTGCTTGCGTGCCAGTTTGTCGACGACCGTCACGCGAACCTTCGCATTGCGGATCCGGTCGCGCAGTTCCGAGGCAAGATACCACTGGAGCTTTTCGCCGGAGAGCGTTCGGATTCCCTCAAGCAGTGGACTGATGCGGAGTTCTGTGCCGTCTGCCGCGAAAAGGACCCGCAACGGGCTCACCACGTAGCCTGAGTCGCCCTTGCGCATCGTCATTTGATAGGGGCGTTGATCGCTGCCGGTGGAAATCATCGTGAGCTGCTCGCCAACGGTCCAGAAAGAAAGTAGCCCAATGCCGAACTCGCCCTGCAGGCCGTTTCCAGCCCCTTCCGTTTTCAGCCGCCGCTTGATCGAGTCGCAGATATGCGTCGCAACGTACTTGAAATTTGGCCGCCCCTCCTCATCGCGGGGGATGCCATCGCCGTCATCTTTGATCGAAATATAGTGCTCGCCGTGCTCCCGGCCGCGGGTGATCGTAACGTTTTTCGCATGCGCGTCGATGCTGTTCTCGACAAACTCGGCGATCGCCTTTAGAGGATTACCCTGCGAGAGCGCGATGATGCGGATCGCGTTCCAATCATCGCCGATTCTGAGCTTCCCGCGATCGGCGGACTTCTTTAACCGAGAAATTTTTGATTTCGATCCGCGTATGGCGAGATCGTCGGCAGAATTGCGAGACACAGGTAATTCCTCTTCACTCACCTTAAGAGCAACAACTTTAGCGACGCCAGCCTTTTGTCAGCCCACCAAACATTTCGAAGGTCTTTCAATATCTTCAACGTCTTGCGGAATTCGAATGTTCGTCCGAACGCCAGCCGACGACCAGATGCCTTCTTGCAAGCTATTGATTTTAAATGGTGGCCAGGGACGGAATCGAACCGCCGACGCCAGCCTTTTCAGGGCTGCGCTCTACCGACTGAGCTACCTGGCCGTATGGTTGGAAGCCTTCAGTTTACCAAACGAGCGAGTTTTAGCCGATTCCCTCGATAACAGAGTCAAGCTGATTCCGGATCCTCGGTTCTGCTGATACAATTTGAACTCCAAGCAGGCTTTCCGTTGGGCCTGTAGCCGCAGTATCTGCTCTTCATGGATCTCGACCAACTCCACACGTTTCTTGAGATCGTTCGACTCAAGAGCTTCTCCAAGGCTGCCTTAACCTGCTATCGTACCCAGCCCGCCATCAGTGCTCAGGTTCGCCAGCTTGAACAAGAGTTGAACACAACTCTTTTCGATCGGTTTGGCGCCAAAATATCACTGACCGTGGCGGGGCGGATTTTTGCCGGGCACGCCGAACAGATTCTGGCTATCCGGCGTCGTGCGCAGGACGCCATCAACGAGCTCGAGAAGATTCCGCGAGGTGAATTGGTGATCGCGGCGAATGAGGCGACCTGTATTTACGTGCTGCCGAACGTTTTCGCTGAATTCAAGAAGCAGTTTCCCAATGTACAGCTATCGGTGGATCGATCGTACGGGACGCGCGTGGTGCAGGCCGTCCTGGATAACCAGGCAGACTTCGGAATCACCCAGCTTCCGGTTCAGGAAAAAAAGTTAGAAGTGGTGAAGATTTATTCGGATGAAATCAAATTGCTTGTTCCAGCCGGCCACAGACTCGCGTCTCACGAGCGAGTAGTACCCAGAGACTTGCTGGGCCAACAGCTATTACTTCCGAAGACAGGCACCACCAGGGCCCGGTTGAATAGCTGGCTTGATCCCGTTATGGAAGAATTACATGTTTCCATGGAACTGGATTCAACAGAGATGATCAAACGCTTCGTAATGGCGAATCTCGGGTTGTCGTTTCTAGCGGCCTCGCATTGCCGTGAGGAACAGGAACAAGGCAAGCTGGCGTCAGTGGCACTGGGTCCGGAAGCTATGATTCGCAGTGTAGGTCTCATTTACCGGCGGGATAAGTCGCTGTCGAAAGCGGCCTTAGGGTTTATTCAGGTAACCCTGGATCACGCCGGAAAGCAGATTGGCGCGGCTGGGAATCAACGCCTTCGGCTGGCCGGGTCATAGTCATACAATACGGGAAACGGTTCAGGGTTTCCAAGATGCCGCAGCTTACAGCCAGGAGTTCGACGATCTTCATCGCGACGGGAGCAAAGACCCGAGTTTACCGTTCGGTGAATGACATTCCACCGGGGCTGCGCCGCAGACTGACAGAATCCACCCATGGCATGAACTCAGCCACCATTCTGATTGCAGACAAGCGAGGCAGGGCAGAACTGGTACGTGCTTTGCAAGGGCGTTCCAGCGAGGTTCAGTGCAAGTTGGTAGAAGCTTTACGGTCGCGCCGGGCCGAGGAGCCGTCTCCGCTCCAAAAGAGACGTTTTGGATTCGGTTCCGTGCGGCGATGGCTTGAGTTTCTGCTTCCGATGGCCCTGGGGGCCTCACTCTGGTTCCTCATTGAAGCGCACTTTTAGACATTTGCCATTTTTCCCTAATGCCCACTCCGGCCTGTGCCGATGAGACGGCTGTGACCACCGTATTTGAAGATCGTCCGCAACCCGCAGTCATTCAGGTCGCCAGCGGGGCTGGGAATGGCGCCAGAATCTCTGTCCCATGCACATTTCAGGGCATGCAGAACAAACGGCTGGTCGTGGATGCCGGGCAAATGCTTGCGGTATCAACGGCTGTCAGCATTGAATACAATGACGCCCTCTTTCTCGGCGAGGTTATGACGTGCCGCCAGAAGGCGGACGGCGCGTGGCGTCTGGACGTGAAAATAGAACAAATTCTGACCGGTTTGGAGAGCCTCATCGCTCTTCGTTCGCGATTGCTCGAAGATGGCGTGACTTCGCCATCCAGCCTCGTTCCGGCTAGAGCGGCTAAGTAGAGTGCCAATAGTCAAGCGGAAGAGGCGGCGCTTCGCCAGCATCAGCGCGTAAAACTGCTAAAGCGGCTATCCACACGGCTGCACTAACCGTGATAATCTGATCCGCGTGCAGCGCCTGCTTGATGCTCTACGCGACGAACATTCTAAAGTCACGCTGGACGTTGCTGCACTTGAACTCGCAAGCATTGAATTCCCCGGGCTCGACTTAGGAGCCGCAGGATTTCGCCTCGATAACCTGGCTGAGCAGATCGAGTCGCAACTTACGCCAGGGGCCAGCGGACTCGATTTCATAAAAGCATGCAACGAGCTTTTGTTCGAAGTGCTGCAGTTCCGGGGGAACGAAGAAGAATATTACGATCCGCGAAACAGTTGTTTGAACTCGGTCCTCATGCGGCGGCTCGGTATTCCAATTTCCTTGTCCGTGGTTTACATGGAAATCGCGCGCAGGCTAGGGCGGCCTATCTATGGTGTCGGGCTTCCAGGCCACTTCATCGTGGCGTACGAAGATGCCCAAGAGCGATATTGGATCGATCCGTTCCATGCGGGCCGTATCTTGTCATTTGCGGATTGTGCTGCGGTGGCAAAGCAAACGTCCGGCGTCGATCTTCGTTCCAATCCGGCAGTACTCGCGCCAGTGAGCATGCGTCAGATTCTGGTTCGCATGCTCAGTAATCTGAAGGCAATCTATCTTCGGGGAGAGGCGTTCGACAAGGCGCGGCAAGTGCTTGATATTTTGATTGACGCCATGCCCGAGTACGCGGAGGAATACCGCCACCGCGGGTTGGTGCATCTACGCCAACTGAATCATCGGGCTGCAAAGACAGATTTGGAAACGTACCTGCGGCTGGAGCCCAACTCGCCGGAACGTGAGCAGGTGGAAAAAGAGCTTGTGCTGATTGAGCGCTGGAAGGCGGGGTTGAACTAACCTGTGGCGCTCAGTTCCTTCGCAGATGAACCACCGTCTCAAAATGGTACGTCTGCGGAAATAGATCGACCAAGGCGAGCCGTTCAATCCGATAAGCGGTGAGCAGCTTTTTCAGATCCCGCGCCATGGTTGCCGGATCGCAGCTCGCCACGATCAGTCTGTCCGGCCTTAGCCGAAGCAGTTCGGCAGTTACTTCTCGGTCTAATCCTGCCCGCGGTGGATCTGCCACGATCAGATCGGGTGCTTCACCCAGCGCCTGCAGAAATTCCTCGGCCGAAGCGCGGGCGCATCGGACATTCGCTGCGTTCTGCGCCGCGTTCGAGCCCAAATCACGAAATGCCGGCCCGCTCCTCTCTACCGCCTCAACCACCTGGAATCGCTGAGATAAAGCCAGCGAAAACAGGCCCACTCCGGCGTAGAGATCAATCGCTGTGCGCCCTTTCGCTTCGCCGATAACCTCTCGCACCAGCGCGTCAATGAGAAACCGGTTCACCTGAAAGAACGATCCGCGGCCGATTCTAAACTCGTATCCGGCGGCAGCATACCGTATTGGCCCACTGGCAAGGTTTGGAAGAAACGTTCCACACCACTCAAAAAACCGCGCGGCAACCGGCCGGCTTGAATCCGCGATCGTCAATTGAACTTCTGTTCCGTTCGTAAATAAGTCCACAGACCGCAAGAAAGAAGGCCATTCCCGCTGTTTTACGGCCCCACGCAGTTTGGCAATGGCATCAACCAGAAGCGGCGAAGCAATGTAGCAGTGGTCGATGGCGCACAATTCGCGCGAGCCAGCCTGATGAAATCCGGATCTGTCGTCTGCAAAATGAAGCTGAATCCGGTTCCGATAGAACCATGGATTGCCGCTGATCACCGGAATTTCGCCTTCGTAGCTGATTCCGCCACCCCGTCGTAGAGTCTCGCGGAGGATATTTCCCTTCTGCTCCAACTGAAACGTGTACTCCGCATGTTGATAATGGCAGCCGCCGCAAGTTCCGAAATATTCGCACCTCGGAACGATTCTTTGCGAAGCGGGCTGAACAATCTTCAATGCGGAACCACGGAGTAGGCCGCTCTTCACCTGCTCGGTTGCGATTGAGACCTCTTCACCAGGAAGCACGAACGGCGTCAGTACTACCTGGCCGTCGATGCGCCCCAAGCCCTCGCCGCCGTACACCAGCTTCTCGATGCGCACTGTCGCCGGCTGCGAGCTTTTGTCTATTTCAACCGCGGTTGATTGCATCCCTTACGATAAAGATTCGCCCACTGCATGAAAACGCGCGTTTTTTCCGGGGTTCAACCTAGCGGCAAGCTCCATATTGGTAATTATCTGGGAGCGATTAAAAACTGGGCCGAAATCCAGAGCTCCTACCAGAGTATCTTCTGTATCGTAGACCTGCACGCGGTGACCATCTACCAGGATCCGGCCGAAGTATGCGCAAAAATTCGCGAAACAGCGGCTCTCTTTATCGCCGCCGGCATCGATCCAGATCAGTCTTCCATTATTGTTCAATCCAGCATTTCCGGTCACGCGGAACTGGCTTGGCTGCTCACATGTGTGACCCCGCTTGGCTGGCTCAACCGCATGACGCAGTTCAAAGCTAAGGCCGAAAAGCAGGAGACAGTAGGGGATGGACTTCTGCAATATCCGGTGCTGATGACTGCCGACATTCTGCTCTATCAGGCTGGGGTCGTGCCCGTCGGAGAGGACCAATCGCAACATCTGGAGCTGGCCCGGGACATTGCGCAGCGGTTCAATTCCATTTATGGCGATACCTTCGTTATGCCGGCCACTCATCTGCCTGTGGTGGGCGCGCGCATCATGGGTCTGGATGATCCAACACAGAAGATGAGCAAGTCGGCGTCTGGTTCCGGCCACGCGATTGCCTTGCTCGACGACGCTAAAACGATTCAGAAGAAGATCGCCCGCGCCACTACCGATTCGCAGCCATCCGTTGATCCCGAGAATATGGGGGCCGGTATCGCGAACCTATTTACAATTGGGAATGCGTGCGATGGTTCCATAACTAAGCAAGACGTGGCTGGAATGCGTTACGGCGATTTCAAAAAGCGAATCGCCGAGGCGGTCATCGCCCGCCTGGAGCCCATCCAACGGCGCTATCGCGAAGTAACCTCCGATCCTGCCTACATCCATGCAGTCCTAATGCGTGGGCGAGACCGTGTTATGCCGATTGCCGAAGACACAATTCGTAAGGCAAAACGGGCCATGGGACTATACGTGTAGGAACAAGCCTCGGTTTGCGCATCCGATTATCTCAGCCACCACCACGAGGAAAAAAATCCTGGCAGATTTCGCGGGGCGTGCGAGCCGGCATCCGGCGGTATCATGGGGTTGCTTGAGCATCCAGACCCCCGCACCACTGAGGCCTGTCGAGCGCGCTAAGAAATACAGAACGTGGGCAATCATCATTGCCACGAGCCTTATCTCTTTCGTGTGCATGGCCTGGGTCCTCAATGGTGCGGGCCTGGGACGCATCTGGGGCGAGGTGCGGCACATGCACTGGAACTGGGTGGCCGCCGCCGTAGCCTTGGACGTCTGCGTCTACCTGCTCCACGGATGGCGATGGAAGGTCCTCCTCACACCGATTCGGAGGGTTCCTTTTTCTTTCACGGTCGAAGCTATCTATGTCGGCCTGTTTGCCAACGAAGTTTTACCTCTGCGGGCAGGAGAATTGATTCGTTGTTTCCTGCTGTCTAAATCCAGCACGATTCCGCTATCGGTAACGTTCGCTTCCGCCCTGATCGAGCGCATGTTTGATGGCATCTGGCTGATGGCCTGTTTCTTCTTCTGCCTTCACCTGGGCCGCCTACCCGGAGTGCTTATGAAGGGGGGATACATACTCGGAATTCTGATTGTTATCTGTGGAATTGTCCTTGGATGGGGCATGTATAACCACAAGCAGTCTCTTGGCCCCATCTTTGGGATCAAGTGGCCGCGCTGGTTCAACACGCTTATTGCGGATTTGCACCTGATCGGGCACTCGCGGTATTTGTACTTCGCGTTTCTGCTCAGCGGCGCCTACATGCTGGCGCAGACTCTTCCCATCTATGCATTGGTCAAGGCCAACGGACTCAATGTGCCATGGACAGCATCGTTCACCATGATGGTTTTGCTGCGCCTCAGCAGCATCGTCCCGCAGGCCCCCGGGAACCTGGGATCTTTTCAGTGGGTGACGGCGCGAACCCTCATCATGTTCGGGCTCGCTTCAGCGCATGCGAAGCGTTTCTCGCTGATTCTGTGGGCGGTGGTTACACTTCCGCTGATTGTTATCGGCTTCATCGCGGTCACGCTCGAGGGTATAAACATGACCCATCTCCACAAGGAAGCCACGGCCGCCGCCGAGGATCACGAAAACTCTCGCTAGAATAGTCATCAAAGGGTTCCGGCTGTGTTCGCCCTGCTCTTTCTCGCTGCATATCTCGGAGTCGCTCCTGCAACCGATCCTCACACGGCCGGATTGCAGGCGCTTGATCATCAGGACTACGCTCAAGCCGAGCAGATTTTTTCCAAGCTCGCGGAAGCAGATCCCAAAGATTACGCGGCGCTGTTTAATCTCGCTCTTGCCGAAACAGCTCTAAAAAAGGAGAGCGAAGCCGCGGGGCATTACAAACAGGTCCTGGATCTGAAGCCGGGCCTTTATGAAGCTGAGCTCAACTTGGGTATTCTCGATGTGCACAACCAGCGCGCCGCGGAAGCGGTCCCGCTGCTGCGCGATGCCGCTAGCAAAAAGCCCAATCAGGCCAAGCCCCAGCGCTATCTGGGTGAAGCGTTGCTTCAAAGCGGAGATCTCGACGGAGCCGCCGTGGCTTTTCGTGCGGCGCTGGCGCTCGACCCGAAATCTGCCACCGCGGAGCTCGGACTCGGTCAAATTCTGTTGCGGCAGGAGAAGCCGGAAGAAGCACTGCCTCATTACCGGCAGGCCGCAAATCTCGATTCAAACCTGAAGTCCTATCTTCTGGAGGTGGCTGCGGGCCTTTCGAAAGCGAATCATCCGGACGACGCAATCGCTCTGCTGAAAGAGTTTCCGGAAAACGTGGGGGCGCGGGAGGAGTTGGGGCGTCTTTATCTGGCGACCAACCGCCCGGCCGATGCGGTCCCGGAGTTTCAGGCCGCCGTCGCGATATCCCCGACACCGGCGAATCAACTGGCGCTGGCTACAGCTTACTTGCGCAATCGCCAGCCGGACGCCGCCGCGCCGATACTCGAGCGTGCTCTTTCCTCGAATCCGAAGGATTATGATTTGCGCATGGCTGTTGGGCGGATCTATCGCGACAAACACGACTATGTTCCGGCCGCCAACCAATTCCTCGCCGCCGCCCGCTTGAAACCGGATGCCGTCGAGCCATGGAATGAGGCGATTAATGCCCTGGTCATTTCCCAGCAGTATCCCGCGGCGTTAGCGGCGCTCGATCAAATCCATCGCCTGAATGCAGATTCGGCAGGCGATTTTTACTATCGCGCCATCGTTCTGGACAAACTGCACCAGGTCAAGCCGGCCTTGGCCAGCTATCAGAAGTTTCTCGCCATAAGCCAGGGCAAGTTCCCGGACCAGGAATTCATCGCCAGGCAGCGCAGCAGAATTCTCGAAAAGGAGGCTAATCGATGAAGCTATCTATGCACCGGGCTACGCGAATCGGAGTGGGTTTAGCAATCGTTACATTTGTTTCGTCGGGTTATGCACAATCCTTTATCGCGGAGCTAAAGACAACGGAACACAATCCGGCCAAGCGCTCCGAAAAGGCGTTGGTGCTGGCCGACTCAGCGTTCGATAACGCCCGGGATTTCTATAATAAGGGTGAAATCGACAAAGGCGACGCTCAACTCGACAACATGACCAAGGCCCTGAATTTCTGTGTTGAATCTTTGCAGGAAGCCAGGAAAGCCAAATATTACAAAAAGGCGGAGCTGAATGTAGCCCTCCTACAGCGCCGGATGGCCAGTCTTCTGGACGACATTGATGTTCAGGAGCGAGGTTGGGCCGACCAGACCAACCGGATGCTCGATCAGATCCACGACAAGCTGCTAGCCGGAGTTATGAAGAAATGAAGCTGGGTTTCGCGACCTGCGCGGTTCTGTGCGCGGGTTCCCTTGTTTTTGCGCAGGACAGGGACTTCCTGACGCCCAACGAGGTCGATCAGGTCCGCGAGGCACAGGATCCTAATGACCGGCTAGCGCTCTATGTCCACTTCGCCAAGCAGCGGATGGACTTGCTGCAGCAATATCTTGCCAAGGACAAGCCGGGTCGCAGCATCTTCATCCACAACACTCTGGAGGATTACGGCAAGATTATCGAAGCAATTGATTCCGTCTCCGACGATGCGCTTCTGCGCAAGCAATCGCTGGATAAGGGCCTGATCGCAGTCTTGAATGCCGAAAAAGAGTTTTTGGACGAGCTGAATAAAATCCAGAACAGCAACCCCAAGGACATGGACCGGTATCAATTCGTTTTACAGCAGGCTATCGATACAACCAGCGACAGCCGCGAACTGTCGATGGAGGATTCGGGGAAGCGCGCCTCCGAGTTGACGGCGGAAGATGCCAAGGAAAAGAAAGAGCGCGAGGCAATGATGCCGTCTAAAGAAGTGGATTCCCGCAAGAAGTCTGCCGCAGCACAGGAGCAGCCAAAGAAAAAGATTCCTACGCTCTACCGGCCCGGCGAAAAGCCGCAGCAGCCACAAAACTGACCCGCGCCTGCGGATTTTGCGATTCAAAGCCGAAGCCGGGCCCGCACGCGCAAGCAAGCTGTTGTCGTAAATTGAAAGCAGAGGTCCGATTCGTGGCTCATAATCATCAACATGATCGTGCGCGCAAAACCGGTTGGATTCTTTGGATTTCTTTAGCTGCGACGCTTGCATTTACCGGGTTTGAAGTGTTTGCCGGTCTGCGTTCGCAAAGCTTGGCGCTGCTTTCCGATGCGGGACACAACTTTACCGACGCGATTGCTTTGCTTTTGGCCGCGGTTGGTTTCTATTTGCAGGGGAAGCCTGCGAACCAGGTCAAAACTTACGGGTACCAGCGCGCGGGCGTTATCGCCGCGTTTCTGAACGCCTCAACTCTCATTGTTATTTCCATCGCCATCTTCTGGGAAGCCGCGGTGCGAATCGTGCAGCCCGAACCTGTTAATGACCGGATCATGCTGTGGGTTGCGGTGCTTGCCTTGTTTCTTAACAGCGTCGTCATGCTCGGTTTGAACAGCGGGCAGAAAGAGGACATAAATATCCGCGCCGCCTTCATTCACATGTTGGGCGACGCATTGGGGGCAGTTGCGATCATCCTGGGTGCAATCGCCATCCGCTTCACAGGATGGACCTACATTGACCCTATACTTTCGATTGCGATTGGCGTTTTGATCATCTATACAGCCTGGGACATTGTCCGCGAGTCGCTGAACATACTGCTAGAGGGATCGCCGCGAGGCGTGGAACTGGCGAACGTCACCACCGCTATGTCCGGAATCGAAGGTGTTTTGGACGTTCACGATCTGCACATCTGGAGCCTCGGAGCCAGGACTCATGCCCTCAGCTCGCATGTGCTAATCGATGACATGCCGCCATCCGCAAGCGAACGTATTCTGAAGCGAATCAACTCGGTGCTGTGCGGGTTTGGGATTCACCACACAACCATCCAGTTCGAGCACATGCCGTGCGTACTATCCGATAACGGCTGCCGCATGACCGCGGATCACAGCGAGGCTGATGACCATGGCCATCAGCATTGACGAAACGGGCCCTATCGAACACCCGGCAATCTGACCTGAGCCGCACGACCGTATCCCATAATCGGACACCCGGCGAGACTACCGCATTGTGCCTTGTAGCCTAAAATCAGTAGGTTAGCGGTGAATAGAGGGCTGGCCGCTGAAATGCACTTCACACACGCAAATAAACGTCATGGCAATGGATGTACCTCGCGGCAAAGAAGTCGCACGAAAACGGCTGATGAAGCGGATCGCCTGGATCACAATCGCAGTTATCGCTATCGGCGGCACCACCGTCGCGCTCGCACGTCTAAAGCCTGCAGCCCCCTCGGTAGATATGAGCGGCTTATGGCCTGGAACGGTGAAGCGCGGTCCCATGGAGCGGCAAGTGCGCGGTTTGGGCGCGCTCAAGCCCGAAGAGATCCATTGGATTGCCGCGGCTCAGGACTCGCGTGTTTCCCAGATCGACCGGCGCGCCGGGATTGACCCGGTGAAGGCGAACGACGTGATCCTGGTCCTCAGCGACCCGGATCTCGAACTCGAAGCCGAGAAGGCGGAATGGACCATGAAGCAGGACCAGGCGCAGCTTGCGAACCTGAAAGTAAAGCTCGAAAGCGACAAGCTGGATCAGCGCGCCAGCCTTGCCGAACTGGAATCCCAATACACGCAAGCGAAATTAACTGCTGACCGCGATCTCGAATTAACCCGCCTCAACCTGTTAAGCGATCTGACATCGAAGCTTTCCGTCGATCAGGCGAATCAGTTTCAGAACCGTGTCGCTCTCCAGAAGCAGCGCCTCGGCATTGCGGATGAGTCCATCAAAGCGCAGATTGACGCTCAGGAAGTTGTGGTCCAAAGCTCTCGAGCCGCCTATGAACTGAAGCGGAAGCAAGTGGACCAGTTGACAATTCGCGCCGGGATCGATGGTGTTCTTCAGGAAGTCGATGTTGAGGTGGGCCAGCGGGTCACCGCCGGGACCATTCTCGCGAAAGTTGCAGACCCGAAAAAGCTAAAGGCCGTGCTGCAGATCCCTGAAACGCAGATGAAAGATGTTCGCATCGGACTGGACGCTTCTATTGATACCCGCAATGGTCTCATTCCGGGCCGTGTGATCCGCATCGATCCGGCCGCCCTGAATGGTACGGTTGGTGTGGATGTGGCGCTGCTGGGAGCCTTGCCTCCGGGCGCACGCCCTGAGTTGAGCGTGGACGGCACCATAGAGATTGAGCGCCTGCCCGATGTTGTGTACGTGGATCGGCCCGTATCAGGTGAGCCGGATACTACCATTGGCCTGTTTAAAATTGATCCGGATGGCAAAGGCGCTACCCGGGTAAACGTCAAATTAGGTCGGGCTTCCGTTAATACGATTGAAGTACTGGAGGGCCTGAATGTCGGCGACCGGGTAATCCTTTCCGATATGTCCCAGTACGATTCGTACCAGCGGATTCGATTGAACTAGAAATTGAACCAGAATGTCATGGCAAACGTAATTAGCTTGTTAGCCCAAAGGAGGACTGAAGCAGAATGACCGCATCTGAGCCGTTGATCCATTTGGAAGGGGTCACGAAAGTGTTCGTAACCGATGAGGTAGAGACCCACGCTCTATCGGGCATCCACATCGATATCCAGCGAGGCGAATACGTCTCGATTTCCGGACCGTCCGGCTGCGGCAAATCGACGCTGCTCGCCATTCTGGGACTTTTGGATTCGCCCTCTTCGGGAACCTACATATTGAATGGAAAACCGGTTCAAAGCCTAAAGCTGTCGGAGCGCGCGCGCATCCGCAACCGCGAAATCGGCTTCATTTTCCAGGCATTCAATCTGATCGGCGATCTGAACGTCTATGAGAACGTGGAACTTCCGCTTACTTATCGCGGCATGCCATCCAGCGAGCGTAAGAAGAAGGTTCACGAGGCTCTGGAGCGGGTCGGCATGTCTCACCGCATCAAGCACTATCCATCGCAGCTTTCGGGCGGCCAGCAGCAGCGTGTAGCGGTTGCTCGCGCGCTTGCGGGCGATCCATCCATACTGCTGGCCGACGAGCCGACCGGTAACCTGGATTCTCAAAACGGCGAGCAGGTGATGGATCTGCTCCGAGAACTGCACCGCGGCGGCGCAACCATCTGCATGGTCACCCACGACCCGCGATATGCGCGCTATGCCGATCGCTCTATTCACTTGTTCGACGGACGCGTTGTGGAGGAAAACGTAGAACTCCCTGTATGAGGTATGTCAAGGAATATTGATATTATTGCTGTGGGCTTAATCTTGCTCGGCTTTGCGGTATTCACGCAGACGCGGAACGCGTTTCGATTTGAGGTCACTTCGCATCGCCTCGGCTTCTTTCATCAGCCGTACGGTCCGATTGTCGTGATCCCCGATCCGCCGCCCGCACCGCATGTCCCGCCGATACCCTTTACGCGCGACTAGGCAGCCTGCGCTCTAGTGGTTGTGCTAGGGCGCCTGCTTTACGCTATTAATAGCACTCCGCAATGATCTCTCTACGTAACATCGAAAAGTATTTCCAACACGGTCCGACGAAGACTTTCGTCCTCCGCCGGGTCACCATCGATATCAAACAAGGCGAATTCATTTCCATTATGGGTCCGTCCGGGGCCGGTAAGTCCACGCTCTTGCACCTACTCGGCATGCATGATAGCGCCTGGACCGGCGAATACGATTTTCTGGACCACCCCATTCACAGAATGAGCAAAAAAGACCGCTCAGAACTTTACAAGAAATATATCGGCTTTGTTTTTCAGAGCTACCATCTTCTGGACTCGCTCACCGTTTACGAGAACCTCGATATCCCGCTCTCCTACCGGAATGTCAAAAAATCGGAACGCCAGAGCATCGTTTGCGATACTCTGGACCGCTTCAGCATGGTAGGCAAGAAAGATCTCTATCCCAACCAGCTCTCCGGCGGCCAGCAGCAGCTTGTCGCCATTGCACGCGCGATGATCGCGAGCCCGAAGCTGATCCTGGCTGACGAGCCGACCGGCAATCTGCACTCGAGCCAGGGGAAGGAGATCATGGAGCTTTTTAAGAAGCTTAATGACGAGGGGACCACAATCGTTCAGGTCACGCACAACGAGAAAAATGCCGAATTCGGAAACCGCATCATTCACATCGAGGATGGCTGGATCACCCCCAACTGAGCACGGGGCGGATTTTACTCTCCGCGGGGCTTCGGTCCCGCCTCAAACAATGAAAATTGTGCCTTCTCAAATGCGCATTCTGATCGCGGACGATCAGCCCGATGTGCTTGAGGCGCTGCGGCTCCTCCTGAAGCGCGAAGGTTTTAAGATCGAAGCGGCCGAGTCGCCTCAGCAAGTGCTTCAGATGATCGAAAATCGTGATTACGACGCGGCGATCATCGACTTAAATTACAGCCGCGATACTACCTCCGGACAGGAGGGCCTGGATTTGCTCGCTCGGATACAAACCGTAGATGCCATGCTCCCGGTCATTGTGATGACTGCCTGGGGCAGCGTGGACCTCGCAGTGGAAGCGATGCGCCGGGGAGCGCGAGACTTCATTCAGAAACCGTGGGAGAATGAGCGGCTCGCCTCCATCGTCCGGACCCAGTTAGAGCTGAGCGAAGCCATTCGCCGGGGACAGCGATTGGAAGCGGAAAACGCGCTGCTGCGAGGAGATAACCTGCCGACCATGATCGCGCAGGCGCCCGCGATGGGACCGGTACTCGATCTCATTTCACGGGTTGGGCCCTCGGATGCAAACGTGCTGATTACGGGTGAACCCGGCAGTGGCAAGGAAGTAGTCGCCCGCACTCTGTACGCCATCTCGGGGCGCTCCACTAAGCCCATGGTTACAGTGAACGCCGGCGGTCTCGCCGAAGGAGTTTTCGAGAGCGAGTTGTTCGGTCACGTAAAAGGCGCGTTTACCGATGCCAAGATGGACCGTGTCGGGCGCTTCGAGTTGGCCGATACCGGGACGCTGTTTTTGGATGAGATCGCAAATGTTCCACTGAACCTTCAATCCAAATTGCTTCGTGTCCTGGAAGTGGGCGAGATGGAGCGAGTCGGTTCCTCGAAGACGAAGAGAGTGGATGTTCGCGTGATCTCCGCTACCAACGCAAACCTTCCACAAGAAGTGCAGAATGGGCGTTTTCGCCAGGATCTGCTGTTCCGCTTAAATACCATCGAAATCCATGTACCCGCGCTGCGCGAACGCAAGGAAGACATTGTGCCGCTGGCCAACCATTTTCTGGGAGTTCACGCGCGGCGCTACCGGAAGAACATCGCCGGCTTCGATCAAAATGCGCTCCAGGCCATGCACGAGCACGCCTGGCAGGGCAATGTGCGCGAACTCAATCACGTGGTAGAGCGCGCCATTCTGATGACGCAAGGGAATTACATCAAGGCGAGCGATCTGGCTTTGCGGGCTTCGACCCCGGGTTCGGCGCGGCTGGAAGACATGAGCCTGGAAGAGGTGGAAGGATTCCTCATCAAGAAAGCATTGGCCCGGTACGGCGGGAATGTCAGCCATGCGGCCAGCGCACTGGGCCTCAGCCGCAGTGCTCTCTATCGCCGGTTGCAGCGTTTCGGCCTATAACAGGCATTCGTGGGTAAATTCAAGCTCAGCCATGATGCGCGAGTGCTGCTGCTTGCGCTGGTGGCCGGATTACCCGCAGTAATCGCGGTTATTGTTCTCCTGGCAGTTGGCGGCTTTTCAGCGCGGGAACAGTTAACGATCGAGATTGTCGTCGTCCTCTGCTGGCTGAGTTTTTCCTTCGCCGCCCGTGGCCGTGTGGCCGGGCCGTTGCGCACCCTCGCGAACCTTCTGGAAGCCATGCGCGAGGGCGATTACTCCATTCGCGCCCGAGTCGAAAATCCGAATGAGCCGATGGGCGAGGTGATGCAGCAGGTCAACGCCATGGCCGCTACATTGCGCGATCAACGCCTGGGCGCTCTCGAAGCAACAGCCCTGCTGCGCAAGGTAATGGAAGAGATTGAAGTCGCCGCTTTTGCCTTCGATCCGCAGCAGACTCTCCGGCTGGTTAATCGAGCGGGAGAGCGGTTGTTGGCCCAGCCTGCCGAGCGCCTGCTGGCGCGCGATGCCACCTCATTGGGCCTGGCCGAATTTCTGGTCGGAGAGCCAGAACAGACGATTCAACGTTCCTTTCCGGGAGCAACTGGGCGATGGGGAATCAGGCGAAGCCAGTTTCGCGAAGGCGGCGTCCCGCACCAACTGCTGGTACTGACGGACTTAACCAGACCCCTCCGCGAAGAAGAACTGCAGGCTTGGCAGCGTCTGGTACGCGTGCTGGGGCATGAGCTCAACAATTCGCTGACGCCGATTAAATCCATTGCACAGAGTCTGGAGAACCTGGTGAAGACCGATCCCCGTCCGGAAGACTGGGCAGATGACATGTCGCGCGGGCTGAACGTAATTGCGACCCGTTCTGAATCGCTCAGTCGCTTTATGAGTTCCTACGCCCGTCTCGCGAAATTGCCGGCTCCGAAATTCGGCCCCGTCGAGGTCAACGCACTCCTCCGCCGCGTGACAAACCTGGAAACCCGCATGCAGGTCTTCTTTGAAGAGTGCCCGCCTCTCACCATTCAGGGCGATGCAGATCAACTGGAACAGGTTCTGATTAACCTGATACGAAACGGCGTCGATGCGTCGCTCGAAACGGGAGGGCGGGTCTTTGTGCGGCACGAGCGCACGCCGCTAACAGTAGAAATCAAAATCCGCGATGAGGGGCCCGGTCTATCCAATACCGCCAATCTATTCGTTCCGTTCTTTACAACCAAGCGGGGAGGATCCGGAATCGGTCTTGTGTTGAGCCGGCAGATTGCGGAAGCGCACAACGGCTCCGTTGCACTGCGAAATGCGACCAACGGACCCGGATGCGAGGCAATCCTTACGTTGCCGGTTCAATGAGCGCAAGAGTGCGCTGCTGCGGCGCTCTGCTGCGAGCTATCGGCGTGATAGGAACTGCGCACCAAGGGCCCTGCTTCTATGTGCGCGAAACCCATTTCGCGACCGGCCTGCTTATATTCGTCGAATTCTTCCTGCGGAACATACCGCAAGATGGGAAGGTGCTTCTGCGATGGCCGGAGATACTGTCCCAGTGTAAGTATCTCGACATGATGGTCTCGCAAGTCCTGCATCACTTTGAGGATTTCCGCCGATGTTTCTCCAAGTCCGACCATCAGGCCGGATTTCGTGGGAATCTTTGGGCGCACTTGCTTGGCGTATCGAAGAATGTCCAACGATCGCTCATACCGGGCGCCTAGTCTCACCTGCCGGTACAACCGCGGAACAGTTTCCGTATTGTGGTTGAGCACGTCCGGATGCGCATTCATGACGATATCCAT
>Ga0134125_10002734_pt1 | contig 20752 bp, 20 predicted proteins | sample KB31751_FD_96464 | JGI IMG/M metagenome (GOLD analysis project Ga0134125, IMG submission 96464) | Terrestrial soil microbial communities with excess Nitrogen fertilizer from Kellogg Biological Station, Michigan, USA - KB3-175-1 | ecosystem: Environmental > Terrestrial > Soil > Unclassified ... | reverse complement strand
AGAAGCCGCCAGAGCCGATTGGAAGCTGTTGCAGGACGGCACGCGGGTTCGCAAGTTACCGTTTACAGGCAGCTATCAACTGGCGCCGCATCGGGATTACTTCAAATTCGCGGTTGCCTTTCTCTGGGATGGACAGGACAAAGCCGCGCTGCCCTACCTGCACGAGTTGGTTCGCCGCGGAAGCGATAACGCGCGCATTCCAAGGTTGATTGGCCAGATCTATTTGCAATCCGGCAAACTGGACGATGCCGAGCAGTACATTCGAAAGTCCCTGGAAATGAATCCGTCTTATGCGGATGCGTGGTCGGAACTCGGCAGCGTGTTTGAGGCGCGGAAGAACGTGCCTCAGGCCCTGGTTTGTTACGAAAAGGCGCTCGCGCTACAGCCGGGGCTCACGTATGCACAAGTGAATGCCGCACATGCAGCTGAACTTACCGGAGACAATGAAAAAGCGGAACGATACTACCGTGACGCTCTGAAATCCGATCCAAAGAATGCTGATGCAGCGAATGGTTTGGGACTAATGCTTGCCAAACAGGCGCATTTCGACGAGGCCAAACAGCTTTTTCAACAGGCGATTGAAGATCGGCCTGACTTTGCATCGGCTATTAACAACCTTGGAGTCTTGTATTTGAACACGGGGAAGGCCGATGACGCCGTGGCGGCGTTCGAGTATGGATTGAAAGTTGCGCCGGATGAGGACATACTTTATTTAAACCTCGGCCGTGTTTATGCCCGGCAGGGAAAAATGGACAGAGCGCGCGAAGTAATGCAGCGGCTGCTAGCGAGGAAACCGGGCAACACGGTTGCGGAGCGGGCGCTGAGGGAATTGGAAAATCGATGATACGTATTGGCCTGATTGTAATTGGCCTGCTTCTTCAACCGACGGTGCTCGATTCTATCGCCGCGTCGGGCCGCTGCCTGACTGTGGCGGCAACGCCATCGGAACGCGTGAGCCCTAGGCCGGCGATTGCCCCGGGGCTCCCACCGCTCCTGAGTTTTCGTTACTACGAGGGCAGCGAGCATCATCGATTTTCGCAAAGCGATTTGGTGTTGGACGATGCCGGGCATTAGATTTTTCCCTGCGCTTTCGATTTTTCTTGTTGCTGTCATCACGGCATTGGGCAGCGCGGAATCCTTGCGCGACGAAGGCATTGCGGCATTCAATCGGGGGCAGTATTCCGTCGCGCTCGACAAATTGCAACGCGCCGTTTCCGCCGATTCGCAGGATGCAAAGGCGCGTGTTTTTCTCGCGCTGACCCAGGCAGCACGAAACGATTGCCCCCCTGCCCTCCCTGTATTAAAAGCGGACAGCAAGAATCCCGATAATCAATTAGCACGGCTCGCTGGTTTGGCTACGGTGAAGTGCGACGAAGCCGGTGGCCGCGAACTGGATGCAATGATGATTCTCGACCGGTTGCAGCAACGTTTCCCGGCCGACGCTGACGTTCTTTATGCCGTAGCGAAGCTGCATATGAAAGCCTTCAACGAAGCGACGCGGCGGATGTATCAGCGTACGCCGTCTTCATATCGGGTTCACGAATTATCGGCAGAGATTTTTGAGATCCAGAATCGCTTCGATGAAGCCGTGGATGAGTATCAGAAGGCCATTGCCTTGAACCCGAATGCGCCCGATTTGCATTTTCGTCTCGGGCGCGCGCTCTTATTACGATCCCACAGTGGTGCGGCCCTGGAGCAGGCAAGCCAGGCCTTCCTTGCGGAATTGAAATTGAATCCCGAAGACGCCGCGTCCGAGTTTCAGTTGGGGCAGATTGCCGGAGCGCAAAATAAGCCCGATGCAGCCCGCGCGCATTTTGAGAAAGCTTTAGTTCTTTCGCCGTCGTTTCCCGAAGCAATGGTGGCGCTGGGGAAATTGGACGCACAAGCGAAGCAATATGATCGCGCCATTTCCCTTCTGAAGCGCGCCATCGGATTGCAGCCGGCGAATGAGACCGCCCATTATGCGCTGATGATGGCGTACCGAGACAGCGGGCAAATGGAGAAGGCCAAGGCGGAGAAGGCAGAGTTGGACCGGCTGCAGCGTCCGCCGGAAGGCGAATTCACGCAATTTCTGAAGAAGCTGGGTGAGAAACCGCCGCAGTGAAGTACGCGCTTGCCTTTGTTGTTGCGCTAGGCACGCTCTTTCTCTCAGGAGCGGCGGGCGGATGGCGCCCGCAATTCGTTAATATCCACGCACAAGCCGGGCTTACGGCAAAATTCCCGAACGGTGGCGATACGGCAAAAACCCTGCTCGTCGAAACAACGGGCAGTGGAGTCGCGGCTTTCGATTACGACAACGACGGGTTGCCCGATTTGTTTGTCGTGTCAGGCGATGGCGGAACGAATCGCCTCTACCACAATGAGGGAAACGATCGGTTTAAAGACGTGACGCGCACTATGGGACTGGAATCGCGCGGCTGGGGACAAGGTGTTTGCGCCGGCGATTACGATAACGACGGCTATACCGACCTCTTCGTCACCTACTGGGGCCAGAACCATCTTTATCGCAATATCGGCGGCAAACATTTCGAAGATGTCACAGCAAATGCCCATTTAAAGCAAAACCGCCTGCGCTACAACACTGGATGCGCATTCCTGGACATCGACAACGACGGGAAACTCGATCTTTTTGTCGCGAATTACCTGAAGCTCGATCCCGCGACAACGCCGAAGCCCGGCGCAAATCCATATTGCTTTTACCGCAACATTCCAGTGGCGTGCGGGCCGCGCGGACTGCCGTTCGATCGCAATCTCCTATATCGAAACAACGGTGATGGAACATTCTCCGATATTTCATCTGCATCGGGAATCGCGGAGCCGGAAGGGCACTATGGTCTGGGAGTTTTGGTGACAGATATAAATCTCGATGGTCTTCCGGATATTTATGTCGCCTGCGATCAGACGCCATCATTGCTCTATGTGAACCAGGGCCACGGCAAATTCGAAGATGAGGCGATGCTGCGTGGTGTCGCTTTGGATGCCAATGGGCGCTCGCTTTCCGGCATGGGCGCCGACGCCGGCGATTACGACGGCAGCGGCCGGTTGAGCCTGTTTCGGTCGAACTTCAGCGACGAAATGGAAACGCTGTATCGCAACCGGGGCAAGGGCAATTTTGACGATGTGACGCTCGCTGCCGGTTTGGGCGGCAACACACGCTTTGTTGGGTGGGGCGCCGGATTTTTCGATTACGATAATGACGGTTGGCCCGATCTGCTGCTAGTCAATGGCCACGTATTTCCCGAAGTCGATAAGCTCCATATCGACATTCATTTCAGAGATCGCGCGATCCTCTATCACAATCTTCGTAATGGCAAATTCGAAGATGTCTCGCTTTCATCCGGCCCTGGTATCGTCGAACGCCACGCGGCGCGTGGCGCGGCGTTTGCGGATATCGATAACGACGGCTCAATAGAGGTGATTGTAAATAACCAGAACGAAGCGCCCACGCTATTGAAACTGGAAAAGCGCGCTCCTGGCCATTGGGCGACGCTGAAGCTGATCGGCTCCCGCTCTAATCGATCGGCCATTGGCGCGCGCGTAAAAGTAATCGCCGGCGGCCGGGAGCAGGTTCAGGAGGTGCGCAGCGGCGGAAGCTATCTTTCGCAAAACGATTTCCGGCTGCACTTCGGATTGGGCGCTGCTACGGCGATTGATCAGATCGAAATACGTTGGCCCAGCGGCGTGGCCCAAAAGCTGTCTTCGCAGAAAGCTGATTCCCTCATTACTATCCGTGAGCCGTAGATATGCTCATGCTGCGTTATCCTGAGAAGTTTGAGCGGGCCTCTACTAATCTGCCCGTCAAGCCGAAACAGGAGAGTGGATGCGAAAGAAAGTTACCGTCGTTGGCGCGGGCAATGTAGGAGCGAACACAGCTCAGAAAATTGCGGCCAAAGAACTTGCTGATGTCGTACTGGTGGATGTAGTCGAAGGCGTGCCTCAAGGCAAAGCGCTCGATATGCTCGAATCCGCTCCGGTAGAAGGCTATGACGTTAAACTTACCGGCGCAAACGACTACGACCAGACCGCCAATTCCGATATCGTCGTGATCACTGCCGGGATTCCGCGCAAGCCGGGTATGAGCCGCGACGACTTGCTGATGACGAACTATGAAGTTATCAAAGGCGTGACGGAACAGATCGCGAAGCGTTCACCGAATGCCATTTTGATTCTGGTTACTAATCCGCTGGATGCAATGTGCTGGACGGCATTTAAGGTCTCCGGCTTTCCGCGGAATCGCGTCATCGGAATGGCGGGCGTTCTGGATTCGGCCCGCTACCGTACTTTCATTGCGCAAGAATTGAACGTCTCATTTGAAAATGTCACGGCGATGGTTCTGGGTGGGCATGGTGACACGATGGTGCCGCTGGTACGATTCACGAACATTTCCGGTATTCCGCTTACAGAGTTAACCGATCAGGCTACAATCGACCGTTTGGTTCAGCGTACGCGCGACGGCGGCGCGGAGATTGTGAAATATCTGAAGACGGGAAGCGCCTATTATGCTCCGGCGGCTTCCACCTGCGAAATGGTCGAGTCCATTCTGAAGGATAAAAAGAAAGTGCTTCCCTGCGCGGCACATCTCGAAGGTGAATATGGAATCAACGGGCTCTTTGTCGGTGTTCCGGTGAAACTCGGCGCCCAGGGGATCGAGCAAATTTACGAGATTAAGCTCACCGCCGATGAATCCGCGGCATTGAAGAAGAGCGCGGCGGCCGTGCAAGAACTCGTCAGCGTCATCCAGCAAAAAATCGGCTAAGAATCTCCGAAATCCGCTACCTTAAGGACAATGGCAAGTATGTCTGCTGCTTCTGCGGAAGTTGGAAAGCTCCAACTTCCGAAAGTCGATCCGGAGTACTGTCAATTCCGGCTGCGTGTCGGGCCATCGAAGATCCATCGATGGGGCGTATATGCAGCCGAGCCCATTCCGGCCCGGCGCAAGGTCATCGAATATACGGGCGAGAAAATCAGCCGCAGGGAAACGAAACGACGCTCCGAACGCAAGCTGAATTATCTGTTCACACTAGACCCCTACTGGACCATAGATGGCGCCGTAAATGGCTCGGGAGCACAGTATATCAACCACTGTTGCGAGCCTAACCTGGTGGCGCGGATCGTTCGCGGCCATATTCTCTATGTTTCGGCCCGCGACATCCGCAAGGGCGAGGAACTGACCGTCGACTATCACTTCGATGCCGACGTGGAGCGGGTTCCTTGCGCCTGTGGGTCGATCAAATGCCGCGGAACCATCAACATGAAAGATTAGGCACCATGAAAGATTAGGACGCGCGAAGCGGGTGCGTCATTTCTTTGGGCTGCACCCATCTGTCGAACTGCTCATCAGTGAGCAGGTTTAGCTTTTTGGCGGCTTCACGCAAGCTTATCCCTTCGCGATGCGCCGTCAGGGAGATTTTCGCCGCGTTCTCATAGCCGATATGCGGGTTCAGAGCCGTCACCAGCATGAGCGAATTGTCGAGATTTCTCTGGATTATTGCTTCATTCGGAGCAATTCCCTTGGCGCAATGGTTATTGAACGAATCGCAGGCATCCTTTAGCAACTCGGCCGATGTCAGTACGTTGTGTAGCATTACCGGCTTGTACACATTCAGTTGGAAGTTTCCCTGCGATCCGGCGAACGCGACTGCCTGATCATTGCCGAATACCTGAACCGCCACCATCGTTATTGCCTCGCATTGAGTGGGATTGATTTTGCCCGGCATGATGGACGATCCCGGCTCATTCTCGGGAATTGTCAGTTCGCCGATGCCGGCTCGCGGCCCGGATGCATACCAGCGGACATCGTTTGCAATTTTCATCAGCGCTCCGGCCAACGTCCGCAGCGCGGCGCTTGCGTTCACCATTTCGTCGTGCGCCGAAAGGGCGGCAAACTTATTTTTCGCGGAAACAAATGGCTTGCCGGTTTCCTTCGCAATCCATGCTGCGGCCGCATCGCCGAAACGTTCGTCCGCGTTAATGCCGGTGCCCACTGCTGTTCCGCCAATGGCCAGGTTGTACAGGCCGGCGACCGCCGCCCTTATAGTTGCCACCGCATGTTGTAATTGCGCGGCCCACCCCGAAAACACCTGACCCAGCGTGACGGGGGTTGCGTCCTGAAGATGCGTGCGTCCCACCAGGACAACATCCGCATACTGCTCCGCTTTTTCCAGAAATGTCGCAATCAGCCGGTCAATCGCCGGAATCATGTGGACTTCAATTTCTTCCACCGCCGCAATGTGCATCGCGGTTGGAAATGTGTCGTTTGAAGACTGGCTGTGATTTACATCATCGTTGGGATGAATCGGCTTCTTCGATCCCACCGTGCCGCCGGCGAGTTGAATGGCTCGATTGGCAATCACCTCGTTCGCGTTCATGTTCGTCTGCGTGCCCGAACCTGTTTGGAAAACGACGAGAGGAAATTCCAAATCCAGTTTTCCCGCAATCACTTCGTCCGCGGCACGCACAATCAAGTCGGCCTTATCCGGCGGCAACTGGCCCAGGTCTCTATTGGCGAGTGCGGCTGCTTTCTTCAGAATGCCGAACGCCCAAATGACGCGGCGCCCCCAGGGAAAGCGCTGCACGCCGATCTTGAAGAGATCAATCGAGCGCTGCGTTTGCGCGCCCCAAAGGTGATCGGCCGGAACTTCCACCGGTCCGAGGGCATCTTTTTCGATGCGAACGTTAGCTTTACTCATGTTGGATTTCCAGTCACCAGCTTACAAAGGAGTGCGGAGCGCGAGCGGCGCGCTGGCTAATTGCACGCAACACTCATTTCCTGCTTCACCTACAAATTGCGCAATGCGAACGCGCAGATTTCATAGCCGACCATGTATTTGAACGGAAATTCGCCCATTGTGTAATGGCCGCAAGGCAGCACCGAAACCTGGTGAGGCCAGCCGAATTCTCGGGCGTTCACGATTACCTGCTCGGAGAGATCGACCGGAAATGTGGTGTCGTAGCGCGTATAGATGAACTTCGATTTTTTTGGATTACCGGCAAACAGCGCGTTATAACTGGGTGGGCTGATGCATTCCCACAGGCTGCGTAGCGTATTAAGGTCGATCGCGCTTTCCAGGCTCTCGGCGATGTGGCGTGTGGAAAGGCCGCGCCAAACAACATCGGCAAAGTAGGTGGAGCAGTGATTAAAAATATTGGTGCGAATACGCGCATCGTGTGCGCTGGCGAGAAACGCATAGCACGATCCAAGGCTGGTGCCGATAATGCCCAAACGATTGAACCCTTGCTGCTCCAGCCAGTCAACACAGCAGCGTATGTCGATGACGGCCTGGCGCGTGGCGTCAATCGTGCGACATATATTGGCCGAGACAGCATAGTCGGCGCGCGATAGTTCTGCGGGCATTCGAAGATCGTGATAAGGAAGGCTGAGCCGCAGCACCGATACGCCCAATTTCGCCAGCCCGGTGCAAAGCGCATTATGTTGCGGGAGCTTGGAGTTCCAGTGAGGCAGCAGCACAACCGCGCGCCCTTTGCTGCGCTCGGAAGGAAACCACATCGCCCTCGCGGCGTTGTTTTCCGGGAAGGGCGTTTGCACCGGGGAAGTGAATTGGAGCCATTCGCCGCTCAATTGGAAATCGGCTGGCTTCTCATAATTGAAGAAACAGCGGCTATTCGATAGCGCGCGCCGGTTCAATTCCAGGATGTAGTCGACTGGATTGCTAAGCGCGGTAAGTTGGGGATTTGCAACGGGCCATCGCTTTGCCCACTCAACGCCAAAGTCAAACGGACGGACAATACGGTCGGTAGCGCGAAAGCAAAGCCGGTTCTCCCACTCATCCATCCATCTGCCGTAGAGACGGCCCCCCATGCGGCGCAAACGGCTCATGTTGTGGGAACAAGCTGAAACGTATGCGCCCTCGGCTGCGCAGTTTCTCGCTGCTTTGCTACAAGTGCTGCTTCAAGCTGATCGAGCGAATCCATTGCAGCTTTTGCTTGCGGTAAGGAGTACTTCGCAAGCGGTACCTGAATGTTGCGCCAGCGATCGTTGTGAATCGTCGCGTGGTCGATGGTTAGTTGGTAGACTTCGTTGGCCTGTTGGGACATGGGCGTATTCAGCAGGGCGAGATTGACACCGCTCGCGAGATCGGCGCTGCTGAAATTTCCAATGTTAGTCCCGTCGATCAGAAGCGTGTAGCTCCCCGGCTTCAGACCCGTTACACGAAGTGGTTCCTGATTCAACGCTTCAGTAACATCGGAACTATGAATCACAAGGTTCATCAGCGTTCCGTTTCCGCCGCTTGTCCATTCCGCAAAAGGTAGCGGCAGCGAATTGTCCTGTTCGGTCCATTGCACCCCGTTGCCGCCCTTAAGATCGGAAATCTGTGCAAAATCGGAGAATTGAAGCTTCGGCACGCTTCCGGATGCGTCAATAAAGACAGACGAAACAAGCGGTCTGGCATTCCAAGCTTTCAAAAGCTGCTCGGCCATAATTAGGTGTCCGGAAACGCTGGGATGGACGCGGTCGGGCAGAATTTTTTGGGCGTCGGCCGGGTCTGTCGCATTCGCCTTCTGAAGCATGGCGACCATCGGGCCATTAAAATCGGCCACGGTTAAATGCTTCTGCTGGCCGTAGTTCGCAATCCACTTGCTGAAATTAAGCAGAACCGCGTTGTAACCGCCGGGAAACGTGGGCGGCCGGGTGACATCATCATAGGGCGAAGGCTGAATAAGTGTGATTCGAACGCCGGCATCGTCCTTCAGCATCGTGTCGACGATGTGCTGATAGCCATCGAAGAAAATCTGGTCGTTCTCGGGTGTTTCGGGCTGATAGTGGCCGTCGTTCATGCCGAGCATGATGGTCATCACTGTCGGATGGTAGGCTAAAACGTCGCGTTGAAGCCTGAGATCGATCGGGCCGCCGCCTCCGCCGCTAACTTTGTCGCCGCCCCAGCCGGAATGAACAAATGTTGCGTTCAGTTTGGGATAGCGCGTTAAAACAAACGTTTCGGTCAGCACCGTGTAAAGCCGCTGATCGGTGATGCTATCGCCGTAGAACACTACCGTATCGGCAGGCTTCAAATAGAACGCGTCGGCGCCAAACGCGAGCATGGCAGACGCAAGGAAAATCAGGGCGGACAAAGCTTTTCGCATAGACAAAGGCTTGTAAAAGGGTTCTCAATTAGTGTAACTTCGCTCGATAGTGGATTGAGATGCCATTATGGGATTCGGTTTGTGGATTGATGAAAAGGAGCGTCTGGTGTGGGCGCAGGGACGCCATGAGTATCGCCCGATGGGAACGGCGTGGCGCCCGGCCTGTCGTTTGTACATTTTCGGATGTGGTCAGTTTGAGACTTGGTGGGGTAGGGCCGTGCCCTGCTGGCGGCGTCTCACGCCGCCTCGGGCGCGTTATTGGCGCTCCCGAATTGCTCGGTAGGACATGTCATCCGATCCGGCCTCAAGCGTGATACGGTATTCGCGGCCGCGGTGTGGATGAAACACCAGCGCTGGCCGGAAGCAAGCGATGCAAGTGCCGGAAAGCCGCCGGACACTCGGGTAGACTATTCCATTCGAGCCTTCATACAAAAGCGAATTCGCCAGTATTTGCGAGGCACTGTAGCATTGCGGGATGGGGTCGGGCAATCGGCAAGCTTTCAATTCGCGTTTGTCTAGGTGATGAAAATTGCCGGAGAAATCGGCAATGAAATCCTGATAGTCGAAACTATAGCGGCCTGAAATTCGAGCGTCCCTAAGAAAGCGTCGCTTATGAAACGTCACTTCAGCAACAGAAGTTTCCAGTTCCGCTCCCGCATACCAGGCTCCGCGCTCAATCGTATGAAAACGGCCGCCGTATGAGCCGGGATGCAAGAATGCTGCGTTTACAATGTGGGCCTCCGGGACGCCATACAACAGTTCGCCTCGACCAATAGCCGGATTTGCGCCAGCTTCTCCGAGCTTGCGTTCATTCGTAGCCGCATCGAGTTCGCTTAAATCGGCAATCGCATCGGCAGGAAGGCCCAGACTTTCCAGAACACTTCTTTTGCTGTATTTTGCCGGAATGAGCCGGTGCGTATCGGAGAAGTGAATGTGTCGAAGAAAAGCCAACTAGCGGCCGCCTCGAGCAGCATCGAGCAGGCTTCGAACCTGATGTAATCCCGGGATCCCGGTGCGCACAATGTATTCGATCGGTGGCCTGCCGCCGAACAAAAAATTGTCATTCGGCTCCGTCATCCAATTATCTGCGAGTTCGCTGGGAAGAAGAATGTGCAGCGCCTTATAAATTCCGACGATATAGGAAATCCGGGTCAGTTCATCCTGGCGCAGAGTCCCCCCGGCTGTTTTGAGTTTGTAGACACTGGAGCGGGGCATGCCTCCGAGCAATTCACCGGCTTTTTCAATCGGCAGTTCCCATTTGTCCGTGATGGCGAAAAAACCATCGACAGCGGACTGGCTTAGGCGCTCCCGCGTTTCGAGCCGGCTGAGGTCCGGAAAGGCGTCGAACTTGTAGCCTGGGGCCGCCTGGATGGGATTGGCAAGACGGTTCATAGTTTTAGTGTCTCATATTGAACTAGATATTGTCTAAATTGAGAAAATGTGATTCGATTGTAGTTTGAACTCAATGCTGACCGACAATGCGCTACCCACAGAACTTACGATCCGGCAGCCGGCCCCTTCGGATTTGGATCGCCTCGCGCCATTATTCGACGGCTACCGCCGGTTCTACCGCCAGCCCAGCGATATGGAAGGCGCGAAGCGGTTTCTGCTCGATCGTTTGCGGTACAACCAGTCGGTCATCTTCATTGCCTTCCAAGGTAATGAGGCCGTTGGGTTCACGCAGCTCTACCCCAGCTTTTCATCCGGCGCAATGGCGCAAATTTTCATCTTGAACGATCTTTTCGTCGCTCCGAATGTACGAAAACGTGGCATTGGGGGCGCTCTGTTGGAACGCGCTGCCGAATACGCGCGGCAACTCGGGGCGCTCCGGATGGTGCTCTCCACTGAAGCCTACAACCTCATCGCGCAATCGCTCTATCAAAAACATGGTTGGAAGCGCGACGCGGTTTTCCAGGTGTACGCGCTGACGCTATAGCCGGTTGCTAAGTTGGGAAAGGATGCCTCGCTACGCCGCAATCGATATCGGTAGCAATTCGGTACGCATGATGGTGGCCGAAGCCGGGCTCGATGGGCTGCGAATTCTTGCGCAGGGCCGCCAAGTGACACGGCTTGGGGAAAGTGTGTTCCGTTCCGGAAATGTTAGCGCGGAAGCTCTCGATTTTCTCTGCGGCACGTTACGGAGAATGGCGGAGGACTATCGAAAATTCGATATTGTCGGGCTGCGGGCCGTAGCAACGAGCGCGGTGCGCGACGCAGGGAATCGCCAGGAATTTATAAACGGCGTGAGCGCCGCCATTGGCGCTCCAGTAGAAGTGATTTCGGGGCAGGAAGAGGCCCGCCTCATTCATCTCGGCGTCAATGCGAGATGGCCGCGCGCGAAGGAGCGGACATTGATTATCGATGTCGGCGGCGGAAGCGCGGAGCTGATCGTAAGCCAGGGTGGCGAGTTACTGGACGCCACGTCGCGGCCGCTTGGCGCAGTGCGGTTGAAAGAGGTTTTCCTCCCAGGCGATCCGCCGGCCTCAGAAGAGTTGCAGCGTCTTAGCCAGTACATCGACGAAAAACTGTCTCCTTTTGTACGGCGGCATCAGGAGAGCAAATTCGATCGCGCGATTGCAACCTCCTCCACCGGCGCGGCGCTCATCTGCGCGTTAAACCGCCTTCCCCGCAGCCAGCGCGATAAGGCAGACCGGCTCAGCGCCGGCACGGACGATATCAAGCGTTTTTATAAACTCCTTGCGAAGGAAAATTTGGACGAGCGGCGGCAGTGGGTTGGAATTGGGCCGCGCCGGGCGGAGATTATCGTTGGAGGCGCGGCGGTATTTCTGCGGTCTCTTCAGGCCCTTCATCACCCGCTGCTCTATTACTCGGCGGCGGGCGTGCGAGATGGTATTATTGCCGACCTTGCAACCAGGGGTGTCGGCCGCGAGCTCGCCACTCTGTCCCGCGAACAAAGAACTGTTGTGGAAACGATGGCCAAACGCTATGGGACTCCGCTGAAGCATGCGCGCAACGTCGCGCGATTGGGACGGCGGCTGTTTGAGATTACGCAATCGATGCACCGGTTGCCTCCCACCGCCGGCAAAGCATTGGAAGCAGCGGCTTACTTGCACGATATCGGACATTTCGTGAGTAGTACCGGCCACCATAAACATTCCGCTTATCTCGTCGCGAATTCCGATTTGCCGGGCTTTCAAGCGCAAGAGCGAATGGCAATAGCCGCCTTGTGCCGTTTTCACCGGAAGGCCATGCCGCAAGCGCAGCACGCCTATTTACAGAACTTCCCGCAGGAGGCGCGCCGAACCGTGATATACCTGGCGCCGCTATTGAGGATCGCGGATTCGCTCGATCGCGGCCATGAACAGAAGGTTAGAAATGTGCAAATGTCGGTTAAGAACGGTTCGGTGATATTTCTGATCGAATCCGAGGACGATCCAGGCCTGGAAGTTTGGGCGGCGGGCGAGGCCGCGGCGGCGTTTACGCAAGTCTACGGTTTGCGTGTGACGGTGCAGAGGGCGAGGCCGTAAATGGATGAACATCTTGCGCCGCTTGGAATAAAGCCTTTCGCCTGCGACAGGCTGCGGCATCTGTTGGACCGCGCGGACAGCGAATGGCGAAGCTGCGCCGCAAAAGCCGATGCGGATGGCGTTCACGATTTCCGGGTCGCTTTGCGCCGCTTCGGCGAAGCGATGAGAATGTTTAAAGACCTGATGCCGAAATCGGGCTACAAACAAGTGAAAGCCGAGCGGAAGCAGGTGATGCGCTTCGCCGGAGCCGTGCGCGACGTCGATATTGCACGCGAAAGTTTTGTATATTCCGATCTCACGCTGGCGCCGGATTTGGATGGTTTCCTTGCGAATGAAAGAGCACTGGCGGAGGCGGCGCTTCGGGCGGCTCTTGCGGCGGGCTTGGAAAGCTCGTTCAAAATACGTTGGGAAGAAACGTTGCGGTTGCGGGAAAACGGGAAGCAACAGGTGGCCGGCGCGATGACACCCACCGATGATAGCGGCTTTTGGCAGACGGCAGAGACGGCGGCAGCCAATAGCAGGCGTGTGCTGCCTGACTTGTTGAGTGATTATTGCAAAGAGGGCCAAAAACTCGCGGATGATGATGTGAAACCGGCCCGTCTGCATGAACTGCGGCTGCGTGGGAAGCATCTGCGATATACGCTCGAAGTGTTCCGGCCCGTGTATGGCCATCGCATGGATGCGCTGCTTGCGAGTTTGAAGGAAACACAGACCGCGTTGGGGGAGATCAGCGACTGTACAGCAACTGTTCGCTGGTTAAAAAATACGAAGATCATTCACCGCAATGAAGGCAAGCATCTTCGCGGCTATCTCGAACACCGCGCCCTAAAAAGCACGGCGCAATTTGTGGATTTCTGGCGTGACCATTGGGGGCTTCCCGCGTTTCGCGAATGTTGGATTCGATATCTCGCCGTGTACGCGGGCAGAGTGCCGCCAAAATCTCAAACGCCGCCCATCTGAGGATCCTTGAATCCGAGCAGCGTTCACAACCACTTTTTTCTGGCTTTTCTCTCAATCCTCTCCGCTACTTACGCCCGCCCACCCCGCAACCCACCTTTGCGCGTGTTACTCTCGCGCCGAACCTGATTTATACCGGCATGATTGACACAGACACGCAAACACCCGCAGCCGAATCCGCTGAGATTCCGAACGGCTCCACCGGCCCGCGCACCGACACGGGCAAGGCCATTTCGTCCCGCAACGCTGTCAAGCACAACCTCTGCGCTAAGCGCCTCACCGGCTCCGATCTGGAAGAACTCAATGCCCTGCGCGCCAAGCTCGAAGATGAGTGGGAACCGCAAACCGAAACCGAACGTATGCTTATCGCCCAGATGGCCCTCTGCCAGTGGCGCATCGACGGAGCCCTCTCGCTCGAACTCAATGCCTTCGACGACGACCACCTCGATCCGGCTCTTCTCGCGCTCGCTCTCCGCTATCGCACTACCGCCGAGCGCGGCTTCTATAAAGCGCTCTCCGAATTACAGCGACTCCGTGGCGTCATCCGCCAGGACGCTATCCGGCAACAAAAAGCGGAGGACCGGCAATACCAGGCCGACCTTACCGCCGCCCTCGATTAGCTCTGCTATGCCCCCATCGGCGCCCCGCCGCCTCCCCAGTTCGTTTCGCAAAAATCCGCCAGGAAGCGTAACAGGCCACAATTCCAGGGGCGAGGCCTGCCTCGCCCGCTGAAGTTTGGACATTTCGAGACTCGATTGACTTGGTAGGGTGGCCCCGTGCCCGGCGAGCGGCGTCTCACGCGCTCTCTGGAGAATGTTCAGCTTCTAAACGACCGTAATCCCAATCCGAGCCGCGACCGCGAGGGAGCGGTTTTGTAGCGGCGAGACTCGTCTCGACGCACAGTATCGAAATCGCTGGGGCGACTTGCCAAGGACCATCAACCACCGTCTACTAGGCCATCGCCACAATCTTGTCCCAGGCCGCGGAGATGTCGCGAAGCGGCGTGTTATGCCCATATTCCGGCGTCAGAAAGCCTCTGTATCCGGTTTTGACCAAAGCCTTCATCACAGCAGGCCAGTCAATGCTGCCTTCGAGAAGCGGAACGAATTGCCCCATTTTGAAGCCGTCCATTTTGTAGTCTTTCAGATGGACTCGCTTAATGCGCGGGCCAAGAATGTTAATCCAGTCCTGCGGGAATCCGTATTGAAAGATGTTGCCGACGTCGAAGTGCACGGCGACGGACTTTGAATGAAACTGATCGACAAAGCGTTTCATGTCGAGCGGGCTTGTCAAAAAGCGATTCCATACTTCTTCGAAGTTATAAGAGACCCCCGCTTTCTCAGCAGTGGGAATTGCTTTGGGCATTTCGGCGGATACGCGTTCCCATGTCTGCTCGTAACCGTGCTTCATAGTCGGCCCCCAACCAACCTCGCCCGGAACGACAAGAATTGAATTCGTGTCAAGGAGCTTGGCAATCTCGACGCCGCGCTTCAAACCCGCGACTCCCTTAGCGCGGACGCCCGGATCGTCATCGTTCAGCGGTGTGTCGGCAATGGCCCCCGAAACCCAAACATCGGCAATAGTAATGCCGGATTTCTCGGCCGTGTCGCGCAGGCGCTTCCAATCGTCGTCGGAGGTCTCCAAATTTACCTGGTCGCCGAGAGCGATTTCCATGCCTTCGAAGCCTGCATTACGCGCGGCCTTGAAGCGCTCGGCGAAAGGCTGGCCCTTCGGAAAATTGCCCGATGTAATCCCTTTGCGAAATCGGTGGTTTCCGGTTTGCGCGAATGCGCTGACGCCGCCTAAAACTGTTGCCGCTGCTGCCGTTGTAAATTGTCGTCGGTTCAAGCGCTGGTCTCCTTGTTTCGATTTTGAAAACTCCCATCATGACAGATTCGCCGCGGTGTTGCCGGTGTCCGCTTCGCGCCCCAAGTTAGAATGTTTGTTCATGTCACAGCTTCTGACTGGTAAGAACGCAATTGTGCTTGGCGTGGCGAATAGATGGTCGATTGCCTATGCTATTGCGGCAGCGTATGTGCGGGAAGGCGCCAAACTCATTCTCACGTATCAGAGCGAGCGGCAAAAAGATACCGTGGAAGAGCTTGGCGGCGAATTGAAAGCAGCAAAAGTGCTTCCGTGCGATGTGACCAGGGCCGAAGAACTGGACAACCTGGTCAACCAGCTCAAAACCGAAGTAGGTAAGCTGGACGTTTGCGTTCATAGTATTGCGTTCGCTAATCGCGAAGACTTGAGCCGGCCGTTTGTCGAAACCAGCCGCGACGGCTATCTGCTGGCGCAGGAAGTAAGCGCCTATTCGCTGGTGGCGGTAGCGAGGGCGCTGTCGCCGTTGATGGAGAGCGGCGGCTCGATTCAGACGTTGACATATCTGGGCGCAACTCGAGTAGTGCCTAACTATAATGTGATGGGCGTGGCGAAGGCCGCGCTCGAAGCATCGGTGCGGTATCTGGCGGCGGAGCTAGGTGAAAAAAATATACGTGTAAATGCAATCTCCGCCGGCCCTATTAAGACAGCATCGGCGCGAGCGGTCAAGGATCTTACAAAGATGCTCGACCGTTTTGCGGAAAGTGCGCCTCTTCGGCGTAATACCGATCCTGCTGAAGTCGCTGACACTTCTGTATTTTTGGCATCCGATTTGGGGCGCGGCGTCACGGGAAATGTGATTTTCGTCGATGCCGGCTATCAAATCATGGGAATGAAGCAAAATTGACAACTTTGGAATGAATAGGTCCTCAACGAAACGGTTGGTTCCTTCGTCCGTCAAATTGAACAAGGATGATCGCGCCCTTAGCGCTATAGCGTTAGGCTATAAGCTTTGGGCGAGTTATACCCGCTGCCGGTCCCTCGTGGAATTTCATAGCGGCAGGACAGCCTTAATATCCATATGATTCAGGTTCAAGGCCTCACAAAGCGATACGCGCGCCACGTCGCCGTAGACGATATCTCGTTTTCTGTCGAGAAGGGCGACATTGTAGGCTTCCTCGGTCCTAACGGGGCAGGTAAGACCACTACTATGCGTGTTCTTACGTGCTTTATGCCGCCGACCAATGGCACCGCCACCGTGGCTGGCTACGACGTTTTTGAAAACCCGATGGAAGTGAAGAAGAGAATCGGCTATCTTCCCGAGACGCCGCCCGTGTATCCGGAAATGGAAGTGGGCGACTACCTTGCGTTCGTCGGCCGCCTCAAGGGAATTCAAGGACGTGATTTGCGGCGGCGTGTGGACGAAGTTGCCGAGCGTTGCGCCATAGGCGACGTAAAGAAGAAGCTGATTGCCAAACTTTCTAAAGGCTATCGCCAGCGCGTCGGCTTGGCGCAGGCGATCATCCACAATCCGGAAGTTTTAATTCTCGACGAACCTACTTCCGGACTCGATCCCAAACAGATCATCGAGACCCGGGAACTGATTAAGAGCCTCGCGGGCGAACACACCATCGTCTTGAGCACGCACATTCTTCCCGAAGTGGAAGCAGTTTGCGAAAAAGTCATCATCATCAACAAGGGCAAGGTGGTGAAGACCGATTCGGTCGAAAATCTGACGCACCACATGAGCGGTACGGATGCGGTTTCGCTTGAAGTCGAGACCGACGGAATTGCCGGACAGAGCGATGTGCAGCAGCGGCTGGAACGAATTTCCGGCGTGAGCAAGGTTCTGTTTAAGCAGGCCGAAGACCACCGCATGACATTTGAAGTAGAGAGCCTGCCGGGACACATTGCACGGGGCGAAGTGGCGCGTGCCGTGGTGAATGCAGGCTGGAATCTGTTGGAGCTTCGTTCCTTGAGCTACAGCCTGGAAGAAGTGTTCCTGCAGCTAACGGGAGAAACTCCAGTGAATGAGGAACCGGAAGCCGCGCCGCCTTCGACGGAAACGAAAGTTGAGCAGCCTGGAGAGCAACAATGAGAAACACTTGGACTGTTTGCCGGCGAGAGCTATACAGCTATTTTGTTTCGCCGATCGCCTGGGTCTTATTGACCATTTTCGCGTTTTTAAGCGGCTACTTTTGTTACGCCGCAACGGCGTTTTTCGTGCGGGATAGTTTGCAGTCCCAGATGCAGGGCCAGTCGTTCCCGATGAGCATCAACGACCGCATTATTGTTCCCGTCTTGCAAAACGTTTCTGTCATCGCGCTCTTTCTCATACCGCTGCTCGCGATGAGATTGTTTGCCGAGGAGAAACGGCAGGGCACCATCGAGTTGCTGGTTACGTCGCCCGTTCACGATTTGGAAATCATTATCGGGAAATGGTTCTCCGCTGTCCTCATGTACGGTGCCTTGTTGTTCCTGGTCTTTCTCGATTTCATTTTTCTTTTTATGTACGGCAATCCGGATTGGAAGCCTGTCGCGTTAGGGTTCCTCGGGTTGTGGCTGCAGGGTGCGGCAATTCTTGCGCTTTGTACGTTTATTTCGACCCTGACGAAAAATCAGATTGTCGCCGCGGCGGCCGGATTTGGCCTGTCACTACTCTTGTTTGTACTCAGTTGGGCGACGGCATTTGAGAGTTCCGCGATAGCCCAGGTGCTGTCCTATCTCTCCATCGTCAGTCATTTCGATAGCTTTTCGCGAGGGGTGATGGATAGTAAGGACTTTATTTTTTACCTGTCGATGATTTTCTTCGGATTGTTTCTTACCGCGCGATCTCTGGAATCGCTGAGGTGGAGGGCATAGATGGCGCGCAAAACCATGGAAGGTAGCCAGCGCCAGGCAAAATACGGCGCCACCGCGGCGCTCTACGTCATTGTTGTCATCGCAATCCTAGTGGCGATCAACTGGCTGGCGAACCGCTACAACAAATCCTACGATGCCACCGCCAATAAGCGGTACACCCTTTCCGAGCAAACCAAAAAGATCGTCCACGAACTGAAGGGCGATGCAACCATCACCTATATCGATCGGACGTCTCAATTCGATCAGGCGAAATCGCTGCTCGAGCGCTACGCGAACCTGTCTCCAAAAATTCATATCAATTACGTCGATTACATGAAGAATCCGACGGTGGCGCGCAGCTACAACTTGAAATATCCCGGCACCGCTTTCATCGAGTACGACAAAAAGCGGGAAGAAGCCAAGGCGATGACCGAAGAGGGCATCACCGGGGCGTTGATTCGCGCGGAAAAGGGTGGCACGAAGAAGGTCTGCTTCGTTCAGGGCAGCGGCGAGCATTCGCTCGATGAGAGCGGACAAAACGGTCTCTCACGCTTTAAAGACGCTCTTTCCAAAGAAAGCTATGACGCAACGCCCATAAACCTTCTGCAAAACGCGCAAGTACCGAAGGATTGCACTGTCCTGGTAGTGGCCGGGCCGCAGTACGATTATCAGGCTCCCGAGGTGTCGGCGATCCAGAACTACGTTCAAAACGGCGGGCGCGCGATGTTGCTGCTGGATCCGCCGCTGCAAATGGGCCGCACAACGACAAGCAGAAACGAAGGGCTGGAAAAGATGCTGGCCGCTTGGGGTGTGACTGTGGGTAACGACCTGGTGCTCGAAGTAAATCCGATCGGGCAATTGTTCGGCCTCGGACCCGAGGTGCCGTTGATCACCTCCTACGGTTCGCAGCCCATTGTTACCGATCTACATTCGGCTACCGGTTTCCCGCTCGCGCAGTCCATCAATATTGCGAATAAAGACAAAACCACGGTTGAGAAGCTGTTCTCCACAGGCAATAATGCCGAAGCCACTACGAACCTTTCATCGCAATCGGTGACGTTGGGCGATCCGAAAAATCAAAAAGGTCCGTTTACGCTTGGCGCCGCCGGCACCTATAACACCGGCAAGCCGAATGAGCAGGGCCGCTTTGTCGTGATCGGGAATTCCGGTTTCGCGGCGAACAATTTCATCAGTTTCAATGCGAATCGCGACCTGGCAATGAATGCCATTAACTGGCTCGCGCAGGATGAAGATCTGATCTCCATCCGTCCGAAGCAGGCCGAGGACCGCAGGTTGAACGTGAACGCTGCGCAGATGCGTCTGTTCCTTTATTTCGCCTTAATTGCGTTGCCGCTGCTGATTATCGGCTCCGGAATCAGCGTATTTCTAAAACGGAGATAGCACGAAATGAAACCGCGTAGTTTGTTAGTGGCGGTGGTGCTGCTCGCCATTCTCGCAGCCATTGTCTGGTGGGCGCAAAAGCATCCCCAATCGCCGAGCGAATCCACGACGACCACGAAAATTATGGATATTCCGTCCGACCAGGTGCAGCAAATCACAGTCAAGAAGAAGGACGGTACGCCGCTGGTTCTCAATCGTGAAAACGGGAAATGGCGCATCACACAGCCGGCGAATTTCCCGGCCGATCAGGACAGCGTTGCCAGCCTGACTACCGCTCTTTCGCCGCTTAATGCCGACAGCGTTGTTGAGGATAAGAGCGTCGATGCGGCCAAATATGGACTTACTTCGCCAAGCATGACGGTTACCATCGGGCAAAAAGGCGGCAAGTCGGACACAATCGAGTTCGGCGATGACGCTCCCGCGGGATCTCTGGTTTATGTGGCGCGCGGCTCCGATCCTAAAATTTACGCCGTGACCAGCTCTACGAAAACCACCTTCGATAAGACCGTAAACGATCTTCGCGATAAGCGCCTGCTGACATTCAATAGTGACAAGCTGACCGGTGTCGAACTCGATTCAAAGAAAGGGCCGGTTTCCTTCGCCAAGAATAATCAGGGCGATTGGCAGATCACGAAACCCGCTCCCTACCGCGCCGATAGTTTCCAGGTAGAAGATCTCGTGCGCAAACTGCAAGACGCAAAGATGGATTTATCCGGCACTGCCGACGATCAGAAGAAAGCTGCCGCGCTGTTTGCGGCGGGCCAGCCGGTGGCTACGGTGAAGGTCACCGATTCCAATGGCACCGAGACGATGGAAGTAAAAAAGAATAAGACCGATTACTACGCCAAGAGCTCGGCCGTAACCGGCATCTACAAAGTGTCTTCCGATCTCGGCACGGCGCTCGATAAGAATCTGGACGACTTCCGCAATCACAAGCTCTTTGACTTCGGGTTTAGCGATCCAACCAAGATTGAATTCCAAAACGGAGCTTCCAATTCGGTTTACGAAAAATCCGGGCAGGACTGGAAACAAAACGGAAAGACGCTGGATGCGGCTACGGTGCAGGCCGTTATCGACAACCTTCGCGACCTTTCCGCGACGGGCTTTCCTACCACCGGTTTCGCAAATCCCATAATTTCAGT
>Ga0134125_10002733_pt1 | contig 20755 bp, 14 predicted proteins | sample KB31751_FD_96464 | JGI IMG/M metagenome (GOLD analysis project Ga0134125, IMG submission 96464) | Terrestrial soil microbial communities with excess Nitrogen fertilizer from Kellogg Biological Station, Michigan, USA - KB3-175-1 | ecosystem: Environmental > Terrestrial > Soil > Unclassified ... | reverse complement strand
GGCCTCGCGCTCGCCGCTTGCGAGAAGAGCGTGCAGCTCGTCTATGAGCGCAATCTGCGTCCGCCGGAGAAGCAGCATGAGCCCTGGGCGTCCCGAGTTCTGGGCCAGATGCACGCGGCATTCGGCGAGCTCGAGGCGGAGCTCGCCGCGCGCCCCCAACCCAGCGACGCGCAGCCCATGGGCGCCGGCGAGGTGATCACGGCCGTTACATGGGATTTCACTGCGCGGATCCAGCCCGGCGTCCTGAAGGATGCGCCATATCCGCGCCTGCGAGCCTTGTCCGCGTGGGCAGAGCGACTCCCCGAATTCATGTCAGCGCCCTACGGCGACGGGACCGTCCGGCCGCGCATGTGATCGCGTCCAACCGCTGCGGCATCGGCGCACAGAATGCGCCGCCCTCGCCGCCGCATCGGTAGCGCCAGGACGGGAAGCCGCTACGGCAGCACTTTGATCCGCATGTTGCGAATCGCGATGGCTCCCGGATGGTTCCCCTGGATCCCGATGAGTCCCACGGACGCTTTCCCATATCCCGGGTAAGCCGAGAACTTCGAGCCCGCGACCCGCTTCTTCCAATCAGGGCTGCCGAAGTCATAGTCGACGGTCCGGTGCCCGTTCATCCAGTACGTGACATGAGTGCCGCGCACGACGATGCGCGCCTTATTCCACTGGCCGTAAGGGTGCACGATGCCGGCGGGTGCGGGGTACATCGCATACACCGAGCCGGCCGCGGTGATCCGGTTCTTCCCGTCCGGCGCGTTCTGGTCGTCGAGAAACTGGTATTCGGGTCCGGTCCAATAGATCTCGTCGTACTGGTGGGTCGCGCGGTAGAAGACGCCGCTGTTGCCCTCCCTTCCGATCTTCCACTCGAGCTCCAGATCGAAATCCGTGTACTTCTGCGTGGATTCCAGGTCATCCACCGGCCCGCTCTTGGACAGCACGCCATTATGGATGGTCCAGCCCGCGGGCAGGCCCGCTTGCGCCGGATGCGTCCAGCTGCGGAGCAGCGGGGCGGAATCGCTCGTCAGGAAATTCTGCCAGCCGCCGTCGTGAGTCTTGGCGGATGCCGCCGCCGCGGCGCCTGCCGCACCGAACGAGAGTACCAGCGTCAGCGAGAGCCCGATCGAGCCGAGAGTACGCAGTGCGCGCATGTGAATCGCCTTCATGCCAGTCCCAACTTTCTGAGTAGCTCGACGGGAGGCCCGTCGAAATGGGTGAGTGCCACGTTGCCTATGTACTGCAGGTCCTTCCGACCGGCGAGGGTGGTATAGAACCCCGCCGCGGTGAGGTTGCGATAAGTCGCGAAGAACTGCGCCGGGCCCTGCAGGTCCGCGGGCGCGCGGCTGGCATTGCAGATACGGTCGCAGATCGCACGCTGCTCCGCCTCCTGCAGCTTGGCGAAGGGCTGCTCGGAGCGGTGTTGCGCTTCCTCGTCCAGCCAGGCGAAGCCGTTCAACACCGCGCCACGGTCCTCACGCTGCTTCGGATAGGGGGCGCTGATCCACTCGTCGATGAATTCCACCACCCCGACCGCAGAGGCCGACGGGGAGTGGTCGTCCGCGGGAATGATGAGGTCGGACAGCGCCCCGGCAAGCTGCCGCTGCTGCGCATTCAGGGTCAACGGCCAGAACGCGCCTTTCTCGTACGCCTTGACCAGGTCCGGGTCGGGACCATAGCCATGCGCGGTGGGCTCGAATTGCCGCAGATTACCGGGCGCCGACGCGCCCGGCTCCAGATTGTCCCGATAGTTCGCGCGGGCGCGCAGCGCCGGCATCGCGGCCGCTGCCGCAATGACCAGCTTGATGGTCGTACGCCTGTCGGTCATATTTCTCGTCTCCGCATCCGATCCACGATGTGATCGGACATGCGCCACGACAGCGCCATGATGGTCAGTGTCGGGTTCTTGTCCGCGTTGTAGGGAAACACGCCGCCGTCGGCGACGAACAGATTGGGCACGTCCCAGGTCTGCGACCATCTGTTGGTCACGGAGCTGCGCGCGCTCGCCCCCATGATGGTGCCGCCGACCTCGTGGATCATGTAGCCGCCGGGCGCGACGGCCTTGGTGGGATCCTTCACGATTGGCGATGTAACGCGTCCGCCCATCGCCTCTGCGAGCGCACCGAAGGTCTCCTGCATGTGGACGGCCTGGCGCTGCTCGTAATCGCCCCATTGCCAGTGGATGCGCAGCACCGGGATACCGAATTTGTCCTTGACCTTGGGGTCGATCTCCACATAGGAGTTGTCATTGGGCACCATGGCGCCGCGCCCGTCCATGTACACGAACGAGCCGTAGTATCGCCGGGCATCCTCCTTGAATTTCTTGCCATAGCTGCCGCCCGTCAGCCACTCGAGCCCGGCGAACGTGCCGACCGACGGCATATGCTTCCCACCGCCGTATTCGACGTGATAGCCGCGCGGGAAAGGCAGCTTGTGTGAGAGATTCTCCTTATAAAGCCACCAGGGCACATAGACCTGCAGGCCGTCGGCAGCATCTTCGTTGAGCGGCGGCAGGCTTTCGAGCAGGGGTATCTGCGCGCTGACGGAGCTGCCGACCGTGTCCAGTATGTAACGGCCGACGAGTCCGCTGGAGTTGGCGAGTCCGTTCGGGTTCTGGCTGCTCTTGGAATTGAGTAGGATGCGTGCTGTCTCGTACGCGCTGGCACCCAGTACTACGACGCGCCCGCTGACGTGCTCGTGACGGCCGGTAGTGGCGTCGACGAATCTCACGCCGGTAGCGTGTCCGTTCTTCCCCGTAGTGACCTCGTACACCAGTGCGTCCGTAATGATGTCGAGGTTGCCAGTCGCGAGTGCCGGCGGGATATGCACGGTGGTGGATTGGTAATTGGCTGCCACGGCACAACCGCGTCCACAGGGTGTTGCCCACAAGCACGGCGACCGCTTCTTCATCGCGTCCGCGAGGATCTTCTGCGCCCGGTGGTTGCCGGGGTGCAGCTTGCCTGGGATGGTGTGATGGTCCTGAGGGCGCGTCAGCACTGCACGCCGTCCCGGCAGCACAGGTATCCCGAGCTTTGGTGCGTGCTTCATCAGGAGGTGATCGCTGACGATCGGCTTCGGCGGCGGCAGCAGAGTGCCGCCCGGGCCGGCCGGAGTGTTCTCCAGCGAGGTATCGCCACCGTAGACGCCAATCAGCAGCTCCACCTTGTCATAGTACGGAGCCACATCGTCGTACGTGATCGGCCAATCGAATCCCAGCCCGTCGCGGCTGCGGGGCTTGAAGTCATAGGGCCCGTTGCGCAGCGAGATGCGGCCCCAGTGATTGGTGCGGCCACCCAGCATCCGCGCGCGCCACCAGGTGAAGTGCCCGCCCCACTTATCGGGTACGGAGACATAGGGCTGACCGGGTACGTCCCAGCCTCCGTCCACTGTCGCGTCGTAGAAGCCCTTGTTCTTGTCAGGAGTGTCGGCGCCGCCGAGTGGCGCCATGTCCGGGGTCTGAAACATCGGACTTTCGGTAGCGGGCGTGTATCGGCGGCCGGCCTCGAGCATGAGTACCCGAACACCTTCCATACACAAGGTGTAGGCCGCCTGTCCGCTGCCCGCGCCGGATCCGACGATGATGACGTCGTAGGGGCCGCGTTGGCTGCTTGCCGTCACGAATGGCATCGATCAATGCTCCTTCGTTGAAGTTATCTTAGGTTCGGTAGGCTTCCCTGCCGAAGCCCTGCACCGGAATCTTGCGGTGCGCCAGCACCTCGTGCTGCAGGGAATACATCGCCGCCGCGGCCTCGTCGATCGCCTTCGCGAATGCGAGGGAGCCGGCAAGGATCGGTCCGAGGAGCGCTTTGTCCTGGACCCGCGCCTTGGGATACTCATGCTCCAGCACGAGATACGTCCGTTCCGGATCGAGATCGAGGAGCTCGCGCGCCGCGAGCTGGTGGTCCAGCCAGTCTACGGACCGGTTCTGCAGGTAGGCGAGGGGGTCATGGCGCGCGGTGCCCGGCAGCTCGTGCTCGCAAAGGACAGTCTGCTTCTTCCATGCGTTCTGCTGTTCGGCAGGATTGGCACGCGGCGTATCCCCGTCGCGGTCGCCACGCTGCATCGTCTGTCCGCCATAGCCCCACGCCGCGACGCCGCGTGAGTCGATCACCTGCCCCTTGACGTGAAAGCGCTGGATCAGGAAGGCGTAACCCGAGTCTCTGAGGTACTGAAACACCGAGCGCGAGTCCTGCCCCATGAGAATGGCGTGCGAGGGATCGTAGTGGATGCGGAACTGATCCCCGACGCCATGCCGCTCGCAGATGCGATGCAGCGCGATCCAGGGGCCGGGCGCATAAGCGATGTTGTTGTGCCAGGCGTCCGTCACGTTCCAGCCCGGCATCGGGCATTGCTCGACGAGGTAGGTCAGCCCACGGGCTTTGGCTTCCCGCAGAAGTGGAACGAACACCTGCTCGAACATATCGAGGTTGGCGTCCATGCCGATCCCGGCATTGCGTCCGACGAAGCCCACTACCGCATCGCACCGCAGCAGTACCGCGGCGTCGAACACGCGAAGCATCAACTCGTGCTTGACCCTGCGGGAGGAATCGTCCGCGGCGAGCATGTTGTCGAAGTAGCCGAGCTCCGACAGTCCCACGCCGGTCGAGCGCATGGCGCTCTCCACCCGCGTGGCGCGGGCGGCCGTGAAGGGCTTTCTCAGGTCGAGAGTGTTGGCGACCGGATCGAGCAGCGCCGCCGCCGGTACGTCGCTTTGCGTAGGATGCAGCGCGCACGAGAGCTCGATGTTGGGGGCGCCGATCTCCGCCGCGAACGCCAGCCATTCCTCGATGGCGAGATCCGGGTCCGCCTCCCGCCGCTCCCTGGGGGTCAGCTCCTGCAGCGCCGCCGTCAGAATACTGAGCTTCATCGGCTTCGGCCGGAAGGCGCCGGCACACGTGCCGCCCCCTGCCGGTGTTGCCGCTGGAGCGGGTCTACTGTTGGGGGACGGCATGCGTGAGCCTCTCGTTGCGGAACGAGAGAACGAAGAGCGCCGCGACGACGAGCGCGAATACCGCGGGATACGTCCAGACCGTCACCCAGTCGTGCCCGCCCGTCACGCTGTAGCGGTCGGTGATGATGCCGGCGGCGGAGAAGCCGATGAGCATCCCGACGCCGTAAGTGGCCAGCGTGATCAGACCCTGTGCGGCGGCCTGCCGCTCCTGCCCGGCACGGGTGTCGGTGTAGATCTGGCCGGAGACGAAGAAGAAGTCGTAGCAGGGCCCGTGGATGGCGATCCCGATGAGCAGCAGCCACTCGAGCTGCGATGCATCCCCCAGCGAGAAGAGCGCGTACCGGCAGGCCCAGGCGAGCATGCCCATGAGCAGCGTGGTCTTCATGCCGTAGCGCTTGAGGAAGAGCGGCAGCAGCAGCATGAAGAAGAACTCGGAAGCCTGCCCCAGGGTCTGCTTGCCGGCGGCGTGCGAAACATGGATCTCGGTCAGGAACTGGTTGGCGTCCTGATAGTAGAACGCGAGCGGCACGCAGATCAGGATCGATGCGAAGAAGAAGACGGCGAAGTTACGCTCGCGCAGCATTTCCAGGGCATCGAAGCCGAGCAGGCTTCCCAGGCTCCGCTTCTGCCGAGTGCCGCCGAGCGGCGGGGTGGGCGGCAGCGTGAAGCTGTAAATGCCCAGAAGAAAGGAGCTCACCGCGCACATGGTGAAGGTATTGTGCAGCGCGCCGCCGGCGAGCGCCGCCGGGGCGTCCCAGTGGAAGGCGTAGCTGATCGCGAGCCCCGCCACGATCCAGCCGATCGTTCCCCACACCCGTACCTTGGGGAAATCCCGCGCCGGCACTTCCATCTGCCGGAACGCGACGGCATTGACCAGCGCCAGCGTCGGCATGTAGAGGATCATGTACGCCAGCAGGTACGGGTAGAAGTGCGCGAAGTCGTGCGCCCGCGCGAGCATCAGCATGAGCACGCCGCAGAGGAGGTGGATGACGCCTAGCAGCCGCTCCGCATGGAAGTAGCGATCGGCGATGAGACCCACGATGAACGGCGCGATGATCGCGCCCCATGCCTGGGTCGAATAGGCGACGCCGCTCTGCTCCCCGGTGGCGTGCAGGTTCAGGGCGAGGAAGCTCCCCATGGTGACGAACCACCCGCCCCACGTGAAGAACTCCATGAACATCATCACGTTCAGCCGCAGCTTCATGGTGTTGTTCAGCACGGGAGGGTGTCTCTGTCGAAGAGCGCGAGCTCGACGCGTCGCAGCGGTGCCGCCCGCCGGCGCATTTCGCGCAGGTTATTGCAAGGCAATTTTGCTGTCAAAAGCATTGGAATATTTGTTCCGCCAAGGCGCCGCGTCGACGACGGTGCCCGCGTGGCCGGATCCGCCGCTTGCATCACCCGATTGTAGTCGATTGGAAATAATAGCGCGCCAGAATGGCCGCAGACGCAGGTTCCAAGTGCGGGGCCGGTGTGGCTAAAAAGCAAAACGCCTGTTCCAATCATCTTGACACCGAAATTTTCATTACAGTATGCTGGCGGCATCTCACTTGGGGGACCCTGCCGATGAGAAGCAACAAAGTATCCGGCAAGAGCGCGCGGTCCGTCCCGCGCCCGGAAGTCGCAACCGCCCATCCGGTGCCGGCTCGTTCCCACGGCTGGTCCACCGCGCGAGTCAGGGACGCCCGCGCCGGCAGCGTCGCGGCGGTAGTCGCCGGCATCCTGGGTGCAGCGGCCTTCGCCGCCATTCCGGCGCACGCGCAAAACGCGGCAGGCGGCGCGCAGACCGCCGCGGCCGCGGCCGGTACGACGACGCCGGGCTCGGCGCAGACCTCGCAGAACCTGCAGGAAATTGTCGTGACCGCCACCGCGACCCAGGTGCGCAAGCTGGATGCCAGCTACAACGTCGTCTCGGTCGACAACGAGCTCATCAAGGAATCGAATCCGATCAGCTCCGCGGATATCCTCAAGATCGCTCCCGGCATCTGGCCGGAATCCTCAGGCGGCGAGACCGGCGCCAACATCGAGGTCGCCGGCTATCCGAGCGGCGGTGACTCGCCGTTCTTCACGAACATGATCCAGGGCATGCCGCTCTACGGCTCGCCGAACCTCGCCTACATGGACTCGAGCTCGCTGTTCCGCCTCGACGAGACGATCCAGCGGGTCGAAGTGGTGCAGGGCGGTCCGTCGGTGGTCTTCGGGCCCGGCCAGTTCGGCGGCACCGCGAACTACATTCTCAAGACCGGCAAGAGCGCGCCCGGCGGCCTGGTGGAGGCCACGTACGGCAGCGAAGGCATGTGGCGAGGGGACGCTTACGACGGCTTCCGGATCGCCGACGGCTGGTACGGCAGCGTGGGCGGCTATTACAACAAGTCGCACGGTGTCCGCGACTCGCAGTTCCCCGCGGTCGACGGCGGCCAGTTCACCGCCACGCTGGAGCACGACATCAGCGGCGGCAACGTGACCGCATGGGCGCGCGTGCTCGACGAGAAGGACGAGTACATCACGCCCATTCCGATCATCCAGAACGGCGACGGGTCGTTCTCGGGCTACCCGGGGTTCAATCCGCTCACCGGCACGTTCAACGGCTATGCGACCGAGAACATGACCCTCGCCAATCCCAGGGGCGGATTCATGAACGCGAATCTCGCCGATGGCCGCGGCAGCCGCCTCAACTATTTCGGCGTCAATTACGACCAGAAGATCGGCGGCTGGACGCTGCACAACGGCTTCCTCATCGACGGCGGCGGCCTGGATACCAACGGCTGGTTCTCGGGCCCGAACCCGCGCCCCCTGAGCATGTATCTCTTTGGCTGCAACATGGCGGAGCCCGCCGGCTGGTGCAACGGCACCAGCGCGATCGACACGAACAACCTGCCCGATTTTTCGGTCAACGGAGTGACCTACGATCCGAATGGCAAGAGCGGCAAGACACCGACCAGCGCGCTTCCCATCAGCGCGACCTACGCCGGCTCGGGCCAGCCGGTGCCGCTCTCGGCGAACGTCATCCAGCTGAGCTACCACCTGATCCAGAAGTCCATTCAGAGCCTCACCGACGAGTTCCGGGTGAGCCACGACCTCTTCACGGGCAATACTCTGACCGGCGGCGTCTACGTGGCCCTTTACACCGACAACGACAATTGGGCGGCTGACAACGCGCTGATGACCGCCACGTCGAACGCCCAGCCCATTGTCCTGAATTTCGCGCAAGGCAATCAGACTTACAACCTGAGCAGCCCGCAGGGCATTCTGAACGACAACGGCACCTACGGCACGCCGGGACGGCATGGCGACGGCCGGAACATCGCGCCGTATTTCACCGACAGCTGGCGTTTCGGGTCCTGGTTGGCCGACATCGGCGCGCGGGTCGAGCACATCGATCTGCACCAGCGGACCTGTCAGACCAGCAAACAGGCCCTCGGCACCGCCTTCGACCTGTATGACAACAACGTGCCGATCTGCAACGGCAGCTACGATTTCGAGCATTATGCACGCACGATGCCCGAGTACACCGCCGGGCTGAACTACACGTTCTCGCGCAACATGAGCGCCTACGTGCGGGTCAACAACGGCGTGCATTTCCTGAACTTCGACGACATCTCGAATACCGCCCACAACACGCCGCCGGTGTTCCACCCCATCGAGACGGCGCACAATTACGAGGTCGGCTACAAGTTCCAGGCCCGCTATGTATATCTCGATCTCAATGCCTGGCACCGGACCTTCGACGGCATTTTCTACCAGGAGAGCGATCTTTCCGGCGTACCCATTCCCGGTGGATACGGCACCTATGGCTCGACGGCCAACGGCGTCGACCTCGACGGCTATATCGGGCCGTTCGCCGGTCTCACGCTGCGGTTCGTCGGGGACTACATGGACGGGCACTACACGAACAATCACTCCTGCCTGGCGTTCGTGGACATCAACGGCAATCACCAGTGCGTGTTCATCAACGGCTCACCCCTGCAGCGGCAGCCGAAATTCCAGGTCCGCATCACGCCCAGCTACTCCACCGTCGTTCCCTGGGGCGATGTGACCGCCTGGCTCACCTTCGAGCATGCCGGCCAGCGCTTCAATGACACGTATGGCCAGCAGCCGCTCGGAACCTACAACATGTTGAGCGGCGGTATCCTGACCGATCTGGGCGATAACTGGCAGCTGCGTCTGCAGGGCACCAATCTCACGAACGAGATCGCGCTGACGGAGGGCAATGCGCGCCAGTTCGGCCGGGCGCTGGGTGTCGGCAACGTGTTTCTCGCCCGCCCGTACGAGGGCAGAGAAGTCAACGTCACGGCGGCCTACAAGTTCTAAGCCGGACCTGACGGAGCCTTCCCGCGAACTCCCCCCGCGAGGAGGGCTTGCGGCGGCGCCGCGGCGGTTGCAGGATCGCCGCGGCGCTCTTTGGAGCTTGCTCATGCGCTCGACTCTCAAGCCCGGTCCGCTGGCGGCGATTTTCGCGGCCGGCGCTCTCATCGCGATGACTCTTGTCCCCGTGAGCGCGAAGCCGCCCCCTCAGGCCTCCGCCGGGCGCGCCTCCACGCCCATCCGGCACGTGATTCTGATACTCGGTGAGAATCTCAGCTTCGATGCCCTTTATGGCACGTACCGGCCGCCGAAGGGTCAGACCGTGTGGAACCTGCTCTCCAAGGGCATCGTCAACGCGGATGGCACGCCAGGCCCGCACGCAGCGCTCGCCCGCCAATGGCAGGCGGCGGATACCGCGATCTATTCGCCCAGCCCCGCGCATACCCGCCCGTTTACGACTCTGCCGGCATTGACCACCAGCGGCGCGGTCTCGCGGCCGCCGTTCGCGACCGTGGCCGCTGCCGCGCAACGTGAGGCCGGATTGCAGCCGGCCGACGCCCACCTGCTCCTGACCGGCACCACGGGTCAGCCGCAGGGTGCCGTCGATCGTCGCTTCCCCCAAGATCTGCCGAACGCGCCGGTCGACGTCACGCGGTACGTCCCGTTCGATTCGTATATCGGCAATCCGGTGCATCGCTTCTTTCAGATGCGCCAGGAGCTCGACTGCGCACCGGCGGCAATGACCGCCCTGAATCCCAGCGGCTGTCGGGCCGACCTTTTCCCCTGGGTGGAAGTCACCGTCGGTACCGGCAGCAACGGCGCGCCGCGGCCGCGGGGCTACACCTTCCAGACCACGCACGAAGGCTCCGTCTCCATGGCGTTCTACAACATGGCCGCCGGAGACGCGCCGTACTTCGCCGGGCTGGCGCGCGAATACGCGCTCGCCGACAACTACCACCAGGCCGCCCTGGGGGGTACCGGCGCCAACCACACCATGATCGGCTACGGGACGCTGATCTATTACCAGGACGGCCACGGCCGGCCGGCAGTGCCCCCCGTCGGCCAGATCGAGAACCCCAATCCGCAGCCGGGCAGCAACAACTGGTACATCCAGGACGGCTACGGCGATGCCGGGACCGGAGGCGGCGGGTCGTATGTCGATTGCTCCGACCCCAGTCAACCCGGTGTTGCCCCGATCGACCGGTATCTGCACTCGCTCCCGTATGGGGTATTCAATAACGGCGACTGCGTGCCCGGCGGCTATTATCTGGTCAACAACTACAATCCCGGCTATCTCGGCAACGGCAAGCCGGCGCCGCTCGGCCCGCGGGAATTCACCGTGCCGCCGACGCGCCAGGACAATCTCGCGCTGCTCCTGTCGCGCCACCACGTCAGCTGGAAGTATTACGGTGAGGGCTGGAGCGCCGGCGCGGAGCGCGGCCAGCCCGGCGAGTACTGCAACATCTGCGATCCGTTCCTCTTCTCCGCGCAGATCATGACGGATCCGGCGTTGCGGGCAAACAATCAGGGTCTGCGCGACCTTTACGCCGCCATCGGCCGCGATGCCCTGCCTGATGTCGCCATCGTCAAGCCGGACAGCCTGCTCGACGGGCACCCGGGCTCCTCGAAAGTGGATCTGCTCGCGGGGTTCGTGCGCCGGATCGTCGGGATGGTGCAGGCTCGGCCGGCGCTCTGGCGGGATACAGCGATCATGATCATCTTCGACGAGGGCGGCGGGCTCTATGACGAGGGCTATGTGCAGCCGATCGACTTCTTCGGCGACGGCACGCGGGTGCCGCTCATCGTCGTCTCACGGTTCTCGCGCGGCGGCCGTGTCGTGCATACGTATGACGATCACGTTTCGTTCGACAAGTTCGTGGAGGCCAACTGGGGCATCAATGAGCGCATCTCTCCCTACAGCCGCGATAACCTGCCGAACCCCATCCCCTCGGGCGCCAGCTCTTACGTGCCTCGCAACCAGCCGGCCATCGGGGACCTGATGGACATGTTCGACTTCAGCAAGGCAGGGACGGGCCGCTGACGCTCAGGGAGTGGTGCGCTCGCGCGAATACCGCCCCTGCAGGAGCTCCTCGATCGCCTCCAGCGACCGGCCGCCGGTTTCCGGCACGTAGCGGGCCGAGAAAGCGACCGCCAGGATCCCTACGGCCACGAAGCCGAAGAACGTCGACGACACCCCGAAGCCGGCCACGAGCTGCGGGAAGGAGAACGCGACCACGAAGTTCGCGCTCCAGAGCACCAGCGTGGCCGCCCCCATCCCGAGGCCGCGCACCTTGAGCGGGAAGATCTCCGATAGCAGCAGCCAGGTCACCGGCGAGACGAAGCCCTGCTGGAAGCAGAGGAAGAGCGACATGGCGCCGAGCACCAGATAGGCGAGCGAGGGCGAGGGCTGGAAGAGCAGCGAGACCACCCCGAGCAGCAGCAGCGAGGAGGTGGTGCCGATGAGCCCGATCACCAGCATCGGGCGCCTGCCGGTGCGGCCGACGAGCGCGATGCCGATGAACGTGGCGAGCACCGATACGACTCCGTTGAGCACGTTGGCGACCAGCGCGCCCTGGATCCCGAGCCCGGAACGCGACAGGATCTGCGTGCCGTAGTACATAATGGAGTTGACGCCGGTCACCTGCTGAACGATGCCGATGCCGATGCCGACCAGCAGTACAGCTCTCACCCAGGGGATGCGCAGCGCCGACCAGCCGCGGATGTCGGAGGCGGCTTCCGCCGCGGCAAGATCGGCAATCGAGCGTGCCTCGAGAACCGCGGTCCCGGGCGGGCGCAGCCGGCCGAGGACCGCCTCCGCCTCCGTGGCCCGGGCGCGCGCGATCAGCCAGCGCGGACTCTCCGGCAGAAACACGGCGCCGACGCCGAGCACGATTCCCGGTGCGGCGGCCACACCCAACATCCAGCGCCAGACGACATGCGACTCGCCCCACACATGCGCGATCACGGCGTTCACCGCGAAGGCGAGCAGTTGACCCGACACGATCATCAGCTCGTTCTGGGTCACGAGCCGGCCGCGGATCTCGGGCGGCGCGAGCTCCGCGAGATACGTCGGCACGACCACGGATGCGCCGCCGACGGCAAGCCCGAGCAGGAAGCGGAATCCCGCGAGCGTCGAGCGGTCGGGCGCCAGCGCGCAGGCGATCGCGCCCGCCACGAAGGTGCAGGCCAGGACCCACAGGGTGTGACGGCGGCCGATCCGGTCCGCGAGCCGCCCGGCGAGCAGCGATCCAAGCGCCGCGCCCAACAGCAGTGCCGCGGTGATCAGCCCCTCGTCGGCGGGCGTCAGCCGCAGGTCGCGGCCCATGTACAGGAGCGCACCGTTGACGACGCCGGTGTCGTAGCCGAAAAGGAGGCCGCCGATGGTCGCGATCAGGCTGATGAGGACCAGCCGCCGCCGCAGCTGCCGGCCGACTGCTGTCGGGATCGTCGGCGAGCCGCCTTGCAACTCGAGGGCACCGCGAAGCATGGCTGTTACCTCCCGGTGACCGATGGTATGATTATTTTAATTTCTGTCAATGTGAAAAAAATGAAGCAAGCCCCACTCACGGGTCCCATGCGCGCCGCCGGAGCCTGCCGCCGATGAGCCGCACGCCGCAGCAGGTCACGGCGCCAACGACGGCCGCGGAGCTGCGCGAAGCGATCCTCGCGCGTTACGATTCCCTGAGCGGACGCTTGCGCCAGTTTGCCCATTTCGTGCTCGATGCGCCGAACGACGTCGCCCTGGAGACGCTGGCCGTCATAGCGGAGCGCAGCGGCGTGCAACCCTCGGCTATCGTACGCTTCGCCAAGCAATTCGGGTTCGATGGCGCGAGCCCGATGCAGCGGGTGTTTCGCGCCGACCTGGTCGCCGCCAATCCGGCCGCAGCATACGGCGAGCGGGTGCGGCAGACGCTGGACAGGCTGGAGAATCCTCCCAGCGATCCCGCAAGCCTGCTGCGTGAGTTCGCCGAGGGGACGGATCTGGCGCTGCGGCAACTGACCCATACCGTCGGCGCGGCGGAGCTCACCGCGGCGTTCCGGCTGCTGGAGCAGGCCAACACGGTGTATGTCGTCGGCGTGCGCCGCGCCTTTCCGGTCGCCGCCTATCTCGCCTACTCCCTGCAGCAGAGCGCGAAGCGCACCGTGTTCGTGGACGGCGTGGCCGGCCTCTGGCGCCAACAGGTCGCCGCCATCACCTCGGGAGACCTGCTGATCGGTGTCAGTTATCGTCCCTACGCGGAAGAGACGATACAGGTGGTTAGTGCCGCCCACGCACAGAAAGCGTCCGTTCTCGCCATCACCGACAGCGTAGTCAGTGAAATCGCCAAGGAGGCCGACACCGTGCTGCGGGTGCAGGAGGCGGAAATCCGCGGCTTCCGCTCGCTGGCGGCATCGATGTGCCTCGCTCAGACCCTCGTGATCGGCTACGCTTTCCGCAGCAACAAGCGGGCGCGCCCCGAAGGCCGCGGTGGCGGGAGCCGCCGCGCGCAGGCCGCCCGGGAGAGGACATGAGCAGGCCATCTGCTGATTCGACTCGCCCTGCGGTCGCACTGATCGGCGGCGGGCGCATCGGCAAGATTCACGCGGGCAATGCGGCGGCGCATCCTGCGCTCTCGCTCAAGTACGTCATCGACCCTTTCGGCGACACCGCGGCGGCGCTCGCGGCCCGGTACGGTGCAACCGCGACGACCCTGGAGACTGCGCTGGCCGACCCGGCCGTCGCCGGCGTGATTGTCGCCAGTCCGACGGACCAACACCTGGCGCATTGCCTGCAGGCGGCTGCCGCGGGCAAGGCAATCTTCTGCGAGAAGCCCGTCGATCTCAGCGTGGAGCGCGCGCGTTCGGCCGCCGGGACGCTCGCCCAGTCCCGTCTTTTTCTAGGCTTCAACCGGCGTTTCGATCCGAGCTTCCGCGCCCTGCGCCAGAAGCTTCAGGCCGGAGCCATCGGCAGCCTCGAGACACTGCACATCATCAGCCACGATCCCGCGCCGCCGCCGGTGAGCTACATCAAGGTGAGCGGCGGCCTCTTCAAGGACATGACCATTCACGACTTCGACGTCGCCAGATGGCTGCTCGCGGAGCCGGTCGTGGAGGTCTACGCCATGGCCGCCTGTCTGGTCGACCCCGCGATCGGAGCCGCCGACGATATCGACACGGCGAAGGTGCTGTTGCGTACTGCCTCGGGGCGGATGGCGCTCATCAGCAACAGCCGCCGCAGCGGTTACGGCTACGATCAGCGCATCGAGGCGTTCGGGTCCGAAGGGTCTGTCCGCGTCGACAATCTGACGGCCACCAGCGTCGCGGTCTGGGCCGAGGAGGGCGCTACGCGGGCACCGTTCCAGAATTTCTTTCTCGAGCGCTACGCAGAGGCGTACCGCCTGGAGATGGACCACTTCGCCGCCGTGCTGCGGGGCGAGGAGCCAGACGTAGGCTTCGCGGACGGGGTTCGGGCGCTCGAGCTCGCGGAGGCGGCGGGGCGCTCTCACTCCAGCGGACGGCCGGTAGCCCTCAGCGGCGGCGCTTGATCCATGCATGCGCCGGATCGTCACGGAAGATCCAACTCCGCACGGGTCCGGCCATGACGTTGAGGTAATAGAGATCGTAACCGTGCGGCGCACCCACAGGATGGTAGCCGCGCGGCACCAGTACGACGTCCCCGTCCTCCACGCAGACCGTCTCGTCGAGACCGCGATCATCGGTGTAGACGCGCTGGAAAGCGAAGCCCTGCGGCGGATCGAGACGGTGATAGTACGTCTCCTCGAGTTGGGTCTCGGCCGGCGGCGCATCGGTGTCGTGCTTGTGCGGCGGGTAGCTCGACCAGTGACCTCCGGGGGTGATCACCTCCACGACGAGCAGCCGCTGCGCAGGCTCGGTCTCAGGCAACACGTTGCGCACGAAGCGGCGATTGGTGCCCTCGCCCCTGATCTCCTGCGGCATCCGCCCGCCGGCGATGGCGCGTGGCTCGCCTGCGGCGGCGGCCGGCGCGCTGCACAGCGCGATCTCCGTTTCGCTCTCGGCTTGGATTCGAATGTGGGAGCCTGCGGGCGCATACACGGCGCCGGGCGGGGCGTCGTCGAAGACGCTTTTGCGGCCGCCGAGCCCGGGGAATGCCCGATCACCAACCTGCACATCCGCGGTGCCCGTCAGAACGACGACGCATGTCTCTTTGCCTGTCGATGTCAGCGCCACCTGTCGTCCAGCGGCCAGCCGGCGCACCTCGAAGCCGACATATTTCCACCCGGCGCTCTCGGGCGTGATGGCGATGATCCGGCCTTCCGCATCCGGCGTCGTGGGGCGTACGCGCAGGCTCATAGTCCGGCTCCCGACGCCCGGCCCGCCGGAGTCAGCAGCCGCCGCATGGTCTCGAGGCCGGTCCGGCTGTAGGCACGCGGGTCGGCGCGGGCGGGATCCTGCTCCGCCTCGATCACGACCCAGCCGCCGTAGCCGATGTCGAGCAGCGCTTGCGCTACGCCGCGAAAGTCGAGGTCGCCGTCGCCAGGAGTCGTGAACATCCCTGCCAGCACGCCGTCCAGGAAGCTTCCATCCCGCTCACGGATCTCGTCGAACACTCGCCGGCGCACATCCTTTGTGTGCACGTGCGCCACTCGGTCGGGGCAGGCGCGGATCAGCCGCTCGGCATCTATGCCGCCGAGAGCCGCGTGCCCGGTGTCGACGACAAACCCGACGCAGTCGTCGGTGTGGGCGATGAACCGCTCGATGTCGTCCTCCCCATCGACTACCGTGCCCAGATGGAAGTGGTAAGCGAGGCGCAGGCCCCGGTCCTCGAGGTAACGCGCGAGCGTGCTCAACCGCTCGCCGAAGGCAGGCCACTGCGAGTCGGGCAGGCGCGGAGTCGCGGCGAGCGGCCGGCCGCGGTCGCCGTGAACGGTGTTGCTGCACTCCGCAATGATGAACACACTGCTGCCCAGAGCCTCGAGGAGCTGCAGGTGAGCCTGAAGCGCCTCGATCTCCTCCTCGACGGAGCGCGCAAGCAGGGCGGCCGACCACCAGCCGCCGATCAGCGCCAGCTCATGGGTGCCGAGCTGTGTGCCGAGCCGTACCGGGTCGCGCGAGAACTTGCCGCCGAGCTCTATGCCTTCGAATCCCAGCGCGTGGGCATCGCGCAGCACGGTCTCGACCGGCGTCTCGCCACCGAGCTCCGGCAGGTCGTCATTGATCCAGGCAATGGGGCTCACCCCGAAGCGAACGCTCACTTTCACTCCCATCGCGCCTTGCGGCGCGCCTCGTATTCCGCGCGGGAGGCGCGCACCGCGTCCCGCTCGGAGATCTCGGGCACGGCGACGTCCCACCACGCGCCGCCCGCACCCGTCGCGGCCTGGGGGTCGGTGTCGATGACGATCACATACGTGCGCGCCGCTGCGCGTGCACGCTCCAGAGCCTCGGACAACGCTCCGATATCCGTCACCTTCTCGCTCTGGGCGCCGAGCGCGGCGGCATGTGCCGCAAAGTCCACGGGCGCCGGGCTCTGTTGCCGGGAATCGGCCAGCAGATTGTTGAACGGCGCCCCGCCGGTGGCCTTTTGCAGGCGATTGATGCAGCCGAAGCCGCGGTTGTCCAGCACGACGATCACCAGCTTGGCGCCGAGCATCACGGACGTGGCGATCTCGGAATTCAACATGAGATAGCTGCCGTCGCCGACCATGACCACGACCTCGCGATCGGGGTCGGCGAGCTTGACGCCGAGTCCGCCGGCGATTTCGTATCCCATGCAGGAGAACCCGTACTCGACGTGATAGCCGCCGGCGCGGGCGGGCCGCCACAGCTTGTGCAGCTCGCCGGGAAGACCGCCGGCGGCGCAGACGACGGTGGTCTCGTTCCGCGCCCAGCGGCCGACCGCGCCGATGACCTGCGCGTCGGAAGGGAGGTCCTGCTTCTTTTCCGGCGGGCGCACCGCCTGACTCCAGGCTTCCTCCCAGGCGATGCGCTCGGCTGCAATCGAGTCGCTCCACGCCCGCGGAACGCGATAGCCCGCGAGCGCTTCCCTCAGCCGCGCCACGACCTCTCGAGCATCGCCGATGATCGGGACGGAGCCGTGCTTGTGCGCGTCATATGCACTGACGTTCACCTGGAGGAATCGTGTGCACCGGGCGAATAGCGTCCGCGATGCAGTCGTGAAGTCCTGAAGCCGGGTGCCGATCGCCAGCACTACATCGGCTGCGGCGCCGGCGGCGTTGGCCGCACTGGTCCCCGTCACCCCGATGGCGCCGAGCGACTGCGGATGCTCCCAGTTGAGAGCGCCGCGCCCGGCCTGAGTTTCCGCGACCGGAATACCCGTTGCGCGCGCCAGCTTATCGAGCGCGGGCTCGGCGGATGAGTAGAGCACGCCGCCGCCCGCGATGATGAGTGGCGCGCGGGCGGCACGCAGGCACTCGGCGGCCCGGCGCAGATCCGCGTCGGCGGGGGGCGGGCGCCGGATGGACCAGACCGCCGGCTCCAACATCTGTGCCGGAAACTCCCAGGCTTCGGTCTGCGTGTCCTGACAGAACGCCAGCGTGACCGGTCCGCACGCTGCGGGGTCGAGCAAAGTCGCCATGGCGCGCGGCAGCGCCTCGACCAGCTGCTCCGGACGCTGTATCCGGTCGAAGTAGCGCGATACCGGCCGGAAGCAGTCGTTGGCGCTCACCGTGCCATCGGCAAAATCCTCCACCTGCTGCAGCACCGGATCCGGGCCGCGGCCGGCGAAGACATCGCCCGGCAGGAAGAGTACCGGCAGCCGGTTGACGTGCGCGACGGCGGCGGCTGTCACCATGTTGAGCGCGCCGGGCCCGATGGAGCTGGTGCAGACCATGGCTCGCCGGCGGCGGGCGGTTTTGGCGAATGCGATCGCAGCGTGGGCCATGGACTGCTCGTTGTGCCCACGAAAGGTGGGCAGCGTCTCGCCCGCGGCGTGCAGCGCCTCGCCCAGCCCCGCGACATTGCCATGGCCGAAGATGGCCCACGCGCCCGCGAAGTAACGCAGCGACGCGCCGTCTTCGTCGATGTACTGATTGGCCAGGTACCGCACCGCGGCCTGGGCGGCGGTGAGGCGGATCCGCGTCATTCTGTGACTCCTGCGGGATTCACGCCGGCGGATCAGGCCGGGCCCGGCGCCACGCGGCCACGACGGCCCGCAGGTTGGCGGCGAGCGCGGCCACAGTCTCGGCATCGCCGATCTCGCCGGCGAGCCGCCGCCGGGCGGGCTCGGCGAAGATGGTACGCCCAACAGCGAAGCCGCGTACCAGCTCGAACGGCGCCGCGGCCCGGAAAGCGGAAGCCAGGCTGTCGGCGTCGGACGCAAGACCCAGGACGAGAACGCCACGGCACCAGGGATCACGCCGCCGCACCGTATCCTGGATCGCAGCCCACGCTGCCGGCTCGTCGCTCGGCTCGAGCTTCCACCAGTCCGGACGGATGCCGAGGTCATACAGCCGATCGAGCACTCGCGCGGTCGTGTTCCGCTCGATCTTTCCGTAGGGCGAGGCGATCACCTCGAGCAGCAGCTCGTGGCGCGTCTCGCGGCAGGCGCTGTGGAGGGACAGCAGGCGATCCTCCTGTCCTTGCCGCAGTGTCTCCGGATCGTCCGGATGGTATCGAACCAGAACTTTCACCACGTGATTCTGCGGCCAGGAACGCAGCGTCGAGCCGACGTCAGCGACGCCGTCGAACGCCAGCGGACGTGAGCCGCTCTGCTCGATCGGCCGCCCGATCCAGTACGGATGATCGGCGGCGCGCTCCAGCCCGCGGCGCCCGAACCGGCCGTCGAGGAGGATGCCGTAGCGCGGGTCGCCGTGCGCGACCTGGTCGACGGCATCGATCGCCAGGGCCTTGAGCGCCTCGAGCGCTGATTCTCCGGCATCCAGCTCGGCGGCCAGCGTCTCGAGCGGACCACGGTGATCCATCGCGAGCACCAGCAGCTCTGCCGGGCGCGGTGCGCGCGTGGTGGCCCAGTGCACGTGCTCCAACTCCTGCGACTCGCGCAGCCGCCGCGGCCATTGCTTCTCGAGAAAGGCCGACAGCTCCGGCCAGGTTGGCATGGCCGGCGCGCAGCCATGGCGCGAAACCACGATCGCGCCGCAGGCATTGCCATACCGGCAGCACGTCTCGATGGGCAGCCCGCGCAGCCAGCCGCGCAGGAACCCGCTCATGAAGGCATCGCCGGCGCCCAGGATGTTGAATACGTCGACGTCGAAGCCTGGCGACTTGACGCCGCTGTCGAGGTTGGCGCCGATGGGCCCTTCGAACGCAACGCAGCCGTCTGCTCCCAGCTTGCAAACCAGCACGGCCGGTGTCATTGCGCGCACCGCGCGCAGCGCACTCATCGTGTCGGTCGAGCCGCCGAGGATGTGGAATTCCTCTTCCGTGCCGACGATGAGATCGCAGAGCGGTACGATCTCCTGCAGCCGGTCGGTCACCGCCGGGCTGGCGACGAAACGATTCTCGCCGGCCGCCGGCGCCGTCAATCCCCAGAGCACCGGTCGATAGTCGATATCGAATATGACCCGGCCGCCTGCGGCGCGCGCGAGCTCCGCCGCCTTGCGGCTGCCCGCGTGCACGCCCGGCTGCGAGAGGTGCGTGCCGTTGATGAGGACGGCGCCGGCGCGGGCGACAAAGGCCGGGTCGATGTCCGCTTCACAGAGCGCCATGTCGGCGCAGTTCTCGCGATAAAAAAGCAGTGGAAAGCGCCGTTCGTCGCGGATCCCGAGGACTGCCAGGGCTGTCAGCCGCCGCGGATCGGTCATGACGCCGGAGACGTCCACCCCGGAGCGGACGACCTCCTCACGGATGAAGCGTCCGAAATGATCATCGCCGACGCGGGTAAGCAGCCCCGCCCGAAGCCCCAGTCGCGCCGCACCGACCGCCGTATTGGTGGGACTTCCGCCCACGTATTTTGCGAAGGAGCCCATGTCTTCCAGCCGCCCGCCGACCTGCTCGCCATACAGGTCTACCGAGGACCGGCCGACCGTGATCAGGTCGAGCGGCCGGCCGCCGATCGGTTCCGCCATGTCGTGTCCCGGTGCCGTGGAATCATTCTGTAATTCTTATTCTATTACAGTACCGGGCAGAATTGCCATTCCAAGCAGCGGCCAAGGCCCGGCGCTTCTCGGACCGGGATTCGTCCATGGGGGCCATCCCTGGCCCCGGGTGCGCAGCCGCCACGCGGATAGCGGCTCGAGCTCACGGTTACCGCACCACGATCACCCCGTGCATGTAGGGATGTACGGTGCAGATGTAGTGATACGTTCCGGCATGATGAAAGGTGAAGCTGAACTGAGTGCCGTTGTCCAGCGCCGTCGAAGCGAATGCGTCGGGACCGTCAGTGCTCTTGATGGTATGCACGTCGTCATCCCTGTTGATCCAGGTCACCGTGGCGTCTTTCCGTACCGACAGGGTGGCGGGATGGAATGCATAGTGATCGATGGTGACCGCTGGCTTCATCGCGGGCGCCGCTGCCGAGGCGGTCTGGCCCTCGTGCAGCAGTACTACGGCGCAAGCCATCACGAGCTGCAG
>Ga0134125_10002732_pt1 | contig 20756 bp, 17 predicted proteins | sample KB31751_FD_96464 | JGI IMG/M metagenome (GOLD analysis project Ga0134125, IMG submission 96464) | Terrestrial soil microbial communities with excess Nitrogen fertilizer from Kellogg Biological Station, Michigan, USA - KB3-175-1 | ecosystem: Environmental > Terrestrial > Soil > Unclassified ... | reverse complement strand
TCCCGCTCCGAGCGGATTGGGCGCAGAACAAGGCGGCCCGATCCCAGGATGTTGCGATCGGACTGATTTCGCCAGAACGGCGCCGATTTGTAACTATCCTTTGGTCTAGGCCGCCTAGACCCGGCGATGTTCGCAGCCGGCTAACAGAGTATTCGCTCCGCCGCCAATTATGTGGCGCATGCCGCACCCCATGTCTCCGCAAGACAGCAAAACGCATTCGGAGACGTCGAATGAAGCCCGTCATCCCGCCCAGGCGCCCGAGCAGGGCCGGCATGCTCCGAAGCTGGATCTCGCGGGCCTGGAAGGCCGCGGTGACCCGGATGTTCGTGTCGTACCGGCCGGACCTCCACTACATGCGCGGCCCGGGACCGAAATGGCGCCAGGGCCACGGCCGCTCCTGGGACGACCTGCACTGACGGGGCGGTTCGCCGCGCCATCCGGCCGGCGAATCCGGACTTGAGTTTGCGCGCCCGGCGGCGCCTCCCCACCTGCCGGGCCCGCCGGCGGCCGGTCCCAGCCAGGACCGGCCGCCTTCTTTTTTCATGTGGCGGATCATCGGAGCAAACGCGGCGGCGTCCGGCGCGGACGGTCAGTGCGCCGCCACGCCACTCGCGTGTCCCTTCTTCGTCATGATGACCAGCACCGCGGCCGCCACCAGCACTACCCCGAGCACCGCGAAGGTGTAGCTGAAGCCCAGGATCAGCGATTGCCGGCGCACGATCTTGCCGAGCGCGACGATCGCCTGATGATGCGCGGCCGCCGGGTCGACGGTGCCATGCGCGGAAAAGTAGCTTTCCATGTGGGCGATGCGCTCGCGCACGCTGTCACGGAACATCGTGACCGACGTGCCGATGACGTTCGAGCTGTATTGCTCGCGCTTTGTCACGATGGTCGCGAGAATGGCGGTGCCGAACGCGCCGCCGAGATTGCGCATCATGTTGAACACGCCCGACGCAGCGCCCGATTCGTTCGCGGCGACGCCGATCATCGCCACGCCCGTCAACGGCGCCAGAACCAGCGCCTGCCCGGCCGCGCGCACGATGTTGGGGATCCACATCTGATCGCCCGCGTAAGCGACGGACATGTGCGTGTTCATGAGGCAGCTTCCGGCAAAGATGCAGAAGCCCACCGACACGATCAGCCGGGAATCGTATTTGGACATCAGCTTCGGCACGAACGGGATGATCACGAGCTGCGGCAGCCCGGTCCAGGCCATGACCGAGCCGATCTGCTCGGCGTTGTACCCGTGCACCTGGCCGAGATACTGCGGCAGGATGAACACCGATCCGTAGAGCGCGAAGCCGAGCAGGAAGTTCGCCAGCGTGCCGAGGCCGAAATTGCGGCGCAATAGCATTCGCAGCTCGACCAGCGGCTTTGCGCGGACGAGCTCGATCCAGATGAACAGCGTCAGGAACACGGCTGCGATAACGCTCAGCCGGACGATGAAGGCCGATCCGAACCAGTCGTCCTTGTTGCCCTCCTCGAGCACGGTCTGCAACGCGGCGAGGCCGATTGCCATCGTGGCGATGCCGCTCCAGTCCCCCTCCTTCAGGAGCCCGAGCCGCATCGGCGCGGCATCGAGCGTCCAGATCAGCCCGGCGACCATGAAGCAGCCCGGCACCAGATTGACGAAGAACACGTACTGCCAGCCGAAATTCTCGGTCAGATAGCCGCCGATGGTCGGGCCGATCGCCGGCGCGAATGTCGCCGTGATCGCGAACAGCGCCAGGCCCGCGGGCTGCTGCCGCTTCGGCAACTTGGTCAGCACCAATGTGAACGACATCGGGATGAGGACGCCGCCGCTGAAGCCCTGCAACGCCCGCAGCGCAATCATCTGCCCGAGATTGGCGGAGAATGCGCAGGCGACGGAGAAGAAGAGGAACAGGATCGCGTTGGCGATCAAGTAGATCCTGAACGAGAACACGCGGCTGAGATAATCGGTCAGCGGAATGACGATGATCTCGCCGATCAGGTAGGCGGTCGATATCCAGGCGCCGTTGTCGACGCCGGTGCCGATGCCGCCCTCGATGTCGAGCAGCGAAGCGTTGGTGATCTGGATGTTGAGGACGGCCATGAACGCGCCGATGAGGCCGGCCGCCACCGATATCCAGACCCGCAGGCTCGCGCCTTCGCTGCCGGGAGTGTCGTGGCCGGGCGCTGGAATGTCGTTCATGACGAGCCTCGCGGCGGTTGGGGCGCTGCTTCTATTTCATCGCGGTGCGCGGGGTATGCTGGTCATCCGCCGTGGTGCCCTTGGTATTCACCACCGGCTCGACCGACATTCCGGGCCGCAGACGGCCGGCGGCGTCGTCCGGCGAGTCGAGGACGATCTTAACGGGAATGCGCTGCACGACCTTGGTGAAGTTGCCGGTGGCGTTGTCGGGCGGAAGCAACGCGAATTCCCCGGCACTGGCCGGCGCGATGCTGTCGACATGGCCCCTGATCTGCGCGTTCGGGAAGCTGTCGACCTCGATTGCGACCGGCTGACCCTTGCGGATATCGGTCAGCTGCGTCTCCTTGAAGTTCGCGACGATGTAGGCGCTCTGCATCGGCACCACGGCCATGAGCGCGGTTCCTGCCTGGACGAATTGCCCGACGCGCAGGGTGCGATTGCCGACGACGCCGTCGACCGGCGCGGTGATCGTGGTATAGCCGAGGTCGAGCTCCGCCTTCCTTTCGGCGGCGCGCTTGTGCGCGAGCGTGGCGCTCGCCTGCGTCAATTGCGCGCGCAGGACGTCGGTCTGCCCCTTCGCGGCCGTCAGCGCCGCCTTGTCGCGGACGAGCGCCGCCCGGGCGGAATCGCGTTTCGATGTCGCCTGCTGCGCCATCTGCACGGTGCCAGCGCCGCGGCTGGCAAGACTGACGTAGCGGGCGTAGTCCTGCTCGGCGAAGGTGAGCGCGGCCTCGTCGACGGCGACGGTGCCGGCGGCCTGCGCGATCACCGCCTGCTGGCGGACGATCGTCGCCTTGATGTTATCGATCTCGCCTTGCGACGCGGCGACGTCGGCCTGCGCCTGCGCCAGCGCGACCGCGTAGTCGCGGTCGTCGATCCGGGCGAGCACCTGCCCGGCCTTGACGTGCTCGTTATCCGCAACCTGCACGGCGCGCAGGTAGCCGCTGACCTTCGGCGCGATGATCGTCGAGTCCGCCCGCACATAGGCGTCGTCGGTCGACACTTCGAAACGGCCCGTGGTCCAGTAATACCAGCCGTAGTCGGCGGCTCCGGCAATGGCCGCGATCGCCACGCCGGCCAGCAGCAGGCGCCGCGGCGAAAGCTTCAGATAACGCGCCAGACGCGGCGCGACGCCGCCGAACCGCCGCCGCTGGAATTCGAGCCCGACAAGTCCGATAGCGCTCATGTGTCCACCTCGAACGGCGTGAATTTCGCTTGCTGCGGGAAAGTGCCCGAGGCTGGATATGGCCATGCGCAAGCCGCGATAAATCGGCCGGCGCCGAACAGTGCATTCGGCGGCGTCGAACAGCGGTGGCGGGTGGAGGCGCAGCCCCGCACTGCCGGCCCGGGCCGAAAGCAGTTTTCGGCAAACGCCCATTATTTTCCGGCGCCGGCAACGCATCTTCCCGGGATCGGACGCTCCACATCTCAGGGACCGGGGATTCCCGTCGGCTCACATGTCATCGCGCATTGAAGACTACGCATTCATCGGCGACTGCCAGAGCGCGGCGCTGGTGGCGAGGAACGGCTCCATCGACTGGCTGTGCTGGCCCCGCTTCGACAGCCCGGCCTGCTTCGCGGCCCTGCTCGGCAAGAAGGACAACGGCCGCTGGCGCATCGCCCCGAGCGGCAGACCGACCCGCGTCCGGCGCGCCTATCGCCCCGGCACGCTGATCCTGGAGACCGAGTTCGAAACCGCAACCGGCACGGCGAAGCTCATCGACTTCATGCCTTTGCGCGAGGGAACATCGGCGCTCGTGCGGATCGTCTTCGGCGTCACCGGCTATGTCGATTTCCGCAGCGAGCTTCTCATCCGCTTCGGCTACGGCTCGACCGTCCCGTGGGTCACGCGCAACGAGGACGGCAACGGCATCAGGGCGATCGCCGGGCCGGACATCCTCACGTTGCGCACCCAGGTTGCGACCAAGGGCGAGGACCTGCGTACCGTCAGCCGTTTCACAGTGTCGGCGGGCGAGGCAACCTCCTTCGTTCTCCACCACGACACGCTCGGCAAGGCGCCCTCGCCGCCGGTCGACGCGTTCGCGGCGCTGGTGCGCACCGAGGCCTATTGGCGGCAATGGACGGCGCTATGCCCCAATGTCGGCCCCTATACCGAGGTCGTGCGCCAATCGCTGACGGTGCTCAAGGCGCTCACTTACGAGCCGACCGGCGGCATCGTGGCGGCGGCGACCACGTCGCTACCCGAGCAGATCGGCGGGCAGCGGAACTGGGACTACCGCTTCTGCTGGCTGCGCGACGCGGCCTTCACCCTGCGCGCGTTGATGAGCGCCGGCTACTATGACGAGGCGGAAGCGTGGCGCGACTGGCTGCTGCGCGCCGCCGCCGGCAGTCCCGCGCGGATGCAGATCCTCTACGGCGTCGCCGGCGAACGGCACCTGCCCGAATGGGAAGTGAAATGGCTGCCCGGCCATCGCGGCTCGCGGCCCGTGCGAGTCGGCAACGCCGCCGCCGACCAATTGCAGCTCGACGTCTATGGCGAAGTCGCCGACGCGATGTTCGAAGCAGTCAAAGGCGGCCTTGCGCCGATCGATCGTCACAACGAATACCGCGACGCCATCCTCGAGCATCTCGAACGCGTGTGGCACGAGCCCGACGAAGGCATCTGGGAAATCCGCGCCGGCCGGCGCCACTTCACGCATTCCAAGGTCATGTGCTGGGTCGCGTTCGACCGCGCCGCCAGGATGGCAGCGATGGCGGGCGACGCGGCGACCGCGCGGCGCTGGCGCGCCGCCGCCGACGGCGTGCATCACGAGGTCATGCGTAACGGGTTCAACGAGGAGATCGGCTCGTTCGTCCAGCACTATGGCGCGCGGCATGTCGACGCCAGCCTGCTGCAAATTCCGCTGGTCGGATTCCTGCCCGCCGGCCATGAACGGATGCGCGGCACGGTCGCCGCAATCGAGCGGGAATTGATGGCACAAGGCGGCCTCGTCTCGCGCTACCGGACCGACCCGGAAGTCGACGGGCTGCCGGAAGGCGAAGGCGCCTTCCTCGCGTGCAATTTCTGGCTCGCCGACAATTACGTTTTGCAGGGCCGGCTCGCGGACGCGCACGGGCTGTTCCGGCGCCTGCTGGCGCTGCGCAACGACGTCGGGTTGCTCGCCGAGGAGTACGAGCCCGTCTCAGGTCGCATGCTGGGAAACTTCCCGCAGGCCTTCAGCCATGTCGGCCTGATCAACACCGCGCTCAATCTTGCGCAAAAGGCCGAGCGCCATCGCGAGCAGGACGCCGCCAGCGCGGCCGAGCCTTGCGCACTGGCCTCCTGAGGACATTGCCGCGCGCCGGCATCACTTTTCCGAAGCCGGGACAATACCTTTCACCGGCGCCGCATCAATTTTCCAACCGGCCGCGCCTATCTCTGCGGTCGGGCAAATCCACGAGAAAGCAGTCGCCATGTCGAAGCCGCTTCCAATTTCCGCCTTGCCACACGTCAACAAGAGCGCATCCGGCTTGCCGTTCGAATGCGTCGCGTTGCTCTTGCAGGGCGGCGGCGCGCTCGGCGCCTACCAGGCCGGCGTCTACGAGGCGATGGTGGAACGCGGCGTGCAGCCGGACTGGGTCGCCGGCATCTCGATCGGCGCGATCAACGCGGCTCTCATCGCAGGCAACCCGCCGGAGGCGCGCGTCGAGAAGTTGCGGAACTTCTGGGACGGCATCACGTCCAACGCGTGGTGCCCCTTCAGTCCGCCGCACGGTTCGTTCTTGGCGCCCGGCGACGCCGGGCGAAAATGGCTCAATCAAGCCGAGGCCGGCCTGACGCTCATGCGCGGCGTTCCCGGCTTCTTCAAGCCGCGCTTTCCGGGACCGTGGCTGCATCAGGACGGCACACTCGGCGCCACCAGCGTCTACGACACCGCCGAGCTGAAATCGACACTCGAGCGTCTGGTCGATTTCGACCGCATCAACGCCGGCCCGCTGCGGCTGAGCGTCGGCGCGGTCAACGTCCGCACCGGCAACTTCGTCTATTTCGACACCAAGACGCACCGGATCGGACCCGAGCACATCATGGCAAGCGGAGCCCTGCCGCCGGGCTTTCCGGCTGTCGAGATCGAAGGCGAGCACTACTGGGACGGCGGCCTGGTTTCGAATACGCCGCTCCAGTGGGTCATCGACAGCCGGCCGCAACTCGACACCCTCGCTTTCCAGATCGACCTATGGAGCGCGCGCGGCGACCGCCCGCGCACGATCGCGGAGGTGGCGACGCGGCAGAAGGACATCCAGTTCTCCAGCCGGACACGCGCGGCAACCGAGTTCATCCGCTACGTCCAGCGGCTGCGCCACGCGATGGCGGATCTGCTCGCGGAACTGCCGGACGAACTCAAGACGAAACCGGAAGCGCAGCTGTTGCAGTCGGTGGCGTCGCACAAGGTCTACAATATCGTTCACCTCATCTATCGCGCGAAAAGCTACGAAGGCGATTCGAAGGACTACGAGTTCTCCCGCTCCAGCATGAAGGAGCACTGGCGCGCCGGCTATCACGATGCCGTCCGCACTTTGCGCCATCCGAACGTACTCGAGCGGCCCGCCGCTCCGGAAGGCGTGCGGACCTTCGACCTGGCGTCGGACGGGCGGGAGTAGCCGCTCAGCCGCCCTCGGCCCGGCGAGGCTTTCGCCCGTATCGCCGCGGTGCGCTCAAACCTAAACGAAAGAATGGTCCTGCTTAGCCGGACCGGTACCGGCACGCGCTCGCAGGTTCTACCGGATTCGACCTCAGGGGACTGCCGAACGCGCCGGCGCCACGCCATTATCCGATCACGCCCAAGCCTCCGTCACACACCATTCGCGGAGCCGACATTGAACAGCCTGATCGAGATATCGACTTTCGTGCGGGTCGTCGAAGCGACCGGCTTCACCGCGGCGGCGCGGCAACTCGGCCTCTCGCCGCCGGTCGTCAGCACACGCGTACAATCGCTCGAGAGCAGGCTCGGCGCGCGCCTGCTCAACCGGACGACCAGAAGCCTGAGCCTGACCAACGCCGGCAAGACCTATTACGACCACTGCGTCCGCATCCTGGCCGATCTGGAAGAAGCGGAATGCGCGGTGCGGCTGACGCATTCGACGCCATCCGGTCTGATCAAGCTCAACACCTGCCCCCTGGTCGAGGATCAGGTCACCGGGCTCATCTGCGAGTTCATCGGGAACGCGTCGGGATTCTCGTTCCAGGTGACGTCGTCGCATCGGATGGTCGACCTGGTCGGCGAAGGCCACGATCTCGCCATCCGCGCCGGCTCGCTCTCCGACTCGACGTTGCTGACACGCAGGCTCGGATGCGCGCGGCTCGTGCTCTGCGCGGCGCCGGCCTATCTCGCCGCCAATCCGCCCCCCGCCGATGTCGACGATCTGCGATGCCACAAGTGCCTCGCCGTTTCCGGCGCCGGCGCGGTGGTGGAATGGCAGTTCACCAGGGACGCCGAAATGCACAAGGTGCGGCCGGCCCATGTTTTCCTTGCCAACAACGTCGCGGCGCTGCGCCAGGCCGCCCTGTCGGGCCTCGGCATCGCCTTGCTGCCGCAGGCCGCCGTGACCGATCACCTGACGTCCGCGCGGCTGCTCCGCGTGCTCCCCGATCACGAGCCGGCGGCGCCTGACATCCACGCCGTGCTGCAACCGCGCTCGCAGACGGCGCCGAGGGTCCGCAAGTTTGTCGATTTCCTCGCGGCGAGGTTGCGGCAGTGATCCACCGCCCGCCGCCGGCGGCGGCTATCCCTTTGGGCAGGCCGGCTATGCAAGCGTCTTGCCCCGGCTGCTCTCAGGAGAATGTGCGAACGGCCTTTGTTGCTGCACGATGAAGTCATCCGGAGCGAACCTCGATTCGATATGTAGGCCATCATGATGCACCGCGCTTCCGTCGACATCCGTCACTCTTTCGATGTTCCCGCCGATCTCGCGCCGGACCGGGACGCCGCCGGCGCCGTGCTGCTGCTGCGCGAGATGACCCATCGCATCAACAACGAGTTCGCCTCGCTGATTGGCCTGATGCAGCGGGCGTCGCGCGACCTGGCCGATGCCAAGGCCAAGGCGGCATGCGAGGGCATGATCGAATGCCTGTACAGCCATGCGGAGGTGCATCACGCGCTGGCTATGCCGGAACGCGACGAGCTGATCGACGCGGCCGGCTATCTCGGCGGGCTGTGCAACGCGATCAGCCGCTCACGACTCGCGCAACGCGGCATCACGCTGACCCTGGTCGCGGACCGGCAATACGCCACGGCGGCGCAGTGCTGGATGCTCGGCATGATCGTGTCCGAGCTGATCACCAATTCGGCGCGCCATGCCTTTGCGGAAAGCGGCGGCGACATCCGCGTCGTTCTGGCCAGCGCGGACGGTCAAATGCAATGTCGCGTGTCGGACAATGGCACGCGCTGCGCCGGGCTTCAGCCCTCGACGCGCCGCAGCGGCCTGAAGATCATCGCGGCGCTGGCCGCGGCGATGGCAGGCACGGTCGATCAGCGCCTGACCGTTCGCGGCGCGCGCACCACCGTCAGGTTTCCGGCCGCGCGAAATTGCCCGCCGATGCCGCCGATCGATTGTTTGAATCCGTCGAAAGGTGAGTTCGAGCGGTGCCCCGCTAATATCTCGGGCGCGGCTCGCTAAATAGTCGATTGTCTGGACGGCAAACCTGCTGGTCCATAACAGACAGGAGACTCCAAATGTCCATCAACACCAAGCTTTCGGTCGCCGTCGCGATCGCCATGCTCGCGCTCGGATCTACCGCCTACGCCAGCGACGCCAGCGAGATCTACGGCGGCGGCCCCAGCGCGGCGATCCCGGCCGCCGGCTCCGTCTACGCCCGGTCGCTCTCGCCGCGCCGGCACGTCTCGCGCCGCGCGGAAGATGCCTACGCCAGGGCCGGCGGTCTGGCGTCGTTCTCGCTCAGCCCGAGCAAGAGCATGCTGTCGCCGTCCTCGCTCGACTACGAGCCGGACTTGAACAGCCATTGATCGGCCTGCGGCACCGGCCGGGACGTTGGCGCTTGCCGTCGTAAATCGGTTCCCGGCCCGCTTACGTCAGCCTCTCGCGGGAGGCTGACGCAGAGCGCCTCACCGGGGCGAGGCGTGGATCGCGACCAGGTACTATGTGCCGGTGTTCCCGAGACGGACAAAACGTCGCACGCACGAGGTCGTGTGTGACCTGCTCCGGCGCCAAGACCCTACAATGGCCGGAAGCCGCGCTCCGCAAGCCACCCCTACTATCGATCTACCCGGTCCACCAATTGGCTTAGTTACTTCAAGGCCGGCGCACGTTAGATCGTTTGCGGGTATCGAGGCATGCCGCGGTGAGACGGCTCGCGGCCCTCTTTCCGGTCCCCATGGTCTACGCGGCACGGACAATGCCGCGCGCCAATCCGGACCGGACGATGCGCAAGAATGCCGCTCTCGGCGCGTTGCCGGGAGCTCAAGCGGCGGCGGGGGCGCCTTGCGGCAAGCGGCGGCGCCTGATGGAGCAGGAGAACAGGCCATGTCAGCGAGCGGTCAGAGCACTCTATCGAATCGCTTCAGGATCGCGCCCTGCGCGGAGGCGAACCGGCCTCTGGTCATTATCGTGGATGACGATGAAAACGTGCGCGAGGCGCTGCACGCACTCGTCGTGTCGGTCGGCCTCGACGTCGTCAGCTTCGTCTCGACGCAAGACATGCTGGCGGCCGAGCTTCCGAACCGGCCGAGCTGCATCGTCGCGGATGTGCGCATGCCCGGCGTGAGCGGCCTCGATCTCCAGCGTCAGCTGCTGGACCAGGGCGACGCCACGCCGATCATCTTTCTGACGGGTCATGGCGACATCCCGATGTCGGTGCTGGCGATGAAGGCGGGGGCCATCGACTTCCTGACCAAGCCGGTCCGCGACCAGGCGCTGCTGGACGCCATCGCCGCCGGCATCGAGAAGGACATCGCGAACAGGGCGGAAGCTCTTGTCGTCAGGCAGCACCTCGAACGGCTGGAGACCCTCACCGAACGCGAGCGCCAGGTGTTCCGCGGCGTCGCGCGCGGACGCCTGAACAAGCAGATCGCCTTCGACCTCGGCATCAGCGAGGTGACGGTGAAGCTCCATCGCGGCAATCTCATGAGGAAGATGCAGGCCGCGTCGGTCGGGGAGTTGATCCGCGCCTGGGAGTCGCTGCCCGCCGAGATGCGCGAAAGGTGCGGCGCCTAACGCCGCGAGCGCAACGCCTCACGTCCTCACATGACCTCAAGCAAACGCGTCAAAGCCAATCATGTGCCGGTCGATATTCAGTTCGTCGCGCGACAGGCCCAGCGCGAGTCCCACTAACTGAGGCAAATGCAGGATCGGCATGTCCAGGTCGCGGCCGATGTCCTTCGCGATCTCATTCTGGAAGCCGTCGAGAACGGTGTGGCACAACGGGCATGGCGTGACCATCGTCTTGGCGCCGTTCTCCTTCGCGGAAAGGATATGCTGGCCGGTCAGCTTGATGGCGATGCGCTCGTCATGCGCGGCCGTATGGAAACCGCAGCACTCCGTCCGCCCGCTGTAATCGATCGGCTCGCAACCGAGCAGCGTCGCAAGTCTTTCGAGCGCGACATTGTTGCGTGAATCGACGAACTGGTACCGGCCAGGCGGGCGCGTAATGTGGCAGCCATAAAACGCCGCGACCGTAAGTCCCTTGAGCGGCTGGGTGACAAGGCCGCGCAATTTCTCCTCGCCGATGTCCTCGTACAGCACCCAGAGGAAATGGCTGATCCGCGTCGAGCGCCCATAGCAAAGCCCCTCGTCCCGCAAGGCCTCGTTCACCTTACCCAGCAGCTCTGCGTCCGCACAGACGGCCGCATGCGCGTCGAGCAGGTTGAGCGTGCAGGTGTTGCAGATGGTCATCAGAGGCAAGCCGTCGCGCTCCGCAAGCGCAAGGATGCGCACATTGAGGGTGTAGAAGCCCAGCGGATCGATCGCCCGCAGTTCGCGTGCCCCGGTGCAGGTCGCCGACTCGAGCGGCACGAGCTCGAGCCCGAGCCTCTCCGCGACACGATGCGTCGCGATATTGAGCTCCGCGCAGGTGCTGCGCGCCGAGCAGCCGGGATAGTACGCGAATTTCACGATGACCGTCCTGTGCGCTTGAGGATCCGGCTTGCCGCACCGGCAGCGGCCGTCTTGAGGAGAAGCAGTGTCCGCAGCGGCTTGATCTTGCCCCGAGCCAGAAGGCGCAGCAGGCGCGGCAGAACCGAGAATGCGCGCAACCCCTGCACACGCAGAATGAGTTCGCCCGGATCGATCCGGCCGCGCAGCGATACGACGGCGCGAAAGGCCAACGAGTGCCGCGCCATCTGCGGCAGAAGCTGGGCTGCCTTCGCCTTCAACGGCTCGATGACGCCCGTGACGATCGGGATGTGCGCGGGGCACACCTCCTCGCACTTGTAGCAGGACACGCAATTGAAGATGCCCGACTGCGCGAGCGCGCGGGCGACCTGCTCCTGATCCTGCCGCGGATCGAGCGCGGTCTGCCCCAGTTGCACCAATGGCGCCGGCCCGGCGAAATCGGTCAATGGTCCGAGCCGCACGACAGGACACGCCGAGTAGCACGACATGCAGCTGATGCAGTCGAGCGCTTTCGAGGCGTGGTCGATGTCCCGATGCGACAGCGGCTCGGGAAAGCCGGGGTACGGCCGGGCGCGCGTAAGCCACGGCTCGAACGAAGCCACCTTCCGCTCATACGGCGTCCGGTCGACGACGAGGTCGCGGACGACCGGCAGGTTGCGCAGCGGCTCGATCCGCATGTCCGGCTCGACCGCCTCCCAGCAGGCCAGAACCTCGCGGCCGTTCATGCGGACGGCGCAGGTGCCGCACATCTTGGAGCCGCAGAACCAGCGGAACGCCAGGTCCGGTGCATCGCCGAGGGCGATCGCATTGAGCGCGTCGAGCACGCGCATCGCTTTCTGATACGGCGTGCGAAACGCCTGCCAGCGCGTGCCGTGTCTGCCGTCGCCGCGCAGGATGCGCACGGTGATCGGCGCGCCGATCGCGATCCTTTCGTTGCGCGCGCGCAGGCTGTCGAAGTTTTCACCCTGGCCGAGCCGCCGCGCCTCGATCGCGCCGCCGGCCTCCTGCCCCGCGACGTTCACCACGGCACCTCGAGATTGTTGGCGCGGGCGAAATCCGGCTGGATCATCGACAGATTGTAGGGCCGCTTCTCGAAGCGATAGCCGTTGCCGGCCTTGTGCAACAGGTTCGCCGTCAGCCAGTTCTCATTGTCGGTGTCGGGGAAATCCCGCCGCATGAAGGGGCCGCGGCTTTCCTCGCGCTGCAGCGAGGAGAGCACGACGAGCTCGGCCGCCTCGATCATGTTCACGCAATCGATGGCGTCGAGCCAGTCGTAGTTCACCGCGCGCACGGCCGTCTTGGCGCGCATCCGCGGCAGCATTTCGCGCCGCATGCGCGAGAATTCCTCGAGCGCCTCGTTGAGGCTGCCGGCGTCCTTCTCGACGCCGGCCTTGTCCCACATCAGCGCACGGACCGCCTCCTTGATATCGCCCGGCGCGCACGGTGCCCCCGGCGCGTCACACTCGCGCAGGCTCTCGAGACGCTTCCGCTCGTTCGCGATCTGCGCCTCCGGCAAGTCCGGCTCGCGCAGTCGGCCAAGGTCCGCGGCGACGCTGTCGGCGACGACCTTGCCGTCATAGGTGACGAGCGCGATCAGCCCGTTGCAGTGCCCGCCGAGCCCGCCGGCGACATAGAGCCCAGGCACAGACGAGGCCATCGTTTCGGTGTCGACATCGATGCCGCCCTGCCGGTAATGCGCCGTGACGGCGGTCTCGATCAACGTCTTGGGGAAATCCATGCCGAGCTGGCGATACACCTTGGCATAGCTCGTATAGGCCTCCACCTCCTCGGCCGAGCAGTGGTCGAAGCCGGCGTAGTATCCTCCCGTGTAGCGCGCCTTGCCGGCGTGCACCTGTTTGGCCAGCGCCTTGAGCTGCACCGTGTACGGCCCGAAGGCGAGCGGATCATCCTTCTGCTGATCGAAGAACTCCTCGCCGTCCGAATTGACCATGCGCGCCGACTTCTCCGAGCCGAGCATCGGGTTCGGATAGATCTGCATGCGCTGCCAGGTCGGCGGATAGGCAACGTCGTTTGTGTGCCACCACTGCATTTCGAGGTTGACCATGCTGGCGCCGGCGCGCCACGCCATGGCGATGCCATCCGCCGACATCTCGCGCGTGCCGGTCGAGCGCGCATGCAGGCGGTCGGAATACCCGGTGGCGAGAATGGTCGCCCGCGCCAGCACGACGACATACTCGCCGGTCAACACCTGGAGGCCGAACACACCGGCGACGGAGCCGTCGGCGTTGCGCAATAACGCGGTCACCACGGTCTCCTCGATCGTCTCGATGCCCGCCTTGATGACCTGCTTGCGCCGCAGGTCCATGAACGGCACGCCCGAATTGCCCTGCACGTTGGCGGCGACGCTGCGGATCCTGCCGGGGCTGACGACCATGTTGCCCTCGTCGTCGCGCCGGAAATAGAGCCCGGCCTCCTCCAGTTCGGGATAGTAGACGTTGGCGATCCACGCGCCGCAGCGCTTCGCCCAGTCCTGATCGATGAGAAATTGATTGTGATACTTGATCAGGAACTCTGCGGTGTCGCGCGCCTGCTCTTCCGTGTTGCCGAGCAGCCGTCCGGACACCACCAGATTGCCGGCAAACAGCGACGCACCGCTTTTGCCGACAAGCCCCTTGCAGACGATGATGGTCTCGATGCCGGCCCGGCACAGATTGAGTGCGGCGTAGCACCCCGCGGCACCCCCGCCGACGACCACCACCTGTGTCCTGTAAACCCGCATTTAGTCTGCACAACCCGTTCGCCGCAGCACCCACCTTGACGGGTTTTATCGCCCGGCCGGCCGGCATTCCGGGATGGGTTTTTTTGCACCAGCCTGTGTTGGAATGCCGCCAAAAGTCGTACGCTGTCATGGACTAAGATGCCCCGGAACGCGCGGAGGATGAGGTGGGCCGGACATCCGTGAAATGGGACGATCTGCGGGTGTTCCTTGAGGTCGCCCGCCAGGGGAGCGTTCACGCCGCGGCGAAGAAACTTCGCCTCGATCATTCGACCGTCTGCCGCCGTGTCGGCAAGCTCGAATCGGTCCTGTCGGTGAAGCTGCTCAATCGCACGCGCAAGGGCGTCACCGTGCGCACCGACGCGCACGAACTGCTCAAGCACATCGAGAACATGGACGTTCACGCCAGCGCGCTCGAGGACGCCGTCGTCATCGGCAGCGCCGGCGCGGCCCAGGTCGTGCGCGTCGCCACCATGGAGGGGCTCGCCAGCCAGTATGTCGCGCATCGCCTGCCGCTGTTGCAGCAGTTCGATGCCGGTGTGATGCTCGAGCTCGTCAGCATTCCGCAGACCGTCGACCTGTCGCGGAAGGAAGCCGACGTCTTCCTCAGCTTCTTCAACCCGCGGACACCGGGGCTCACCAGCAAGCGCGTCGGCTCCGTCGCCATGCACCTCTACTGCTCGCCCGCCTATGTGCGGCGCCACGGCGAGCCGCACACGCTTTCCGAGCTCGCCGAGCATCGGTTCGTCGGCTACATCGAGGAACTGCTGACGATCGACGCCGTGCGCTGGCTCGACGACGTGGTCGAAAACCCGCGCATGGTGTTCTACAGCAACAGCATCCTCGCCCAATGCAATGCCGCGATCGGCGGGCTCGGCATCGTGATGCTGCCGACCTTCGTGGCGTCCGGCGTGCACGGATTGCAACGCCTGTTCCCGGATATCGCGGTCAAGCGCGACGTCTGGCTCTCGGTCCGCGCCGAGCAGAGCCATCTGTCCCGCATCAGGGCGGTGACGAAGTTCTTCAGCCACATCTTCGAGATGGACCGCGAATATCTCCTCGGCCAGGGCTCGGTCAGCCAGGCGGCGGAATAGCGGCCGCCTGCCCCGCTCACGCCTCGACGCCGAGATGGCGGTGCATGAATTCCGGATCCTTGCGCAGCGTGTCCGGCGCCCCTTCGAACACGACGTGACCGTTGTTGAGCACGTAGCAGCGGTGCGCGAGGCCGAGCGCGGCGTCGACGTTCTGCTCGACGATGACGATAGTCTGCCCCGCCTCGGCGATCTTGCGGCACACCGCGATCAGGTCCTGCACGATGATCGGCGCCAGCCCCTCGAACGGCTCGTCGAGCAGGATCAGCTTGGGCTCGCGCACCAGCGCCCGCGCGATGGCGAGCATCTGCTGCTCGCCGCCCGAGAGGTCACGGCCGCGGTTTCGCTTGCGCTCGGCAAGCCGCGGGAACATCTCGTACGCGCGCTCGATCGGCCACGGGTTTTCCGCCGTCAGCGTCGCGAGAACGATATTCTCCTCGACGGTCAGGGTGCCGATGATGCGGCGCTCTTCAGGCACCAGTTGCAGCCCGCGCTGCGCGATCTCATAGGGCGGCAGCGACGCGATATCCTTGCCGCCGAACCGGATCGCGCCGGACTTCGGCACCAGCACGCCCATGACGGTATTCAGCGTGGTGCTCTTACCGGCACCGTTGCGGCCGAGCAGCGCGACGACCTCGTGCTGCTCGACGCGCAGCGAGACGTCGAACAGCGCGTGCGCCTCGCCGTAGAAGGTGTTGATCTTGTCGACCTCGAGCAGGCTCATTTTCGCACCGGATTGCCGAGATAGGCGGCGCGCACTTCGGGGTTGGCCTTGATCGCGTCGGGTGCGCCCTCGGCGATCTTGCGGCCATTGAACAGCACGGTGACGCGGTCGGCGAGGCCGAACACGACGTCCATGTCGTGCTCGACGATCACGATCGTCATGCCGGCGGCGATGCTCCTGAGCAGGCGGATCGTATCCTGCCGCTCGGACGGGCTCATGCCGGCGGTCGGCTCGTCCAGAAGCAGCGTGCTCGGCCTTGTCGCCAGCGCCAGCCCGATCTCCAAACGCCGTTTCTCGCCGTAGGCGAGTTCACGCGCCGGCGCGTTGGCGCGCTCGGAGAGATGGACCGCAGCGAGCGATTGCGCGATCAGCTCGTTGAGCGCGCCGGTCTCCTTCACGCTCCGCAGCATCGACGGATGGAATTTGCCATAGGTCCGCGCGATCGCCGGAATGCGGATGTTGTCCCGGACCGTCAGGCCCGGAAACAGCTGGTTGATCTGGAAGCTCTTGACGAGGCCGCGCTGGCAGATCGCGGTGCTGCCCGCGGTCGTGATGCGCTCACCGCGGAAGAACATCTCGCCGCTCGTCGGCGGGATCGCGCCCGCCAGCATGTTGAAGAACGTCGTCTTGCCTGCGCCGTTCGGGCCGATCAGCGCCCTGATCTCGCCTTCCATCACCTGGAACGAGACCTTGTCGACGGCCGTGAGCCCGCCATAGCGCTTGGTCAGGTCTTTTGCTTCGAGGATGACGTTCTGCGTCAGCGGCGCCCGCGCGGCCGGCGTCTGTTCGCGCGGCGCGGCCGGAACGGCCGGCAGCGGCGCGTCTTCGGCCCGCGCGCCGGCGAGCCGCTCCCACAGCAGGACGATGCCGCCGCAAATGCCGCGCCGGAACACGGTGACGATGAGCACGAAGACGATGCCGAGCACCATCTTCCAGACGGGGCCGATGAGCGGCAATTGCTGCAAGGCCGTGCGCAGGTAAATCCAGATCAGCGCCCCGACCGTCGGCCCGATCAGCGTGCCGGCGCCGCCCATGATCGTCTGCACCACCAGTTGCCCGGACGTCTCGAGATAGAAACCGTCGGGCGGCATGTAGCCCTGGAACAGCCCGAACAGGCTGCCCGCCACGCCGCCGTAGGCCGCCGCGATCACGAAGGCGGCGAGCTTGTATTTCTGCACGTCGTGGCCGAGCGTGCGCGCACGCACTTCATTCTCGCGAATCGAGACCAGCACGGCGCCGAAAGACGATTGCACGATCCGCCGCGCGAGCCAGAACCCAATCAGGAACAGGATCGCGATGACCCAGTACATCTCCTCGGGCGTATGCAGTTCGACGAACCAGCTGCCGATGCCGATATGGGTCGCGGGGACGCCGGAGAGCCCGTTCTCGCCGCCGGTGAACGACTTCATCGGCGAGATATCGAGGAAGTAGAACATCTCGCCGAAGGCCAGCGTGAGCATCGCGAAATAGATGCCGGATCGGCGCAGCGACAGGGCGCCGATGACCGCGCCCAGGACGGCGGCGAATATCGTGCCGATGACCAGCGCCGGGACGGCATTTTCCAATATCCCGGCGGTCAGCAGATAGGCGGTCATGAACCCGCCGGAACCGAAGAACGCCGCCTGCCCGAACGACAAGAGGCCGGTGAAGCCGAACAGGATATCGAAGCCGAAGCCAAAGATGCCCCAGATCAGGATGCGGTCAGCCATGTCCGCCGTGCCGCCGATCAGCGAGAAGGCGGACGGAAAGACGATCAGCGCGGCGGCGGCCACCGCTTCCGGCCACCATCGGCGAACGAACCCGCGGGTCGGCGATTCCGGCACCGTCATTGCCGTCCCTGGACGCCGAACAGACCCTGCGGCCTGAGGATCAGGACAATGGCCATCGCGGCAAACAGCATCACTTCGGAATAGGCCGGCTGCACCATCGCGGTGAGACTGATGATTTCGCCGGCAATGAGGCCGCCGACCAGCGCGCCCCAGAACGAGCCGACGCCGCCGATCACGACGACGACGAAGGACTGCACCAGCACCAGCGTGCCCATGTCGGGCACGACCGTCACAATCGGCGCGTTGATGACGCCAGCGAAGCCGGCCGCCATGCTGCCGAGGCCGAATACGACGAGGAAGGTGCGCCGCACATTGATGCCGAGAATGTTGACCATCAACTGATCTTCGATGCCGGCGCGCACGATCAGCCCGAGCCGCGTGCGGTAGAGCAGGATATAGAGAACGATCAGCGCCGCTGCGACGATGCCGAGCACCTCGACGCGGTAGGTCGGATAATAGAGGAAGCCGAGATTGACCGCGCCGGTGCCCCAGTGCGGCACCGGCAGGCGTTGCGAGATGCCGCCGAAATAGCCGCGAACGGCCTCGACCATGATGATGCCGAGGCCGAACGTCATCAGGATCTGGTCCTCATGCGGCCGGCGATAGTAGTAGCGCACCAGAATGCGCTCGAGCCCCAACCCGAGTAGCAGGAGCACGCACGCGCCCGCCGCCATCGCCACTACGAATGAATGGGTCACCTCGTACGTGACGAAGCCGGCATAGGCGCCGACCATGTAAAAGGCGCCATGGGCGAAATTGATCACGCCCAGGGCGCCGAAGATGATCGTCAGCCCCATCGCGACGAGCACGAGCAGGGCCCCGAGCGTCAGCCCATTGAAAAGCTGCGCCCACAACAAGGCCCAGTTCATAGCCACTCCATCTTGCGGCGCGAAGCGATCAGTAGGACGGCAATTTGCAGCCGACCGAGTCGCAAGGCGGCACGACATCCGGGCCGGGCGTAAGCCCGACGACCTTGTAGATGTCCTCCGGATTGCGCATCTCGCTCGGCTTCTTGCCGACGACGACCGGCACGGCCCGCACCTGCTGGTGATCGCAGCCGCGATAATAGACCTCGCCCAGCGGCATCTTGAGCTTGTGCTCGGCTTCGAGCGCCTTGATGACCGAGATCGGGTTGAACGTCTTGGCGCGCTCCACCGCGTCCGCCCAGACGATCAGCTGGGTATAGGCGATGTGCGCGGTCCAGCGCGGCTTGTACTTGTACTTGGCCTCGAACGCATCGACAAAAACCTTCGCTTCCGGGATCGTCTCGGCGAGCGTCCACCAGAAATCGAGCGTGCCATACACGCCCTGCATGATTTCCGCGCCGACCTCCTTGCCCTGGAAGGACGACAGGTTTGGCACGATCATTTTCATCTTGTCGAGGACGCCGAACTGTTTGGCCTGCTTGGTCGAGGCGACCGAGTCGTTGCCGAAGGCGACGTTGACGAAAACGTCCGCGCCGCTGTTGGCGATGTTGAGAAGGAACGAGCTGTAGTCCGCCGTGCCGACCGGGCAGAGCTGCTGGTCGACGACCTTCCAGCCGAGCTGCTCCTGCGTGAACTTCGACGTCGAGTCGAACACTGAATGCCCGTAGGCGTAATCGGGCACGAGGTAGGCCGCCTTGCGGTTCTTGCCGAGTTCCTTGCCGAGGACCGGCGCCAGCGCCTTCGCAGCCATGTAGGCGCTCGGCTGCGAGCGGAACGCGTAGCGCTGGCAATCCTTGCCGGTCGTCTCGTTGGCGCCGCTGGCGCCGACCATGTTGAGCACGCGGTAGCGCTGCGCAACCTTCTCCAGAGCGATCGCGGTGGCGCTGCTCGAGCAACCCGTGATCATGATAGCTTTGTTGTTGGTGATGAAGTTGCTCGCCGCCTGAACGGCCGGGCCGGGCTGTGTCTGCGTGTCGGCGACCTTGTATTCGATCTTCTTGCCCAGCACGCCCTTGCCGGAAAGCGTCGAAACCTTGCTGACGAGGCCGCCGCCGCTGTTGAGGTGACCGATCGCGAGTTCATATCCTTTCTGCAGGTCGCCGCCTTCCGCGGAGTAGGGCCCGGTCAACGGGCACGTCAATCCGATGAAGACGCTGTCGCCCTTCACGCCGGCGGGAAAATTACCGATCGTCTCATCGGCCGCCCAGCCGCGCGCAACATTGACCAGCGGAAACGTGCCGAGCGCCGCCGCGCCTTTCAGAATATTGCGCCGGTTTACGCCTGTTCGATTCTTGTTGTGCATTGCTTCCTCCCCATCCTGGTTTTTGCGCGGATTTCCCGCGCATTTTCGGACGTCGTTGCAGCAACGTATCAACGGCCAAAGGTCCAGATCAATCCATCGCCACGGCAGCGCCGATGCCAAGTTTGCAACAGGTGGTGCGCGAATGTCTTATTTTGCTTCGAAAAACCAGCCGCAAAAGCCGGCCGGTCACTTCAGAACGAGCGTGGCAGCGCCGCTCACGTCGGCTTTGGGCCACAACCGGATATAGTTCCGTCGGCGACCCCAGGTCGAAAAACGCTCGCCGCGCTAGGTCCGTTTCTTCCTAGCCGCGCGTCGGATCTGCTTCTCGATCTTTGCCGGGCCGGCCTTTCGCGGCGGGATGATTGGCAGCTGCACGAAGTTGTCGCGGCCGCCGCCGAGATGAATGGTCGTCCTGCCGCCGTAGATCGACAGCGGCCGGTCGCGCGGATCGTTGTGCAGGAACGGTCCGTTGCCGGTGAACTCGTTCTTCATGTTGGAGAGCTTTCCGCCCGAGCCGCCGGGATAGACGTAGTCGCAGCCGCGCACGCTCAAGGCGACACGATAGCCCTTCGGCACGACGATGCAGGTCGGGATGATCTCGATGTCGAGTTCGTAGACCTCGCCCGGCTTCAACGGCTGCTTGCCGTCGTGCGTGTGATAGGGCCTGAACGGCAGCGACAGCTTCTTGTCCAGCTTGCGGTGCGAGGCGCGCAGCCAGCCGTGGCTGAGCGGCGTGTGCGGATCAATGGCGCCCTGGAACACCACCTCCTCGCTGTCTGGGGAAAAAGCCCGCAGGATGCAGAAGATGTCAGCGTCCTGGGTGGCCGAGGCGACGAACAGCCGCGCGGCGAGCGGGCCGGTGATCTCGGTGGCCTCGGGCAGCGGGCCCCAGTCGAAAGACACCCCG
>Ga0134125_10002731_pt1 | contig 20761 bp, 22 predicted proteins | sample KB31751_FD_96464 | JGI IMG/M metagenome (GOLD analysis project Ga0134125, IMG submission 96464) | Terrestrial soil microbial communities with excess Nitrogen fertilizer from Kellogg Biological Station, Michigan, USA - KB3-175-1 | ecosystem: Environmental > Terrestrial > Soil > Unclassified ... | reverse complement strand
CTCTCCCCTTGCTTGCGCGAGAAGGACGAAGGGGCGCGCGCCTAGGCCGCCCGGCCCAGCGCCTCGGCGACGGCGGCGGCGATCTGGGCGACGTTGTAGGGCTTGCGCACGACCGGCGCGTCGAACCCCTCCGGGGCCGGGGCCGCATCGCCGTAGCCGGTCGCGAAGATGAACGGCCGGTGCAGCTCGCGCAGCGCCTCGGCGACCGGGGTCACCGGCACGCCGTTGAGGTTAGCGTCCAGCACGGCGACGTCGAACGGGGTGGCGGCGAGCCGCAGCGCCTCGTCGACGTCGGCGGCGACGCCGACCACCTTGGCGCCCGCCTCGGTGAGGCCCGCCTCGAGCTCCAGCGCCAGCAGCACGGCGTCCTCGACGATCAGGATGCGCCTGTCCTTCACCGCGTCGGCCGTCAGCACGCCCGACGACGCGCCGTCCTTGGTTTCGGTCTCCGCCGCCTTGGCGGCAGCCTCGGGCCGCGCCGGCGCGTCGAGCGCGGCCAGCGCCGTGGCGTCGGCGGTGATCGTCACCCTCACGCCGGAGGGGGCGAACTCCATCTTCGCCTCGCCGCCAAGCTCGCGGCCGGTGACGCGCTCCAGCAGGGTCGAGCCGAAGCCGCGCCGGGTCGGCGGGCCGACCGAAGGTCCGCCGCGCTCACTCCAGGTCAGCTCGAAGCCGCCCGCGGGGCGCCGTGTCCACAGCACCTCGACGCGGCCGGTCTCGGCCGAGAGCGCGCCGAACTTCACTGCGTTGGTGGCGAGCTCGTGCAGAGCCAGCGTCAGCGCGTTGGTGGCCCTCGGGTTGAGCAGGATTTCCGGGCCAGACCAGCGCGCCTGGCCGGGCGCCAGCCCGCCGAGCTCGGCGGCGGCGATGTTGCCGATCTCGGCGCCGCGCCAGCGCGTGGCGGTGAGCAGCGTGTGGGCCGAGGCCATCGCCTCCAGGCGGCCGGCGAAGGTCTTCAGGAAGGCGTCGAGCGAGGTGGTCTTGCGGGCCGACTGCGCGGCCAGCGACTGCACCGAGGCGAGCACGTTCTTCACCCGGTGGTCGAGCTCGGCGACCAGGGCATTGCGCGCGGCGTCCTCGGCGTGGCGGTGGGTGATGTCCTGCACGACGCCGATCACCCGTCGGCCGCCGCCTTCCACCGGCTGCGGCGCGACGCCGGCGCTGCACATGAAGAGCACGCGGCCATCGTCGGGGCGCACCATCCGGTACTCGATCTCGTAGCGGCCCTGGGCGGCGAGGCTGGCCGAGACCTGCGTGCGCACCGCCTCGACGTCGTCGGGATGGACGTAGCGCCAGAGCGCATTGCCGCCCTCGGCCGGCATCGAGCCGGCCGGCACGCCGGTGATCGCGGCCATGCGCTCGGAGATGATGAGGCGGTCCTCCTCCATCTCCCATTCGAACTCGCCCATTCGCGCGGCGCCCAGCGCGAGGCTGGCGCGCTCCTGCTCGAGCGCGAGCTGGTCGGCGGCGGTGCGCGGTCGGCGGGCGCCTTCGTCCATGCGCGCCAACATAAGCCCCCGGCGCCGGCGTGGCGAGCGGTTCAGGCGCTGCCGCCGGGATCGCCGCGTGGCTGCTTTGCGACTATATTCGCGCCCGCAGCGGCGCCCCGGAACCTCGGCCGTTAGGCAACCGTTTGGGCGTTGCAGCTAAGTGGCGTCGCGCTCGCACCCGGAGAACCCGCATGACCGTCGAGACCAGCTCGTTCAACGACAAGGCGGCGGAGACCTCCGCCAAGGTGAAGAAGGCGGCCAAGGCCGCGGTCGACAGCGCCGCCGAAGGCGCGCAGGCGCGGCTCAACGAGGCGATCGACCTCGCCGACCGAAACTTCCGCGAATACGCCCGCCGCTTCGAGCAGATCATGCGCGAGAGCGTCGAGCAGCTGCGCACGCGCGCCGGGCCCTATGGCGAGAGCGCCAGCCAGCAGATCGACGAGGCGCAGAAGTACGTCGTCGAGCGCATCAAGGAGCGCCCCGTGGTCGCCACCCTGGCCGGGCTCGGCGTCGGGCTGCTGCTTGGCCTGCTGATGGCCAACCGCTCCAGCAAGTGATCTTCCGAAAGCTGCTCTTCCTGCTGGCCGGCGCGACGGTGCTCGCCGTCAGCGCCGGCGTGGTGGTGGTCGCGCTGGCGTTCGCGCTCTACGCCGGCGTCACTCCCTACGTCGGAAGGCCGGGCGCGGCGGCCATCGTGGCGGCCGCGGCGGCGATCCTGATCGGCATCGTGGGCTTCCTGCTGACCCGCATGGGGCGCCGGCGTCCGGTCGCCGCCCGCAAGCCGGGCGAGGGCGAGACGATCACCGACCGCGTCTTCGACTTCGTGCGCGCGCGGCCGGTCACCGCCATCGCCGGCTCGGTCGCCGCCGGCATCCTGGCGGTGCGCAACCCCGGCTACCTCGGCTCGCTGATCCGCGCCTTCGTGGAAGGCCGCGAGCACCCCAGGCGCCGCCGCTAGAGGCGACCCCAACATCCCCTAGCTACCCGGGTCTCGGCACGCCCTCGCGCGCAGCCGCATAGAGAAGGGGCGGCCTGGGTTTTTCCCAAGCCGCCCCAGTCGCATCATCGAGATAGGGGTTGCGGAGACGGCAGGTTGACTATCGTCAACCTCAAGTCGGGGGGGCGTCGCCGCCTCCGCAGACCTAGAAACGATGTTCGCGCAGTTGTGTTCCAGGGCCTCTGCAAGTTTTTTGCGCTACACCACCGAGCGGCCGCGCAAGGCCCGGATGACGAAGCTGATCACCAACAGAATCAAGAAGATAATGAAAAGGATCTTGGCGATTCCGGCGAATGCGCCCGCCAGCCCGCCGAACCCCAGGACGGCGCAGATGAGGGCGATGATGGCGAAAAGCACTGTCCAACCCAGCATGACGAATGTTCCTTCAAGTCGATCGGACGGGTCTGCCGTCCGCGTGTTCGACCAGAAGAACGCCCGCTGGGCTGGGGCCGTTCAGCTAAGCTTGCCGGCGCGGGCGGCGGCTACACCGGGTTCCGGGCGATCAGCTGGCGGGCGATGATGATGCGCTGCATCTCGTTGGTGCCCTCGCCGATCATCAGCAGCGGCGCGTCGCGATAGAGGCGCTCGATCGGGAACTCCTTCGAGTAGCCGTAGGCCCCGTGGATGCGCATCGACTCGGTGGCGACCTCGAAGGCGGTCTCGGTCGCGAACCACTTGGCCATGCCGGCTTCCAGGTCGACGCGGCCGCCGCGGTCGTAGGCCCTGGCGGCGTCCTCCACCAGCAGCTCGGCGGCCCGGGTCTTGGCGGCCATCTCGCCGAGCTTCAGCTGGATCGCCTGGTGCTGGGCGATCGGCTTGCCCATGGTCTGGCGCACCTGCGCATAGGCCACCGCCTCCTTCAGCGCGCGCCGGGCGATGCCGACGCCGCGCGCGGCGACGTTCACGCGGCCGATCTCCAGGCCGCCGGTCGCCATCAGGAAGCCCTTGCCTTCCTCGCCGCCGACGAGGCCCAGCCGCGCATCGACCGGCGCATCGTCGAAGGCGATCGCGCCGGTGTCGATGCCCCGATAGCCGAGCTTCGGCAGCTTGCCGCCGCGGCTGACGCCCTCGGCCTCGCGGCCCGTCGCCGGATCGCGGGTCGGGGCGATCAGCATCGACATGCCGCGATGGCGGGGCTCGGCGCCCGGATCGGTCTTCACCAGCACCGCCAGGATGTCGCCCTCGATGGCGTTGGTGATCCACAGCTTCGAGCCGTTGATCCGATAGACGTCGCCGTCCTTGCGGGCGGTGGTGCGGATGCCCTGCAGGTCGGTGCCGGCGTCGGGCTCGGTGAGCGCCAGGCCGCCGCGCAGCTCGCCGGTGGCGAACCTCGGCAGCCAGTGGTCCTTCTGCGCCGGCGTGCCGAACTTCTGCACGATCAGCGCCATCATCAGGTGGGAGTTGAAGAAGCCGGTGAGGCTCATCCACTCCTCGGAGATGCGCGCGACGATCTTCGAATAGGTGATCGCCGGCAGACCGAGGCCGCCCCACTGCGGCTCGATCAGCGCGCCGAACAGGCCCATCTCGCACATGTCGCGCACCAGCTCGGTCGGGTACTCGTCGGCCTGCTCGTAGCGGGCGGCGACCGGGGCGACCTTCTTCTCCAGCCAGCGGTCGATGGAATCGAGCAGCGCCTGCTCGTCGGCCTCGCTGATCGAAGCGCGCTCGAGGGTGTCGGTCATGGCGGGCTACTCCTTCACGGCGGCGGCGAGGCGGCTCATGGCGTCAGCGGCTGGCCGACGTGGCCGGAGCCGCCGGGCGTCAGCAGGCCCTGGCCGGGCACATGGTTGATCTCCAGCCGCACGCCGTCGGGATCCTCGAAGAGCACCGAGTAGTAGCCGGGCGCGTAGTTGTCGTCCTGCGGCGGGTGCACGATCCGGGTCCCGATCGAGACCAGGAAGTCGTGCGCCTCGTCGACCTCCTCGCGCTCGCGCACCCGGAAGCAGACGTGGTGCAGCCCGACCCGGTTCTGCACGAAGCGCTCGCCGACATGCTCCGGCGAGGGCGCGCGCACCGCAAAGCCGGTGCGCCCGCCCACGCAGTAGTAGACGCCCGCGGCGTTCATCACTTCCTTCAGGCCGAGGAACGGCAACAGCTGCATGTAGAAGGCCTTGGCGCGCTCGAAATCGCCGGCGGTGACGAAGATGTGCGCAATGCCGTTGATCTCCATCGCAGGTCGGCTCCCCGGCGCGTGCTCCTGGGCTGGGCTCTATGCGCCTTGACCCCGCGGCGGGCAATCGCCGCTTGCGAGGCGCCGGCGAACGGCCTTCAGTGCGCGAAAAGCCAAGTCCATTTTCAGGCGAGCGCATTTGGGAGACAGACGCATGAGCTACGAAGCCATCCTCTACGAGACCCGCGGACCGGTCGCGATCATCACCCTGAACCGTCCCGAGCGGCTGAACGCTATCGGCCAGGCGGTGCGCGAGGAGGTGCACGCGGCGGTGAAGGCCGCGCACGAGGATGATGAGGTGCGCGCGGCGATCATCACCGGCGCGGGCCGCGGCTTCTGCTCCGGCGCCGACCTCTCCGGCGCGCCGCGCCCGGGCGCCGACGGCGCGCCCGCCGCGGCGCTGCGCGGAACCGGCGGCCAGAACGACAAGCTCGACGAGGAAGGCTGGGTCGGCCGCTGGGCCAAGCGCTTCGCCTATTTCGACAAGCCGCTGATCGCGGCGGTGAACGGCGTGGCCGCCGGCGCCGGCATGAGCATGGCGCTGGCCTGCGATATCCGCGTGGGCTCGACCAATGCCCGCTTCAAGACCGTGTTCGTCGAACGCTCGCTGTCGCCTGACTCGGGCATGAGCTACTTCCTGCCGCGCATCGTCGGCTACTCGCGCGCCGCCGACCTGATCTTCTCGAGCCGCGCCGTGAACGCCGACGAGGCCTACCGCATCGGCCTGCTCGACCGGCTGGTCGAGCCGGAGCGCCTCCTCGACGAGGCGATCGCGCTCGCCGAGGAGATGGCGCAGTGGCCGCCGCTGGCGGTGCGCATGGGCAAGAAGGTGCTGCAGCACAACATCGACGTCGATCTGGAAGAGGCGCTCCGCTACGAGAGCGTCGGCCTCGGCTTCGCCCGCAAGGCCGTCAACGACGCCAAGGAATCGCGCCTCTCGTTCGTCGAAAAGCGCAAAGGCGTCTACACGGGCACCTGAGCAATTCTCGGCTCGAGAGCGGCGGCGTGGGCGTCCCAAGCTTCAGCACGCACATCCTGGCCGGACGGGGCGCTTCACGCTCCGCCTCGTGGACGGCATAAGGCGGTCACCACAAGGAGCAGCCCGATGGCCCTCGATGCCGGCGAGACGCGCAAGACCTTCCACTGGGACGATCCGCTCGACCTGGCCTCGCGCCTCACCGAGGACGAGCGGATGGTCGCCGATGCGGCGCGCGCCTATGCCCGCGAGAAGCTGCTGCCGCGCATCGTGAGCGCGTGGGCGCAGGAGCGGTTCGACCGCGAGATCATGACCGAGCTCGGGGCGCTCGGCTTTCTCGGCCCGACGCTGCCGGAAGCCTACGGCGGCTCGAACGTCAACCACGTGGCCTATGGCCTGATCGCCCGCGAGATCGAGGCGATCGATTCCGGCTACCGCTCGGCGATGAGCGTGCAGTCGTCGCTGGTCATGTATCCGATCTACGAGTTCGGCTCGGAAGAGCAGCGGCGGCGCTGGCTACCCGGCATGGCGAAGGGCGAGATCGTCGGCTGCTTCGGCCTGACCGAGGCGGACGGCGGCTCCGACCCGGCCTCGATGCGCACGGTCGCCAGGCCCGCGCCCGGCGGCTTCGTGCTGAACGGCGCGAAGATGTGGATCACCAACGCGCCGCTCGCCGACGTGGCGCTGGTCTGGGCCAAGCTTGACGGCGTCATCCGCGGCTTCCTGGTCGAGCGCGGCGCGGAGGGCTTTTCGACGCCGCGCATCGAGAACAAGCTCTCGCTCCGCGCCTCGGTCACCGGCGAAATCGCGCTCGCCGACGTGTTCGTGCCCGAGGCGGCCATGCTGCCCAACGTGCAGGGGCTGCGCGGCCCGTTCTCGTGCCTCAACAAGGCGCGCTACGGCATCGCCTGGGGCGCCATGGGCGCGGCGGCGTTCTGCTTCCACGCCGCGCGCGACTACGTCGCCAGCCGCAGCGTGTTCGGCAAGCCGCTGGCGGCGCGCCAGCTGGTGCAAAAGAAGCTCGCCGACATGCAGACCGAGATCGCGCTCGGGTTCGAGGGCGCGCTGGCGCTGGGCCGGCTGATCGACCAGGGCGCCTGGGTCCCGGAGGCGATCAGCCTGATGAAGCGCAACAACTGCGGCAAGGCGCTCGCCATCGCCCGCGAGGCGCGCGACATGCACGGCGGCAACGGCATCTCGGGCGAGTACCACGTGATGCGGCACGCGGCGAACCTCGAGACGGTCAACACCTACGAGGGCGCCCACGACGTCCATGCGCTGATCCTCGGCCGCGCCATCACCGGCGAGAACGCTTTCTAGGCGAGCTGCCTCCCTCCCCTTCATGGCGAGGGAAGTGCTACGTGTTTCCCCAAGTCAGGGGAGTTTCATGGCTGAGACCACCGCGGGCGCTGCGCCCGCCAGCGCGGCTGGCGCCGCGACGACGCCCATGCGCACCGTGGCGGCCGCGTCGGCCGCTTCGACCTCGTTCGAGTGGTACGACTTCTTCATCTTCGGCAGCCTCGTCCAGGTCATCGGCAAGAACTTCTTCGCCCAGCTCGGCTCGACGGCTGGGCTGATCGCGGCGCTGGCGCTGTTCGGCGTCGGCTTCGCGTTCCGGCCGATCGGGGCGCTGATCTTCGGCCGGATCGGCGACCGGCTGGGGCGCAAGGCGGCCTTCTTCATCTGCGTCACGCTGATGGGGCTCGGCACCTTCTGCATCGGCCTTTTGCCCACCTACGCATCGATCGGCCTCGCCGCCCCGATCCTCCTCATCACCCTGCGCATCCTGCAGGGCACTGCGCTCGGCGGGCAGTACGGCGGCGCGGCGATCTACGTCGCCGAGCATGCGCCGCCGGCGCGGCGCGGCTACCTGACGGGCTGGGTGCAGACGTCGGCGGCGTTCGGACTGGTGGCGGCGCTGGTGGTGATCTACGTCACCCGTCGCCTGACTGGCGAGGCGGCGTTCGCCGACTGGGGCTGGCGCATCCCGTTCTTCGCCTCCGCCGGCCTGGTGGCGATCTCGATCTGGATGCGGCTGAAGCTCTCCGAGAGCCCCGCCTTCCAGAAGCTGAAGGACGCCGGCGCCGAGACCCGCGCGCCGTTTGCCGAGGCGTTCGGCCGCTGGTCGAACCTGAAACTGGTGCTGATCGCGTTCGTGACGCTGATGAGCGCCCAGGGCGCCTTCTGGTACACGGTGTTCTTCTACGCCCAGGTCTTCATGGAGAAGTTCCTGAAGGTCGAGGGCGACCTCGCCAATATGCTGATCCTGGCGGCCGCCGTGGTCAGCGCCCCGCTCTACGTCTACTTCGCCTGGCTATCCGACAAGGTGGGCCGCAAGCCGGTGATGTGGCTCGGCATGACGCTCGGCCTCGTCTCGCTGTTCCCCGGCTTCATGATCCTGGCGAGCGCGGCGAACCCGGCGCTGCGGGCCGCTGAGGCGCGCACGCCGGTCGTGGTGGTCGCCGATCCGGCCGACTGCTCTTTGCAGTTCGACGTCACCGGCAAGGCGAAGTTCGTCTCCAGCTGCGACATCGCCAAGGCCGCCCTCGCCAACGCCGGGGTCGGCTATCGCAATGTCGCCGCGCCGGGCGGCAGCCTGGCGGTGGTGAAGGTCGGCAACGCGCAGGTGGCCTCGATCGACGGCCGCAGCCTCGATGCTGCGGCGCTGAAAACGGCGACTGCGAAGGTCAGCGGCGGCATCGCCGCGGCGCTGAAGAGCGCCGGTTACCCGGGCAAGGCGGCCGCCAAGCAGCAGCGGCCCTGGGTGATGCTGGCGGTGCTGCTCGTCTTCACGGTCGCCGCGACCGCGCTCTACGGGCCGATGGCCGCCGCGCTCGCCGAGCTCTTCCCGGCCCGGGTGCGCTACACGGCGCTGTCGCTGCCCTACCACCTCGGCACCGGCTGGGTCGGCGGCTTCCAGCCGGTGGTGTCGTTCTCGATCGTGGTCGCCACCGGCGACATCTACGCCGGGCTCTGGTACCCGGCGATCTTCACCGCCATTTCGGTCGTCACCTGTCTTTTCCTGCTGCCGGAGACCCGCGGCCGGTCCATGGAGGACTGAACGCGGGGCCGGCGCGGTCCGGCCGGAATCGGCTATACTGCGGCGATCCATGGCCATCCGTCGACTTCCGCCCGAGCTGGTCAGCCGCATTGCCGCCGGCGAGGTGGTCGAGCGGCCGGCGAGCGCGGTGAAGGAGCTCGTCGAGAACGCCGTCGACGCCGGCGCCCGGCGCATCGAGATCCAAGCGGACGGCGGCGGCCTGACGCGCATCCTGGTCGCCGACGACGGCGTCGGCCTCGGCCCCGAGGAGCTGCCGCTCGCTGTCGAGCGCCACGCCACCTCGAAGCTCGCGCCCGGCCCCGACGGCGCCCTCGACCTGCTGCGGATCGCCACGCTGGGCTTTCGAGGCGAGGCGTTGCCGTCGATCGGCTCGGTGGCGCGGCTGGCGATCGCCGCGCGGCGGGCCGGCGAGCCGGCGCACGCGATCCTGGTCGAAGCCGGCGCGATCGGCGCGGTTGCGCCCGCACCGTTCGCCGGCGGGCACGGCGCCCGGGTCGAGGTGCGCGACCTCTTCTACGCAACGCCGGCCCGCCTGAAGTTCATGAAGTCGGAGCGCGCCGAGGCGCTGGCGATCGCCGAGGAGGTCAAGCGCCAGGCGATGGCCCATGCCGAGGTCGCCTTCAGCCTCGATGTCGACGGCCGCCGCGCGTTGCGGCTGCCAGCCGAGGCGGCAGGCGAGGACGGTCGCCTGGCGCGCCTGGCGGCGGTGCTTGGCGGCGATTTCGCCGACAACGCGCTCGCCATCGACCAGTTGCGCGACGGCGTGCGCCTCGTCGGCCACGCCGGCGTGCCGACCTACAACCGAGGCAACGCCCAGCATCAGTATTTGTTCGTGAACGGACGGCCGGTGCGCGACAGGCTGCTGCAGGGGGCGCTGCGCGGCGCCTATGCCGACTTCCTCGCGCGCGACCGCCATCCGGTCGCCGCCCTCTATCTCGAGCTCGATCCGACCCTGGTCGACGTCAACGTGCATCCGGCGAAGGCCGAGGTGCGCTTCCGCGACCCGTCGCTCGTCCGTGGACTGATCATCGGGGCCCTGCGCCACGCGCTCGCGGGCGCCGGCCATCGCGCCTCGACGACGGTCGCGGCCGAGGCGCTGGCCGGGTTCCGGCCGGGCGCATCGGCGGCCGGCTTCTCGGCCTGGAGCGCCGGCGGCTGGACGCCCAGGCCGCCGCCCGAGGCGCTGCTGGCCGGCGTCGCCGAGATCTCGGCCCGCTTCGAGCCGGCGCCCGCGTCCGGGCTGGCCGAGGACGGCCCGACGCCGGCCTTCGACCCGGTCGACTTCCCGCTCGGCGCCGCCCGCGCCCAGCTGCACGAGACCTACATCGTCGCCCAGACCCGCGACGGCGTCGTCATCGTCGACCAGCATGCCGCGCACGAGCGGCTCGTCTACGAGCGCATGAAGGAAGGCATGGAGGCCGGCAGCGTGCCGCGCCAGGCGCTGCTGATGCCGCAGGTGGTGGAGCTGGATCCGGCCGAGGCCGAGCGAGTGGCCGCGCGCGCCGGCGAGCTGGCCGACCTCGGGCTGGTGCTGGAGCCGTTCGGTCCCGGCGCCGTGCTGGTGCGCGAGACGCCGGCCGCGCTCGGCGACGTCGACGCCCTGGGCCTCGTGCGCGACATCGCCGACGACCTCGCCGAGAACGGCGCGGCGCTGGCCCTGAAGGAGCGGCTGGAGCACGTCGCCGCGACGATGGCGTGCCACGGCTCGGTCCGCGCCGGCCGCCGCCTCACCGCCCCCGAGATGAACGCGCTGCTGCGCCAGATGGAGGCGACCCCCCACTCCGGCCAGTGCAACCACGGCCGCCCCACCTACGTGGAGCTGAAGCTCGCCGACATCGAGCGCCTGTTCGGCCGACGCTAGCCGCAGCCGTCCAGGTGGCGCGTCCGACGCCCCGTGGTATGCGTAAGCAACGTGCGAGGGCCGAGGAGGGCTGGCGTTTTGCGGACCATCGTGGTGACCGGCGGCGCCGGCTTCGTCGGCTCTCGGCTGTGCCAACGGCTGGCTTCGAGCGGCGTGCGGGTGATCTCGCTCGACAACTACTTCACCGGCCGGCGCGACAATCACGTGGACGGCGTCGAGTACCGCGTCGGCCACACGCGCGACATCGCCGAGGCGATCCCCGAGACGCCCGACCTCGTCTTCCATCTCGGCGAATACTCGCGCGTCGAGAAGAGCTTCGACGAGCCGGCGCTGGTCTGGGACCTCAACAAGGCCGGCACCTTCGGCGTGCTGGAGTTCTGCCGCGCGCGCGGCGTCAAGCTGGTCTACGCCGGCTCCTCGACCAAGTTCGCCGACGGCGGCCTGGGTCGCGACCAGAGCCCCTATGCCTGGACCAAGGCCTCCAACACCGAGTTGGTGCGCAATTACGGCGACTGGTTCGGCCTCGCCTACGCGATCACCTATTTCTACAACGTCTATGGGCCTGGCGAGCGGGCGGGCGCCTACGGGACGCTGATCGAAATCTTCCGCCAGCAACGACTGGCCGGACGGCCGCTGACGGTGGTCGCGCCGGGCGCGCAGCAGCGAATCTTCACGCACGTGGACGACATCGTCGACGGGCTGGAGCTGATCGGCGAGACGGGCGAAGGCGACGAGTTCGGCCTGGGCGCCGACGAGGCCTACTCGGTGCTCGAGGTGGCCCAGATGTTCGGCGGGCCGATCGAGATGCTGCCCGAGCGACCCGGCAACCGGATGGACGCTTGGCTGAACGTCGCCCGCTCGCAGGCGCTCGGCTGGAAGGCCAAGCGCCGCCTCGCCGACTACATCGCAGAGACCAGGTCGGCGTCGGCCGGTCTCGTCGGCCAGTCGTAGGTTCGTCGCCGTGCAACCCACCCAGCCCAGCTTTACGGCGATGCGCGCGGCCGCCCACCGGGCCGCGCACCAGGTGATCGAGCGGGGCGAGGTGTTCGCCGATCCGCTCGCCGTGCCGGTGCTGGGCGCCTCGCCGCAGGCGGTGTTCGGCGAGGAGATCGACCTGCCGCGCACGCGCGCCATGCGGTTCCTGATCGCCTCGCGCAGTCGCTTCGCCGAGGAAAGCCTGGCGGCCGCCGTCGCCCGCGGCGTGCGCCAGTACGTCGTGCTGGGCGCCGGCCTCGACACCTTCGCGCACCGCAACCCGTTCGCGGCCGAGGGCTTGCGCGTCTTCGAGGTCGACCATCCCGCCACGCAGGCCTGGAAGCGCGAGCGGCTGGCCGCCTCCGGCCTCCAGTCACCGGACTCGCTGGTTTTCGCGCCGGTCGACTTCGAGCGGCAGACGCTGGCGGAGGGCCTCGCGGCGGCCGGTTTCGACGCTGCGCGGCCGGCCGTGTTCGCCTGGCTCGGCGTGGTGATCTACCTGACCCGCGCCACGGTGCTCGCCACGCTGGCCTTCATCGCCAGCCTGCCGGTCGGCACGGAGGTGATCTTCGACTACGGCCTGCCGCTCTCGGCCTATCCGCCTGCGGAGCACGCCGAGCGCGCCGCGCGCGACGCGCGGACGGCGTCATCGGGCGAGCCCTGGATCACCCGCTTCGCGCCCGAGGAGATCGCCGCCGAGCTGACCGCGCTCGGGTTCGACGAGTTGGAGGACCTCGGCCCCGCCCAGGCGGCGCGCCGTTTCCTGGGCGTCGAGCGCCCCGACACGCCCGGCTCGCACCTGATGCGCGCCGCGCGGCGCCTCATGCGCGCCTGAGGAAGCTCACCGTCGCCGCGCCCCAGCGGCGCTCGTCGATCAGCTCGAAGCCGGCCGGGACCGGATGGGGGTCGGCCGCGCCGCGCTCCAGCGACAGGATCGCGCCAGGCGACAGCCAGCCGCCGCCCGCCAATCGTCCCAGCGCCGCCTCGCCGAGGCCCTCGCCGTAGGGCGGATCGAGGAAGGCGATGTCGTACGGCGCGCCATCGCCCGCCGCGCGGGCCGGCAGCGCCGCGGCGTCGCGCCGGTCGATCCGTGCGCGCGCTTCCAGCCCGAGGGCGGCGAGGTTGGCGCGGATCGCCGCCCTGGCCGGCTCGGCCCGCTCGACGAACAGGCAGAACGCCGCGCCGCGCGAGAGCGCCTCGATTCCCAGCGCGCCGGCGCCGGCGAAGAGATCGATGGCGCGCGCCTCCATCAGCTCAGGGCCCCAGGCGGCGTGCTCGAGCACGTTGAACAGCGCCTGCCGCGTCCGGTCAGCGGTCGGCCGGGTGGAGTGTCCCTTCGGCGCCACAAGCGGGCGGCCTCGAAAGGCTCCGGCAACGATCCGCATGGAAAAGTCCTTTCAATGCACAGGCTCAGTATCGGATGAGGGCGATTGGCGGCAATTGAGGCGAGGATGAGCGCGGTGGGGGCCCGGCTGTCGGAATCGGCGTTCATCGCCGACCTGACCCCGCGCGAGAAGAGCTTCTGGCGTGTCCTCGCCACCGTGGTCGCCGGCCTGGTCAGCGGCTTCATCATCGGCCTGGCGGTGGGTGCGGTGGCGCTGTTCCTGGTGGGCGCCGCGGTCGGCGTCTTCAGCGGCGGCGTCGGCGAGCTGCCGCACCGGATCAGCGCCGTGATGACCGCCAACGGCGCGACGCTGACCAGCGCGATCGCCCTCTTGGTGCTGGCCACGGCCACCAATTGCCCGCTGGCGGCGACCTTCCTCGGCATCGCCTCGCTGATCTCCGGGCGGCGGCTGATGAGCTATCTGACCACGGCGTCGAGGTATCGCTGGCGACTGACCCTGCTTGGGATCGGCCTTTCCTGCCTGGCGCTCGCGCCGGTGGTGCTGGTCGGCCAGCTCAGCGATCCGCACGCGCAGGCGCCGCCGATCCTCAGCCTCGCGACGACGACCCCCGAGCGGCTGATCTATATTGGGTTCACCCTGCTGCTGATCCCGGCCGCCGCCGCCGAAGAGGTGATCTTCCGCGGCTGGCTGCTGCGCCAGAGCGCGGCGCTGAGCCGCAACCCGGTCTTCCTGATGGCGGTGAACGGCATCCTGTTCTCGGCGGTGCACGCCGAGTTCGCGCCCGATCCGTTCCTGACCCGCGCGCTGATGGGCGCCGGCTTCGTCTACATGACGCTGCGGCTGCGCGGCGTGGAGTTCTCGATCGGCGCCCACGCGACCAACAACATGCTGATCGTGCTCTTCATCCAGCCGCTGACGCTGACCCCGACCGCATCGACCGGCATCAGCGGCGCATCGCTGTTCCAGGATATCTTCCTGTTCGTCAGCTACGTGCTCATGGCCGAGCTGACGGCGCGCTGGACGCCGCTGCGCCGCTGGTCGGGGGCGGACCTGGGGGATCGGCCGGCCAACGCCGCGGCGGCGCAGTTCTCCTGAGGCGGCCCGGCGGCGACCCCGCGTCGCCGCTCCGGGGCTGGCGCGGGCTCTTGCGGATGATAGGGCTGGTCGCGATCGCGACCGGCGCGGCGGCGACAGCCGCGCGGCGCGTCAGGGAGGACAGAGAGCCATGAGCCTGGTCAGCACCGAGCGGCGCGGCGGCGTCGCCATCGTCACCTACGCCAATCCGCCGGTCGGGACGATGACCGCCGCCGGCTCGAACGAGATGCTGGCGGCGATCGCCGCGCTGGCGGAGGACGCCGCCGTGCGCGCGGTGGTCATCACCGGCGGCATGCCGGGCGTCTTCATCCGCCACTACGACGTCGGCGAGCTGTCGGCCGCCAGCGACCGGATGGCGGAAGCGCCGGCCGCCGCGGCGCCGCCGCCGCCGGGAGAGCCGCAGCGGCCCGGCGGCTATCTCGGGCTCGTCGACCTGATCGCCGCGATGGACAAGCCGGTGATCGCGGCGATCAACGGGCTGTGCATGGGCGGCGGCTTCGAGCTGTCGCTGGCCTGCGACCTGCGCATCGCCGGGCGCGACGTGACCTCGATCGGCCTGCCGGAGACCCGCGTCGGCATCTTCCCGGGCGGCGGCGGCACCCAGCGGCTGCCGCGGGTGATCGGCGAGGCGAGGGCGCTGGAGATGATCCTGCGCGGCCTGGTGGTCGATGGCCCTCGCGCCTTCGAGCTCGGCATGGTGCACGAGATCGCCGACGATCCGCTGGCGCGGGCGCTGGAGATCGCCGCCGAGTTCGAGGGCCGCGGGGCCGAGGGCGTCGCCTTCGCCAAACGGCTCACCCGCGCCGCTTTGGACCGCCCCCTCGCCGAGGGCCTGGCGGACGAGCGGGCGAGCTTCGGGGCGGTGATGCGGACGGCTTCCGCCCGCGAGGGGCTGCGCGCGGCGCGCCCGCCGGCGCGGATCGAGGAGGCTTGACCTTCGGCTTCGCCCAGCCGGGCTTGCGCTTCGGCTTGGCGCTCGCCGCGGAGCTCGCAGCGCGCGCAACCGGCCCCTGGTCCGGCGTGTGCTGCGCAGGCCTGATCGGCCGCGCGCCCGGCTCGACCTCCTGCACCTCGCCGCGGGCGAGATCGCCGAGCTCGTAGAGCCCGTAGGAAACGCGGATCAGCCGGTTCACGGTGAGGCCGAGCGCTTCCAGCACCTTGCGGACCTCGCGGTTCTTGCCCTCGGCGAGACTGATGCTGATCCAGTGGTTGGCGGCCGCTTCGTCGTGGCCCGGCTCCAGCGTCGCCTCGAGCGGGCCGTAGCGGACGCCGGCGACGTTGATGCCGTCCTTCAGCCTCGCCAGCCGCGCGGCGTCGACCTTGCCGCGCGCCCTCGCCCGATAGCGACGGATCAGCCCGCTCGACGGCAGCTCCAGGCGCCGCGCCAGCTCGCCGTCGTTGGTGAGCAGCAGGAGGCCCTCGGAGTTGAGGTCGAGCCGGCCCACCGAGATCAGCCGCGGCAGCTGCTTGGGCAGCGCCTCGAACACCGTCGGCCTTCCCTGTGGGTCGCGGTGCGTCGTCACCAAGCCCGGCGGCTTGTGGTAGCGGAAGACGCGCGTGCGCTCGGGCGCTTTCACCGGCCGGCCGTCGAGCGTCACCCGGTCGGCCGCCGACACCTTGAACGCCGGCGTGGTCAGCGGCTCGCCGTTCACCGACACCCGGCCGGCCGCGATCAGCCGCTCGACCTCGCGCCGCGACGCGACCCCGGCCCGGGCCAGCACCTTGGCGATCCGCTCGGAAGCCGCGCCTTGACCTTCGCCCCGGCCGGCGCCCCTGTCGTCCTCATGAGCCGCCATGACGAGGAGACCATGCGCATCGCGCTGCAGGCGGCGCAAGCGGCCGCGGCGCGCGGCGAGGCGCCGATCGGCGCGGCGGTGGTCGATCCGGCGTCGACAGCGGTGGTCGCGGTCGCCGGCAACAGTCCGATCGGCCTTTCCGACCCCACCGCGCACGCCGAGATCCTGGCGCTGCGCGCCGCCGCCCAGCTGGTCGGCAACTATCGGCTGACCGGCCTCGAGCTCTTCGTCACCCTGGAGCCCTGCGCGATGTGCGCCGGCGCCATCAGCCACGCGCGCATCGCCCGCCTGGTCTTCGGCGCCACCGACGCCAAGGGCGGCGCCGTGATCTCCGGTCCGCGCTTCTTCGAGCAGCCGACCTGCCACTGGCGCCCCCAGGTCGCCGCCGGCGTGCTGGCCGACGAGAGCGCGGCGCTGCTGAAGGACTTCTTCCGCGCCCGGCGCTGACCGGGCTGACGATGGCGGCAGCCACGACTTGCCCCTCGCGGCCGGCGGCGGGAAGATCGGTCATTCGACAGGGAGGATTTCAATCATGGGATTGCTCGACGGGAAGGTGGCGATCGTCACCGGCGGCGCGAACGGCATCGGCGAGGCCGATTGCCGGCTCTTCGCCAGCGAAGGCGCAAAGGTGGTGGTCAACGACCTCGGCGGCGCGCGCGACGGCGCCGGCGCGAGTTTCGCCCCCGCCCAGAAGGTGGCCGACGAGATCAACGCGGCCGGCGGCGTCGCCGTGGCCAACGGCGACGACGTCTCCACCGTCGAGGGCGGCAAGCGCATCTTCCAGACCGCCATCGACAACTTCGGCCGGGTCGACATCCTGGTGAACAACGCCGGCATCCTGCGCGACCGCACCTTCTCGAACATGACCGAAGCGGAGTGGGACGCGGTGGTGAAGGTGCACCTGAAGGGCGCCTACTGCGTCACCTGGCCAGTGTGGAACTGGATGAAGGAGAACGGCGCCAAGGGCGTCATCGTCTTCACCTCGTCGGGCTCGGGCCTGTTCGGCAACTTCGGCCAGGCCAACTACGGCGCGGCGAAGGCCGGGCTCTACGGCCTGATGCGCGTGTTGACGCTCGAGGGCCGCAAGTACGGCATCCGCACCTGGGCGCTGGCGCCCGGCGCCTATACCCGCATGACCTCCGACCTGCCGGGCCGTCGCGACCGCGAGCCCGACCCGATGAGCCTGCCCGAGCGCATCGCGCCCGGCGTGCTCTATATGGTCTCCGACCTCTCGGGCGACCAGACTGGCAAGACGCTCGCGGTCTCCTCGCGGGGCGTGCGCGAGATCAAGATGATGCAGACCAAGGGCTTCGCCCCGACCGCGCCCTGGACCGCGCAGGACGTCGCCGACCACGCCGCCGAGATCTTCTTCCCCGAGGAAGCGGCGCGCGTCCCGGCCTGAGCTCGCTGTCCCCTCCGCCTCGCCCGGCCGAGCAGCGGTTCGGGCGGGGTGAAGGAGCGCGGCGGTGGCCGAAGCGGGCGTTGCGGCCGACAGTGGCATAGGGCTCGCGGCCGGACTATGTGGAGCGCTATGGCTCAGACACCTGTCACCGTTCTCACCGGCTATCTCGGGGCCGGGAAGACCACGCTGCTCAACCGCATCCTCTCGGAGGAGCACGGCAAGAAGTACGCCGTCATCGTCAACGAGTTCGGCGAGATCGGCATCGACAATGACCTCGTGGTGGGCGCCGACGAGGAAGTGTTCGAGATGAACAACGGCTGCGTCTGCTGCACGGTGCGCGGCGACCTGATCCGCGTGGTGCAGGGCCTGATGAAGCGCCAGACGCGCGCCGGCGGCGGCTTCGACGGCATCGTCATCGAGACCACCGGCCTCGCGGACCCCGGCCCGGTCGCCCAGACCTTCTTCGTCGACGAGGAGGTGCGCGCCAAGGCCAAGCTCGATTCGGTCACGACGGTGGTCGACGCCAAGCATATCGAGCTGCGGCTGGGCGACAGCCGCGAGGCGCGCGAGCAGATCGCGTTCGCCGACCAGATCGTGCTCAACAAGACCGACCTGGTGACCGAGCGCGAGCTGGGCGCAATCGAGGCGCGGCTGCGGCGGCTAAATCCGCTGGCGCCGATCCACCGCGCCCAGCGCTCGAACGTGCCGCTGGAGGCGATCCTCGGGCGCGGCGGCTTCGACCTCGACCGCATCCTCGAGCTGGAGCCCGAGTTCCTGAACCCGGCGCACGGCGAGCCCGGCCACGTGCACGACGAGCACTGCGAGCACGACGATCACGACGGCCACGATCATCACGATCACGACCACGTCGCCCATGACCACGTCCACGACGACGACATCCGCGGCGTGGCGCTGCGCCTCGACCGGCCGGTCGATCCGAACAAGGTGACCAGCTGGCTGAACGACCTCCTGGCCCGTCAGGGGCCCGACATCCTGCGCGCCAAGGGCATCCTCGACGTCAAGGGCGAGGATCGACGACTGGTGTTCCAGGCCGTGCACATGATCCTCGAGGGCGACTTCCAGGGCGTCTGGAAGGAAGGCGACGACCGCTCCAGCCGCATGGTGTTCATCGGCCGCAACCTCGACGCGGCGCTGCTGCGCGTCGGCTTCCAGGCCTGCGCGGCCTGAGCTGGGGTACTAGTCCCGCGCGAAAAGCGGCGGGAGGCAGGCGCGGACGGGAAACGCGAGACCCCTTACGAGTTCTGCACTTCCTCGCTGATCAGGCCGATCTTGTAGTAGCCGTCCATCTGCAGGCGGTTCACCACCGACATGAAGACGCCGTAGCGCACGTGCTGGCCCGCGCCGATGACCACCTGCTGGGTGGTGGGGTCCGGCACCGCCAGCGATTGCGCGATGAGGCTCGCCATGTTGTCGAGCGTCGCCGGGTGCATCTCGGTGGTGGACGGGCCGGTCGCGAACGACACGAAAATCTGGCCGTTCTGGGCGATCGAGACGTAGGTCGGCGGCTTCGAGGGCGTGGTCGGCGCCTTGGCCGGCGGGATGTCGATCTTGATCGACACGGTCGCCAGCGGCGCGGTCACCATGAAGATGATCAGAAGCACGAGCATGACGTCCACGAACGGCGTCACGTTGATTTCGCTGTTCTGACCGAGGTCGAACCGCTTCTTGCCGGGTCCGGCCACTTTCGCCGCCATGAGTCACTCCTCGCCGTCGGCTCTGCGGCCGCCTATTCGGGCACCCATTGCCTGGAACTTCGTGGAAGTAAAGGGCGCCCAGCGGAATCCCGATATGCGAACGGCGCTCGCGGCGGCTGGGCAAGGCGCCACCCGCTGGGCTATGGCGCGGGCCATGCAGCTTGCTCTCGACGCCTTCGTGACGACGGCGCTTTTCGATGCGGACGGCGAGGCCGTCTTCGCGCTCGGCGACGGCCAGGTGCGCTGGGCGGGCGGCGCGGTCCAATTGCCGCACGACGGGCCGGTGCTCGTCGCGGCGCGCCATCCGACGCGCGAAGGCGTCATCACCGGCGGCGACGACGGGCGGCTGGTCTGGTCGCGCCGCGACGGGACCCAGCTGCTGGCCGAGGCCAAGGGGCGCTGGATCGAGAGCCTGGCGACGCAGCCTGGCGCCGGCCTCGTCGCGTTCGGGGCGGGGCGCGAGGCGCGGGTCATCGACCTGGCCGATCCGGCGTTCGTGCGCACCTTCGCCCACGAGCGCTCGGTCGCCGACGTCGCGCTCGACGCCCGCGCGCGCCGCCTGGCGGTCGCCACCTACGGCGGCGCGGCGCTCTGGTACGCGCGGATCGCCGAGCAGCAGCCGGTGATGCTGCGCTGGGCCGGCTCGCACATCGGCGTGCGCTTCAGTCCCGACGGCCGCTTCCTGATGTCGTCGATGCAGGAGAACGCGCTGCACGGCTGGCGGCTCTCCGACGCCAAGGACATGCGCATGGGCGGCTATCCGGCCAAGGTGCGCAGCCTGGCGTTCCTGGACGGCGGCAAGCTGCTGGCGACCGCCGGCGCCAACGGCGTCGTGCTCTGGCCGTTCGGGGGCGCCGACGGGCCGATGGGCAAGCAGGCGATGGAGATCGGCTTCGACGAGCGTGCGCTGGTGGTCCAGGTCGCCGCCGAGGCAGACGGGACGAAGCTGGCGGTCGGGCTGAACGACGGACGGATCTGGGCCTGCGACGTGCGCAGCGGCCAGCGCGCCGACGTCAGGACCGATGTTGGCGCGCCGATCTCGGCGCTGAGCCTGGCGGGCGGCCGAATCGCCTGGGGCGACGAGGAAGGCGCCGCCGGCGTCGCCGACCTGCCGGCGGTCTGAGCGACCTGCCGGCGGCGTTCAGCCCCGCGTGAGCTCCGCCGCGCTCACCACCTTCGCGCCCGCTTCGGCGAACGCCTTGTTCCGGCGCGCGATGATGGCTGCGGCGGTCTCGCCGCCGGAGTCGCAGGTCGAGTGGGCGTCGCCGACGACGGTGACCTTCAGCCCGCGCGCCAACGCGCCACCCAGCGTGGCGGCGACGCACATGTCCGACTGGGCGCCCAGCAGGATCAGCTCGCCGACGCCCTCGCGCGCCAGCCAGTCGCTCAGCGCAGGCTGGCTGAACGCGTCGCCGACGGTCTTGGAGAAGGTGGGCTCGTCGGCCGCCTGGCCGAGCGCCGGCCACACGGCCCAGCCCGGCGTGCCCGGCTCCAGCGAGTCGCCCGGCGGCCCGTCGTGGCGCACGAAGGCCACCTTGCGCCCGCCCTGGCGCGCCCAGGCGATCACCGACCTCGCCCGCTCGATCACCTGCGGGGCGTCGTGGATCGGCGGCTCGGCGACGCCATCGATGAGGCCCGCCTGCAAGTCGACCACCAGCACGGCGACGTTCGGTTGCTCCCTCATGCGCTCATCCTAGCCGCGCGACCGAACGAAGCAAGAACGATCAGTCGAAGCCGCGCAACTCGGCCCAGGCCTCCAGCGGGTCGCGGCGCGTGCGCCAGTTGTTGATCGGATGACTCTCGTCGGCGTAGCCGAGCGCCATGCCGGAGAACAGCATGTGGTCGTCCGGCAGGTCCACGAAGCGGGCGACGGTCTT
>Ga0134125_10002730_pt1 | contig 20763 bp, 14 predicted proteins | sample KB31751_FD_96464 | JGI IMG/M metagenome (GOLD analysis project Ga0134125, IMG submission 96464) | Terrestrial soil microbial communities with excess Nitrogen fertilizer from Kellogg Biological Station, Michigan, USA - KB3-175-1 | ecosystem: Environmental > Terrestrial > Soil > Unclassified ... | reverse complement strand
CGCACGGCCTCAAGTTTGAACTCGCGTGAATATCTCTGACGTTCGCCCATCGGACACCTCTCCTGTCGTATAGTCCCCTTCCTAGGTGTCCGTCAAATCCGGGCTCTCTCAGGTCTTGTATTAGCACATTTCTGATCTAGATTTCTGGGATGGCTCGCCCTCTCCGAATTGAGTTCCCGGGTGCTTTCCACCATGTCATGGCGCGGGGTAACGCGCGCCAGGCGGTCTTCCGTGATACCCGTGATCGTGAAGCCTTTCTGGAGGGCCTGAAGCGCATATGTGAGCGTTTCGATTGGCGGGTCTGGTCCTACTGCCTGATGGACAACCACTATCACCTGATGGTTGAGACCCTGGAACCTACCCTGTCCCGCGGCATGCGGGAGATGGCCGGGTTCTTCGTTTCAGCGACTGTGATTTGCTTATTCTTCTTCCGCTCCGTCATCTTCATATACTTCTTGAGATTCCGGTGAGTCTCCGGCTCTCCTTCATGTCTTCGATGGCGTGTTCTGCAGCATTATCTGTCTAAACGCAATCCCCTCCCTTGTCACAAAAGATTCATACATTAGGACCCCCTCATATTGTTAACAGCATCATTTCCAGAGGATGGGCTTTGAGAAGTTAAGGCAGGTGAGAGTCGTAATCAGGGGAGGGGCTATCCATCTGCATGGTAGATGCCCAACATAGAAAGCCTGGGCTTAACTTTAGTGGCTAGGAGGCCGCTTCGCCGGATGGCTCGGTGGTGTCGAAGGCTCTTGCCGGATGAGCTGCTGGCGTAATGAGCGCAGCTGACTCAGAGGATCCGCATCCTGGGCGAGTTCCACTGGTCTCAAGGCCGGGCGTGGAAGTGCCGGCGCCATGCCGGGGAAGGGGTTTCCAGATCCGGTCATGCCCGGTCCCGCGGCCGCCAGGATGCCCGAATCGATGCCTGAACCGCTGTCTCCGAACTGCGCCTGCATCTCGATCACGCGAGGATTCCCGGGGCTGCCGAGCTGCACGGCGGTCGGCGCCAGGGCCAGGATCTTCTCCCCATCCGGCAGTGTGTCACCGACGCGGAAGATATCGCTCTTGCCATCTATATCCAGGATCGCCAGGGCGGAGTCCTTGTCATCGGAATAGATGATCCCGTCCACCTTGATGTCAGTAGCAGGGTGAGCGGCAATGGCGGACTCAGCAGCAGCATCCTGACCGAAGATATGGCTCGACGCGATTTCCTGGGCCACCACGCTGGCATCTATATGAGGAGGAGGGGCGCCATGCGGTAATGCTCCAGGAGTCACAGCCTTATGAGGGAGCATTGACCATATGATCCCGACTGCGAAGATGCCGAGCACGCCGCTGATGAGATGGCTCGGATAGGAGGAACCAAGGAAATCAACGAGATACCGGCGTCCCCTCATCCCGAAATTCCGATGTAGAACCTTGTCCATGTTTCCCCGCGGCTCCATTCCGCAATTCTCATTGTAATAAAAAACCCGGCCTCTTGGCCGGGTTCTTCGTTTCAGCGATTGAGCTGCTTATTCCTCTTCGGCTCCATCATCGTCATACACTTCCTTGAGATTCCGGTTTAGTTTCCGGCTCTCCTTCATGTCTTCGATGGCGCGCCAGGCCTGGGTGTTGCGCGCTGTGGGCTTCAGCTGCGCGGGCTTGGCGGCGCCGGGCTTGCGGCCGGGGCGACCTTCCGGGTGATAGTCGTCGTTGTCTTCGTGCTTGGACAGGATGTCGTCGATGGCGGAGGACTTGGAGACCTGCATATCGCTCCTTCTGGACCGTGAGCTTGAGACCGGGGTAAAAAAACCGGCGACCGAAGTCGCCGGTTTTCGTGGACTTTATACCTGTTCGCTTTTTTCTTGTAAACGCTTCTTAACAGTCGCGATTATGTCGTGCGTGCCGCTTCCGCCTTGTGATCCCTGGCGAAGAAGGTGTACATGGTCGGCACCACGAACAGCGTGAACATGGTGCCGATGGTCATGCCGAAGGCGATCACGATGCCGATGTCGCGGCGACTGGTGGCGCCGGCGCCGGAGGCGAACACCAGCGGGATCACGCCCAGCACCATGGCGGCGGTGGTCATCAGGATGGGCCGCAGGCGCACCGCAGCCGCATGCTCGATGGCTTCCCGCACTCCCATGCCCTCGTGTTCCTGCATCTTGTTGGCGAAGTCCACCATCAGGATGCCGTGCTTGCTGATGAGGCCGATCAGCGTCACCAGGCCCACCTGGGTATAGATGTTGATGCTGAGGCCCGGGATGATGCCCATGGCGATGGGGATGAGGGCGCCGAAGAAGGCCAGCGGCACGCTCAGCATGATCACCAGCGGGTCACGCCAGCTCTCGAACTGGGCCGCCAGCACCAGGAAGATGACGATGATGGCGAAGAACATGGTTGCCAGCAGCGCGTTGCCTTCCTGGACGTATTGCCGGGTGTCCGCCGCGTAGTTTACGAAGAAGCCCGTGGGGAAGAACTCCTTGGCCTGCTTGTTCAGGAAGTCCACCATCTGGCCCATGGTGCCCTGGCCGAAGCCGCTGATGGTGGCGGAGTTGAGCTGCTGGAACTGGTTCAGCTGGTCCGGCACCACGCTCGTGGTCACGTCCGCGATGGTGGACATGGGCACCATGCTGCCGCTGGCGGTGCGCACGTAGTACTGCTGCAGCTGGTCGCCGCTGCGGCGGTATTCGTCCGCCACCTGCGGGATCACCTTGTAGCTGCGGCCTTCCAGGTTGAAGAAGTTCAGGTAGCCGCCGCCCAGCATCACGCTCAAGGTATTGGCCGCATCCTGCATGCTGATGCCGAGCTGCTGGGCCTTGTCATGGTTGATCTGCACGTTCAGCTGCGGCGTGGTGAACTTGAGGTCGGTGTCGATGTAGTAGAACTGGCCGCTCTTCCTCGCCGCATCCAGGATCTTCTGGGTGACGCCGTTGATGGTCTGATAGTCGTCGGTGGAGCTGACCACGAAGGACACGCCGCCCTGGCTCGCGCCAGGCAGGGCGGGGAAGTTCACCGAGAAGGCGTTGATTCCGGAGATGTGGCTGAGCTTGCCCTGGATCTCCTGCTGCACCGCCTGCTGGCCGCGGTGCCGGTCTTCCCAGGGCTTCAGCACGATGCCGCCGATGAAGTTGTTGACCGACCCCAGGCCGTTGATGAGGAAGTAGGCATCGCCCTCGGGGATGTCCTTGAAGATGCCGTTCACCTGGTCGGCGTAGCGTTCCATCACGTCGTGGGTCACGTCTTTCTCACCGAACCCCGTGACGAACACGAAGCCCTGGTCTTCCACCGGGGCCAGTTCCTTCGCCGATATTGAGTAGAACGCGAAGCACAGCACGAACACGAAGATCGCCACGAACACCGTCACCGGGCGCCACTGCAGCACGTTGTGCAGCAGGTGCTCATAGCGCTCCTTCAGGCTCTCGAAGATGTCGTTGAGCCGCTTCTCCAGCTTGCCGACGTGACCCACCGGCTGCAGGAACTTGGAGCACATCATGGGCGAGAGGGTGAGGGCGATGATGCCGGAGATCACCACCGCGCCCGCCAGCGTGAAGGCGAACTCGCGGAACAGGTTGCCGGTGACGCCGGACAGGAAACCGATGGGGGCGTAGACCGCCGCCAGGGTCAGGGTCATGGCGATGACCGGGGTCGCGATCTCCCGGGCGGATATCAGCGCCGCTTCGAAGGGCGTCTTGCCTTCCTCGATATGGCGGTGGGTGTTCTCCACCACTACGATGGCGTCGTCCACCACCAGGCCGATGGCCAGCACCATGGCCAGCAGGGTCAGCAGGTTGAGGGAGTAGCCCAGCAGCAGCATGAGGAAGGTGACGCCCACCAGCGACAGGGGGATGGTGATGACCGGGATGAACACCGGCCGCACCGCGCCCAGGAACAGGAAGATGACGATGATCACGATCAGCGCGGCTTCCACGATGGTCTTGATCACCTCGTAGATGGAGCTGCTGATGAACTTGGTGGCGTCATAGGCGATGTCGAGTTTCAAGGCCGGGGGCAGGGCGCCACTCACGTCACCGAGGGCCTTGCGCACCAGCTTCACCACCTGGAGCGGGTTCGCATCGGGGGTGGGGTTGATGGCCATGTACACGGCGGTGATGCCGTTGAAGCTCGCCGAGGAGTCGTAGTTCTCGGAACCCAGCTCCACGTTGGCCACGTCCTTGATGCGCACCAGCGCGTCGCCGTTCTTGCGCAGCACGATGTCGCCGAAGCCGGAGGCGTCGTGCAGGTCGGTGTTGGCGGTGATATTGACGTTGACGGTGCTGCCCTTGGTGCTGCCCGGGGCCGAGAGGTAGTTGTTGGCGATCAGCGCGTTGGAGACGTCGGAAGCGGTGACCCCGAGCGCGGCCATGCGCTTGGGATCGAGCCAGATGCGCATGGCGAAGGGCTGGCCGCCCAGGATCTGCGCGCCGGCCACGCCATCCAGGGTCTGCAGCTTGGGCTGCACCACGCGGGTCAGGTAGTCGGTCACCTGGCCCTGGGTCATCTCCTTGGAATAGAAGGAGACATACATAATGGCCGCGCCGCGCACGTCGTTGGCCTGGATCACCGGCGCCTGGGCGGCCGCCGGCAGGATGTTCTTCACCGTATCCACGTCGCTCATGATGTCCACGAGCGCCTTGTGCGGGTCGTAGTTGAGCTTCAGGTTGATGGTGATGGTGCTGACGCTCTGCTGGCTCGACGATGTGATGTAGTCGATGCCCTCGGCGCTGGCCACCGCCTGCTGCATGGGCGTGGTGATGAAGCCCTGGATCACGTCAGCACTGGCGCCCGGGTAGGCAGTGGTGATGCTGATCTGGCTGTTCTCCAGTTTCGGGAACTGGCGCAGCTCCAGCGCGTCGATGGACTTCAGGCCCAGCAGCAATATGACCAGGCTGATGACGGTCGCGAGGACCGGCCGTTTGATGAATAGGTCGGTGAATTTCATTTCGTGCCACCCGCCGCCGGCGCCTGGTCCGGGGTCACGGAGTTGTCGATGGCGACTACGCTGCCGCTATGCAGTTTCTGCATGCCGGAGGTTACTATCTGGTCGCCGGCCTTCACGCCTTCCACCACCGCCACGCGGTTGCCGTGGTCCTCGCCGAGCTTCACGAACACCTGGTTGGCGGTGAGCTGCGGATTGCCCTTGTCGTCCTTGTTCTTCGGGTCCGGAGCGACCACGAACACCGCGTCGCCATACAGCGAGTAGGTGACGGCAGACTTCGGCACGGTCACCACTTGCACGGGCTTGCCGGCGGAGACGGAGACGTTGGCGAACATGCCGGCCCGCAGCAGGTGGCTGGGATTGGCGATCAAGCCCTGCACCCGCACCGTGTGGCTGGCCGGATCCACCTTGGAGTCGATGGCGTTGATCTGGCCTCCGAACTTCTGGTTCGGATAGGCGCCCACCGTCACTTCCACCTTCTGGCCTTTGGCCAGGGAGGGCAGCGCCTGCTCCGGCAGGTTGAAGGAGGCGTACATGTGGTCCAGCGCCTGCAGGGTTACCACCACCGTGCCCACCGCCAGGTACTGGCCCAGGTTGACGTTGCGGATGCCGGCGTGGCCGGAGAAGGGCGCACGCATGGCTTTCTTGGCGATGTCGGCCTGGGTGTTGGCCACGTTGGACTGGGCCTGCCGCAGGTTGCTGTCCGCCGTATCCACGTCGGACTGGGCGATCAGGTGGCGGGAGAAGATGTCATGGGAGCGCTGGTCGTTGAGCTCGGCGAGCTTCTCCTGGGCCTGGAAGCCCTCGAGCTGGGCGCGCTCGTTGCTGTCGTCCAGCTGCACCAGCAGCTGGCCTTTCTCCACTTCCTGCCCGGAGTCGAAGTTGATGGCGGTCACGTTGCCGGCCACCTGGTTGGCGATGTCCGCACCCTGCACCGGGTCCAGGTTGCCCACCGAGACGAAGTTCGGCTGCCAGCTCTCCTGCTTGGCCGCTTCCTCCGACACCGTGGCAATGTTCTTCTGGCTCTTGAAGCCCTGGATCATGGTGTAGATGTGGAAGCCGAAGGCGCCGCCGACGATGAGGAGGATGCCGACCAGGATGCCGCCGGCGATCAGGAAACGCTTAAGCATTGGGATAACCTCTGTTTCTGGATGCGACCGCGGACGCCTTGGCGCGCGCGCGGCTGGTTCTTGTGGATCGGTTACCGTCCCGTGTCCCGTCCTTCTTCAGGCTGGCACGGTGGGTGCGTATGTATTCGTGGGCCGCGCTCATCACGGCCTTGCCGAAGCCGGCGGCGAAGCGCGCGCCGGAGGAAGGACGCTTGCCCGACTCGTCGCCCTGCTCGAAGGCGGCTATCAAGGCCAGCTTGTGCTCGATCTCCTTGAGGTGCTGGTCCAGCACCGCGTCCAGGCGCTTGGGCGGCAGGAGGTGCGCGAAATGCATCAGCACCAGGAATTCGGATTTGACCTTGTGCTGCGGTTCGCTGGCCTGGAGCCGGCTCAGGAAGGCGTCGCGACCGGCGTCGGTCAGGTGATAGAGCTTCTTGCTGGGGCCCGCTTGGCCTGGGACCGTGCGCGCTACCACCAACCTCTCTTCAGTGAGTTCGGCGAGCGCAGGGTAGATGGAGCCGAAGCCCGCCAGGAAGCAGTGGCTGAAGGTGCTCTCGAAGAACTTCTTGAGGTCGTAGCCCGTGGCGTCGCCGTGAGTCAGCGCCCCCAGGCACAGGTCTTTGACGTCCACCGCGGTTCCCTGCCGGAGAAATATGAGGCCAGCGCGAGGGCGCATCCTATATCGGGTTGATATATAGGGCAAGTGACGCTTGTCATATGCCGCGGTCTCCCTCGCGTTCCCGAAGCACGTCGCTTGGACTACGGGACGGGACGAAGGTTCCGCAAGGTTACTTGGAGCGTGACAAGGCCCTGTCGGCGAGCGCGAGGTGCGGCGCCACCCGCAAGGCGGCTTTCGCGGCTTCCTGGATGCGGCCGTCCTTGCCTATCAGATAGGTGACGCGGCTGACGCCGAAGCCCAAGAGGCCGTCACAGTCATAGGCGTGGATCACCTGCTTGTCCGGGTCCGCCAGGAGCGGGAAGGGCAGGCTATAGCGGTCGCGGAAGCGAGCATGGCTCTCCTCATCCTGCGGGCTGATGCCGATGAGGCTCACCCCGGCCTTGGCGAGCTCCGGTTCCAGTGCGCCGAAGGCGCAGGCCTCGCGGGTGCAGATCGGCGTGAAATCCGCCGGATAGAAGTAGAGCAGCACCGGACCCTTAGCGAGCAGGCCGCGCAGGGTCACCGTCTGGCCGTGGTCGTCCGACAGCGAGAAATCGGGGGCGGTATCACCGGCTTTCAGCATGCTTCGGACTCCAGGGCTTAAGCCTTAAGAGGCCCAATTGTCGGCTGGTATAATGACACTTTAGTGGCAGGGCATCGAGCCCGCCCCATCCCCAAGCCCAACTCCAGACAGGATCCACGATGAAGATAACGGTACACGGCAGTGGTTACGTGGGCCTCGTCAGTGCCGCCTGCTTCGCCAACATGGGCAACGACGTGTTGTGCGTGGACGTGGACAAGGCGCGGGTGGCGCGCCTGAAGAAGGGCGAGGTGCCCATCGTCGAACCCGGTCTCGACCACCTCATGGCGGACGGCATCAAGAGCGGCCGCCTCAGGTTCACGGACGTGCCCGCCGAGGGCGTCAAGTTCGGCCTCCTGCAGTTCGTCGCCGTCGGCACGCCGCCGGATGAGGACGGCTCGGCCGACCTGCGTTACGTGCTGCAAGTGGCCAAGACCATCGGCGAGAACATGGATGGCGAGAAGATCGTGGTAGACAAGTCCACGGTGCCTGTCGGCACCGCCGACAAGGTGCACGACACCATCGCCGCCGCGCAGAAGGCCCGGGGTACGAACCACCCCTATGAGGTGGTCTCCAACCCCGAGTTCCTCAAGGAAGGCAGCGCGGTGGAGGACTTCGCCCACCCGGACCGCATCGTGGTGGGCGCCTCCGGCACCCGCGGCGTGGAAGTGATGCGCACTCTGTATGCACCCTTCACCCGCAACCACGAGCGCCTCATGATCATGTCGGTGCGCGACGCGGAGTTCACCAAGTATGCCGCCAACGCCATGCTGGCTGCGCGCATCAGCATGATGAACGAGTTCGCCAACGTGGCGGAGCGCCTAGGTGTGGATATCGAGCAGGTGCGCAAGGGCATCGGTTCCGACCCGCGCATCGGGTACCACTTCCTGTATGCCGGCGTCGGCTACGGCGGCTCCTGCTTCCCGAAGGACGTCTCGGCCCTCACCCGCACCGCCGCCAAGTCCGGATATGAGCCGGTGTTGCTGCACGCGGTGGAGGAAGTGAACCGGCGCCAGAAGGAGACCCTGTTCCAGAAGGTGCAAAAGCACTTCGGCGGCAAACTCCAGGGCAAGACCATCGCCCTCTGGGGCCTGGCCTTCAAGCCCAATACCGACGACATGCGCGAGGCGCCGAGCCGGGTGCTGATGGAGGCCTTGTGGAAGGAGGGCGTCAAGGTGCGCGCCTTCGATCCGGCCGCCATGCACGAGGCAAGCCGCATCTATCCCTCGCAACCCCTGCTGGAGCTCTGCGAGGCGCAGATGGATTGCCTGAAGGGGGCGGATGCCCTGGTGGTGATCACCGAATGGACCCAGTTCCGCAGCCCGGATTTCGATGAGATCAAGAAACTCCTCAGGAATCCGGTGGTGTTCGACGGTCGCAACGTCTATGACCCGGCGGCCATGAAGGCCCAGAGGATGGTGCACTATTCCGTCGGCCGCCCGGCGGTGAACGCCTCTTAAAAGCTACTGCGCTCGCCAGGGCGTTGTTGGGCTTCGGTCTCGCAGTCGGTCATGCACAGAAGAGTGCACTCCCTCCTGCTCGCCTCGCCCGCCTAGCCCTGCCTTCGCTCGTTACGCTTTTAAGTTCGCATGTCTATAAATTTGTTTATTGGCGTAATAAGAAGGGGCCCGCTGGGCCCCTTCTTTTTAAGCTGCAGTCCCCGTGCGTCGCCTGCGTCTCAAGCCCGCCGCTGATCCCAGCAGGAGAAGCGCGAGCAGGTCCATCTCGCCGCCTCCACCACCGCTCTTCTTGGGGGTCGGCATGATGCCCTTCGTGATCAGAGTCTGCATGTTGGGCAGGCCGAGCCCGTACTGGCCATTGGGCACGGGCGTGCCCTTCGGGGTGGCGGATTCCTGCAGCAGTTGGTGCGGCGCGGTGCCGGGGTAACCCGACATCATCAGCGCCACCAGTCCTGCGATGTGCGGTGCCGCCGCGGAGGTGCCGCAGAAGGGCGTCTGGAAACCGCCGGCGCCCGTCACGTTGACGCAGTCGGGCGCCACGAAGTCCGGTTTCAGGACAGTGAAATCCTGGCTGCCGGTGCCCATGTTGATGGGGCCGGTGGAGCTATAGCTCTCCAGCTTGAGATCACCTTCGTTCACGGCGCCGACGGTGATCTCGGCGGGATTAGGCAGCGCGGCCTTGCCCATGATGCTGCCGTCGGTGGACGGGTCCACGATCACCTGGAACGACGACTGATCGAACACCAGGATCTTGATGCGGTTGGACGGGTTGCCGTGCTTGTAGAAGACCTCAAGGTAGTAGTCGGTCTGATTGGCGGTCCATTCACTGCCCTGGGCCGGCTGCGGGCCAGGCGTGTTCTTGTTCTGCGTGTTTGACTGGTCGCAGGCCGTGCCGTTGTCGGCGGGGCCGATGTTGATGCCCTGGTTGCAGGCCACCGCCATATGCCCGGGGCCGCTGTTGGAGCCGTCTCCGTTGGGGTTGTCGAACACCACCACGTCGTAGTCGTTGGGATCGTTGGCGGTGGCCCGATCGTCCCAGGGGTCCGCCCACTGCACGATGTACCCGAGGGTATCCCCGGGGTTGGTCACGATGATGTGCAGATAAGCCACGGTCCCGGCGCTGCCCTTGAACTTCTGGGCCTGGGTGTAGGAGACACCGTTCACGGTGGTGCTCACCGGAGTGGGGGCCCACTTGCCTCCCCAGAAGCCGGTCCCGTCGTTGCCCGCTGCGGTCACGAGCTTGATGCCGGGGTTGTCGTTGGCGAAGGTCTGCACGCCCGTGGCGAAGGTATCTGCGGTGAACATGGCCTCGCCAGGGAAGCCTAAGTCATCCACGATTACGTTGGCTGAGACGCTGGCCTTGAGGTCTTGCAGGCAGGTGATGAAATCCACCGTGGTCTGCGGCCCGCAGAACCCGAAGTGGCCGACGCCGGGGGCGATGTCGTAGACGATCTCCATCATGGCGGTGCCTTCGTCGCCGCTGCTGGCGGGCGAGAATCCGCCGCTGCCGCCCTTGTCCTTGGGATCATCGGTGATGTTCGAGGGCAGGTCACCGCTCTTCTGGGAATCCCCGATGTGGTCATCTCCGTCGGAGATGACGCCCACCGTCACACCCTGTCCCGTGACCTTGGTGGATTTCCGGAAAGAGGAGGCGCCCAGGATCCTGTCACCCTGGCTGTCCACGGAACCCACATAGGTCACGGGCCCCCGCACGGGTGCGCGCTTCGGCAAGGCGTAGCGTGGCAGGCCGACGCGCAGTACGCCCGGCAGCTCGCCGACCGCCTGCAGCTGCGCGGCAGGCACCCAGGCCTGGATCACGCCCAGCTTGGCACTGTCCACCAAATCCGTAACGCCGAGCGCCGCCAATTGCTCATGATCCGGCGCGGCACTCGCGGGATCATAGTGGATGTACACCTGCACCTGGCCCGTGGAATTCCAGCGCGGTTCCAGCAGCGTATTCCTGTGGGTCGCCTGGCGTGCCAGCGCCGCATCCCGGAGGGATGCATCCACATGCTGCGTCGCCGCTTCCGCGATGGGAGCAAGCCGCCTGTCCAGCTTGGAGGGCGACTGCGAAGGCACTGCCGCTCCGGCCAGCAGAGGCAGTATCAGCGAGGCCAGCAAGGCCGGACGCAGCAGGCGACGAAGGGTTTTCATAATTTAAGGTTCCATCAGCGGGGTACAGCGTAACGGGGCAGAGTGATGTTCCTGACGCAATCCAATGCAGCCAAAGTGGCCAAGGTACCCGGAGCGATCCAGCCTTGCACCACCCCCATCTCGGCGCTGCCGCTCTCGTCCACCAGCCCTGCCTGTGTCAGCCGCGCGAGGGTCGCGGTGGAGGTGTCGCCTACATAGACGTAGACCTGCAGGCGGCCTTGGCCATCGGCGCGTGCGGCAGGCGAAAGTGGCTCGCCCCTCTCAAGCCCCTGCGCTGCCGCTTCGACCGGTGGTGCGATCTTGGCTTGCCCCGCCGGGCCGATTGCTGAAGACCTAGCCCCTGCGGCCATGCATCCCGCCAGAGAGACAGCGTACAGGCAGATCAGCAGCTTTCCGGCGGTGGCGTGCATCTGAAGAGGGCAGGCGGGGATCGCGATTGAAGGTCATCCAAAGCCGATGGCCTAGTATCTTACGGACCCCCGGGGCACCACAAGTTTGACCCGGAATCCGCACGGTTGGTCGCAGCGGACCGATTGGCGGGTGTGGCGGTGGGATGCTAGAATTGCGCCCGCAAGTTTCGGGGCGGTAGCTCAGCTGGGAGAGCGTCGCGTTCGCAATGCGAAGGTCGGGAGTTCGATCCTCCTCCGCTCCACCAATGCTTTCCGAGCCGGGTTTTACCCGGCTTTTGCTTTCTGACGGCCTGGTAACGTTAAACTACGCGCGCGCCCCGGTAGCTCAGTTGGGCGAGAGCGGTGTCTTTAAGGCGAACGCAGTTCGCCTCCGCTCGAGCGACCAGGCAGGGGCTCGAAGCGGAGCTTCGAGCGGGCATACAGGGAGGTATGCCCTGGACCGCAAGCGGAGCTGGAAGCGTAGCGCCGCGGCCTGGGCTGGACTCTGCCAGGGACGGATAGCACTACCCACGTTAAACTACGCCCACGCCCCGGTAGCTCAGTTGGATAGAGCGTGTGCCTCCTAAGCGCAAGGTCGGCGGTTCAACTCCGCCCCGGGGCACCAGTCCGGCCACTCAGGGCATAGAGGTTCCCGATGCTGCTCCTGTTACCAGACGTGTTGACCGCCGAGGAACTGCAGCGTGTCCGCCAGGGGGCTTTGCAGGCCCGCTATGACAGCGGCAAGCTCACGGCGGGAGAGGGTTCCCGTTCCCGCAAGAACAACCTGCAGATCAGCGAGGCCGACCCGGCCCTGCCGGAGTTGCGCCGCATCGTGAATGACGCCCTGGCGCGCAACCCGGTCTTCCAGTTCCTGGTGCTGCCGAAACAGGTGATGCCGCTCCTGTTCAACTGCTACAAGGAAGGCATGTATTACCACGACCACGTGGACTTCGCGCTGGTCGGCGGCGCGGAGAAGGTGCGTACAGATCTCTCCATGACCTTGTTCCTGAGCGCCGCCGGTGAATACGACGGCGGCGAACTGGTCTTCGAGCTGGAAGACGGACCGCGCAGCGTGAAGCTCGACCAGGGACAAGCCGTCATCTACCCGTCCGGCACCGTGCACCGGGTGAACGCCGTCACCCGCGGCGCCCGTTATGCCGTGGTCACCACCATCCAGAGCTTCATCCGCGAGGACGCCAAGCGCCAGGTGCTGGCAGACGTGATGCGTCTCGCCCGTTTCGTGCAGGACGCCGCGCCCCAGTCCGAGGAAGCCCGCCTCGGCAACAAGTTGCATGCCAACCTGCTGCGCATGTGGGCGGATCTCTAGCCGCTAGCCGGTTTTCGGCCAGCTTTTCGCCAGGTCTCCCAACCCCTCGATGAGCGGTTGGAGCTGGGTCTCATAGCGCTTCCATCTCTCGACCGCGCTCTTATAGAGAGGCTGGCGCACCTGCGAGGCGCTCGCGGTCTGTACCGGCCGTTCCACCTTGTGGAAATCGAGGCAGGCCGGATCGAACTCCAGCCGGCAGTGATCGAGCACGCGCCGCAGCTGGCCCTCCTGGTCGGCGACCACTTCTTCGTAGTTCACGTCCAGGATCTTGCCCGGCATTACCTTGTGCCAATGCTCCATCAGCGCTGCGTAGAGCTTGTAGTACCCCGCGAGCTCGGTCAGGTCGTAGGAGAAGGGCATGCTGTTCTTGTTGAAGATGTGCTCGTAGCAGCTGAAGCCCGTCGCCATCGGGGTGCGACGGCAGTTGATGATGGCGTAGTCATCGAACATCAGGTCGATCAACCCGGCGAACACGAAGTTCTGCGGCATCTTGTCGGTCACGCGCCGTGTGCCGCGCGGCAGGTGCAGCGTCAGCCGGTCATAACGCTCCACGGCGCGCGCGAAGTCCTCCAGCAGTTCCGCGTCCGTCCCGGGGAAGCGGTCGCCGCGTTCCGACCAGGCGTTCCCGAGATCCGTCGAGATGATCTGCATGATGCTCAGTTCACCGGCGCCGTATACCTCCTTGTGAGCGGCCAGCATCTGCTCCATGAGGGTGGTGCCGGAACGGGGCATGCCCACGATGAAGATCGGCCGTGCTGAGCTGGTCTTGCGTTCGTGGAAGCGCTTCAGGAAACCGGGGGTGAAGAGCGCGATGATCTTCGCGAATTGTTCGTGCTGCCGCTCCAGCGAGAAGGTGACCTCCGAACGCTTGAGCTCGTTGCCGATCCTCAGGTGCTCGAACGCCTGCGCATAGTCGCCCAGGTCGTCGTAGACCTTGAACAGCGAGAAGTGCGCATCGATGCGCGTGAACAGGCTGTCTTTGTCCGTCCCCTTGGTGTGCTCCTTGATAGCGGCGATGTCCGGATCGTCCGCGGATTTGTATTTCTTCAGCGCCGTGAGTCGGTAGTGCCCGATCTGATCGGGACCAAGTTCCCTGGCCTTCTCGTAGTAGGTCCTCGCATCATCGAGCCGTCCCGCAGCCTGCAGTGCCACGCCCTTGTTGAAATGCAGCCAGGCGTTGCTGCTGTCCATCGCGATGGCGGTGTCATACACGCCGAGCGCTTCTTCCGTCTGGCCGCAGTCCACCAGGAGATCGCCGATCTTCAGGTACAGGCTCGGGTCGCCTGGGACTATGGTGGTCAGGCGCCGGTACAGGTTGATGGCTTCGATGACTTCGCCCCTTTCGGCCTTCACCTCGGCCAGACTCAGCAGCGGACCGACGATACGCGGATCCATCTCGATGGCCTGCAGCAGCGTCTTCTCGGCCTTGTCATACTGACGAAGCCAGGTAAGCGCCTGACCCAGCCCGGACAGGCTCGCCGCCTTCGCGGCGCGATTGGGCGCGGTGTTGACCGCGGCGGTGAAATAGTTGAACGCATCGCCGTTGCGGCGCTCTTCGATGGCGATCTGGCCGGCCAATTGCAGGGCGTCGTTGTCGTTTGGAGCGGTGGCCAGGATCTTCTCTATATAGGTGCGCGCGGCAGGAAAATCGCCCTTGGTCAGCAGCGCGCGGGTCTCGGTGATGAAGACCTTGTCGCTCTCGGCCGCCGCGGTGGGCGCCGTGGACCTGTTGACGAACGACTGCAGCCGATGCTCCGCGTATTTCTTGAGCTCAGCCGCGACCGCCGGGCCGATGCGGAACATCGGCAGGTCCGGTGTATTGGGGTTGATGATGATCCCGACACCTTCCGGCACGCCCATCAGCGCCCAGGTCGCATCCACTTCCACCACGTTCTTGAAGGCATGCTCGCCGCCGATGCTGCCTTGCGCGTGCTGCGCGGCGCTGAACACCGCGAGCATGGCCTGTTGGCGGTTGTCGCCGTCGCTGACGAACAGCAGTCGCATATCCGGGCGGGGGAAGGAGTGTCCGTCCCAGGGCTGGTCGGTCACCACGGATATCCGGGAGGCGGTGAGCTTGCCCAGGATGTTGCGGATCGCGTTCGGACTGTTGTCGGAGCCGGCGATCAGGGTCTCGAGTTCGATCGGATTGGAGCGGGCGACGGTATTCACGGTGCGTTCTCTCTACGTGTGCTCTGTCTGAAGGTTATGTGCGATCTAGTCTTTGAGTTCCACGCCGGTCTTCTCCAGCGCTTCACGCAAGGGTCCAAGGTGGCTTTCGAAACGCCGCCAGCGGCCCACCGAGCTCTTGTACAGCGGCTGGCGGACCTGATACACGCTCGCGGTCTGGACTACGCGCTTGGTCTCATGGAACGAGACGCAGGCCTCGTCCCAGGGCAGTCCGCAATGCGCGAGCAGGCGCTCGGCGGATTTGCGGATGTCCGTCACCACCTCTTCGTAGTCCACGGTCAACAGGGATCCGGCGGGCAGCACCTGTTCCCAATGCTTCATCAGCGCGGCATACATGCCGTAGTACTCGCCGAGTTCGGCCAGGTCATAGGCGAATTCCTGCCCGTCGCCGAACAACACCGTGAAGCATGAGACACAGGTGTCGAGGGGGGCGCGCCGACAGTGCACGATCTTGGCGGCAGGGAAGAAGGCGTGCAATAGCCCGAGCAGCAGGAAGTTCTGCGGCATCTTGTCGGTGATGCGGGCCGCATCCGGCGCAAGCTTGCGCATGGCTGCCAGGGTCTTCGTCGCCACCGCCTGGCGCTGCTCCGCCGGCATGGCCGTGAACCGCCCGATGTCCACGCCCACCAGGTCCTTCAGGCTCGGGGCGCCCAGCGTGGCCATCAGTTCGCGCTGCAGCAGCGTCAACTCTCCGGCGCCATAGACCTGCGGATGGCTGGCGAGGATCTGCTCCACCAGGCTGGTACCGGAGCGGGGCATGCCGACGATGAACAGCGGCACCTTCGAGTCCAGCCCGTCTTTTGCCAGCCGGGCGACCGTGCCCCGGTCGAAATGCTGCATCACGCTTCGGCTGAACGCCCATTGGGCTTCCGTCGAGTAACGCAGGCGGGTACGGGCCTGGGCGTTGCCCTTGAGATAGTGTCCGAAGGAGGCGTCGTAGTCGCCGGCATCGTCATGGGCCTTGCCCAGGGAGAAATGCAGGTTGATGTCCTCTGCCGCGCTTTTCTTCAACCGGCGCTCCATCTCCCCGATGAGGGCTTCGCCGCCCTTGAAACGCGTGATGGCGGCGAGGTTGGGATAGGGCTGCGTGGACGCCGGGTCCAACCGCAAGGACTCTTCATAGGCCTTCTTGGCCGCCTCGAAGTCGCCTTGCTCGGCATGCACCACGCCGAGGTTGTAATGCGCCTCGGCGGAGGAGGGATCGAGCCGCACCGCTTCCTGGAGAGCCTGGGCGCTCTGGCTCAGGTTACCGCGCTTGGTCAGTGCCAGGCCCGTGTCGATCAGCAGGCGCACGTTCGTCGGGCTGCGTTTCAGGCGTTCCAGGTACACGCTGATCGCTTCATCGAGGCGATCCTGGCGCCGCAGGCAGCGCGCCAGCCGCATCCAGTTGTCCTCGTCGTTCATGTCCAGCTTGAGCGCGTTCGCGTAGCACTGCTCGGCACCGACATGTTCACCGTTCTGATCCAACAGGTCTCCCAACTGCACCCAGCACTGCATGTTCTGGGGATCGAGTTCCAGCGAACGTTGATAGCTGCGGGCGGCGGAGAGCAGGTCTCCCAGCTGCACCTGCAGGTTGCCCAGGTTCTGGTGGAAGATCGGGTTCTCTGGAGCGGCGGCGATGGATTGGCCCAGCAGTCCCAGGGCCTCGCTGCTCTTGCCGGTCTGCTGCGCGAGTATCCCCAGGAGGTGCAGGGCATCTGCATACTGCGGGAGGGTGCTGAGCACTTCCTCGAGAAGCTGTCTGGCTTGCGCGTATTCGCCTTTCTTCTGGTGATCCGCCGCCTGCGCCACTTTGAACTCGGCGACGTTCTCGGCGAGGGACTTCGGTTTTGCTTGAGGCGTGGACATGATTATCTTGCCTGATCTTGGATGTGCGGCCCGCTCGGACCGTCTTAGGATTCCGCGGCCAGCTTGACTCCGGCCTCTTCCAATGCCCGCCGCAGCCCTTGCAGGTGGCTTGCATAGTGGCGCCAGCGTCCCACCGACTGGGTGTGCACCGGCTGGCGCGCCTGCCAGGCGCTGGCGGTGGCTATGGTACCCGGATTGCTCTCAGGGAGGGCAGCTGCCGGAGACCAGGCCAGGCCGAGTCGCGTGTATAGCGCCTGCAGGGTGCTCTCGGGGTTAGTCACCAGCGTCGCGTAGTCCACATGGATCAGGCGCCCCGGGAGCCGCTCTTCCCAGAACGCCATCAGGCGCTGGTAGCCCGCATAGAACCCGGCGATGTCGTCGAAGTCGTAGGCATAGTTCGCGCGTGCGTGGGCGAAGTTCTGGAAATATACGGACAGGCAGGTGTCCAAGGGGTCGCGCCGGCAATGGATGATCGGCGCGGCCGGGAACAGCAGGGCGATCAGCCCGACGTGCATGAAGTTCAGCGGGTTCTTGTCCAGCACGAACCGGGTCTGCGGATCGCCGCTCGGCAGCTGCCGGCGATAGTCCGCCGCGATGGCCCTGAGTTCGTCCCCATCCAGCTGCGATACGCAGTCCGGATAGGGCGCGGCCTTGATCTCGGCGATGCGCTGGATGAAGGCATCCAGCATCTCGGTCTCGCCGATGCCGTGCACCGAGGCGGCGTTGCCCAGCAGGCGCGCCATCAAGGTGGTGCCGCTGCGCGGCATGCCCACCACGAAAGCGGGACCCGGCGCCGGGGTCTGCGCGGCCGGCAAGTGCAGATCTGTGAACACCTGGGTCAGTCTCTCGACGAGGGAGTCCCAAGCCCGCCGGTCGAAAGGCGAGCTGCGATGGCGCAGCTCGTTGCCGCGGCGGTAATCCTGGAAGGCGTTCTCGAACTCGCCGCTGTCGTCGTACATCTTGCCCAGGGCGAAATGGATGCAGGCGGCGTTGTCGGTACTGAGGCCAGGCAGATCCAATGATTCGCGGCAGCGCCGTTCCAGATCCCGGTCTATCTCGGCGAAGCGGCGGGTGTTGGCCAGCAGCATGTAGGCGGAGCCGAGGAGGGGATCCAGTTCGCTGGCGCGCTGGAAGGCGGTCGCGGCCTCTCCATAGAGTCCGATCTTCTGATACTGGGATCCAAGCTGCAGCTGCAGGTCGCCGCGTGACGGCGCCTGCCGGGCTGCTTGCTCGTAAAGTTCTGCCGCCGCAGCATTCTCTTTCACCCCTGCCAGCAAGCCGGCTGCTCTCTCCAGGACTTCGCCCCCCTCCGGATAGGCCTTGCAGAGGGCCAGCAGCACGGCGGCCGCTTGGGCCGTCTCGGCCTGCTGGATATATAGAAATGCCAGGCTGAAGGCAGCATCCGCATGGTCGGGCTGTAGGCCTAAGGCAGCCTGCAAGGCCTCGGCGGCCTCGGCGGGCCGGTCGCACAGGCGCAGGCCGTTGCCCAGGGCATAGAGGAGGCCCGGTTCCGCCGGGATCAAGCGTCGGGCGGCCTGCAGCTGTTGCACGGCTGCCTGGGCTTGTCCGCTTTGAAGCAATTGGAGGCCGCGATTGAAGGCGTCCTGGCCGGAGGCGGCCATGGGGGCAGGGGTCATGGTTTCGGTCTGGAGTCCTAAAGCCGCATTATAAATAAGTGAAATGCCCCTGCCTTCATTTCCTGTGAATCTGGCTACTTTTCGACCAATAAATTAGCAACTAAACCACATCCAGCGGACGCTGGACGTTGCTAAATGACAACACTCTCTTTGACACCCTGGTATACGCCCTGTTGATAGGGGGGTATAGGTATTACAGTGTTTCTTGTGAGCAACATTCTCCTTTTAATCTAATTTAACTGTGCTAGTATTCATACGTCTAAAAGGGGCGGGCCCTCAAAAGCCTGCTGCCTTAGGGCCTCGGAGACGCGCACAACGCGTCCAGGGGAGTTCGGGTTCCAACTCTTAAATTTCTCTAGGAGTCTCGGATGAACAGCAACCAGATCAGCAAGGCCGTGCGTCTCGCCCTCGTGGCGGGTGCCGTGTCTGCGTTGGCGACGCCGGCGGCGTTTGCGGCGGATGCCGCGGCGACCACCACGACTACCGACACCAATCAAAGCACCGCGCAACTGGGCAAGATCGAAGTCACGGGCACGCGCATCAAGCGTACCGACGTCGAGACCGCCCAGCCGGTGACCATCATCACCACCCAGCAGATCAAGGCCACGGGCCTGAACTCTGTGGGCGACATCCTCGCCCAGCTGCCGGAAGTGCGTTCCATGCTGAACGCGCAGGTGAACAACGGTAACGACGGCAGCAACACCATCGACTTGCGCAACCTGGGCTCCAACCGCGTGCTGGTGCTGGTCAACGGCAAGCGCTGGGTCGGCGGCATCTCCGGCATCGTGGACTTCAACACCATCCCGGCTGCTGTGATCGACCACATCGAAGTGCTGCAGGACGGCGCGTCCGCGATCTACGGTTCGGACGCCATCTCCGGCGTGGTCAACATCATCACCCTGAAGAACTACAACGGCGCCGAAGCCAATGCCTACAACGGCTGGTACCACGGCAACGGCCATACCGATGGCAAGATGCAGGCCTATGACTTCACCTTCGGCACCTCGGGCGACAAGAGCGCGGTGTTGATGAGCGCGGCCTACACCGACCAGCAAGGCCTCCTGGCCGCCGACCGCGACATCAGCCTCGAGCCGTATGCCGGCACCGGCAGCATCTTCGGCTCCAGCCGCACCCCGGCGGGCCGTTTCCGCTTCGATCCGTTCAGCTCCGCGGGTCCCTGCCCGATCCCGGTGAAGACCAATCCGGCCACCATCAACACCACGAACCCCACCGGCCTGTGCGACCTGACCCTGAAGTCGTTCCCGGTGAGTGGCACCCCGGCCGGCAGCGACTACCGCGCGTTCACGGGTCCGGATCACTACAACTTCGCCCCGCTGAACTTCCTGGTGGCGCCGACCGAGACCACCAACCTGTACGTGCAGGGTCACTACGACCTGGCGGACAACCTGACCTTCACCAGCGAAGGCCTGTTCAGCAACCGCTCCTCCAACACCCAGTTGGCGCAGCCCGTGTTGGACGTGGGTGCCACCACCACCAACCCGGACATTTACATCGACAAGACCAACCCCTATAACCCCTTCGGCGTGAGTCTCGTCAGCAACAGCTCCAATGCCTGCCTCTCGAAGTCCACCACTTCGGCCAAGGTGAAGGGCAAGACGGTCATCACGGTGCATACGAAAAAGTCCAAGGCCACCTGCGACTTGCTGATCGACCTCGGCCGTCGTTACGTGGAAGCGGGCCCGCGCTTCACCCAGTTCAGCCAGAACACCTATCACTTCGCCGGTGGCTTCAAAGGCTACTTCAACATGATGGGCGGCGAGTGGGACTGGGATGCCGGCTACAACTTCAACCGTCAGGATGAGACCAGCCACGAGAGCGGCGTGGTCAACCTCCTGAACCTGAAGAATGCCCTGGGCCCGGCGTTCCTGCCCTCGGGCAAGGCCAACATCCCGAGCAACTACGAGTGCGGTACCGCGGCGGCCCCGATCGGCGGCGGTTGCGTGCCGGTGGATCTGTTCGGCGGCGCCGGTTCGATCACGGTCCCGATGGTGCAGTACACCACCTTCAACCCCACCACCACGTCCGGCAGCGCGCAGCGCGACTACACGGCGAACCTGACCGGCGATCTGTTCGATCTCCCGGCGGGCCCGCTGGGTGCCGCGATCGGTGCCGAGTACCTGGAAGTGGACGGCTTCGCCCACCCGGATACCCTCAGCATCCTCAACCTAAACGCGGAAGGCAGCTCCTCGCCGACCGACGGTCGTGAGCGCACCAACGGCGAGTACATCGAGTTCAACATCCCGATCCTGGCGGACCAGCCGTTCGCCAAGGACATGAACCTCGACATCGCCGAGCGTTGGTCGCAGTTCAAGTGGGCCGGCGGCAACCCCGGCACCCCGGCGGCGGCCATCACCCACAGCGACAGCGCCCAGACCGGCCGTGCCGCCTTGAAGTGGCAGACCAGCGACTCGCTCTTGCTGCGTGCCGCCTGGTCGCAGGGCTTCCGCCTGCCGGAGATCTCGGAGTTCTTCG